>Ga0326726_10005352_pt1 | contig 11636 bp, 15 predicted proteins | sample MHFenrmetagenome_2_FD_207603 | JGI IMG/M metagenome (GOLD analysis project Ga0326726, IMG submission 207603) | Lab enriched peat soil microbial communities from Michigan Hollow, Ithaca, NY, United States - MHF15MN | ecosystem: Environmental > Terrestrial > Soil > Wetlands > Peat | place: USA...
GGTGGCGGCATCCAAGTGGCAATCGACGAACTGGATTTCAAACTCCTCCGATTGATAGCGCCTCACGCGCGCATGCCTGTCAAAGAAATCGCGAAACGACTCAATACCACTGTTGCAGTCGTGAACTATCGGATCAAGAAATTACTGAAAGCAGGTGTCATCCAGGGATTTCGATCGGATATGGATCTTGGCAAACTCGGCTATCAATTCTTCAAGGCAGATATCGACCTAAAGGATTACCGACAACGAGGCAAGATCATCAACTATGCAAAGACAAACCCATATCTTGTACGGATTGACAAATCAGTCGGGATCTCTGACCTTGAACTGGAGTATCACGTGCATAGCCTCGAACAATTCCATGAGATCATGAAAGACTTGGTCAACAAATTCCCTGATGTGATAAAGAAACACAAATACGTGTACGCGTCAAAGCTGCATAAAATGAACTACATGCCTGAAGCCTAAGTTTTACGAAGCGTACCCGCCGATCTTCAGGCTCGGGTCACCGAACAACACCCATTGTTCAAGGGTTTTTGCGTCACTCCACTTGTCCATCCCCGGGTAGATGCGGAGGTACTCAGCGATGGAATGACACCAATTTTTACCTAAGATGTCGATATGATTCACTTGATATCCTTTGAAGAACTGCGTCTCCAGATACCCGCAGAGCGACTCGACACAATCAGGCTCATTGACGCCATCTCCATTGAGATCCCCGACTTCTCCACCAGCCTCCAACCCAAGACCAGTGTTTCCAATGGTGGCTATCGCTCCACCATTCTTTTTTACTGTAAGGCTCCATCCCCAGCACTCTGGGATCGGAACACCATTGGACCACATGAAACGCCTGTTGTGCAGATCTATTATCGTTGACAACAAAGAGACATTGAACAGATTGTTATGGCAGCCTCCGACAATGCAGACCGGCAGCTTCTCACCGTTCAGTAACTGAGGAAATTGATAGATCGAAAGTCCTCCATTTTGAATCAAAGCATCAAATTCACCTGACCAGAAGGTATTCCACCAGGATGGTCCTCCATGTCCATCAAAGAACAAAAACCCGCACCCTTCATTGATTTCTCTGATGATATTTTGTGATAACGGGGTGAAATCCGGGTTTGTCTGCCGATTCGAGGAAAACAATTTCCTTGGTACAAACCCAGACATATAGGATACAGCTTTTTCGCCGATAAGCTCTCCTTCGGGATAGTTGGTTCCCTGGTCATCGTAGGGGTCTCCTCCGACTACCACCATTTTCTTAAACCATGATGGGTCCGCTGATTTTTTTTCATAGGTGATGATTTTCTTTACCATGGTGCGTACTTCAGCAATATTCCGGCAGGGAAGTCTCCCAAGATAGACATCCGGATAAAAATCAATCTGATCCGGTGGGTAATTAGGAGACTCACGCGTAGTGGAATGTGACCATCCGCCATACACTCTATCTCCAACAGAATCCCACGTGCAAAACTTCCCTTGGCTATCATAGATATCAGCATAATACAGATCGCTGATGAATCCGGGGTCGTAGACGATATCATCATCCCAAAGATTCGCATATCTTACAGGAACATACCAATCACGTGTTCCCGTGTTTATATTGTCCCGTGGCTTTCCAACAAGATGGGATTTTAGCCCGCCGACAAGCAACACATAGGTCGTTCCCCAGTTTTCCACGACATCCTTGATGCAATACTTGATTTGTTCTGGTCGATCATATCCGGGATAGGTGCTGTAAATCTCTGCTAATGTGATAATTTTGGTGCGGACACCGATCATATTCTTGTGTTCTGCTAATCGTAGTAACGGGAGAACAAACTGCGTCGGACAGATAATGACAAGATCATTTTTTGTTTGGCTTGGAAACGGGGAGTGAACTGGAGATTCATAGCTGATGGTGACATCACAGGAGTCAAGGTAGTGTAACGCATCGGTTGCGCAATTGTACCGAACTGGGAATACCCGCAATGTGAAAAATGTCACATGTTCGCTATTTTCATTTAATCCGCCACCAGTAAAATAAGCGATCCATTGGGGCGGGTAGAAATCGGTGGTGGCATTCTCTTCTGCGATACTAGGAACCGAAGGATTGTCAGTGGCTCCTTGGATGAGAGTATCTGGCGCTACAGTGATTTTTTTCTGCAACAAGAGTGTTTTTACGTCATCAAAACGGATGGCCACATCTTTAATTATTGACCCAAAAGGAAGTTGGAGCGTTGTGGTGTACATCGGAAGAACAGGTTTCCCTGGTTGGTACGCACATGCTGGTGCGCCTTGCATCCGCACGGTAAAGGTCGATCCATTCGCAATGAAGGTGGGTTCATGAAATGAAAGGAACACTGTGCGCGTCTGTGTGTGTTCTTCATTTGTTAAGCCCGTGACGAGAACACTGCTCGATAACAGGATTCCTATGATGAAGAACACAGTTATTTTCATAACTCCTTTTCCTCAAGAAAATGTCATACAGTGGTTCCATATATAATTTCCTATCAATGATTATAGCACTAGGAGGGTAACACGATATATACGATTTGTTAAGGAAGCGAATGCGACCTGGACATAGAATAACTCAGTTGCGGGTATCTAAGGCGGATATCCCAACTGATAAGGAGAAGGAGGAGGAAAGGGGAATAAATCCTAAAATACTTCATTGTTATCTTTGGTGAGACAAACGTTTTCCCACAGTCCAATCCAGAGTCGCTTAAAATTTTTATCGTCTTACCCCCGTTGGTGCCATAACTTCATAAATTCCCCATGAAGTCGGAAGGAGTACCTCGAATAATAAAGGTTATGCAGGGAAATTTGGTCAAATGTCGAAAATATATGGATAAATAACCATTTCGTTCAATTTTCAACAATGAACATTAAGAAAGAACATTTGTGTGTCATGCGGGCTGATAATGGATCAGCACACCAGATCCAACCTGTTTTACCTCAATAATCTTCAAGGCAATTTCTTCTCCAGGACTTATTCCTTCCCCGTCAGCAACCGTCGGTGTGTCCTTTCCTCCGATTATACAAGGTCCGATGAAGATGTAGAGATCATCGACGACTTTGTTTTTCAGGAATTGCCAAATGATCGTACCGCCTCCTTCCACAAGCAGCATCCGAACGCCCTTTTTATAGAGAAGATCCAATGCACAGTTCACATCGATGATTCCATCTTTATCTGTCCTGCATTCCGCAACCTCGATATGCGACCCGTCATATGTTTTCTTGTGTCCTTCCGCCGTGATAATCAAGGTTTTTGACACGATGTTTAATGCCAACGCATGCGGTGGTGTTCTGCCGTTGCTATCAAGGATGACCCGTAACGGTTGTTTCGGGTGATGGACATAGGATTCTTTGACCATGAGTTTCGGGTCATCTGCTAGAATCGTGCCGATCCCAACCAGCACAGCATCAGACTCATTGCGCAGTCGATACATCCGCTGCATATCTTCCTCGGAAGATAGTCTCATCTGTTTTCGTGCTGGTGAGGCGATTTTTCCATCAGCCGACATCGCACAATTGATGGTAACATGGGGTCGTTTCATCTCATCTCACTACGGATAAAGTGGACAATCTTTTTTCTTCTCAGGGCAGAATCCTTTTGTTTTACACGATGGTCCTGCATTATGAAATATAATCGGAGCGACCTTCTTTACCTCCTGAAGCATTTTATTTGCAAGCAAGCGGATTTCCCATTGCGCATGCAAACAGCAGCGGAGCTCAAAGAAGTTGAGCAAGGACCGAGCGTTCATCGTCACCATGATATTCGTACATGTCGCGTTCGGAAGGACGTATCTGGCGTCTTCCGCTGGAATGTTCAACTTGAGTAATTCGTTGTAATGTTCCCAAATAACCTGCATGGTCTTTTCATAGGCGTTTTTCGTTTTCTTATTCTTGGATATTAATGGAGGAATCACATAGTTCGGCTCTGTTACATTGACGTAGCGCTGGCTTTGCTGAGAGTAACTCGCGATACGATGCCGTACGAGCTGATGGGTAAGCGACCTGCTCACATCACTGATAGCAAAGGTAAACGACGCATGTTCGATGACGCTGGTATGCCCGAGTTTCAGCACCTGCTCCAGAATCGCCGTCTGGTTTTTTTTCGGAAGTTTCTCCAGTTCTTCTGGTTTTGTTTTGCTATGGGTCAAGGTAGCAGCCATCGCTGGTAGCTTTTCTGGATCTGAGGTATGCCCTATCAGTTTCACATGCATGCAGTTTTCCCGTTTCCCTTATCTTCTGAACTGTTTAAGTGTTTTGATGTTACTCTTTTTTCTTGTTAATACATTTTTTTTCTTTGTCTAAACCGTAAGTTTTTAACAACAGTCAATGTTACCTTATGTACGAGATCATATTCGGTGTGGGGGTACATTATGAGGGCATTTGTGATTACGACCATCGTATGTTTTCTGATTTATCTCCTGTTGACAACCGGCAGTGGGTCGGATTTCCTCGGACTTTGGAGTACTTTTGAACTAATCTTTGGGATTCTGCTTTCCTCGATTGTCGGGTTCATTGCCAGGACTGTTTTTGTCAAAAAAAACAATTATCGTCTGCTCAATCCAGTCCGCTGGGTTCTGTTCCTTGGGTACCTCATCGGACCGTTTTTCTTCTCCCTTGCAAAGGCAAACATTGATGTCGCATACCGGGTCATCACCGGAAAAATCAACCCTGGTATCGTGAAGATTTCCCCAGGTCTTACCACCGACCTTGGCATCACGATGCTTGCGAACTCTATTACGTTGACCCCTGGGACCCTAAGTGTTGATATCGATGAGGACACCAACGACCTGTATATCCATTGGATCAACGTGGATAAAAAAGCACTTGAGAAAAAACCGATTGATTGCAGCTATATCTGCGGGAGTTTCCCACAGTGGGTAAGGAGGATCGTGGAATGATCGATTTGAACACCACGTTTTTACTCGTGGTCATCGTCCTCGTCCTCTGTATCATCCTTGCGTTGATTCGGGTGTTACGCGGGCCAACCGCCCCTGACCGAGCAGTCGGGGTCGATACCATCAACACCATGGTGATCGTCGGTATGGTCGCGTATGGTGCTGCATTTCGGGAAGTCATCTACATTGATGTGGCTATCGTCTACGCGCTCCTCTCTTTCATCTCAACCCTATTTATTGCGAAATACCTTGAAGGAGGCGAGTTCTGATGATCCTTGACATCCTCATCTTTGTGTTCATCGGGATCGGCCTCTTCTTTAATCTGCTCGCAGGCATTGGACTGCTTCGGTTCCCTGATGTGTACACACGATTGCACGCAGGAACAAAATGTACGACGTTTGGCTCTATCTTTCTTATAGGGTCGGTCGTGCTCATCGGCCTGAACCTTTGGTGGGAGAACGATACCAACGGTTCGGTACTGGCGATTCATTCAGCAGCCGCCTTGATAGCGATTCTTCTCACAAATCCAGTGGGGGCGCATGCGATCGCGCGTGCAGCGCATCGCAGTGGCGTCCAGCCGGTTGGTGCGGTCATTGATGAGTTAGCTGAGAAACAAGGAAAAACAACATCGGACTCTCAGATTGGAGGTGACTGAAATGGGGATGGAGTTTCTCATCGCCAACACCCTTGTTTTAATCCTAACCGTCATCGCATCGTTGATCGCTGTCCTGTTACGTGATTTGTTAGCTGCAGCGATTACATTAGCAGCAATGAGTCTGCTTCTCTCCCTGGAATTTTATCTGCTCCAGGCACCTGATGTCGCCATCGCGCAGGCAGGGGTGGGCGCTTGTCTTACGACCGCTATTGTCATCATCGCTATCAAAGGGACCAAGCGGATGGAGGAGGAATGACATGGAAAAAAGGATGGTTACTGGGATTCTTGTTTTTTCTCTCCTTGCCGTGTTTTTCTTTTTTAGTATCTTCCAACTTCATCCCTTTGGTGAACCAGGGCAAGTTCAAATGGATGATTATATCATCACCCATACTCAGAACGAAACTGGGACGAACAACGGGGTGACATCGGTGGTGTTTGATTATCGAGGTTTTGATACCCTCGGGGAAGCAACGATATTGTTTTCCGCAGTCGCCGGCGTCCTGCTTATCTTCCGGAGGGTGAGACATTGAGCGAAATGACAAAAATTGTGAGAACAACCGCGAATATTCTCTTCCCATTCACATTGATTTTCGGTTTGTATGTGATAGCTCATGGTCATCTAACCCCTGGTGGTGGGTTCCAAGGAGGTGCGATTGTTGCGTCCGGGTGTGCGCTTCTCCTGGTAGCCTATGGTTCTCCTTGGATGTTTAACTGTATTAAAGACACAAGACTCGCTACGTTCGAAAGCCTAGGTGCGATTGGTTTTATCACTATTGCGTTTCTCGGGCTTGTATTTAGTGCGGTGTTTTTCGGGAACTTCCTTACCGGCTCAGGATCACTTTTCGGGACGACCCCAGCGACCGGTTCGACCCTTTCTGATTTCAACACCGGCGGGGTTCTCCCCTTGATGAATTTCGCGGTCGGTGTGAAAGTCATCGCCGGGTTGTTTGTGATTGTCCTGGTCATGGCTTACGCAAGCAGTAGCAAGGAGTGGGACTGATGATTGAATATCTCCCGTTCATTGCTGTAGTCGCCATGATCCTCATTGGGTTGTACGCGGTGGTGTTCCGGCGTAACCTCATTAAGATGGTCATTGGGATTTCCATCATTGAGAGCGGGGTGAACCTGTTTTTAATCATGTTAGGATACCGCGAAGGAGGGGTCGCACCTATCTTTACAAGCCTACCGTCAGGGACCACTTATCCGGGGGAAATGGTGCTGCCAGTACCACAAGCGCTTACCTTGACAAGCATTGTGATTGGTGTCGCGGTCCTTGCGTTGATGCTCTCCTTGGTCATGCACATCTATCGGAAATACGGGACGCTTGATGTGCAGAAGATCAGGAGGTTGAAGGAATGACGATTCTTGAGGCACTCCTTCAGCATTCCCCTGCCTTGATCATCGCAACTCCGTTGTTGAGTGCTTTTCTTCTGCCGTTGGTCAGTCGCATCCATGCAAAAGTACGAGATGTTTTTGCATTGGTCATGCTCGGTGTGACAAGTTGTTTTGTCGGTCTGCTTGCTTCTGATGTGCTCTCTCATGGTCCGCGGATCTACATCTTTGGTGCACAGAATCTTCATGTTCCTTTGGTTCGTATCCTCTTTGAAGTCGACAGCATGGGTATTTTCATGGCGCTCATCACCATGATGCTTGCCATTATCGCTGTCATTTATTCATGGTCGTTTCTGCATCAGGAGGATGGGTTGGATAAGTACTACACGCTTCTGTTACTGGTGGTGACCAGTGCTCTTGGGATGGAACTGACTGGGGATATCTTCAATTTCTTTGTGTTCCTGGAAATCTCCTGCATCGCCTCCTGTGCTCTCATCGCCTTTTGGGTTACAGAGGGGGAAGCGTTAGAAGCCGCGTTTAAGTACATCGTGGTCAGTTCAGTTGGCGCACTTTTTGTTCTGTTCGCTATTGGTATTTTTTACGCGCAGTACAACGCGTTGAATATCGCGACGCTTGCACATCTCCTGCAGTTCACCTTCTTAGATAAAATCGCATTGGTAATCTTGCTTGTGTCTCTTGGGATGAAGGCGGGGCTTGCACCGATGCATATGTGGTTACCTGACTCCTATGGGCGGGCTCCGCCGTCTATCGTTCTTATTATCATGAGTGCGACCCTGGCGAGTTTCTACGGCATCCTTCGAGTTGTGTTCACTGTCTATGGGAACGTGCTAACAACCTCACTGAGATTTTCTCTGCCTGTGCATGTGGTGATCGGCTGGATATTGATTGCGTTAGCCATTGTTTCTATCCTTATCGGTGTGATCATGGCATTGATACAAACGGATCTCCTGCGTTTAATCGGATATGCTGCTGTCGCAGAAATCGGTTATATGTTTCTTGCCATTGGGACATCCATCGCTGCGCTTGGAACATCGTACGCAACGGTCGCGTTACATGGGGGCGTTCTCCATATCTTAAACGATGCGATTGATATCGGGTTGTTATTTCTTGTTGCTGGCGCTATCTATTACGTTACAAAAAAACGATCCTTGGATGACATCAGTGGTCTTGCTAGGAACATGAAATTCACCACCGTCTTTTTCCTCATTGGGTTACTCGCGGTCGCAGGCATGCCTCCTCTAAATGGTTTTACATCAAAATTTCTCATCTATGAATCCGTGTATCAGCTGAACCCGATTCTGTCCATCATCGCCCTGTTGGGCAGTATTTTACTGCTCGCTGTTTTCATTAAAGTGCTGTATGCAGCTTTTCTCGGGCCTGAGCTACCCGAGTTACAGGATGTGAAGGAGGCTCCGAAAAGCATGTTACTGGCGATGGGACTGCTGGCAGGATTTGCTATCTGTATTGGGTTGTTCCCGAATCTTCTTCTTGATACGTTGGTGAAGCCTGCTGCGAGTGCATTGATGGATCACGCGCAGTATATCAGCATGGTCATAGGAGGGCTTTAATCATGTTCACGCTGGAGAGTGGGAGTGGTTTTTGGAATCCGATTCTTTGGATTCTTGTGTTCGTTATTATCTTTCTGTTGTTCTATGGGATTCGAGGGTTCGGGAAAAGTGCGTATAAGAAAGGAACAGAACAGACTAAAGTCTTCTTGTCGGGGAATAAGGAACCCTCTCCTGAAGAGATGCATGTCAAGGCAAGCAACCTGTACTGGGGATTTACCACCAGCATGAAATCCTTATATTCCGTCTTACGTAACATGCATACGGGTAACACCAGTGATTATATCCTCTGGTTCGTCCTTGTGCTCGTGGTCCTGTTCCTCATTCTGGGGGTGATGTGAACGGACGTCCGCGCCCTCTCAGAGCTCGCCCTGCGTATCGTTTTTGGTTCTCTAGGTCTTGCTGCATTCGGCGTCTTCTTTGGTCTGGTGTACAAAGGGATTGACCGGAAGCTCTCCGCCCATATGCAGGGTCGGATCGGTCCACCGTTCAGACAGCCGTTCCGGGATGTCGCCAAATTATTTGTCAAAGAGAACATCGTCCCTGATCATGCGATCCCCTGGATCTTCAATCTCATTCCTCTTGTCGGACTTATTGGTACTCTCTCTATTTTAGTGTACCTTCCCCTGGGTGGATTTCCTCCCTTGTTTTCATCAGGAGGAGATCTGATTGTCGTCTTGTATCTGTTGATCATTCCATCTCTGTGTCTGGTCATCGGTGGTTTTTCCTCTGGATCACCATACGCTATAGTTGGTGCACAGCGGGAGATGGCTACCATGATTGCCTATGAGTTCCCCCTCGCCATCCTAGCTATCACGATCGCTTGGAATCTGCTACAAAAAGGGGTCACCGAGGTGTTTTCCTTCTCCACGATCGCATCGACCCCTGTATGGAACCAGGTCGCAGGACCGCTCGGATTTATCGGCTTTGCTATTCTTCTGGTTGTGCTTCTGCTTGTAACACCAGGGGAGCTGTCGAAGATCCCGTTTGACGCCGCGGAGGCAGAAACAGAACTTGCAGGAGGACTCCTCGTTGAATACTCGGGGAGGAATCTCGCGATGTTCTATCTCACGGATGGGGTGAAGACCGTGGTGATGGCCTCCATCATTGTCGCATTGTTTTTCCCGTATAATCTCTCAGCGCTTCTGGGACTTGGTACCTATCAAGGCATGATCATCGACGTCGTCTTCTTCCTTTTCAAGGTGTTCCTTGTCGTCCTTGTCTCTGTGACCTTGATTCGTGTTGCGATCGCACGACTGAAGATTGATCAGATCGTCTACACGTACTGGATCCCGCTCACCCTTGCTAGCTTAGTCGGCCTGATTCTTGTTATGTGGGATAAAGTTATAATGAATTTTTTCACCACCGCATAACTCTCTTAAACACCTTGCAGAATACAGGAAACGAAACAGCATGGATGTGTCATCTGAGAAAACCAATAGATGGGTTGTCCTTTCGTATTTCTTGATACCGACAGTTATGTTGATCGTCGGATACCTTCTGTTTCCTTACCCGCCTTCTTCATTCGCTCGGCAGCTTTCGTTTATACCGCTGTTCCTTGGTTTGATATTCCTTGGTTTAGGTTTTTTCTATAGGGAGAAAAACACCGCGAGTTGGTTGAAGATAATCGGATGGGGCATGTTTTCGTTCTTCTGGGCGACCATGCCCAGCTTCCTGTATTTTTCAGAAGGCGGTGATGTCTTTAACGCCGCGGTCTGCATCATTGGTGTCTACGTGCTTCTTTATGTGGCGTATCATGAGTGGCTTTCGATACAGAGGAATGATCATGTCTCGTGTTTGAATTGGATCGCTGGCGGGACGTTTCTTGCGGGCATCATCTATTTTACGATTGAGAATGGCATCATCCCTGGTTTACAGGACTGGTTCATTGAGACAGTTGCCGCGCAGACCTGCGATGTGTTGCATCTCTTCGGTGTGAACGTCAGTCAGACCCATGACCTTATCATTTACAATAATATTCCGGTCACGATCATCTTTGCCTGCACTGCGATTCAATCCATGGTCTTGTTTGTCGGTATGATTGGTGCGTTACCTCGTGTGGGTCTGAAACGAAAGGCTCTTGGATTATTGGCGACAGTAGTTCCGATTTATTTTCTGAATCTGATTCGGAACGCTGGTGTCGTGTACATGGTGGGAAGCGGTATGACTTCCTTTGAGATGGCTCATAACGTGATAGGAAAAACAGGATCCCTCCTTGCCTTGATCGTCTTACTTTTCATCACTTTTAAGATCGTCCCGGAGTTGTATGATGAGATTATCGGTATCATCGATTTACCGAAACGGAAAGGACCGGTGGAGCTTTTTTTCAGGCGGTTTGTGGGGAAGAAACCATGATCCGTATCGCTGATGGGGGCATGCCCTGGGTGCTTGCGTCGTTTGCGTTTTCCTTCCTTTTTTTAGGTGCTTCCTTTTTTACCACTGATCTGCTGTTGATTTTTTTCTTTCTTGTGTCTGTGTTTTTCTTTCTCATTTCGTGTCTGCTGATTATTTTCTTCCGTGATCCAGAACGCTCCATCGGTCCTGGGATCGTCGCGGTGGCAGACGGGAAAATCCGGGAAATCACACATCATCAGGATGCTGATGTTGGAGACTGCGTCAGAATCTCTACGTTTATGAACATCCATAATGTGCATGTGAACCGCATGCCTCTTGCTGGTACGATTGAGAAGTTGACCCATCACCCGGGAGGTCATGTGCCTGCTTTTCAGAAGGAATCTGATGTGAACGAACGGATTATCCTTCTTATAAGAACCGATGTTGGTGTGATGAAAATCGTTCAGATCGCAGGGACGGTTGCGCGTCGTATCGTCCCTTATTTTTCGGAAGGATCTGTGTTGAAGAAAGGAGAAAAAATCGGGTTGATTCGACTAGGGTCCCGTGTCGACCTGTATCTGCCAGTAAATAAAATTAAACCACTCATGATTCAGGTTCATGAGCGAATCAAAGCAGGGGAGACTACCATTGCAGAAGTCAATGATTAAACTGCTGTCCATTGCGGATATGGTGACGCTTTTGAACGCGGTGCTCGGGTTCCTCGCATTGCTCTTGGTGTTTTCCAATGAGTTCCAGCTGGCTGCCGTATTGATCCTTCTTGGTCTTCTCGCGGATGGTCTTGATGGGATGGTCGCACGGCGGTTGGGGAATGGAAAG
>Ga0326726_10005353_pt1 | contig 11636 bp, 8 predicted proteins | sample MHFenrmetagenome_2_FD_207603 | JGI IMG/M metagenome (GOLD analysis project Ga0326726, IMG submission 207603) | Lab enriched peat soil microbial communities from Michigan Hollow, Ithaca, NY, United States - MHF15MN | ecosystem: Environmental > Terrestrial > Soil > Wetlands > Peat | place: USA...
ATCACTCGCGTGTAGGCGCGCAGCTCGGGATCGGGCAGCTGCCGCTCGAGCAATTGCGCGGCTCCGCGCAACCCGCCGAGCGGATTCTTCACCTCGTGCGCGAGCTGCCGAATGATCCGGCGCGACAGCTGCTGCTGCGCGACGAGCGCCTCCTCGCGACGCACCTTGCGGTCGCGCCCCGTGTCGAACAGCTCGAGCAGAAGGAAGCGCTCGTGCTCGAGCGGCGCGGCGCGGCAATCGAGCACGACCTCGTGATCGCCGACGCGCGCCGTGAGCTCGCGAAGACTGAACGTGAGCCGCGTCGCGAGCGCGCGTCGGCACAGCGCGACGAGATCTGCGGACGGATGCACGAGCTCGCCGATCGCGCGTCCCGTCACGCGGCGCATGCTCACGCCGAGCAACGTCTCGGCGGCCGTGTTCATCTGCGCGATCAGCAGCGTGTCGTCGAGCACGACGAGAGCAGTCGTGAGACCTTGGAGTACCTGGCCCGGGTCGGGTGCCGGTCGTGTTCTTCGCAATCCGCCGACCGACTCGGCCGCGGCCGGCGGCGCGCGCGGAACGTCCGCGGCGGCGGCGACTACGGCTTCGGTCGCGGCGCCGGCAGCGGCGTGGGCCGCGGCGGGTTCGGCCTCGTGGGCGAATCGTTCGTGGGATTCTGGATGCTCGACTGCTGGACCATGAATGTGGTCGCGAGCGAGCGAATCACTTCCGCGCCGCTCTGATCCACGACCAGGGCTTGGATCGTGTGGACGCCCCGATAGATGTCGTCGACGGTGAGGTCCGTGCTGGTCGTGTTCAAGTTGCGCCGCTGGCCGTCGACGTATAGGTCGAGCAGATGGCCCGGCTGCAGCGGCGGATCCAGCTCGACCTGCACGTTCGCGACCGTGCCGACGTTCCACAGCGTCTCTTGCTGCTTCGGGCTCACGATGTTGAACGCGCGATAGCGTTCCTGGGTGCCCGTCGACTTCTGCGTTGTCGGCTGACCCGCGGGTTTGTCCGCCGTCGAGGACTGCTGACGCGAGCTCGAGCCGAACGTCTGCGCGCCCGACAGCTCGACTTGTTTCGCGCCCGGCACGGGCGTGTCGGAGTAGTGAACCTGACCGTTCGCGTCGACCCATCTCCAAGCCGGCGCCGCGTGCACCGAACTCGTTGTTAGCGCAAAGAGTAAGATCAGGCACTTACGCATGCTCCAAGCTTAGCGCCGTACGGCATTCCGTGCCAACCGCGTGGCGGGATTCTGAGAACCCCGCCACGGATTGGTAGTTGACAAAACGCCTGAAGCTCTCGACCGGGTCAGAGGCTGTAATACATGTCGAACTCGACCGGATGCGGCGTCATCGAGAAGCGCGTGATCTCCTGCTCCTTGAGGCCGATGTACGCGTCGATCAACGAGTCGCTGAGCACCCCGCCGGCTTTCAGGAAGCCGCGATCCTTGTCGAGCGCCTCGAGCGACTGCATCAGCGAGTAGGACACGGTCGGGATCTTCTTTTCCTCCTCGGGCTCGAGGTCATAGAGATCCTTGTCCGACGGCGGGCCAGGGTTGATCTTGTTCTGGATACCGTCGAGCCCGGCCATCATCATCGCGATGAAGCCGAAGTACGGGTTCGCCGTGCTGTCCGGGAAACGGACCTCGATACGACGCCCCTTCGGGTTCTGCACGTACGGCACTCGGATCGAGGCCGAGCGGTTACGCGCCGAGTAGGCGAGCAGCGTCGGCGCCTCGAAGCCTTTGACCAATCGCTTGTAGCTATTGGTCGAAGCGTTCGTGAACGCGTTGATCGCGTGCGCGTGCTTCATGATGCCGCCGATGTAGTTCAGCGCGAGCTGCGATAGTCCGCCGTAGCCGTCGCCCGTGAACAGGTTCTTGCCGCCTTTCGCGAGCGATTGGTGCACGTGCATACCGCTGCCGTTGTCGCCGACGAGCGGCTTCGGCATGAACGTCGCGGTCTTGCCGTAGCTGTGCGCGACGTTCTGCACGACGTACTTCAGCATGAGGACGTCGTCGGCCTTCTGGACGAGCCCGCCGAACAATACGCCGATCTCGCACTGACCGGCCTGTGCGACCTCGTGGTGGTGCACCTCGACGGTCAGGCCCATCTCCTCGAGCGCGAGGCACATCGCCGCGCGGATGTCGTTCAGCGAGTCGACGGGCTGGACCGGGAAATAGCCGCCCTTGATGCCGGGACGGTGACCCATGTTGCCCTCGGGCAGCTCCTTGCCCGTTTGCCAGTAGCCTTCGCTCGAGTCGATGGAGTAGAAGGCGCCACGCATCTCGGACGCCCAGCGGACGTCGTCGAAGACGAAGAATTCGTTCTCGGGCCCGAAGAAAGCCTGGTCCGCGATGCCGGTGCTCTTGAGGTATGCCTCGGCACGCTTCGCCGCCGAGCGCGGGTCGCGCTCGTAACCCTGCATCGTCGAGGGCTCGATCACGTCGCAGCGCAGGATCATCGTCGGCTCTTCGGTGAACACGTCGATGACCGCCGTCTCCGCGTCCGGCATCAGGATCATGTCCGAGTCGTTGATGCCCTTCCAACCAGCGATCGAAGACCCGTCGAACATCTTGCCGTCCGTGAAAAACGCTTCGTCGACGACGTGGGCTGGCACGCTCACGTGCTGCTCTTTGCCACGCGTGTCCGTGAGACGAAGGTCGACGAATTTGACCCCCTTTTCCTTCATGAGCTTGAGAGCGTCGGCTACCGACATTGGATTTCCTCCGTTTTCTTTATCCGCGAGTCGTTCTAGCTGCCGGAGTCATCGTCGGATGCCCTCGGACAGTCGTCTTAGTTCGAGCCGCCAACTGTGCACTTCTTGTGCCACCACCGCGCGTAAGTCTTAGTCATTGTTATTGTTAGGACTAGTGGCAAAGTCGCGGTCGACTGCGCTCCAAGACGGTGCGCATCGACGCCCATCATGCATTATTGCAGTGCACGAATGAAAGACTGGGGCGTCGCGCTCGGCGGCCTCCTGCGATGCCGGGCCGCCATTGGGAGCACCGCGTCGCGTCGCTATACTGCGCGCCTCTTTTTTTAGCGGACCAGGCGCGCGCCGGAGAAGCCCGTGGAGTCGATGGACAAGATCGTTTCGCTGTGCAAACGGCGCGGATTCATTTTTCCGTCGAGCGAGATTTACGGCGGGCTGAACGGCGCGTGGGACTATGGCCCGCTCGGTGTCGAGCTCAAGCGCAACTTGAAGCAGGCGTGGTGGGACGACATGGTGCTGAACCACGACGAGACCGCCGCGCCGAACGGCGCGCCGGGCTCTTACGGCATGGTCGGCCTCGACTGCGCGCTGCTGATGAACCCGAAGGTCTGGGAAGCGAGCGGCCATGTCGGGGGCTTCAGCGATCCGATGGTCGACGACCGCGAGACGCGAGCGCGCTATCGGGCCGACCAGCTCGCGGTCTTTGAGCTCGAGTTCGTCGCGAGCGACGGTTCCGTCAAGCGAATCGACGACGTGCTGTTCGCGGCTCCGGGCGAGGTCGGCAAGACGGAGCTTGCCGAGCTGCTGGAGCCGCACAAGAAGCGCATCGCTTCGCTGCAGAAGGCCCACGCCGGCCAAACGCTGCGCATCGCCGAAGCGCCGAACGCGCTGCGTGACGAGGCGCTGCGCGCGAAGACGCTCGCGCCCGGTGCGTCCACCCCCGGCACGCTGACCGCGCCGCGCGCGTTCAACCTGATGTTCAAGACCCACGTCGGGGCGCTAGAAGACAACTCGAACGTGACGTACCTGCGCCCGGAGACGGCGCAGGGCATCTTCGTCAATTTCCGCAACGTCTGCGATACGGCGCGCGTGCGCGTGCCATTCGGAATCGGCCAGATCGGCAAGGCTTTCCGCAACGAGATCAATCCGCGCAACTTCACGTTTCGCAGCCGCGAGTTCGAGCAGATGGAGATCGAGTTCTTCTGCCGTCCCGCGGACGCGCCGAAGTGGTACGAGTACTGGCGCGAGCGGCGCTTCGCCTGGTACATCGGCCTCGGGATGCGGCGCGAGAACCTCCATCTGCGCGAGCACGACAAGTCGGAGCTCGCGCACTACGCGGCCGGCTGCGCGGACGTCGAGTACGACTTCCCGTTCGGCCGTAGCGAGCTCGAGGGGATCGCGAATCGCACGGACTTCGACCTGCGCCAGCACATGCAGTTGAGCGGCAAGGACCTCACCTATTTCGACGATCAGGACAACGACCTGAATACGCGCCGCTATCTGCCCTACGTGATCGAGCCGTCGGCCGGCGCAGATCGAGGCGCGCTGGCGTTCCTATGCGACGCTTACGTCGAGGATGAGGTTGGAGGCGAGCCGCGGACGGTGCTCAGGCTGCATCCGCGGTTGGCGCCGATCAAGGCGGCTGTGTTCCCGCTCGTGAAGAAGGACGGCATGCCCGAGAAGGCGCTCGAGATCTATCGTGGGCTCAAACGCCGCTTCAACGTGTTCTACGACGAGAAAGGCGCGATCGGCCGTCGCTATCGCCGCCAAGACGAGGCCGGCACCCCGTTCTGCATCACGATCGACGGCGACACCTCGAGCGCGGGCTCGGTGACGGTGCGCGAGCGTGACAGCTGCGAGCAGGCTCGAGTCGGTGTCACCGAGCTCGCGAGCTTCCTCGGCGAGAGACTCGGCCTTTAGCGATGACGCGAGCGCGGCTCGTCGTCCTGGACCGCGACGGCGTCATCAACGAGGACTCGGGCGAGTTCATCAAATCGGTCGCGGAATGGCGGCCGATCGAGGGCAGCCTCGAGGCCATCGCGGCTTTGAACCGCGCCGGATTCCGCGTCGCGGTCGTGACGAATCAATCGGGCGTCGGTCGTGGGTTGTTCACCGAGCAGACGCTCGACGCGATCCACGCACGGATGAGCGCGGCGGTGCGCGACGCGGCCGGAGAGCTCGCGGGCATTTACTACTGTCCGCACCATCCCGACGCGGGTTGCGACTGCCGAAAGCCGAAGACCGCGTTGCTGCGCCGACTCGAGCGCGATCTCGGCATCTCGCTCGAGGGCGTGCCGTTCGTCGGTGACCGGATCAGCGATGTCGGTGCCGCGGACGCGGTGGGCGCGCGCGCGATTCTCGTGCGCACCGGCACCGGCGCCGCGACGGCTCGCGCGCTCGGCGCGCGGAACATCGAGGTGTTCGACGATCTCGCGGCGGCGGCTCGGGCGCTGGTCGCCGAGCGCCGATAGGGCCTATCGTCGTGCGGCAGTGGCTCGGCTCCGTCGCGTTCAGCGCCTTCTTGGTCGCGTCCGTGCCGGTATACACATTCCTGCTCTTCGCGACGCTCCCGCTGCCCGGCAACGACCCATATCGCTGGGCGGTCGCGTGGGCCCGAGCGATCACTGGCGCGCTGCGCCGATTCTGCGCGCTCGACTACAGCGTCTCTGGGCGCGAGCACTTGCCGAGCGCCGGGGCGATCGTCCTCATGAAACACTCGTCTACCTGGGAGACGATCGCCCAGATCCTGATATTCCCGAGGCAAAGCTGGGTCCTGAAACAGGAGCTCCTTCGGATCCCGGTGTTCGGCTGGGCGCTGCGCAAGCTCAGGCCGATCGCGATCGATCGAAAGGGCGGCGCGACAGCCGTTCAACACGTTCTCTCGCAAGGCCAAAGCCGGCTCGCGGAGGGACACTGCGTGATCATTTTCCCCGAGGGCACGCGGATGCCGGTTGGCCAGACGCGTCGCTATGGCTTGAGCGGCGCGCTGCTCGCAAGCACGGTCGGCAAGCCGATCGTGCCCGTCGCGCACAACGCGGGATTCTTCTGGCCGCGGCGCGGATGGCTCAAGCGCGCCGGGACCGTGCGCGTCGTGATCGGTGCACCGATCCCGACCGCCGGCCGCGAGCCGCGCGAGATCAACGACGAGGTTCAGCGTTGGATCGAGGCGCAGGTCGCGCAGCTCGCGCCGCAAGGCTCCTGAGCGAGCGTCTCAAATGTCGAGGTTCGCGACCGCGAGCGCGTTGCGCTCGATGAAGTCGCGTCGCGGCTCGACCTGATCGCCCATCAGCGTCGTGAAGATCTCGTCCGCCGCGACGGCGTCCTCGATCCGCACCTGCATCAAGCGCCGAGTATCCGGATTGACCGTCGTGTCCCAGAGCTGCTCGGGATTCATCTCGCCGAGACCCTTGTAGCGCTGGATCGTCTGGCCCTGCTTCGCCTGGGTCATGAGCCAGTCGATCGCCTCGGCAAACGTCGCGACTTCGCGTCGCTCTTTGCCGCGCTCGACGGCCGCGCCGTCGCCGATCACGTCTTTGAGCGCGGTGCCGATCGCGGCGAGGCGGCGGTACTCCGGCGAGCGGAAGAACCCCGGATGGATCGTCTTGGTCGTGAGGGTGCCGTGGTGCTCGCGAGTCACGAGAACACTCGGGTCGACGCCCTCCGCGCTCGGCTGCGAATGCACGCGATAGCCTTGGCCGCTCCCGTTCACCTGTTTCAGGTGCTGCTCGAGCTCAGTGCTCCAGCGGCGCCGGAAGTCGGCGTCCTCGAACTGCGCGGCCGTAATCTCCGGTAAGGACATCAGCGCGCGCAACACGTTCGCGTCGTAGCGTTTGCTCCAACGCTGGATGATCGAGTTTGCTTCCATGTGTTGGAGCGCGAGCTTGTCGAGCTGCTCGCCTTGGATCGGTGCCGCGCCGCCGCGCGGATAGAGCTGCGCGTCGGCCATCGCGCTCGTGAGCAGCAACGAGTTGAGCTCCGTGTCGTCCTTCACGTAGTGCTCTTGCTTGCCGCGCTTGAGCTTATAGAGCGGAGGCTGCGCGATGTACACGTAGCCGCGCTCGATGAGCTCCGGCATCTGGCGGTAGAAGAACGTGAGCAGCAGCGTGCGGATGTGCGAGCCGTCGACGTCCGCGTCCGTCATGATGATGATGCGGTGATAGCGCAGGTTCGCGACGTCGAACTCGTCGCGACCGATCCCGCAGCCGAGCGCTGTGATCAACGTGCCGACCTCGGTCGACTGCAGCATCTTGTCGAACCGTGCTTTTTCGACGTTCAGGATCTTGCCGCGGAGCGGCAGGACCGCCTGCGTTCGCCGATCGCGGCCCTGCTTGGCCGAACCGCCGGCCGAGTCGCCCTCGACGAGGAACAGCTCGGAGAGCGCGGGATCCTTTTCTTGACAATCGGCGAGCTTGCCGGGCAGGCCCGCGACGTCGAGCGCGCCCTTGCGTCGCGTGAGCTCGCGCGCCTTTCGCGCGGCCTCGCGCGCACGCGCCGCCTCGATGATCTTCCCGACGATCGACTTGGCCTCCGCCGGGTGCTCGAGCAGGAACGCCTCGAACTTGCTCGCGACGACCGACTCCACCGCGCTCTTCACTTCCGAGGACACGAGCTTGTCCTTCGTCTGCGACGAGAACTTCGGGTCGGGGAGCTTGACGGACAATACGGCCGTCAACCCTTCGCGCGAGTCGTCGCCCGATGTCGCGATCTTCTCCCGCTTGGCAATTCCTTCGTTCTCGATATACGCGTTCAACGTGCGCGTGAGCGCCGCGCGAAAGCCGACGAGGTGCGTGCCGCCGTCCCTTTGAGGAATGTTGTTCGTGTAACAAAACATTCCTTCCTGGTAGCCGTCGTTCCATTGCAGAGCGACCTCCACTTGGATCGAGCCGCGCGCCTCGGAGAAGTAGAGAACGGTCGGATGTATCGGCGTCTTGTTGCGGTTCAGGTGCTTCACGAACGCCTCGATGCCGCCCTCGAATTCAAAGACATCGCTGCGCTCGTCGCGCTCGTCGGCGAGCTTGATCCGGACGCCGGAGTTGAGGAACGACAGCTCGCGCAGCCGCTTGGCCAGCGTGTCGTAGTCGAACTCGATGTTCGTGAACACCGTCGCGCTCGGCTTGAAGTGAATCATGGTGCCGCGGCGATCGGTCTTGCCGACGACGGCGAGCGGAGCATCTGGCTCGCCCATCCGGTAGACCTGCTGATAAACCTGCCCGCCGCGGTAGATCGTGAGCGTCAGCACCTCGGACAGCGCGTTGACGACCGACACGCCGACGCCGTGCAGGCCGCCGGAGACCTTGTACGAGTCGTCGTCGAACTTTCCGCCGGCATGGAGCACGGTCATGATGACTTCGGCCGCGGAGCGCCCCTCCTCCGGATGAATGTCGACCGGAATACCGCGGCCGTCGTCGACCACGGTGATCGATTCGTCCGCGTGGATGGTGACCGAGATCTCTTTGCAGAAACCGGCTAAGGCCTCGTCGACCGAGTTGTCGACGACCTCGAAGACCATGTGGTGCAAGCCGGTCCCGTCATCGGTGTCGCCGATGTACATTCCGGGACGTTTGCGGACGGCTTCGAGGCCCTTTAATACCTTGATATTCTTGGAAGTATAGTCGCTCTGGGCCATCCAGAAATTCTCTTAGTGGGCAATCGCCAATTATAGCGCGTGGACCTGTCCACGTTCCACGTGAAACACCGCTGTCGGCGCGGAATGGTTGGTGTCGAGCGGTGTGAGCCCAGTGAAGAAAAGCTGGCTTCGTATTGTGCCGAGCCGCTCGAGCAATCGAGCGAACGCGGTCCGATCGAGCTCAGCCGCGGCGTCGTCGACGAGTAGCACGCTGCGCGCCGGCGCGATGGCCGCGACCACGCTCTCCTGCGCGAGGACCAAAGCGGCCGCCACGAGCTTCTGCTGCCCGCGGGAGGCTTCCTCTTGCACCCTGTGACCGTCAATCTGCAACACGAGATCGGCGCGGTGCGGTCCGGGCTCCGTATGTCCGAGGGACCGGTCGCGAACGGCCGATGCGTCGAGCGCCGCCGCGAGATCCAGATCGGCACGCCATCCGCGCCGGTAGTCGACCGACAACGTTTGTCCCAGAAGCGCCTCGGCGTGCCCGCTGACATAGCCCGCGAGCCGCTGTACATACGCCTGTCGGAACCGATCGATTTGACCGCCCGCCTCGACGAGCGCCTCGGTCCAAACGCGCAATTCGGCCGCTGCCGCGCCCGCGCGCTGGAGGGCGGCGTTCCGCTGGCCGAGGACCCGGCGATAGCGTTGCCAGGCCTCGAGGTACGAATGTTCCACGTGGAACACTCCCCAGTCGAGAAATCGGCGCCGCTCGCTCGGTCCGCCTTCGATGAGCCGATGACTGTCCGGGCCGATCGCCTGGACTGCGAGAATCTCCGCGACCTCCGCTCCGCTCGCCGGCGCGGAGTCCACCCGCCTCTCCAGGCGGCCGTCGCCGAAGGCCGCACCGAGCCGCCGCACCCGGACTCCGCCGTCCACGTCTCCGTATACCGAAAGGCCTGGCTCCCCGTACCGGATCAGCGTTCGAGCTTGCCGGGTCCTGAAAGATCGCCCGCGGCCGAGCAAGAACACGGCCTCGAGAACGCTAGTCTTACCGGCGCCATTCGCGCCATAGAAGTAATTTCGCGCCGGGTCGAGGTCGAGCTCGACCTCCTGCAGACACCGAAACGCGCTAACCCGGAGGCGCCGGAGTGGCAAGCAGAAAGCCGCGCCTAGAGGCGCATGGGCATCACGACGAACTTTGTTCGCTCGACGCCGGGCTCTCGAATCAGACAGCTCGAGTTCCCGTCGGTGACGCCGAGCTCGACCTGCTCGCTATCCACCGCCGCGAGCGCATCCAGCAGGTAATTCACGTTGAACCCAATCTCCATCGCGTCACCCGCGTATTCGACCTCGAGCGTCTCGACGGCCTCTTCCTGCTCCGGATTGTTCGCCTGCAACACCACCGTGTTTGGGCTCAGCTCGAGCCGCACGCCACGGTATTTCTCGTTCGACAAGATCGCCGTTCGCTGGAGCGCCTCTCGCAGCAGGCTGCGGTCCGCGCTCACGATGTTACGCGGTTGATTGGGTATCACGCGTGCATATTCCGGGAACCGGCCGTCTATTAGCTTCGAAGTGAGCCTAACGTCGTCGATTTGGACGCGAATATGATTGCTTCCGAGGGCCACCGCTACATCGCCGTCGCCTTCGAGCAACCGATTGAGCTCGAGCACGCCCTTGCGCGGCACGATGACCTGCTCGTCCCGCACCGCCGCTGCTTCGAGGTCCACCTCCGACAACGCGAGCCGGTGCCCATCGGTCGCCACAGCCCTGAGCGTTTTCCGCTCCGTCTCGAGCAACAGCCCGTTCAGGTAGTAGCGCACGTCCTGCTGCGCCATCGAGAAATGCGTCTTTTGAATCAGAGCGCGAAGGTCGCTGCGCCTCAAACGCAGCGTCTGCTTCGCCGCGATCTCTTCGACGACCGGGAAATCCGAGGCCCGAAGCGTCGACAACGTGAAGCGGCTACGTCCCGCCTTCACCGTAAGGCGCTCGCCGCTGAGGCTGACATCGACCGTTGCGCCATCCGGTACCGCACGGCAAATCTCGTGAAGCTTCCGACCCGGCACCGTGACCTCACCATCCGTCGCGCCATCGACCGCCGCTTCCGCGACCATCTCAACCTCCAAGTCGGTCGCGGTCACGCGCAGCCGGCCCTTCTCCACGACGAGCAGCACGTTGCTGAGTATCGGCATCGTCTGCCGCCGCTCCACGACTCCGACGACCGTCTGCAGAGGCTTGAGAATCGCTTCGCGAGTTGCACTGAACTTCATTGTTGTTACTGCCTATCTGCTTTAATACTGTTGTAGCTATTAGCTGCGCGTATAACTAGAACAATCGAGCTTTCTCTTCGTCTTTCAATCGCTTGCATACATAATCCGCTGGGTGAAACCGCTCCGGATCCCTGTGTGCTGCCTGTGCGTGAAATCGGCTGTACTTTGCTCCTCAGCCTGTGCACATCATGCCGTCAACGTTCTTAACAGGTTGTTGTAGTCCTCGGCAACGCGTGTTTCGGAATCGCGCAGAGCCTTGATTCGCCGACACGCGTGCAACACGGTCGTGTGGTCCCGCCCGCCAAACGCATCGCCGATTTCCGGCAAACTATGCGACGTCAGCTCCTTCGCAAGCGCCATCGCAATCTGTCGCGGCCGCGCAATCGACCGACTCCGGCGCTTCGACAGCAAATCCGCGACGCGGATCTTGAAGTACTCGCCGACGGTCTTCTGGATGTTTTCCACCGTCACGAGCTTGTCCTGTAGCGCGAGCACGTCGCGCAACGCCTCCTTCGCGAATCCGAGCGTAATCGGCTGGCCCGTGAACCGGGCATTTGCGAGCACGCGACGCAACGCGCCTTCGAGCTCGCGCACGTTGGAGCGGATGCGCTGAGCGATGAAGAACGCGACTTCTTCCGGCAGCGCGTCGCCCTCGGCGGCGGCCTTGCTGATCAAGATCGCGACGCTGGTCTCGAGCTCCGGCGGCTCGATCGCAACGGTGAGCCCCCAGCCGAACCGCGACTTCAGGCGCTCCTCTAGGCCCGTGACCTCCTTCGGATAACGATCGCAGGTCAAGATGATTTGCCGCTGGCCTTCTAGCAAGGCATTGAATGTGTGGAAGAATTCTTCTTGGGACCGGTCTTTGTTCGCGAAAAACTGGATGTCGTCGATCAGCAGAGCATCGAGCGATCGATACGCCCGCTTGAAGTCGGCGATCGTGTTGTGCCGAAGACCGCGGACCATGTCGCTGACGAACCGCTCCGAGTGCACGTACGCGACCTTGGCGCCCGGATTCGCGGCCGCGATCATGTTGCCGACCGCTTGCATCAAGTGCGTCTTGCCGAGGCCGACCCCGCCATAGATGAACAGCGGGTTGTAAGCGC
>Ga0326726_10005354_pt1 | contig 11635 bp, 9 predicted proteins | sample MHFenrmetagenome_2_FD_207603 | JGI IMG/M metagenome (GOLD analysis project Ga0326726, IMG submission 207603) | Lab enriched peat soil microbial communities from Michigan Hollow, Ithaca, NY, United States - MHF15MN | ecosystem: Environmental > Terrestrial > Soil > Wetlands > Peat | place: USA...
TTCTTGCCAGCGCATGATTCTTCTTTCGCGGTGCTTACTCCCCGACTGCATCAAACATCGCCACGATGTTCTGCGGCGGCACGTCGGCCAGGATATTGTGAACCTGCTGGAAAACGAACCCCCCGCCCCTGTGCAACGCGCGCACCTGTTCGCGGACATGGTCCTTGATCGCCCGCGGCGTCCCGCGCCCGAGCACCTCCCGCGTGTCGCACCCTCCTCCCCAGAATGTAATCCGGTCGCCGAAATCCCTCTTCAGTCCATTTGCTTCCATCCCCCGGCAACTGATCTGTACGGGGTTGATCGCATCCAGCCCTGCATCGATCAGGTCGGGAAGGAGTTCTCGTACGCCGCCGCAGCAGTGAAGCATGACCTTCACGGGGGCGAGTTCCTTCGCACGCTTCCACAACCGCGCATGGCGGGACTTGAAAAACTCCCGGTACATCGCAGGAGACATCTGCGGACCGCTCTGCATGCCGAGATCGTCTCCGAAGACGATCACGTCGATATAGGGCCCCACCTTCCGGAGATAGGCTTCCAGCTTCCGGAGATGAATCGACACGAGTCGCTCGAGAAAATCGTGGGCGCGATCAGGTTCGCCGGCGAGAATCAGAAAGAAATTGTCGTTCCGGTAGAGAAATTGCCCGATCTCCAGGAGATTTCCCCCGAATAATCCGAGGATCGCCCGATCGGTGCTCACACGAAGATGTTGCGCGCTCTCGATGAGAATCTGATCCCCGTCGGGTCCGCTGACGATCGGTCCCGGCGGGGAAGCGATCGCCGTCCACATGCTCTCGTCAAAGGACTGTTCAATCTTTGTGTGGTCCGCCTCTCCCTGGACAAACGGGTAATAGGTCTGTTCAAAAAAGAGAGCCCCATCGGGCATGTGCGCGATGATCCGTCCGCTGTCCGATCGGATGATCCACCGTTCACCGTCCCGCTCGGGCTTCAACCAGATGGGGATCTGACACGGGGTCCCGTCGGGAAGGATCCAGTCGTGCCAGAATTTGTCTTCCAGGGCAAAAGCGCGGCCGAGCTCGATCGTGTCGATGCCGAACCGCTGCAGGACATCTTCGTCCACAACGGCCATTTGCTGGATGATATCGTACACCCGAATGGGTCTTCCCGGCAACCCAAGATAGTCGCGCAGGCGGGCGTAGGCAATAGCATTGATGCCGGAGGAACGGTGACCGGAGAAATCAATCGGAACACGGTCAGGCTGCCGATGATCAAGCGCCGTCAGGACGCGTTCACGCGATGTCATGAGGATTCCTCGAGGCTGGACCTGTACTGTAGCTGCATGAGCGGGGAACGCAACGCACCTTACGACCGCAGAGAAAGCAATGCTTCAATGACCAGGCGAACCGGCTTCAGATCGGCCGTCCTGGTCACCGACAAGCGCAACGGATATCCTTCCGGGTACTTCTTCGCCTTACGCAGTTCCTCTTTTGCTTTCGCAGGCAACTTTGCCTTCAGCAGGACTTCCCGTTCCTTCTCCCGCACGGCGAACCCCACCCGGAACGACTTCTCCAGGGGAACGAGAGAGAAAAGAGCTTTTCCCTTTTGAACGGGCTTGAGCTGCCATCCATATTTGGTCCCGTAGAATTTCCATTCGCGTGGGACGGTGTCGGTCAGCCTCAGAATCTCCTCATACAGAGAGTAGGCCTGGCCCAGAACCCGTTTCAGCGCCTTGTCATCAGGAACGCTTTCCTTCCGGTTGAAAATGATATTGGACGGGAGTTTTCGCAATGTATCCCTTCCTTTCCGCCCGCCGGCATCCTGGTTCCGGGACTGAGGCAGGCCTCCCCGCCGGATCACCTCTTCGGGATGGCGACGGGGGTGTTCGCCGGTGTGCCGGTTCACGGACGCGGCGCGGCGTATTCGGTGACGTCCCTCTTTCAAGAGGGAGGGGGAGCCTGGAGGCCGGGTCCCACTTCCCGTGACGGGGGCGGGCACGATCTCATCCCATTCGGAGGGCTTCTTCAGGATGAACCCGCCGGCTTTGGGCACCGAGTCCGGAAAACCACTCTTCGCGAGACTCGCCCTCCCGATTTGAAAAGACCCATGCGCAATCCGCTCCAGCTGAGCCGAGTGACGCTGTGGAGGGAACGCGACGATGATTCGTTTCTCCGGGAACAGGCTCTTGATCGTCAGCAACGGGGCCGTGAGATCGCTGTCGGCGGAAATCAGGAGCGCCACATCAAACTTGTCCTGGTATGCATCCGAAAGCAGTTCCACTGCGATATTGACATCTGTCATCTTCTCGCTGGGCACCATGGTTTTCGTGCCGCATTCCCTGCATCGCTGAGGATTTGCCTGATAGTGCCCGTAGTGAACCTGAAAATCGCTCAGCGTTTCCAGAGCCTCAATATACGTGGATTGCCTTCGTTCCTTATCAGGAGGATAGGAAACGCGGCTGGTGAAGTACTTCGTGAATACGAGATCCTGCTCGCCCTTCAGAAGGTTTCGCACCAGGGACTGTACATTGAGCCAGTAGAATCTCTTCCACCGGGCCGCCTTCAGCCCAAAGTAAAGATTGAATCCATCGATGTAGGCGATGACTCGTTCGTTCATATGCTTCGCATTTGACATTCGTCGCGGGTCGCCGTATATTACCGTTGCAGTTTTACAGCACCGGCGTGAGCAGCGCTGGTCCGACGGCTCCGGGAGAAATCCCGGGGCCGTTTCTGTCTGTCCAGACCGGCAGTCCGGGAGTCATCATGACCGGTTTTCTTGAGTATACATGCGGAATTCTTGCGCTCCGCCGCTGCGAGAATGTACGAAGGAAATTCCTCAGAGGCGAACCTTGATTCATGGACGATATTTGCTATACCATGTCGTATGCGCAAAATCGTCTGCATCGCTCTCCTCCTCCTCCTTGGGGCCGGATGCTCCGACACGAGCTACCTCCCGCAAGTTTCTCCGCTCCAGCAATGTCCGGATCTGCCCGTGATTCATACGGGCGAGGCCACCTACTACACATTCGCCAGCGGTGCCGGGGCATGCATGTTTGACTCGACGCCCAACAATCTCATGATAGGCGCCATGAATCAGATTGATTATCAGGGCTCCCGGATCTGCGGCGAGTGCGTGACCGTGACGGGACCGAAAGGAACAATTCTCATCCGCATCGTTGATCTCTGTCCGGAGTGCCCAAGGGGAAATATCGATTTGAGTCCACTGGCATTTGCCATGATCGGCGACATCGCCCTCGGTCACGTCCCGATCACCTGGCAGCTTGTGCCATGCGACGTGAACGGACCGATACTCTATCACTTCAAGGACGGGAGCAATCAATGGTGGACGGCAGTGCAGATTCGGAATCACCGCTACCCCATCGCAAGTCTGGAGTACCTCACGCCGCAGGGCGTCTTCAGGCAGGTGAACCGCACCGAGTACAATTACTTCGTGGAGCCGGCAGGCATGGGGGAAGGACCCTACACGTTTCGCGTCACCGACATCTACGGCCACGTTATCGTAGACACCTCCGTCGTGCACATGGCGAATGCGAGCATTCCAGGGGTCTCCCAGTTCCCTCCCTGCGAACACTGATCCCCCCTATTTCACCACGACAAGCTTTGCAACTCTGACGACCGACCAGGGCGTCCCCCTCGTTCCCCGCACCTCGAGCCGGCAGTAGTAGGTACCTGAGGCCGCAGGGGCGGTCCACAGGAAGTCGTGCCGGCCGGGGCCGAGCTTCCCGGAAAAGAGGCGTGTCACCGTGCGCCCGAGGAGATCGAAGATGGTAAGCTCGGCAAGGCCCTCACGGGGCATCGCCAGGCGCACCCTGGTCGATGCATTGAAGGGGTTGGGGTAATTCACCAGATCGATCACCTCCGGCAGACCGCCCGCAAGCGGCGCGGCAACACCTGTGAAGTACTTCTGTTTCAAAGCCATGATCCTGGAATACGACTCCTCGATCCGTGTTGCGGCGATTCCTCCCTCCTGCACACGGCGGGAGATGAAGTCCACGATATGCCGTGCAAGCGATTTCCCGGTACTGTCCAGATTCCGGGTATAGAGAAGCATATCCACACCGGCATTCACCGCAAGCTCGATCGCCTCATCATCGCCGAACAGGCTTGAGATCGCCTTCATCCCCATCGCGTCGCTCACGACAACCCCGTTGTATCCAAGCTGACCCCGGAGCACGCCCGCAATCGTGGCATGGGAAAGCGTGGCCGGATACACGCTGTCAAGCGCTGCATTGAAGACGTGCGCCGTCATTACGGCATCAACAGAATGATTCCCTATGAGGGTCGCGTACGGCTGGAGTTCCATCGGTGACCACGTGGCGGTCACGTCGGTGAACCCGAGGTGCGAGTCCCCGGCTGCGCTCCCATGTCCGGGAAAGTGTTTCAGGGTCGTCACAATCCCCCGCGCCCGGAACTCTTCGATGAACCATCCGGCATGCGAGGCGACTGCGGCAGGGTCGGCGGAGAAGCTCCTCTCTTTTGCCCCGATCGCCGGGCTGGCGGGATTCACGTTCACATCCACAACAGGTGCGAGGTTCATGGTGAGACCAGTCTGGACGAGCCAGCCTGCCATCGTGGCTGCCACCGTCCGCGTGTTCGTCTCCTGGTTGACCACCGTCCCCATCGAAAAGGCCGTGGGGGTCGCCGAGAAGCCATTCGAGGCACTCAGTCTCGCCACGTTTCCTCCCTCCTGATCGATGGCGAGGAGCAACGGGACGCCTGAGCGTTTCTGGAGTTCACCTGCGAAGTGGGCGATCTGTTGCGGGTTGTTCAAATTGTCACTCCAGACAAACATGACAAGTCCCCCGAGGAATCCCCCGGCGATATCGCTCTTCAGTGTGTCCATCGACGCGGACGACTCCTCCACCGAATCCCCCGTGACGGTCACCATGACCATCTGACCTATCTTCGTTCTGAGCGAAACCTGAGCCTCTGCGAAGGGGGAAATCGACAGGAACACAATGGAACATATCAGGGGGAGCAACCAGCGGGGATTGAGAAGGATGCGGACGAACTCACTTTGGGAGATCATGCAAAGGCGGCAGGAACGGAAGGGGGTTCTTGGGACTGAAGCATTCTTCCCTTTCTGCTCACCATGCTTTGCAGTGGGTGAGCCGGAATAGACGAGGGGGAATCAATTCTAAACAAGCGTCTGGAGCGGAGAGCGAGGGATTCGAACCCCCAAGCCCTTGCGGGCGCCGGTTTTCAAGACCGGTGCAATAGCCGTTCTGCCAGCTCTCCGGGTCTGCGGTTGAGTTGCGCCTCTGGTGCCACGAAATCCCGCACGATTCAGGTGCCGGGCCATACCATGAGGCGGACCCTCCCTTTGCCCATAAAACGCAAGGCGGGTTTTCGTAGCGCCTCCGGCGCCACGAAACCCCGCCTTGAATGTAGGGAAAATCTCCAGCGAGTTCAACACTACTTCGCGAGGAGCATCCTCTTCGATTGCACAGAACTGCCCGCCTGCCCGCTCATGCTCGGCCCCGCCCGAGGCGGGACCGAATTCTGAGTTCAGAATTCACGTAAACACCGAGTTGACCTTCCATTCAACGCACCAGGATTCCCGCCTGAAAACCGCGGGACTGTTGCTTCTTTCATAGGGTTCATCGGAGCAACAGCATTTTGCGGGCTTCTACATATCTCCCCGCTGTCAGCCTGTAAAGATAAACGCCACTCGCCAAGCCCGTCCCGTCAACGTCGGCCTCATATCGGCCAGCAGGTTTTTGTTCATTCACCAGAACTGCCACCTCGCGGCCAAGCAGGTCATACATCGAAAGCATCACCCGGCTGGCCACCGGCACCTGATACCTGACCACTGTCGTCGGATTGAATGGGTTCGGATAATTCTGCTCGAGCCGGAACGATGTCGGGTCCAGCGGGCTCTGATCGGCCGACAGCCCCGTCAGCAAGGCCGTGAACGATCCCACCATGTCTGGGGCATGGAAATCGCACTGGTAATTGTATGTTCCCGGGATTGCGATGACGTAGTCAAACGTCGTCCCGGCGTCATTATGCCAGTCCGCTGCACCCGTGGGAATGGTTGTCGAACTGAGCGGGTGGGCTGAGAACGTGCCCTCCCAGCGGATAGTGTCCCCGACAGTAGCCGTGAGGGAACTCGGCGAGTAGGACTCGCCCAGAGCACCTCCGAAATTAATCACGTGAGCGGTTGCATAGGCGCGCGGGGCGACGATGACGAGAGCCAGAAAGCTAGCCCTGAGCAGCCACGAACCGGACACCGACATGCCAATCTTCATACTCCAGCCCTCCTGACGTCGTGGCGAGATAAAATGCGTATCTACCTACGTGAACAGTCGGCGGTGGAGCATGGTTCCCACCTGGAGGAAAAGGGGGGGATCGCTCAAAAAGGGGAAAAATCCCTCCGTATGGCAGTCGGGAGGAATGCGCGTTGCCGCGGTCAGGAGGCTGTGGCTCTGGCGATCTGCTTCCGAACAAAATTCCAGAAATCACTCTTTCGGCGGACCAGTCCCCCCAGTGTAATCGGGACGAACCGCCTCAGATACATCGTGCTGATGATTGCCAGGTAGAGGGAGACAACGATGAACGCTAGGGCCGCGCCCATTGCTCCGAGGAGCGGGATGAAGGTCAGATACGCAATCAGGGAAGCGATGAGCAGGTGCAGGCTGAGCCGGAATCCGAGTTTCGCTTCCCCTAGCCCCATCAGCACGTTGGATGCCACGCCAATGATCGGGACAAGGAATGCCAGGAATGCGAAAACGCGCATGAGAGGAATCCCGTCGAGATATCTCCCGCGGTAGATCGTCTCAATGAGAGGAGCGGGGAGGAAAAGGAACACGACAAAAACCGGAATCATTGCAATGGTAAGGAATGCTATCGATTTTTCCACAAGGGCGATGAGCGACCGGTCGTCGCGCTTAGAGGAGAGCCATGAGACTCCCGGGAGGACGAACATCGCAATGACCTGTGTGACCATTTCATAAAGGCGGGTGAAGACCTTGACGGAATTGTACAGGGCAACCTGAGCCGGCCCGCCAAACGACGAGAGGAGAAAGATGTCGGCCTTCGCGTACAGAGTTGAACTTGCCATGCCTCCAAGCGCATAGCGCCCGTATTGCCACATCCTTCGAATCTCCTCCCCTTTCGGCCGCAGGGTCATCCGCAGCATCCCGCGGCTGAGAAGCACCCCGACCAGCGACGAAAGAGAAAGCGAAACGAGGTTGATCTGGAGGAGAACCGTTGCGTCGGAGAACCGGTGCATCCGGGAAACCACCCAGATCAGGAACGGCGCCGCAAGAAAATGAAACGCGTCAACGACAAAGACCTCGCGGATCCGGAACCGGCTCTGCAGCAGGATAAGCGTGAAGTTCCGGAGAAACGAGGCAAGCAGGAGCGCGGGAACATACAGGAGGAGCGGGCCGAGGCCGGGGGCGTTCAGCAGCGCCGCAAGAAGATCTCTTCCCGCCGCAATCAGAACCGACGGAACGACGACAACCCCGATATTGAGCAGCATCGCCGCGCCGGTCGCGTGCGGAAGGTCCACATCCTCTTCCGCCGCATACTTGAGGAGCGGCTGCAGTGCGAAGGCGGTCGCAAGTGCCGAGATGATCAGAAAAACTTCCTGCACGAGAACAAAGTCGCCGAATTCCTCTTCGGGAAGGACGCGGATCACCAGCAGGACATAGGCGAGGCCGTACACCACCGGAAGGGATTTGTCCGCAAGTCCCCAGATACCCTTGCCAAGGTGTTTGCCAAGTTCCATCGTTCAACGCTCCGGTGAACTGTAAATATACGACGAATTGGCACGCACAACAACTGCTGGCGGGGAGATTATTCGTACCGCAGAGCTTCGATGGGATTCATCTGCGCGGCGGGCGGGATAGTAGCCGAAGAACAACCCGACGGCCGCGGAGAAGAGGAAAGCGACAAGTATCACCGCTGGAGAAAGGGAAGTATAGGATACAAGTTCGTCGGGTAGGATCGCCTGTTAACTTCCCCTCAGGCGGAACATCACCCGAATGGCTCGTCGATCGACAGACTCGGCCTGGTGAAGAACTCCCCGCCCGCTTCGGTGATGTGCATGCAATCTTCGTGACGTATGCCGAATTCTCCGGGAATTGCCACCATCGGCTCGTTACTGAAACACATACCGGGCTGGAGGGGTGTTTTGTTTCCCTTCACGAGGTTGGTCCACTCATGACCGTCCATGCCGATCCCGTGCCCGGTCCTGTAAGGCAATCCGGGCAGCTTGTACCCGGGACCGAAACCCGCATTCACAATCACACTCCGCGCCGCGGCATCGACATCTTCGCATGGAACTCCGACCTTCGCGGCGGCAAAGGCGGCATCCTGGGCGCGACGGACAAGGTTCCAGATTTCCCGCTGGCGCTGCGTGGGTTTCCCGAACACCAACGAGCGGGAGATATCAGACTGGTATCCTTCCACACTGCACCCCCCGTCCATCAGCACAACATCTCCGTCGCTGAGTTTCTGGGGCTGGCTGCTCCCGTGCGGGAAGGCAGAGGCCTTCCCGATACTCACGCTGACACCGCCCGAAACGCCGAGCGCACGAAAGGCGGCGGAACAGTGCGCGGAAAATTCCGACGGACTCATTCCCTCCTTCACCGTGGCTGCCGCTGCCCGATAGGCGACGATGCTAATGTCGTTCGCCCGCTGCATCAGCGCGATTTCCGCAGGTGACTTGATTACGCGGCATCCGACCGTCACCGGATCTGCACTGAGAATCTCCCACCCGGGAAGCTCTTTTCGAATGCCGTCGGCGATGAAAAACCGGACGCGCTCCTCGATGCCGATCCTCCCCGTACGGAGGCCACGGTCACGCAACACGCCCCTCACGAAACGATAGGGGTTTTCATCTTCCTCCCAGCACCGAATGTCGTCCCCGAACCGGATCAACTCACGCGCGCGGTCTTCTTCAAATTTCGGACAGATCCAGGCGAGGGCCCCGCGTGCAGGCAGAATCAGCGCGAATAGACGTTCACTGGCCCACCAGCGCACATCGGTATAGTAGGTAAGAGTCGATCCGGGCTCCATGACGATCGCGTCGAGTCCGTTCTCCACCATAAGCCTCCGCGCCTTTTCCATCCGTGCCATTCGCTCGGTGTCGGTGATCTTCGTAATCCCACCAACCATCGGGCGCAGTGCGCGTATCGGATCGGGTGTTTCCTGGCCTGCCACCGGCGGCGAAGGAGCCGCGAGTGCCGCCCCCAGGACCCCGGCCGAAACCTTAAGGAATTCCCTTCTCTGAACCATGGAGCACCTCTGACCAATGCGTTGAGAACGAAGGCAATCGGCGGACAATATACTCAAGGGCGGGGCTTCGTGCAATGCGTGCTACGGAAACAGGTAGGCAGAATTCCCGGACCACTCACCATCAGGTGGGAGCAAATCTCCCGGCTACGTGTCAAGATCTCCACGCCCCTTGCCCCCCGCAAGAAAGCCAGCCCTGCATTCGGGACAGATTCCGTGGGTAAACTCCGCATCGGAATGCTCTCCGATGTACGCCTCGACCGCCTTCCAGTACCCACGATCGTCGCGCACCTTTTTGCACCAGGAACATATCGGGAGCAAGCCGGAGAGGGTTCTCACCCGACCCAGGGCGTCCTGCAGCTCGCCAATAAGTCGCTGCTGGGCGGCGAATGCTTTCCGGAGGGACGAGAGAATCAAGACCATCGTCAGGAAGAAACCAAAAAGGGCCACCATGTTCCCGAACGGAATCCAGAGGTTTGTCGCGTGACGCAGGATGAGGGAATCCTCGGCAAACCAGACGAGCGCGCTCACTGCCGCAACAAGAATTGCCTCCCCTTTCCCGAGCTTCCAGCTCGCCAGGGCAATGGGCCCAAGGTAGAGAAGGGTGACATTCAATTCATGGCCCGTGTAGTAATCCAGCACGGCGACAAGAATTGTCAGCGGAATGCCGAGAAGTCTCCAAGGATACCCCGAAGGAGAGGACTCCCTGAAGAATCGCAGGAGGGGTGTTGGTGCCAAAGCGTGCAGATTCAAGTGATCGTCGATATGCATAAAGAAGCCGGTTGTGGAGTGGGTTTTCCTAGTGAACAACCAAACCCCCGGTCCCGTTCCCTGCCCCGTTCTGAGGACAAGTTCTCCCTGCATACCAGTCAGCCGGAATAGAAAGGGCCGGGAATTTTCCCGGCCCGATGATTGTTTACTCTTCCCGGTTACTTCACAAAAAGGAGTTTCCTCGTGATTTTCGTTGAGCCTGAGGAGAGCCGGTAGACGTAGGTGCCGCTGGAGAGATCCTTCGGCACCCAGCGGACCGCGTGTTCTCCCGCTTCGAACTGCCCGGCAGCGAGGACGGCCACCCTTCGTCCGGCAACGTCAAATATCTCGAGCGCGACATCGCCGGCCAGGGCAAGACGGAACCCGATCATCGTCGATGGATTGAAGGGATTGGGGTAGTTTTGCAGGAGCGCTGTCTCCGACGGCCCGGCGAAGCCGTCTCCGACGGCTGTCGCGGCGACCACCCCGCCGAAAACGCCATAACCGTGGGTGCCGACAACCACAGTCCCGTCAGACACCCTTGCATCGAGCTGGTCAACAACCACGTTCCCGATGGAGGCTGCACCTTCCTGCACCCAGACCGTAGAGGTGCCGGCCAGCGTCTGCGTGGAGTAAAGGCCCGCGCTGGTCCCCACGAAGTAGGTTCGCGCACTCCCGGCAGGCACGATCGTGACAAAACGGCACGACGGACCATTGCCCGAACCGTTGACGTTTTGCTCAAGATTCCCGGCGACGGGAGTCCAGCTTACTCCGGCATCCGTTGTGGCAAACAGGCTGACGACGCTGTAGTTCGTAAAGACGACGACAGCTTGATCGCCATTGGCCGGGTCCACCGCGACGCAGCTGACGTAGGCACTGGCCGGGAATCCCTTTCCTGTCCAGATATCGACGGGGACGGAGCCCGTTGTTGCGGTCTTCGCGTTGTCGAGGCGGAACAATCGACCGTCCGAGGTTCCGTAGTACAGACGGCTCGCCGGGGCAGCGGTCGAAACGCCGAATCCGCTTATCTGGGCCGAGCCAACGCCGGCGCCGGTAAGGTTCGTCCAGTTCGTGGCGGTCGTGCTGTTCGACCCCATGGTGATCCCCGTAAGATCGGTGTTTCTCCAGAGACTGACTCCTCCCGCAAGATACATCACCCGGTTATCCGAAGGATCAAGCACAAAAGGATTGATGAAGAGATAGCCGGTCCCTCCGGTGGGATCAACCCTGGTGAAGCTCGTGAGATTCCCGGAGCCGTCAAGGATCATCCGATAGACGACGCCGTTCTGAGACGACATGTAGTACGATGACGCACCGCTCGCAATCGCACACGCCGAGCCGTCTCCGCCGAGAATCGCGAGCCAGGGCGGAGTGCTGGCTGCAGAATTGACGAACCAGGTTCCGTTGTCCTGCATGCCGCCGACGATCACATTGCTCCCGGGCGTCGATCGATCCAGAGCGACGCTGTAGTACTGGGTGGTAAGGTAGCCGTTATTGAGGGACGACCAGACTACCGTCGACGCGGTGACATCGGTGGTCCGGGCCAGCCCACCATCATTGCCCGAGACGAATGTCGCAGGACTGTCGGTGAGGAAGAACCCCGCATGCTGATCCGGATGCTGGTTCGGCCACCATTGATAGGTACTGGGTGTATTGTAGCCTCCGAT
>Ga0326726_10005355_pt1 | contig 11634 bp, 12 predicted proteins | sample MHFenrmetagenome_2_FD_207603 | JGI IMG/M metagenome (GOLD analysis project Ga0326726, IMG submission 207603) | Lab enriched peat soil microbial communities from Michigan Hollow, Ithaca, NY, United States - MHF15MN | ecosystem: Environmental > Terrestrial > Soil > Wetlands > Peat | place: USA...
GGACCGTCGGCGAGCTCGAAGCCGGTGGCGATGCGCTTCCAGGTGAGGATCCAGCCCGGCGACGTCAGGCCGTACAGCGTGCCGTCGCGCGCGTCGAGGCCTTCGAGGTCGTCGATCGAGGTGCCGAGCGGCAGCGTGCCTTGCTCGACGGTGGCGCCGGTCTCGGGATCGACGATGCCGTACGCGCCGTGGTTGCCGCTATCGCCGACCACGACGAGCTTGCCGTCGAGCCACGCCGCGCCGGAGGCCTCGGGGATCGGGGTCGAGGCGGCGAACGGCAGCTGCTCGCAGGTCGAGGTCGCGGAACCGCTGCCTGGCGCGGGCGCGGGTGGTGGTGGTGGTGGTGGCGGGCCCTTGTCGCACGCGACCAACATCGCGACGATCGCTACGCGGCCCACCACGGCTGCGCTATAGCATCATCGTCGACGCGATGCCCGAGCCCCGCCGCTACCTCGTCAAGGAGATGTTCGGCCCGACGCTGCAAGGCGAGGGTGCGCACGCCGGGCGACCGTGCGTGTTCCTGCGGTTCGCGGCGTGCAACCTCGACTGTAGCTGGTGCGATACCGACTTCGCGGCCGAGGGCGCGGTGAGACACGACGCGACCGAGATCGTCGCGCGGCTGCGCGAGCTCGATGTCCACGCGTCGCGCATGGTCGTGGTCACCGGCGGCGAGCCGACGCTGCAGTGGGATGCCGAGCTCTCGGACGCGATCCGTGCGGCCGGCTTTCGCGTCCACATGGAATCGAACGGCACGCGCTCGCTCGCCGGCCCGGTCGACTGGCTGACCGTATCGCCGAAGCCGCAGTTTCATCCGGCGTCGATCGCGCTCGTCAACGAGCTTCCGATCAGCGAGCTCAAGGTCGTGATCGACGACACCGTCGACGCCGCGACGCTCGAGCGCTACGAGGCGCGCTACCGCTGCGAGCACTACTTCGCACAGCCGTGCATGACCGACGACTACGCGCATCACCTGGCACGCACGCTCGCGCTGGTCCAGGAGCGACCGCGCTGGCGGCTGTCGCTACAGCTCCACAAGATCCTGGGGGTCCCGTGACGCCGCGGGTCGTGCGCATGGTGCGCGAGCAGTTTCATCGCGACGTCGAGGGCCGGCCGATCCGCGAGGGCCGTACGCCGGCCGAGCTCCTGAAGCCGGGCGACATCGAGTACAAGAAGTGTCCGTACCCGGGTGGCCGCCTGAATCACGCGAACCCGATGAACGTGTCGGCGCTGCGCCAGACGTCCGCCCACTGGGACGAGATCCTCGACGCGCTCGCCGTGCTGCGCTCGGGCTACGTCGCGGTCCGGCGATCGTACAAGCCCGACGTCATGGACGTGTGGCGCGTGAGCCAGCTCGGCTCGGCGCTGCCGTGGCTGTTCATCCTGCGCGACGAGCCGGTGCCGGCGTACGCGGCGGCGCTGTCGAAGGCCACGCTCGGCGCCGGGATCTGGGCGCAGCAGCTCTTGATGCGCGAGCTCGCCGGCGTGTGGACCGCGCCGAGCTTCACGGCCGCGAACATGATGGCGCTCGCCGAGGACACCGGCACGCTGATCAGCACGACCGAGGTGTGCTCGGGCTCCGAGAAGATGATCGTGCGGTTCTTCGAGGCCTATCTCGACGACGCGCCGGGCACGGGCGAGCTCGTGGCGAAGCGCGACGAGGCGATGCGGTTCGGCGCGCACTACGCGCAGTTCAAGCTGGTGATGTGGATGTACTACCTCGCGCGGCGCTACCTCTACTGGGACCTCGGGACGCCCGAGGCGCGCGCGATGCTCGACACCGGTTGCGAGCCACCGGACTTCTTCATCCTCGAGCCGCCGAACGAGGCGCAGGTCGCGCCCGTGCATCGCAAGGCGTGGTTCGCTCGGCTCGCGCAGCTCGTCGTGCCGTTCGCCACCGACGGCAGCGACGCCGCGTTCGCGTCCGCGGCGGCGCGGATCGGGGACGCGGTGGGCGAGGGCGGCACGCCGGCCGCGGTGTTCGCGCAGCTCGACCGGATCTTCGGCGAGGTCGTGGCGCAGACCGAAGCCGGCCTCGGCGGCGATCCGGCGGCGATCACCGCGGAAGTATGTGATTCCTTGATCGCCGATGGCACGCGCGCGCTGCTGACTAACGCCGGCGGGGCCTGACCGGTCTTGTCGGAGGTGCCCGCCGAACCTCCTGTTGCCGAGCTGGTCGCGCGTGCGCGCCGCGGCGAGCCGAGCGCGTTCGACCAGCTGGTGCGGCGCCACCTGCGCGCGGCGTTCGCGGTCGCGCTCGCGGTGCTCGGCCGGCCCGCCGATGCCGACGACGTCGCGCAGGAGGCGTTCGTCGCCGCGCTCGAGCGCCTCGACGACTGTCGCGAGCCGGCGCGGTTCTCGGGCTGGCTGCTCCAGATCGTGCGCAACCGCGCGTTGCACGCGCTCGACAAGCGCAAGCTGCGCGATCCCGCCGGCGACGTGATCGAGGTCGGCGCGCCGCCGGTGATCGGTGATGTGGTGTTGCGCGCGCATCTGCTCGCCGCGCTGGCAACGCTGTCGCCCGTGCAACGCGAGGTCGTGCTGCTCCACGACCTCGATGGCTGGACGCACGCCGAGATCGCCGACGCGCTCGGGCTGTCGGAGGTGAATTGTCGCCAGCACCTGTTCACGGCACGTCGCGCATTGCGTTCGGAGCTCACGCACGAGGAGGCACGTCATGGAACCGGAACCTGAGAAGGTCGATCTGTCCGCGCTCGATCTGCCCGGCTGGGATCGCAAGATCGCGAGTGTCAGCAGGCGCGCGTTCGAGCAGCGCCGGTTGCGACGTGCGGTCGTCAGGCGCGGTGCGATCGCGGTCGTGCTCGCGGCGGCCGCGGCGATCGCGGTGTGGTTCGGAGCGCCGAAGCGCGAGGCGGTGGCGCACGCACACGCCGACCTGCTCGAGTGGGCGGTTCGCGATGCCCTTCCGAGTGAAGTGCTCGGGCTTGGAGGTAACGATGCTCGGTGATCGCTGGCTACGGATGATGTCGGGGCTCGTCCTCGTCGGGGTGTTTGCCGCCGGCGGCTTGTTCGGCGCCGGGCTCATGCGCTGGAATCGCCCGGATCACCCGCCGCCCCCACCGGGCGGACCGATCGAGGCGATGACGCGCGAGCTCGACCTCGATCGCGATCAGATCGAGGCGCTGCACGCGATCGAGCTGGCGCACCGGCCGCAGCTCGACGCGATCATGCGGTCGACCCAGCCGCGCGTGCGCGAGGTGCTGTTCGCGATCGAAGACGAGCTGCGCGCGAAGCTGCGCCCGGATCAGATCCAGAAGCTCGAAGCCTGGCGCGCGCGCCGGCCACCACCGCCGATGCCAGGTCCAGGAAGTCCGCCTCCGCCCTAACGCGCGCGCGGGCTCGGCGGTCGTGAGGATCAAAGGAGTCCACATGAACCGTCTCTTGATCCTGTCTCTGGTTGCCGCCGGCTGCGTCGACGACGCGTCCGCCACGACCCAGGCCGCGGCCGTGACCGACGGCAGCGGCGAGCACCGCCCGCCGCCCAAGGAAGCGTTCGATGCGTGCGCGTCGAGTGCCGCCGACGCGGCGTGCGCGTTCGACCTCGATGGCCATCACGTCACCGGCACCTGCAAGCACGGGCCGGATGGCGGTGGGCCGCTCGCGTGCGCGCCGGATCGCCCGCCGCCGCCGCCCGAGGCGCTCGCCGCGTGCGCGTCCAGCACCGCCGGTGCCGCATGCTCGTTCGACGTCGGCAGCCATCACGTCGACGGTACGTGTCACGCCGGCCCCGAGACGGCCGACCCGCCGCTCGCGTGCGCGCCGGCGACCGCGCCGTAGCCACGGACGCGTCAGGCGCGTTCGCGGTATTCGCCGCGCAGCATCGACAGCGCGATGACCGCGACGAGCATCAGGGCGGGTGCGATCAACGCGGTCCACATGCCGACGTGCAGGACGCCGCGCACCTTCGGCGCACCGAAAAACGTGACGAGCGTGAACACCGCGAGGATCGAGATCAGCATCGACCATGCCGCGCGCGAGTGCTGGAGCGAGTAGAACGCGAGCACCGGCGCGATCGCGCCGAGGATCAGCAACGTCACGCCCATGACGCCGGGCAGCCCTTGCGACAGCGCGGCGATCCCGGCGACGAACGCGGTGATGCCGGTGACGAACCCGAGCAGGTGACCGATCAGACGCGGCGCGAGCGCGGCGCCGAACGACGCGGCGCAGACGAGGAACGTCAGCGCGCCGAACGCGACGCGGATCAAGCCGAGGTCGGCATCCTTGTGATCGTCGAACCACAGGCCCGACAGGATGAAGAACCCGACGTTGACCATGAGCAACGTGGAGGACAGCGCGACGGCCATGCGCATCGCCTGCTTGCGGGTGGTGGGAACGACGTCGGCCATGCGTTCAGTCTACTTCTTTCGCTTGAACAGCGAGCCCCAGAAACCACGTGGCTTGTCGTCCAGGGGTGGTGGCACCGACGATCCGGTCGCGGCGGGCTCCGGGGGCTCGTCGATGATCTCGACCCGGGGCTGCGTCGTATCGACGCCGCTTCCGGTGGTCGGGGTCTCGATCTGCCCCGTGGTCGGGCGGCGGACCAGGCCGAAGCCGGGCTCGGCCTCGAGCGCGGTCTGGGTCTCCTCGAGCTCCTTCGCGTACTCCTTGCGGAACAGCTGGCGCATGAACTGGCGCAGCTCTTTCGGATCGAACCGATAGCCCGCGATCAGCGCGTCGAGATCGGCGGCGAGCTGGGCCGAGGTCTGGTAGCGATCGGCGACGTCGCGCGCGAGGGCCTTGAGGCTGATCGCGTCGAGCTCGGGCGTGACGCGGCGGTTGAAGCCGCTCGGCTGCTGCACCTCGGCCTTGCGCACCTTCTCCATCAGCGCGAACTCGGTGTCGCCGCGGAACAGCTTCTCGGTCGTCAGCATCTCGTGGAGGATGATGCCGGTGGAGAAGATGTCGGTGCGTGCATCGAGCGGCATGCCGCGGATCTGCTCGGGCGACATGTAGCTGAACTTGCCCTTGAGGATTCCGATCTCGCTCGTGAACTTCATCAGCGCCTGCGCGATGCCGAAGTCGAGGATCTTCACGTCACCGTCGTAGGACATGCGCACGTTCGACGGCGACACGTCGCGGTTGACGATGTTGAGCGGGCGGCCGTCGGGGCCGGCGAGCGTGTGCGCGAAGTGCAGGCCCTCGGCGATCCGCGCCGCGATGTAGACGGCGTGCGGCACCGGGATGCGCTGCTGCGTCTCCTGGCAGCGCCGCAGCACCTGGGTGAGATCGCGCCCGCCGATGTACTCCATCGCGATGTAGTGACGGCCCTCGAACTGACCGATCTCCACCGTCTCGACGATGCAGCGGTTGGTCAGCATCATCGCGAGCTTGCCCTCGCGATGGAACATGTCGACGAAGCGCGCCTCGCGCGCGAGCTGCGGCCGCATCACCTTCACGGCGAACAGGCGCTTTTCGCCGCTCTGTAGCCGCGCGCGATACACCTCGGCCATACCGCCGCGCGCGATCAAGCCGAGCAGGTAATACTTCCCGAACGCAACGGGGTCATTCGGAGCCCCCGGCGACATCTTGCCTTCCTGAGATGGCCGCTCGGAGACCACGCGGGGTCGGACATTACCATGCTCGCGCCGCCGCGCTTGCCGCTCTACCGGCGCGTTCGCTACCACGTCACGACGAGGCGCTGCCCGGCGTCGACCTGGACCTGGCGCTCCTCGGAACGCAGGCCGGAGTCGTCCTTCAACACCATCTTGAGCTTCTTGCCGTCCGCGGGGACCGCGACCCCGACCTCCGGTGACGTGATCCCGAGATCGATCATGGTGCCGCGAGCCTTCGGGTTCTCCAGCGCGATCCGGCCGAACGGATGCTCGAGCTTGTTGACGACGATCGCCCACCGGAACTGCATCGCGGCGGGCTTGCCGGCCTCGACGGTGGCGTACTCGAATAGCGCCATCTCGTACTTCGGGTTGAAGCACAGTCCCTTGTAGCTGCCGGGCGCGACCACGAGCCCCTTGTCGGGCAGCTTGCCGGTCAGCTTCTGGCGGTTCACCCACAGCTCGGCGCACGGCATGCTCGTCGAGATGAGCAGGGTCCCGAGCGTATCCTTGTCCTCCGACGTGGCGGCCAGCTCGGCTCGCACCACATCGGCATTGGCCCCCATGGGGCGCTGCACGAGATAGCGGAGATAGAACTCGCGCTTGCGATCCTTGGCACCGAGCTTGTCGTACGTCGAGCCGAGCTCGCGCAAGAACCCGGGCAGGTCGGGCGCGAGCGCGTAGCCGATATGGAAGTAGACGAGCGCGTCGCCGTATTGCTTGGCGGAGAAGGCGGTGCGCCCGAGGTTGAACGCTTGCTTGGCCTCGGTCGCGAGCGGCGCGAGCGCTAGCTTGTCGGCGAACGGATCGGGTGCGTTGCCGAGCCGCGTCGCTTCGGCGAGCGCGTCGCCCCGCTCCTTCGTATCCGTGGCCGCGTTCGCGTAGGTCGACCACGCCTCGGCGGCCTCGTCGTTCTGGCCGGACAGCGTCCACAACGTGGCGAGCTGCTTCTGCTCGGGACTGCCCGGGCCACGCGCGACCACGAGCGCCTGATAGAGCGGGATCGCGTGTGCCCAGTCGCGAGCCTTCGCGGCCTTCTCGGCCGGCCTGGTGAGGAACGCCGAGATGTCCGCGCGCGACTTCTTCGTCTGGACGGTGTGAAACAGCTCCCCCGTCACCTCGTCCGCATGAACTGTCGCGGTCAACCCGACCACGACCATGGACGCCAGCAGCACCCTCACGCGGCGATCGTAGCGCGGTTTCATCGCACCTCGCACTTCAGCATCCGACAGCCATCTCCATCACTTGTTAGTTGGACCACGACCGTTACCGCCGCATTCAAATTCCCCAGTAGCAACGGAGGATTGCCTCGGAGAATCCGATGCTATGGTGGTCGAGGGGGCATGCGAGCGGTAATCCTCGAACGAAACAAGCTCGTCGGTCGCAAGGTCGCGCGCCTGTTCATGTCCGTGGGAGCGTCCGCGGTCACGGTCGAGGAGCCCGGACAGGTCCGCGCGCTGGTCGAGGAGGGCGCGGATGTCCTGTGCTCGGACACGTTCGATGCCGACTTCGTGGCCGAGCAGGTCCGCGCGAGCGCGAAGCTGCGCGGCGTCCTGTGGACGGCCGAGCCGCTGAAGCGATCGATCCGCCACCTCGTCGACACGCACCGGATCGATCACGTGCTCGGTCGCCGCGACTTCGAGTCGGCACCGCGGGCGTGGGAAGTGTTGATGGTCGCGCGCCGGCTCGCCGACGGCTCACCGGCGCCGATCTCGGCGTACCTCGACTGGGGTTACTCGCTGATGGAGCTCGACGTGCGGACGAATGTCGAGCGCGACGAAGCCGTGATGAAGATCGGCGAGCTCATCACCAAGCTCGCCGTGCCGCGCCGGATCGTCGACATGTTCGGCGAGCTCGCACACGAGCTGCTGATGAACGCGATGTACGACGCGCCGATCGATCCCGCGACCGGCCTTCCGAAGTTCGCTCACGACCGGAAGTCGGACGTCCGACTCGCGGACAACGAGCGTCCGACCGTCCGGCTGGCCTGCGACGGCTCGAAGCTCGTGCTTCAAGTCCGAGATCCGTTCGGACGTCTCGAGCGTCGCCACGTCTTCGATGGTCTCTCGCGCGGCCTCGCCGGCGGCGAGATGGACACCTCGCATGGTGGAGCAGGGCTCGGGATGATGGTCTGTCACAACTCGACGTCGGCGATGTTCTTCGACGTCGCGCGCGGTCGCCACACCGAGGTAACCGCGCTGTTCGAGCTCGACATGAACCTGCGCGAGCTCCGCACGCAGGCCAAGTCGCTGCACTTCTGGAGTACTTGATGGAAGTCGCAACCCGAAAATCGCAGCCGATCATTGCTGCGGGGCAACCGCCGGCGGTCGAGCGCAAGCTGACGATCGAGAAGTTCGCCGATGGTCCGATCACGTGCCTGAAGTTCGTCGGCACGATCGACGAGACGTTCGACGGCAAGAAGATCGCGAAGACGGTCGAGTGCGAGACGCTGGTGCTCGATCTCGGCGGCGTGAAGAAGATCTCGTCGTTCGGCATTCGCGAGTGGGTCGACTTCATGACCACCGCGTCGAAGCAGTGGAAGCAGTTGATCCTGATCGAGTGCGCGTCGAAGGTCGTCGATCAGCTCAACATGGTCGCGAACTTTGCTGGCGGCGGTCGCGTGTTCAGCTTCTACGCGCCGTTCCGCTGCGACTACTGCGACTCGGAGCAGCGCGTGCTGCTCGAGGTGGCGAAGGACAACGAAGCCATCAAGTCGATGAAGCTCGCCGAGCGACCGTGCCCGTCGTGCAAAGAGAGCATGTACTTCGACGAGGACGGCTCGACGTATTTCTCGTACATCCTCGGCCAGGGCAGCTTCGAGCTCGAGCGCGACGTGGTCGCGTTCCTCGCCGCGAAGCTCGACTACCGCATCGGCACGATCGACACGAAGCTCCGGGTCGACAAGATCATCGACGGCCGCATCACCTACCTGCGCCTGGCCGGCGATCTGAACAACACGTTCCCGCGCGAGAAGCTCGCCGAGGGACTCGAAGGTACGGTGATCGTCGACGTCACCGGCATCCCGCGCGTCGAGCCCGCCGGCGCGGCCGAGTGGCGCAGCTTCGTGCAGATGGTGACGCCGCTCGTCGAGAACCTCCTGCTCATCGGCGTGATGCCGCTGTTCCTGGAGAAGCTGTGCGGCCCGCACGATCTCGGCGCGAAGGTGCAGGTCGTCGACTTCGCGTTGCCGTACACGTGCAAGAAGTGCGGCACCACGTCGGCGCAGACGATCGATGTCGCCACGCACGCGGGCGTGCTCAAGTTCGCGACCGCCCCGGAGCTGATCTGCGGGGAGTGCAAGACCGCCATGCAGTGCACGGCGAGCGAGGCCGCGATGACGATCCTGCCCGGCCTCGTGAAGCCGGGGCTCGCCAAGGAGCTGCAGCGCAAGATCGAGGAGCTGCGCGGCAAGAAGCTGGAGAAGAAGCCACCCACCGGCCTCGTCCAGCTGCCGAAGCTCGCCGACCAGCCGGCGGCACGACCGGGTCTGGGGACAGGCACCATCGCGTTGATCGCGATCGTGATCGCCGCGCTCGGCGCCATCGGGATCCTCGTCTACCAGCGCTTCACCAAGCCCGAGCCCGGGCGTTACGGGCTCGGCGCGGTCGCCGCTCGCAGCGCGCCGCAGCGCCCGGCGTGGATCAAGGCCGATGCACCCGGCGAGGTCGAGTGCGCGAACGACGTCGGCGCGTCGTGCGTCGGCGTGTCGCAGCCGCTCGCGAGCCAGGAAGATGCCGAGGACGAGGCCTCCGATGCCGCGTACGAGGGCATCGCGTTCAGGCTGACGAAGTCAGACAGGTGGATCGATTCGATCGCACCTCAGGTGCTCGAGGCGCGGTCGGCTGCATATGCCGCGCTCGCGCGCGATCCGCGGAGCACGCAGGCCAAGCGCGATGTTCACGATGGCCGTCACGCGGCGGCCCGCGTGCTGCGACGCAATTCCACGCAGGTCGCGGGCCGGTACTGGGAGGCGTACGACACCGCCGAAGGTCGCAAGTACATCGCGTTCGCGCAGGTCACGATCGCGCGCGGCGAGGCCGACAAGCTGGTCGCCGCGTACAAGAAGTCACAGACCGCGCTCGGCGCGACCGTCGTGGACTTCTACCCCGAGGTCGGCTGGCGCTTCCCCAGGCTCGATCACGGCGCGATCGTGCAGAGCCTCGACCACGGCGTGCTCCAGGAGCTCGGCCTCGCCGAGCACTACATCGTGCTCGCGGTCGACGGTCACGACGTCGCCGATGCGGCCGCGTTCGCGAAGCTCGTCGAGAGCGAGCACGCGATCCTCGCCGACCGCGGTGGTCAGCTCCGGCTCCTGGTCCAGACCGAGACCGGCGATCCGCGCGAGTTCGCGACCACGATCGCCGGCAAGCCAACGACCACGCCGACACCTCACGACCACGGCCCGCGCAGCACCGGTGACAGGCCGCCGACCGGTGGCGTGAACGTTTGGGATAGATTCGGCGGCAATCGTGGTAGCGGCCGGGACGATCCTACGCAGTAGCGCGCTGGCGATCGTCGCCCTCGCAAATGTCGCACGTGCCGACGTGAAAGAAGATCCGTGCGCGTGCAGCCCGGTGAAGCCGGGGTTCTTCCGCCGCGGCAACCTGACCGGCGACTGGAACGGCGAGCGCGACACGCTCAAGGAAGATGGGGTGGTGCCGCAGCTCGTGTACGCCGGCGAGGTGTTCGTGGCGCCGGGGTTGCCCCAGGATCTGCGCGCGGCCGGCCTGCTCGCGCTGACGCTCGATCTCGAGCTCGAGAAGCTCGTCCACGAGGGGCTCGGGCAACTCCACGTGTCGTCGTTCGCGATCCACGGCCACGGCCTGTCGGCCGAGCTCGAGGACGTCTACGGCGTCAGCGGCAACGTCGCGCCGCGCGACATCCGGCTGTTCGAGGCGTGGATCGAGCAGCCGATCGCGAAGGCGACGATCCGCGCCGGCCTGCTCGCGGCGGATCAGGAGTTCATCCTCGCGAAGCACTCGACCGCGCTCCTCAACGCGACGTTCGGCATCATCAGCCAGCTCAGCTACAACCTGCTCGGTCCGGTGTACCCGGTCGCGACGCCAGGCGTGAGCGCGCGGCTCGAGCTCGACGGCTTCACCGCGCGCGCGGCGGTCTACGACGGCGATCAGCACAACGAGCACGGCGTGCCGACGTCGCTCGGCCCGAACAGCCTCGCGATCGGCGAGGTCGAGCTCGGCGAGCTCGTCAAGGTCGGCGCGTGGCACCACTCGACGCGCGGCAACGGCTACTACGCGATCGTCGATCACCAGCTCGATCGCTACCTCGCCGCGTTCGGGCGCTTCGGCGTGAGCCCGAACCAGTTCGTGTCGGGCTATATCGATGCTGGCATTCGCATCGGGCCGGGGCCGTTCCGCGAGCACGACTTCATGGGCCTCGGCGTGGCGTACGCGAGCACGTCCGACACGAAGCTCGGCGAGCAGACCGTGTTCGAAGCCACGTACCAGGCCCAGTTCGGTTGGCTCACGATCCAGCCCGACGTCCAGCTCTTGCTCCAGCACGGGCGCACCGCTTCGATCCTCGCGACGCGTGCCACGGTCGTCTTCTGAGGCTGTGATAGCGTTGGCGCGTGCGGTGGCTCGCGGTGCTCGTCGTCGTCGCCAGCGCCGGCGTCGCGATGGCCGAGCCCGAGCTCGGCAAGGAATTCCAGGCCGGGGTCGACGCGTTCCGGCTCGGCAAGCTCGACGACGCGCGCGCGCATCTCGAGAAGGCCCGCGCGCTGGCTCCGAAGCTCCCCGGCCCGCATCGTTTCCTCGCGGCGGTCGCGCAGGCGCAGGGTCGCTGGCAGGACTGCATCGATGGTGCGCGCAAAGCCCTCGAGCTCAACCCGCTGTCGGTCGAAGCGCCCGAGACGCGCAAGCTCCACGACGGGTGCCGCGCGTCGGCGGGGCTCGCGCCTTATCGCGATGCGCTCGGCGACTCGGCGGCGATCGCGGTGACCACGAACGTGCCTGGCGCCACCGTGAAGATCGGCGGGCTCACGTACGGCGGCACGCCGCTGTCGCCGCGCCCGATCACCGCGGGCGCGCTCGAGCTCGACATCGCG
>Ga0326726_10005356_pt1 | contig 11632 bp, 10 predicted proteins | sample MHFenrmetagenome_2_FD_207603 | JGI IMG/M metagenome (GOLD analysis project Ga0326726, IMG submission 207603) | Lab enriched peat soil microbial communities from Michigan Hollow, Ithaca, NY, United States - MHF15MN | ecosystem: Environmental > Terrestrial > Soil > Wetlands > Peat | place: USA...
GCCGCTCGCGCGCGTACACGACAAAGTAAACCGTGAATGCGAGCAGGACGATGCTCGAGCCGAAGCAGGACCACGCCATTCCGAGCCAGCCGAGCAGGAATCCGGCCAGGCCCCGGCCTGCGATCGCGCCGATCTGGTAGCAGCTGCCCCAGATCCCGAACAGCGTTCCGCGCTCGGAGCGGCGTGTCCAGTTCGCGAACAGCGCGACGTTGTGCGGCCAGCCCGTGGCCTGCGCAAAACCGTGGATTCCCATCGTCACGCAAATCCACAGGAATACGCTCGCGAGGTGCGAATCGACCAGCAGTCCCAGCACGATATTGCAGGCGGCGGCGAGACACATGCCCCAGGCGAGCACGCGCCGGCTTTCCATGCGCTTCCCGAGCCACACGGCGACGAACTGGCCCAGCATGTAGGTGATGAGGTAAATGGTCCACGGCCAGGCGATCTGGACATCGTCGAAGCCGAACTGGTCCTTCAGCGGATGCTTCAGGACCGCGTAGACCTTGCGGGCGAAGTAGAATCCGGCGTAGGAAAGCCAGGTCGCCGTGAAGATCTGCATGCGGTAGCGGCGCAGCAGTTCCTGTTTCGTCGCGTTCATGTAAATGACCTGTTGGCGAGATCGAGGCCGCCGTCGGCGATATCGTCCCAGAAACGCGGCGGCAGGGTCCGGTAATGCGTGCAGCTGGCGGTCGCGAGGGCGGTGTTCGATTCGATGTCCGACGCGCAGCAGGTGACGAAGACGGAGCGCATGCCGGCGGCCCTCGCCGCCATCAGCCCCGCCTGGCTGTCCTCGAACACGAGCGTCTCCGCGGGATCGACATCCACCGCGCGCGCCGCGAGCAGGTAACCCTCCGGGTCGGGCTTGGTCCTGCTGACGGCGTCGCCGCCGATGCGGGCGCGCAGGTCGATGCAGTCGTCGACGCCGAGCTTGTCCAGGAACGAGTCGATCACGGAGCGCGGGCTCGACGACACGACGCCGAGCGCAAGCCGGCGCGCCGCCGCGGCGCGCACGGCTTCCGGCGCCCCGGGGATCGGCTTCACGTCCGTGGCCACGTCATTCCAGTGCGCGAGCAGGTCGGCCGCGATCGCCGCCGCAGGCCGGTCGATCTTCGTGCGCTCGCGGATCTTTTCGGCGATGTAGATCCAGGTCCGGCCCTGCGTGTCGGTGTGCGGCAGCCTGAAGTCCTCGAGTCCGTATTGCGCGAGGACGCCGCTGACCGACTGGTCCGAGTGAATTTCGCTGTCGACCAGCGTGCCGTCCATGTCGAACAGCACGGCGCGCACCGGCCGGGCGCGCGCTGGTTTCAGCGCGCTCATGCGGCGGCCTCGACGGCAATGCCGGCCGCCTCGAGGCGGCTTCTTAATCCCGCGAGCTGCGTCGCATAGTTGCGCCACTCGTCGACGGCCGAGCGATAGATGGGCCGGCGCACCTGGTGCGCGCTGGCGGAAGTGCTCGCGGCGGGGTTCCGGTGGAAGTCGAGGCAGGCGTCCTCCCATCCGAGGCCGCAGAACTCGAGCAGCCGGCGCGTCTCGCCTTCCTGGTCGGCGACGAGCCGCTCGTAGGCCAGCTCGTGGATGACGCCGGGCATCGTGCGTTGCCAGTGATCCATCAGCCGCCGGTACGCGATGTAGTACTGCGCGAGTTCGTCGAGGTCGTAGGAAAACGGGTAGCCGTCGCGGAACAGCATCCGGTAGATCGCGTAGCAGGCAGCCTGCGGCGTGCGCGCGACGTGGACGATCCTCGCGTTCGGCAGCGCGCGCCGGATCAGGCCGCAATAGAGGTAATTGACCGGCATCTTGTCGATGAACCGCAGTGCCTCACCGGCCGCCGGGCGGCAGCGCGCCAGATAATCGCGCCCGAGCGCGGCGAAATCGAGCTGCGGGGAAAGCGCGATCGCCTGCAGCTGCGGCAGGTCATCGCGCCCGGATTTCGCGCGCGCGGCGGCGGCGAACGCCAGCATGAAATGGCGCAACTCGCCGGCCGCGCGCACCCCGGAGTGGCTCGACAGGATTCGTTCGACGAGCGTCGAACCGGCGCGCGGAAGGCCGACGACGAAGATCGGCGCATCGCCCGCCGCATCCGCGGCCGGCTGCGATGGAGCGGACGGAAAAGCCTCGATCAGCGCGTCCACCGTGGCGAGGTCGGCGGCGATGTCGTACGTCAGCCGCCGGCGCCGCAGGCGCGCGCCGCGCCCGAGCTGCTTCCACGACTCCGCATGCCTGCCGAGATCCGCATATTCCTTTGCAAGCGCGTAGCTGAGCTGAACCTGGCCTTCCGCATCGGCGTCGCCGCGCCCGAGCAACGCCTCGAGTTGTGCGACGTGATTGCGTTCCGGCGTCTGGGTACGCAGGTTGGCCCGGTTCGTGTAGCTCTCGTAGTTCTTCGGATCCAGCTCGATGACGCGGTCGTAATCGGCCTCCGCTTCCTCGAGCTGGCCGACGTTCTTGCGCAATACGGCGCGGCTGAACAGCAGCCAGGCGTCGTCGGGCGCCTCGCGGCAGGCGCGGTCGTAGGTGGCGAGCGACAGAAAGTGCTCGTCCGCCGCGCTGTAGAAGAGGCCGAGCGCTGCGAGTGCACGCGGGTTTCCGCCGCAGGCGCGCTCGGCCGCTGCGGCAGCGCGCAGCGCTTCCGGGCGGCGCCGCAGCCCATCGAGGCACTGTGCGAGCCGCAGAAGCGTCGAGGAATCGCCCGGGGCGATGGCGACGGCGCGCTCGGCGAGTTGCAGCGCGCGTCCGTGCTCGTTTAGGTGCTGGGCGACCACACTGCCCAGCAGGAAGCCCGGCGCGAACGAATCGTGCGCGGCATTCAGGTCGCGGCAGCGCGTGTCGGCTTCGCGAAAATCACGTGCCTGGACCAGGCGCAGGACTTCGCCATAAAGCGAATCACGACCGGTGGCCGCGCGGCCGGGCGCGCCATTCACGTTCGTGGCCGCCTTGTGCCGACGAGCGCCCACCAGCCGAGATTGCCGGTGCGCGACGCCTTGCACCAGAGCGCATAGCGTTCCAGCGTCTCCTCGACGTCCGCCTCGCTTGCGATCGCGGCGAGCTTTGCGCGTTTGGCCGCGATCTCCGCCGTCAGGAGATCGAATGACGGGAGCACGTGACGGCTCCAGTCCTCGACGGCGATCCCCTGGAACCCGGCTGCGATGAGGCCCTTGCGATAGTCCTCGGCGGACCAGAATCCCGGCGCCGAGATCTCGGTCAGCAGGGCAGCGGCGGCCGGCGCCGGCCTGCCGACGACCGTAAGGTCCGAGATCGCGATCGTGCCGCCGGAACGCACGACGCGCGCCGCCTCGGCGAGGGCACGCGGCTTGTCCGTCGAGAACAGCAGCGAATCCTGGCACCAGTAAACGTCGAAGCTCGAGTCGGCGAACGGCAGCGCGTGATAGTCGGCGTATTCGAAGCGGATGCGGTCGGCGCCCGGGGCATCCCGCGTCCATTCCGCCGCGATGGCGAGCTGGGAGCGTGCGATATTGGTGGCCACGACCCTGGCGCCGCGCTTTGACGCCAGGTAGCGCGCCGTACCGCCGACACCGCAGGCAGTCTCCAGGACATTGGCGCCGGGTGCGATGTTCGCGAGCTCCGCGAGCCGGGCGGTCGCGCGCAGCGCCGCCTCGCGGATGTCGTCTTCGCCGTCCTGCAGGAATCCCGGGTGAATCTGGTCGCCGTAGACTTCCAGCATGGCCCGGTACATCGGCGCGTCGTAGCGCCGGATGATTTCGGCCTGGAAGTCCTCGGCGTCAGGTGATTCGGTCATCGGGGCCCCTGCGGCGGGTAGCCGATCATGCGCGAAACCGCTCGGGCCGTGAAGTGAGCAGCGTGGCAGGGCGCCCTTTCGCAGGGGGGCGGTGTGCATTCGTTCGCGGTTCGCTGCTACGATGCCGCGGGTCACTCGGCGCACACCGGACCGGAGCCATCATGAAGAAAGAACGGCTGGCGGCTGGAATCCTCGGAATCGTCCTGGCGACGGCCGCCGTCACCGCGAGCCACGCCGACATGGCGGCCGCGAAGCGATGGATTGACTCGGAGTTTCAGCCTTCGGCACTCACGAAAGAGCAGCAGTTGAAGGAGATGGAATGGTTCGTCAACGCCGCGAAGCCATACAAGGGCATGGAGATCAATGTGCTGTCGGAGACGATCCCGACGCATGAGTACGAGTCGAAGGTCCTGGCCAAGGCCTTCGAGGAGATCACCGGCATCAAGGTCAATCACCAGGTGCTGGGCGAGGGCGAGGTCGTGCAGGCGGTGCAGACCCAGATGCAGACCAACCGCAACGTATACGACGCCTACATCAACGACTCGGACCTGATCGGCACGCATTCGCGCCTGCAATCGACGGTGAACCTCACCGACTGGATGGCGGGCGAGGGCAAGGCGGTGACGCTGCCGACGCTCGACATCAAGGATTTCATCGGCATCTCGTTCACGACCGGACCGGACGGCAAGGTCTGGCAGCTGCCCGACCAGCAGTTTGCGAACCTGTACTGGTTCCGCTACGACTGGTTCAAGCGCCCCGACCTGAAGAAGCGGTTCAAGGACAAGTACGGCTACGAGCTCGGCGTGCCGGTGAACTGGTCCGCCTACGAGGACATCGCCGATTTCTTCAGCAACCAGGTGAAGCAGATCGACGGCAAGCGCATCTACGGCCACATGGACTATGGCAAGCGCGCGCCGGATCTCGGCTGGCGCATGACCGATGCCTGGCTGTCGATGGCCGGCGCGAGCTCCAAGGGACTGCCGAACGGCCGCCCGATCGACGAGTGGGGCATCCGGATGGAGAAGGGATCCTGCAATCCGGCCGGGGCCTCGGTCTCGCGCGGCGGCGAAACTAACGGGCCGGCCGCGGTTTACGCAATCAGGAAATGGGACGAGTGGCTGCGCAAGTATGCGCCGCCCGGCGCCGCCGACTACGATTTCTACCAGTCGTTGCCGGCGCTGTCGCAGGGCAATGTCGCGCAGCAGATCTTCTGGTACACGGCCTTCACCTCGGAAATGGTCAAGCCGAAGAAAGACGGCAACAACACCGTCGACGACAAGGGCACGCTGCTGTGGCGCATGGCGCCGTCGCCGCACGGGCCGTATTGGCAGGACGGCATGAAGCTCGGCTACCAGGACGCGGGTTCGTGGACGCTGCTCAAGTCCACGCCGCTCGACCGGCGCAAGGCGGCGTGGCTCTACGCGCAATTCACTGTCTCGAAGACGGTGGACGTGAAGAAGAGCCAGGTCGGGCTGACATTCATCCGCGACAGCACCATCCGGGACAAGTCATTCACCGCCCGCGCGCCGAAGCTCGGCGGCCTGGTCGAGTTCTACCGCTCGCCCGACCGCGTGCTGTGGACGCCGACCGGCATCAACGTGCCCGACTACCCGAAGCTCGCCCAGCTCTGGTGGCAGAACATCGGGGAGGTGAACTCCGGCGCTTCCACCGCGCAGGAGGCGATGGACCACCTCGCCGAGGAAATGGACGACGTGATGGCGCGCATGCAGGTGGCCGATGAACGGGCGAAGGTCTACGGGGGCTGCGGGCCGCGGCTGAACAAGCCGCAGGACCCGAAGCTGTGGCTCGGCAGGCCCGACGGCCCGAAGGCGAAGCTTGCGAACGAGAGGCCCAGGGGCCAGACCATCGACTACGACGAACTGGTGAAGCGCTGGGCGGCGAAGCCCTGAACGATACTTTCGTGACCCGACAGGGACTCGAACTTCGCGGCGTCGAACTGCGGGTGGATGGGCAGGTGCACATCCACCGCGCCGACGTCGCGCTCGCGCCGCGGGGATTCAACGTCCTGCTCGGGCCGACGCTCGCAGGAAAGACCACGTTGATGCGCCTGATGGCGGGCCTGCTGAAGCCGACCGCCGGCGAGGTCTGGTTCAACGGGCAGAACGTCACCGGGATGCCGGTGCGCGAGCGCAACGTCGCGATGGTCTACCAGCAGTTCATCAATTACGGGCACCTGTCCGTGTTCGAGAACATCGCTTCGCCGCTCAAGGTCGCGCGCGCGCGCCGCGCCGACATCAAGGCGCGGGTCGGGCGCATCGCCGAGCTCCTGCAACTGTCGCCGCTGCTGGACCGGCGCCCGGGTGAGTTGTCGGGCGGGCAGCAGCAGCGCACGGCGCTCGCGCGCGCGCTGGTCAAGGACGCAGGGCTCGTGCTGCTTGACGAACCGCTCGCCAACCTCGACTACAAGCTGCGCGAGGCGCTGCGCGACGAGCTGCCGCGCATATTCGCGGATCGCGACTGCACGGTGGTCTACGCGACGACCGAGCCTGCCGAGGCACTGCTTCTCGGCGGACACACCGCAACGGTTCACGAAGGCAGGATCACGCAGTTCGGCCCGACATCGGACGTCTATCGCCGGCCCGCCGACCTGCTGGCCGCGCAGGCCTTTTCCGACCCGCCGATGAACTGCGCGCCGGTCGTGAAGCGCGACGGGCGCTTCGAACTCGGCGACGCGGCCGCATGGCCCGCGGAGGGCGGGCTTGGGCGTCTGGCCGACGGGCCGTACACGATCGGCCTGCGGCCGCATCGCGTGCAACCGCTCGTCGCCGGCGCCGAAGGCGCGATCACGGTGCTGGGGCGCGTCGCGATCGCCGAGATCAGCGGCTCGGAGAGCGTCGTGCACTTCGACCTGCGCGGGCGCACCTGGGTATCGCAGTCGCACGGCGTCTGCAGCTTCGACGTCGGAGCGACGGCGGAATTCGGCCTCGACGTCTCGCGCGCGCTGTACTTCGGCCCCGACGGGCGCTGCGTCGCCTCGGCAGAGGACTGAGCAAGCGATGGCACGCATCTCCCTGAAAAATTTGAGGCACAGCTACCGGCCGGTTCCGTCGGCGGAATCCGACTGGGCGCTGAAGCGATTCGAGATGACCTTTCCGGACGGTAGCGCCAATGCGCTGCTGGGGCCGTCCGGCTGCGGCAAGACCACGCTGCTGAACGTCATTTCCGGGCTGCTGAAGCCGAGCGAAGGGTCGGTCTGGTTCGACGATCGCGACGTCACCCTGCTTCCGCCCGATGCGCGCCAGATCGCGCAGGTTTTCCAGTTCCCGGTCGTCTACGACACGATGAGCGTGTACGACAACCTCGCGTTTCCGCTGCGCAATCGCGGCGTCGCCGGCAATGAGGTGGACCGCCGCGTGCGCGAGATCGCAGAGATGCTCGATCTCGGCGACATGCTGGACCGCAAGGCGTCCGGCCTGACCGCCGACGGCAAGCAGAAAATCTCGCTCGGGCGCGGCCTGGTGCGCTCCGACGTCAACGTGATCATGTTCGACGAGCCGCTGACGGTAATCGACCCGGAGCTGAAGTGGCGGCTGCGCTCCAAGCTGAAGGAACTGCACCGTCGGCTCGGCATCACGATGATCTACGTGACGCACGACCAGACTGAGGCGCTGACCTTTGCAGACAGCGTGGTCGTCATGAACGACGGCCAGGTCGTGCAGGCCGGGACGCCGGTGGACTTGTTCGAGCGGCCGCAGCACACTTTCGTCGGGCACTTCATCGGCTCACCCGGCATGAACCTGCTGCCGGCGACATTCGACGGCGGCGTCGCGCGCTTCGCCGGCCACGCGCTGCGCCTCGGCGCGAACCCGGCCACGGTTCCCGCGGGCGCAGAGCTGCAGATCGGCGTGCGGCCGGAATTCGTGTCCTTCGCCGGCAGCGGCATTCCTGTCAGCATCGAGAAAGTGGCAGACGCCGGCCGCTTCCGCGTCGTGGAAACGCGTCACGGCGAGTTCAGCATCCGCCTGCTGGTCGGCGAGGACATGCCGCTGCCCTCGGAAAGCGCGTTCCTGCAGTTCGATGCCGCGTTCACCTACCTGTACGCCGACGGCTGGCGCCAGGGCGGGGAGCCCGGATGAGCGGAAGGACACCGAACCAGAAAGCCTGGTGGCTGGTGATGCCGGTGGTCCTGCTCGTCGCCTTCAACGCGGTCATCCCGCTGATGACGGTGGTCAACTACTCGGTGCAGGAGACCTTCGGCGACAACCAGTTTTTCTTCGAGGGCGTGACCTGGTTCGAGCAGATCCTGCACTCGTCGCGCTTCCACGACGCGCTCGAGCGCCAGCTGCTGTTCACCGCGATCGTGCTCGCGATCGAGGTGCCGCTCGGCGTCGCCATCGCGCTCGCGATGCCGCGCAGCGGCGCCTGGTCCTCCGTGTGCCTGGTGCTGATGGCGATGCCGCTGCTGATTCCGTGGAATGTCGTCGGCGCGATGTGGAATATCTTCGCGCTGCCGGACATCGGCCTGCTCGGCCATTCGCTGAACGCGCTCGGCTTCGACTACAACTTTACGCGCCAGCCGCTCGCGGCCTGGTCGACGCTGGTCGCGATGGACGTCTGGCACTGGACCTCGCTCGTCGTTCTGCTCGCCTATGCCGGGCTGTCGGCCATTCCGACCGCCTTCTACCAGGCGGCGAAGATCGACGGCGCCTCGGCCTGGGCCGTGTTCTGCTATATCCAGCTGCCGAAGATGAAGCGCGTGCTGATGATCGCGGTGCTGCTGCGCTTCATGGACAGCTTCATGATCTACACGGAGGCGATCGTGCTGACCGGCGGCGGACCCGGGAACTCGACGTCGCTGCTGTCTATTGACCTCGTGAAGATCGCGCTCGGCCAGTTCGACCTCGGGCCGGCGGCGGCCATGTCGCTGATCTATTTCCTGATCATCCTGCTGCTGTCATGGGTCTTCTACGCGGTGATGACCCGGGACGAGGCGCAGTCATGAGGCGGGTCAAGTGGCTGCTGCCGGCGCTGTACATCCTGTTCGTGCTGCTGCCGATCTACTGGCTGCTGAACATGTCGTTCAAGACGACCAACGAGATCCTGGGTTCCTTCACGTGGTGGCCGGGGCACATCACGCTCGAGAACTACCGCACGATCCTGACCGACCCGACCTGGTACACGGGCTATCTCAACTCGCTCGCCTACGTGCTGATGAACACCGTCATCAGCGTGTCGCTGGCGCTGCCGGCAGCCTATGCGTTCTCGCGCTACCGCTTCATGGGCGACAAGCACCTGTTCTTCTGGCTGCTCAGCAACCGGATGGCGCCGCCCGCGGTGTTCGCGCTGCCGTTCTTCCAGCTGTACTCGGCCATCGGGCTCTTCGACACGCACGTCGCGGTCGCGCTCGCGCATTGCCTGTTCAACATCCCGCTCGCGGTCTGGATCCTCGAGGGCTTCATGTCGGGCGTGCCGAAGGAACTCGACGAGACCGCGTTCGTGGACGGCTACCCGTTCTGGCGCTTCTTCATCCGCATCTTCATACCGACGATTGCCGCCGGCATCGGCGTCGCGGCGTTCTTCTGCTTCATGTTTTCCTGGGTCGAGCTGCTGCTCGCCAAGACGCTGACCGCGGTCGTCGCCAAGCCGATCGCGGCGGTGATGACGCGCACCGCGAGCACCTCGGGCTACGAACTGGGCCTGCTGGCCGCGGCGGGGGCGCTGACGATCATCCCGGGCGCATTCGTGATCTATTTCGTGCGCAACTACATCGCGAAGGGCTTCGCCCTCGGGCGCGTCTGATGGAAACCGCGATGGAACCCGGTGCGCTCGACTGGATGGCCTGGACCTGGGAGACGGCCGTCTTCTTCGGCTTCATCGCGACGATGCTGGTCGTCATGACCATATGGGAGCTGCGCTCGCCTGGCGGCAATCCGCGCCGCGGCGTGCTCGGCATCGACACGACGCGCGGCGACCGGCTATTCGTGTCGCTGCTGGGTGCCGCCTTCATTCACCTGTTGTGGCTGGCATTCATTGGCACGCCCTTGTGGGGTGCGTCACTCGTGTCGTTCGCGGTTGCCGTGTTGATATTCCGCTACGTCTGACCGGCGGCGAGGCTCGCGAGCGCGATCTCCCAGGACATCCGAGTGCTTGCCGCGGCATCGACGATCCCGAGCTTCAGTCTGGTCGCCGGACCTTGCCAGTCGATGTCGATGTAACCGAAGTTGGCCTTGGGCAGCACCTCGCCGACGCGATTCGAATTCGGGGTCGGGACCGGCCATTCCTCGGTCAGGCCGCTCGACGTCAGGTCCCACAGCGCGTACGGCACGTTGACGTCCTGCTTCGAGAGTTCTGCGTAGTGGATGTCGCCGCTCAGGAACACGACGCCTTTCGCGTTCTTGCGGCGGATCAGGTCGATCAGCCGCTGCTGATCGCGCGGAAAATTGGCCCAGGCCTCCCAGCCCGTGAAATCCGCAAGCACCTGGATGCTGGATCCGAACAGCCGCACTTCGGCCGGCACCTCGAACTGGCGCTCGAGCCATTGCCACTGCCGCTCGCCGAGCATCGTCGCCTCGTGGTCCGGGTTGCGCGCGTACGGACCGGGCATTTCGAGCCCCGCCGCGAGCCTGGCCCGGCCCCAGGTCTCGTAATCGGCACCGCCGAGGTCGAGCTTCAGTAGAGGCGTGCGGTTGTAGCGCAGGTCCGGCAGGATCACCTGCACGCGCCTGCCCGACGGGCCGAAAACATAGGATGCGTAGACGCCATCGCGGTCGCGGCGCGGTGATCCAGCGGGCTCTTCCCAGAAATCGAGGAACATCCGCCGGGTTTCGTCCTTCATCGGATAGTCGCCACCGGCATCGTTCTCGCCGAAATCGTGGTCATCCCAGATCGCGACGACCGGCGTCTTACTGCGTAAGCGCGCAAAGCCGGGTTGGGCGGCGAATTGCGCGTACTTTGCGGAGAGAACCGTCATGTCGCGCGTGTCACCGTAAATGTTGTCGCCGAGGAACAGGAAAAGGTCACAGCGGTGCGTGTCGATCGCATCCCAGATCGGCTGGGACTTTCCCTCGTTCGCGCAGGAACCGAAGCCGATGCGCGTCAGCGTGCGTCCGAGCGCCGGATGCGGGTCCGAGGAAGGCGCGCCGCTTCCCGCGCCGGGCGCCGCAGTCGTCGTGCGGGCCGATGCGCCGCCGAGTGCCGCCGCGCCGGCGAACGCCAGCGACTGGCGGAGCAGCATGCGCCTTGCGGGATCGTGTTCGTAGCGGCCCATCGTTCGCACGAGGATGTACTGGTGCGGCACAGCCGTCAACGACGGCCGCCGGTCGCGCGCGGTCCGTGCTCGATCAGCTCCCCGGGGTATTCGCGAGGCTTCTCGGCAGCAGCCTGAGGTATCCCGTCACCAGCGCGATGCCGAGCAGGATCACCAGCATGCCGACGATCTGCACGCCGCTCAGCGTTTCGCCGAGCACCAGCCAGCCGATCAGCGCCGCAACGGCGGGGCAGACGTAGCCGTAGGAACCGACGACGACCGGCGAAGTGTGGACCGTGAGCCAGGCGTAGGCGGTATAGGCGAGGCAGGAACTCATCAGCGTCAGCCAGAGGAAGGCGGCAATGCCGCGCGGCGTCCAGTGAACCGCGAACGATTCGCCGGTCACGGTCGCCGCGAGCAGCAGGCCCAGTCCTCCCGCCAGCATCTGCAGTGCCGAGAACATCAGCGGCGGGTTGGCCGCTCCTGCATTGCGGTAATAGATCGTGCCGAGCGACCAGCTCAGGCAACCGAGCAGGATCAACATCTGCCAGCCGAAACCCTCGATGTGGAATCCGCCTTTCGGCGACAGCACCAGGAGGACGCCTGCGAGGCCGACGAGCAGGCCGACCTGCGCCGTGCCGGAAAGGGGCCTGCGCCGGTGGCCGAAG
>Ga0326726_10005357_pt1 | contig 11632 bp, 9 predicted proteins | sample MHFenrmetagenome_2_FD_207603 | JGI IMG/M metagenome (GOLD analysis project Ga0326726, IMG submission 207603) | Lab enriched peat soil microbial communities from Michigan Hollow, Ithaca, NY, United States - MHF15MN | ecosystem: Environmental > Terrestrial > Soil > Wetlands > Peat | place: USA...
CGCGCGGTGGCGACGAGATCAACGCCGTCGAGAAGGGGAAGAACTACGGCTTCCCGGTGATCGGGTACGGCCGTGACTACACGGGCAAGCCGATCAACGGCGACAAGACGGCGCAGGCCGGCATGGAGCAGCCGGTGTACTTCTGGACGCCCGACATCGCGCCCGCCGGCATGGGTTTCTATACGGGCAAGATGTTTCCGGCGTGGGACGGCGATCTGTTCGTCGCGGCGCTCGCGGCGAAGTACCTCGTCCGCCTCGTGCTCAACGGCGAGCGCGTGATTGGCGAAGAGCATCTCCTCGCGGATCTCAACACGCGCATCCGCGGCGTCAGCGAGGGCCCGGATGGCGCGCTATACGTCATGACGGATGGGATGGGTGGGAAGATACTCAAGTTGGTGGCGAAGAAGTAGTCACCGGTCACTGAGCAGTCGCCACGTAGCCGGCACGGGTGCGGACCGATAGTTTTCCCGGGCCGGTCGCGGTGACGCGAATCGATCGGTACGAGCCGTCGAGCGCCTGGTTCGAGGGCGCATAGGCGATTGTGTACTGGCGTCGGATCTGGCGCGCGATCTCGATCGCGGACGGCTCGATGTCGTCGACGCTCGCCGGATACGACGCCAGTCCTCCGGTGCGCTCGACCAGCTCGTCCAGCTCCGCCCGCCCGTGCTTGCCCCGCTGTTCGTCGCCGAATAGACCCATGGCGAAGATCACCGTGTCGCGACGATCGGCCTGCCGTTCGACCAGTTCGCGCGTCGCCACGCTCGCGTTGTCGATGCCGTCGGTGACGACGAGCAGCACTTTGCGGTCGCGCGTGCCGTGCTCGGCGAGGTACTGCTGGGCGAGCTCGATCGCGTCGCGCATGGCCGTGCCGCCGATGGCGTCGGCGCGGCGAATGCCCGACTCGAGCACGAAAGGGTCTTTCGTGAACGGCACGTCGATCTGCGCCTTGTCATTGAAGTTGACCACGAACATCTCATCGTCTGGATTGGACGCGCGCGCGAGCGCGAGCGCCGCGGCCTCGACCTTCCCGCGAAGGGCGCGCATGCTGCCGCTGTTGTCGATGAGCAGGCCGAGCGACACGGGGATGTCGTCCCGCCGGAAGATCTCAATCGGCTGCCGCTGGCCGTTTTCGTACACGGCGAACGCGTCGCGATCGAGGTTGGTGACGATCTCGCCGCGGCCGTTTCTCACCGTCGCGCGAACGACGACGAGGCGGGTGCCTGTCTGGAAATGCGGAGGCTGGCCTGTCGCGCCTGACGACGCAGCGAGCACGCCCGTCACAAATGCCGTGATCGCGAGGGCGAGTATCGCCGGTTTCATGGGGCCGGCGATGGCCCGGGGGCCAGCCGCACCTGGATGGGCGTGTCCATCGGGAACGTCACCTCGCGGCCCTTCCCGAGGACATTCGTATACATCGTGCGGCCGGCGCCGACGACGGCGAGGCCGATGCCGACGGGCCGGGTGATCTGGCCGACGGCCGCGCCAATCAGCCCGAGGCCGAGGAAGCCGCCCATGCCTCGGCTCCCGGCGCCGGACCCGGCGGTCTTGATCGAGCCGTCACCATCGGGGTCGGCGTAGCGATGCCCGTCGTGCGTGATCGACGCGCGGAGCGCCAGGATCGCAAGCGTCGGTGCGATGAAACGCGTCTTCGGATTGCCGAGCGTCGCTCCCCCCTCGTCATCGAGCGCGACGTGGTCGTCGCCGCTCGCCTGAACGGAGTGCAGGCTCGCCAGAAGATCGCCCGGCGGCCGGCCAGGCACCTCTACGTGCTCGAACAGAAAACGCAGCTGTCCGTTGCGATGGAACCGCTGCGCCTCATGCGCGAACGTGACTTCGCCCGAGAGTGTCGTGCCCTCGGGAAGAATCAGCTCGTGATCGGATGAGAACACCGGCTCGGTGAGCACGGCTTCGAGCGGCGTGCCGCGCGGCGTCTTCGACGAGTCGAGCGACGTGGCCAGTCTCGCCGTCAGGATGCTGTCGGGCGCCGGGGCCGCGCCCCCGGCTGCCAGCGGCGACGGCTCGACGCTGCCGAAATCGAGCGGCGCGGTCAGTTCGACGTCGTAGATAAGACCCTTGGTCAGGTACTGCGGATGGTACGGCAGCCTCGCGATGACCGCGTCCTTGGCGCGCTCCATCTTGCCCGGCCCCTTGATTGCTGCCAGCGCATCGTTTGCGCGCTGCTTCGCCGAGGAGATAGCGTCTTTCGTGCGCTGCCGGACCTCACTCTTCGCACGCGACGCGAGGCCCTCGTGGCTCTCATCCGCGGCAGCATCGTCGCCTGTCCGCTGCACCTCGGAGCCACCGGCGACCTGCCGTTCGACGTTCGGCACGCCGCCCTTGACGACGGTCTCCATCGTGATTTCGCGCCTGTCGTCGAAGACGAGCGTTTCGAACTGCACAATGGCGATACGCGGCGGGGAAAGATCGCCGCCGAGATAGGCGCGCGTACGAGCAATGCGTGATCCGCTGTCGATGCGGACGATATGGCCGCGCACGCGCGTGCCGGCCGGAATCACGATCCGGTCGTACGCCCACACCGCTTCGACGACGGTGCCCGTCACGGGCTGGCCCGCGCGCTTGATGGAGACTTTCTGATCGAGCGCAACGCGGAATGGCCGTCCGGCTTTCAGCGTGAGCGTGACGAGTGAAGGCTGCGCGTTCGCACGTGCACACAGCGCAATCAGGATTGCTACAGCTGAGCCCGCAACGAGCACGCGGGAAATCATCGCGGCAGCATACACCTGGTGCGACCGAGAAGGTACTGGGTACTAGGGACTGGGTACTAGGAAATCGGTGCGGGGTACTCGACCTAGTACCTGAACAGCGCGGCGACCGTGACGCCAGACGGCAGGCGACCTGTCCCTGGCAGCGCGGTTTCGGATTCGAACGCCACGCCGGCGACGAGGGGGCCGAGTCGTACGGGTAAGACGCTCACCATCAGCAGCACGCGGCCGGTCGGGTCGCGATAGGTCGACAGCGCGCCCGCGCGCTGCAGACGATCGTCATGGCGCAGGCCTGCGTAGACGTCGACCAGCGGAGCGATCCATCGGAGGTCCACTCCGGCTTCGAAGAACGCGGCCCAATCGCCCGTGCCGTTCGTACTTGTGGTGCCGGTGAGGCGAGTCGATCCGATTCGTCCGACGATCGCCGTTTCCAGCCGAGCCGATGTGTGCGCCAGGCGAAATGCCCCGGCGATGCCGAGCCCCTCGCGATACTCGGGCGTTGTCTCGCGCATCGTGAACAGCGGCTGCCATCCGGCGCCCCCGACTCCACGGATGTTCCAGCCATCGTGAAGGAACAACCGAGGCGTCGCCGCCTCCAGGCGCGCAATACCCAGCGTCTGCTGAGAGGCTGACGTTCCTGTTGCCGCCGCACCGCCGACGAAATCGACGGCATGCTCCTGCGCCGACACGCGTGACGGATCTGTGACAAACGCGATGGCGATTACGGCGGCACACACCGCGCCACGACCGGCCATCCACCGCCGTATGGGGTCTAACTGGATCAGACCGATGGCCGACAGCATCGCCTGAATCGGGTCTGGAGGTAACCACATGCGCCGTACTGCTCTCGTTGTGTGTGTTCTCGTCGCGATCGCGCTCCAGATCGCGCGAGCGCAGACACCCGCGCCACCGCTGCCTTCGCGGCCCGAGCCGCGAGTCCCGAGCCCCGAGTCCCGAGTCGATACCATCCCCGTCCGGCGCGTCATCCTCTACAAGAATGGTATCGGCTATTTCGAGCACGTCGGAAAGGTTCGGGGCAACCAGACCGTCACGGTGGCGTTCAACTCGACCCAGCTGAACGACGTGCTCAAGACCTTGACGACGATCGATCTGGGAAACGGCCGTGTGACCGGCGTGTCGTACAACTCGGAGGCGCCGCTCGCGCAGCGTCTCAGCGGGCTGCGCCTGCCCGTCGGCGAGCACGCGACGCTGGCGCAACTGCTCGACGCGCTGCGAGGCGCCCGCATCGAAGCCCGCACCGGCGACCGCATCGTCACGGGCCGGCTGCTCGGCGTCGAGGAGCATACGCGATCCAGAAACGGAGAGATGACGACCGTCGAGGAGATGACGCTCATTGGCGACGGCGGCGACATCCGCGTGCTGGAGATCACGCCGGCGGTGACCGTCAGGCTCGCCGAGCGCGACTCCGCGCAGCAAGTCGGCGCCTACATGGGCCTGCTGGCGTCGTCGCGCGGACGGGATCAGCGGCTGCTCAAGATCTCGACCGCCGGCACGGGCGAGCGCGATCTGCTCGTCGGTTACATCAGCGAGGTCCCGGTGTGGAAGACGACGTACCGGATCGTGCTGCCGTCGCGTGGCGGCGCGCCGCTGCTGCAGGCGTGGGCGATCGTCGACAACACGATCGGCGAAGACTGGCAGAACGTCGAGCTCTCCCTCGTCGCCGGCGCGCCGCAGTCGTTTCTGCAGCAGCTGTCGCAGCCGCTCTATGCGCAGCGGCCGGTCGTCCCGCTGCCGAAGTCGCTGCTCGTGATGCCGCAGACTCACCAGAGCACCCTCGCCGAGACGGACAGCCTTCAGGCCGCAGTCGAGCCGCCGACGGAATTCCGTACGAGAGTTGAGGGCGGCGTGGCTGGCGGCGTCGTCGGCGGCAGCGGCAGTGGCAGCGGCTTCGGAATCGGAGGCGAGACGGGAGGAGGGACGTATCGTCCTGGCGTCGGCGTGCCGCAGGCGGCGCCCGTACGGCCGTCGCGCGAGGAGATCGAGAATCGACTCGCCCAGACCAGCGCGGCGGCCCTCGGAGGCGATCTCGGCGATCTGTTCGAGTACAAAATCAGCGAGCCGATCTCGATCCCGAAGAACCAGTCGGCACTTGTGCCGATCCTGAATCATGAAGTCGGCGTCGATCGCGTCTCGGTGTGGAACGGCATGGTCGTCAATGGGCGGCCGCTTCGCAGCCTCTGGCTGACCAACTCGAGCGGATCGACGCTCGACGGCGGGTCGTTCAGCGTGCTCGACGCCGGCGCCTTCGCGGGCGAGGGCCTCGTCGAGCCGATGAAGCCCGGCGAGAAGCGGCTCCTCTCGTACGCGGTCGATCTCGGGGTGCAGGTCGAGCCGCGCAACGGCGACGAGCAGCGCGCGGTCTCTCGCATTTCGATCACGCGTGGTGTGCTCGTGCAGTACAGCGAGCGGCTCGCCAGGCGCGTCTACACCATCCGCAACAGCGACACCACCGACCGCCGCATTGTCATCGAGCATCCGATTCGCGCGGGCTGGAAGCTCGCGAGCACTGTGACTCCGGCGGAGACCTCGACCGACGCGTACCGCTTCGTCGTCTCGGTGCCGGCGAAGAAGACCGAGACGTTCACGGTCGCCGAACGGCAGCCGGTGAGCCAGACGTATCGCGTCGCCGACATCACGGATCAGCAGGTCGATCTGATCGTGCGCGAGTCGGGCGGCGATCCCGTCCTCAGAAGCGCGCTCGCGCCGATTATCGCGGCCCGGGCGATCGTCGCCGGCCTGAACGCTGAGCTGAACGGCCGCGCCGTCGAGACGAAGCGGATCGAAGACGATCAGATGCGCGTTCGCGAGAATATGAAAGCCCTCAGGGGATCATCAGAGGAGCAGCAGCTCCTGAAGCGCTACACCGCGCAGCTCACACAGCAGGAGGATCGCGTGGACGCGCTGCGCAGGGAAACCGGCGACCTCGAACGTCGCCGCCGCGATGCTCAGACCGAGCTCGCGCGCCTCATCGACAGCCTGACGAGTGAGGTCGCCGTCACGCCATAACCTGGGTCAGCGCGCCGGCGAGGCCATCCGCGGGCCGCTCTCGTCGCCTCATGTACGGCGCGATCTGTGTTCCGGGTGATTCCGGCTTCACGGATCGCTTCACCGTGAACGCCTTGAGAGCCTCCGGCCTGCAGTTGTGGAGCCTGCCGGCCGCGATGTGACGGCCTTGCCGGCGCGCGGCACGCAGCGAGACAGCAAGTACCGAAGCGCATTAGGATAGGCGCCATGAAGTCGATGAAGACGCTCATGGCCATTGGCGTCGTGGCGGCGTCTATTGTGCTGTCGGCAGCGGGAAAGGTGCCGCGTACGCGAGACGGCCATCCGGACCTCAGCGGCAACTGGACCTACGCCACGCTGACGACGCTCGAGCGGCCGAAGGAATTCGGCGCCAAGGCGTTTCTGACGGCGGAAGAAGCCGCGGCTTTCGAGAAGAAGACGCTCACGGTCCAGGATCGCGATCGCCGCGACGGCGAGGGGCCGGACGGACGCGGCCCGGACGGCCGTACGGACGTCGATCGCGCGTACGGTCAGGCGTGGTGGGAATATGGATCAAAGGTCGTCGGCACGAGGCGGACGTCGCTGATCATCGACCCGCCCGACGGTCGCATCCCCGCGCTCACGCCCGATGGCGAACGCCGCGCGCTCGACAAGCGCGGTCTCTGGACCGCCAACGGCGACTACGAAGGCGGCGCGCGCGGCAACAGCCTCGACTCGTACGCCGATCGCCCGCTGCAGGAGCGCTGCCTCGGCTGGACCGTCACCGGGCCGCCGATGATCCCCGGCGCCTACAACAACAACCTCGCGATCTACCAGAACGCCGACCACGTCGTCGTCATCAACGAGATGGTGCACGAGCATCGCATCATCCCGCTCGACGGCCGTCCGCAGATCTCGTCGCCGATCCGGTTGTGGATGGGCAGCTCGCGCGGCCGCTGGGACGGCGATACGCTCGTCGTGACGACGGCGAATTTCCGGCCGATGGTGTTTCGAAGCGCGAGCGACCGGTTCAAGCTGACGGAGAAGTTCCTGCGCGTGGACGCCGACACGCTGCTCTACGAATTCACCGTGGACGATCCGCTGACGTGGACAAAGCCGTGGACGGTGCAGTTCCCGATGAACCGCATGAACGAGCCGGTCTACGAGTACGCGTGCCACGAGGGCAATTACAGCCTGCCGAATATCTTGAAGGGTGCGCGCGCGGCCGAGAAGTAGTGCAGGCCTTCAGGCGGACCTCCGCAGGCTGGCTAAAGCCGGCCACTACGTTCGGTCTTCTACGGGGCGATCTTCTCCAGCGTTCCTCGATACGTCATCGACTCGCCCGCCAGGATCCGGACGTTGACGACGAGCGGCACGTAACCAGGCGCGCGCAGCTCGACTCGGTGGACGCCCTCGTCGAGACGCAGCTTGTGGAACACGCCCACGAACTGGCTCGCCTTGCCAACAAGCCCGCCGTCGATATACACCTCCGCGTCGTGCGGCTTCACGTTGAGGTGCAGGACGCCTTTTTCGTCCTTCGTGGGCGTGGTCGTCGTCCCCACCTGCGGCCCGGCGTATCCGAAATCCAGCGCGAACGGATCGAAGGCCCCGTAAAACGGCATGTCGTACAGGCCGTTGTATGCGTAGAGCCACGGGTTGTAGGCGCCGATGATGAACGTCAGGTTGCCGTTCGTCGGCGTGAGCGTGAGCGTGGGCACGGAGCCCTTCGGGAACGCCGTGTTGATCGGCAGGCTGCTGCGTGGCCGGGCGAACTCCGGCGCGGGGAATGTCAGGTTCGAATAGTTCGTGAAGGTGCCACTGGTCGTATTGGCCGAGGAGGCCGGGTTGGTCGGAAACGTGACGTTGCCTGTGCGATGTCCGGCGCTGCTGCTGGAAAAATTCCCGCCGCTGCTTTGCGACGTCGATCCGCTGCTGCTGGAGCTCGAGCTGCTGCCGCCCGAACTCGAACTGCTTCCAGTTGAAGCGCCGGCCGGGACAGCGGCCCCGCCGGAACCCGTGTCGGCGCCCCTGTGCTGGGCGGATGCCATGACTGGAACCATCACGACACAGAAGGCGATGACGAGCTTCATCCCAAGCCTCCTTCGCTCGTCCTATACTACCTGCCCTGAGGCCCATCACGCATGCGTCCGTTCCTTCTGATCGGGGCGCTTCTGACCCTGGCCGGGGTGCTTCAACCGCCGGCGGTTTCGTTCACGATCGGCGTCCTTCGACGCGATGCCCTGATCGTGCCGTTCGCCACCTACGACGGCAAACGCTGGCAGAACTACTGGCCCGCGCCGGGGAACGCCGACGTGCCCTTGAGCCTCCGCGACGTGAGCAAAGGCTGGTGGGGACCCGTCGGGCGGCGCGAGACGTGGCAGGTCTGGACGCCCGACTCGTCACAGCAGACGGTCAAGGTGCGCCAACCGGACTGGGCGCCTGCGTATTGCCAGAAGCAGGTCGGTCTCCGGACCGACTATCAGCCGCGGCTCCGGCCTCCGCCTCCGGATGCGAGCCCGTATCCCAAGGACGGCCTTGCGGTTTCTCCGCCGCATCCTGTCGAACCGATCGAGGTGCTGGGTGCGGACTCGCGCGAGCGCGGCGACGTGATTGAAGCCATCCACGCGACACTGGTCGAGCGCGAAGACGCGGCGCTCCAGAGGCTGCGGGAAGCACACATCAGCAACCCTCAGCGTTTCCCCGAAGCGCCGGATGGGAGTGCGCTGAGGGCGATGCCTCCGATGGCCGTCGAGGCGTTGTATGCGTACGGCACTACGCCGCGCACGTACTTTGTTGAGGCGGCGCGGGAGTACAAGAAGTCCGGGGCGTGCACGGCCATGGCGTTCGGCGTGGGACGGGTGATCCGCGACTCCGGAAAGTTCTCCGTGCGGGACGCGCAAGTGAGCATCAACGCCTGCGATCGGAGCGGTCTGGAGTACATGCTGCCGCTCGGCGTGATGAGGCTCCAGACCGGCGTGTACTGGATCGCGCAGATGTCCGGCTGGGATCGCGAGCAGTACACCATCATCGACATCACCCCGCACTCGCGCACGAAGGATCAGGTGACGCCAGGCGGAGGATGCTAACCAAGGTAGTGCAGGGCTTCAGCCCTGCGTGAGGATCCGATGAAAAGACTCCTGACTCTGGCCGCGCTGCTGGCGCTCGCCGGCACACTTGTCGCGCAGACGAACGACGAGCTGAACAACGGCGCCAAGAACACCGACAACGTCGTCACGCAGAGCATGGGCCTCGACCGCAAGAGCTACAGCCCTCTCAAGCAGATCAGCAGGGCGAATGTCAAGAAGTTAGTCCCGATCTGGAACGCGAGCCTGATGAACGAGCAGGGCGAGCTCGCCGCGCCGACGGTCTACAACGGCGTCATGTACGTCATCAACGGGAAGTGGACGTTCGCCATCGACGTCGAAACCGGCAAGCAGATCTGGCGCACGCCCGTGCAGCTCGAGCCCGGCGTCACGCGCGAGGCGATCACCCGCGGCGCTGCCACGATCTACAACGGCAAGCTCTATCGCGTCACGATCGACAACCACGTCGTCGCGCTCGACATGAAAACCGGCAAGCAGGTCTGGAGCCAGCGCACTGCCGACTGGCACGAGGGCTACTACTCGACCAGCGCCCCCATCGTCGCCAACGGCGTGGTGATTTCCGGGATGGCCGGCGGCGAGTCGACGACGCGCGGGTTTCTCGACGGATGGGATCCGGAGACCGGGAAGAAGCTGTGGCGTCTCTATACGATTCCCGCGCCCGGCGAGCCCGGATCGGAGACGTGGCCGAAGAACAGCGACTCGTGGAAGACCGGTGGCGGACCGACGTGGCGGTCCGGCTCGTACGATCCGCAGCTCGATCTCGTGTACTGGGGCGTCGGCAACGCCGAGCCCTACGATCCGCGGCCGCGTGAAGCGCTCGACAGCCTGTACACCTCGAGCGTGCTCGCGTTCCGTCCCAAGACCGGCGAGCTCGCCTGCTACTACCAGTTCACGCCGAACGACGTGTATGACGTCGACGGCACGGACGAGTTCGTGCTCGCCGACATTAAAGTCAACGGGCAGCCTCGCAAGGCGATGATCCAGGCGAATAAGAACGGCTTCATGTACGTGCTCGACCGCACGAACTGCAAACTGATCGCGGCCAACCCGTTCGTCAAGGTGAACTGGGCGTCGGGCATCGACACGGCGACCGGCCGGCCGATGCTGACGGACGTCTATAAGCGGTTCCTCGCGGGCGATGAGGTCGAGATCTACCCGTCGCGCGGCACCAACGCCGTCCCGATCGCGTTCAACCCGAACACGGGCCTCATCTACGCGACGACGTGGAACCTGCCGAGGGTTCAGAAGCTGGTGATGACGCCGGTGCCGGCCGTCGTCGGCGGCAGCACGACGGGCGTGACGGCGCGCCTGCCACAAGTCAAACCCGGCGAGCCGTTCGGCCACTTCGCGGCGATCGATCCGCTGACGGGCAAACCCAAGTGGGCGATCCCGCTGCTGGATCTGCCGAGCTCCGCGGGTGTTCTCGCGACGGGCGGCGGCCTGGTCTTCACGGGGAAGCTGACCGGCGAGTTTCTCGCGCTCGACGAGGAGACCGGGAAAACGCTGTGGCAGTTCAAGACCGGGTCGAGTGTCAATTCAACCGCGATCACCTACACGCACAACGGCAAGCAATACGTCACGGTCGCGTCGGGGCTTGGCGGGGGACTCGCGAATCGCTACGCCGCGGACAAAGTTCCAACGGGAGGGTCGGTGTGGACGTTCGCGCTGATGTCCAACTAGTGTTCGGGGCTCGGGACTCGCACTGGACGCGAGCCACGCGCGTTTCGTCCACGATGGCGAGCCTGGTGGGTGGGCTACAGCGATGAGTTAAGGAGGAACCTTGGCTCTTCAGGCGATTCAGTTGTTCCTGCTTGGCATGCACTTCGTGTTGGGTCCGCCGGTCCACATAGCTTGTCGTGAACCAGCGGTGACGGCGAAGTTGCTCCGCGAAGTCGTTGTTCCGAAGTGGACAACGATTGCGAAGGCCGACTTGCTGGGCCGCTGGCCTGGTCTCCAGGAGTCTCCAACCGTTCCAGAATGGCCCGCGTCGCTGATTGGAAATGCAGACAATCCGTACTGTAAGGAGTCCTTTACCATTCAGGAAACAGGCGGTGTCAAGGCGTTGGACCTGTTCTTCTCGGGAACGCATGATGAAGTCGCGAAGGCAACCGGCATCTTGTCTGCCGCTCTTAGGTTCCCGCTCAGTGACGCGGACAAGAAGGAGCTGGAACGGAGGCGTGTTGTGTCGCTCCGGCACATGGACTGGGATCCGCCCACCGGACTCGATGTCGACCTGATCAAGGACTTGAACGGAAACCCTGCCGATTGGGGTGTGCGGCTAACCGTAATGACGTTTCGAGCCGCCCGGTGATGGCAGTCTGTCCTCGGTCCTTTGTTGTTGGTGCCTGGTCCGCCCTTGGTCTTGGTCGGCTCGCAGACTATGAGTGACGCTGAATTGATTGAAGCGTTCGTCGCGGAGTTCACCAAAGGCGACCCGTTGACGCTGTTTCATCCGCTGCAAGGCGGGGTCGCGCCGACGGATGTGGCTCCGAGCCATGGCATGAGGATGAGGACATCGGCGGCTGGGCGACGTGGCGGCCGTTGCGGGTCCAGATGTCGCGGGAGTCGCTAAAGACGTTCTATGCGCACGTGACAGGGCCCCTGCCGCCGTTGTACGAGCTGCTGATTCTGTCGTATCAATGGGGCGAGGTCGATCTCGAAACATTCCGGCTGCTGCCAAGTTTTCCACCATCACTCCAGAGCCTGGTCAGCGCGATGACGGCCGACACTGTGATGTTCCGCATGCTCTCGTCGAATCGCTTCGCCCAGTTCGGGAGGGGACCGGACGTCGACTACGATCCC
>Ga0326726_10005358_pt1 | contig 11632 bp, 11 predicted proteins | sample MHFenrmetagenome_2_FD_207603 | JGI IMG/M metagenome (GOLD analysis project Ga0326726, IMG submission 207603) | Lab enriched peat soil microbial communities from Michigan Hollow, Ithaca, NY, United States - MHF15MN | ecosystem: Environmental > Terrestrial > Soil > Wetlands > Peat | place: USA...
CGAGGACAAGGTCCGCACGGCCATCAAGCTGAACGTTGCGCCGCGCTAACTCGTTCATTTAGGACCAGCAGCGCAAGCTTTCCTTGATCGGCCATTGACATGGGGTAATACAGCCGCGAATCAGCTTTCTTACCGACCAAACGCAAGCATGGGGTTATTACCCAAAGATCTAAACTTAAGCTGCTGGCTTTGTATAAGCCAGCAGCTTTATATTTCTCCAAGCGCAACCCAGGTTAATTAAACCTGCGGTCGATCAGGGATTCCATTGGTCTCACTTGAAGGTTGTCTGCAAGTACTCAACCAGACTGTCCACCTGTGCCTGGGAGAGGGAAGACCAGCGCGGCATTATGGCATTCAGATCACCGCCCGTCTCATCCTGCCCCTTGGTGATCGACAGCGCAACCTGTTCCGCCACGGTGCCGCGGCTTGGGTCGGCAGAATACGTCTGAGTCAATTCGCCCCAATGAAGCGAGGGCGTCGTAATCTTGTTGCCGTCCTTATCCATAGTCTTGCCCGCGCCATCGTCGCCGTGACACGCCGCGCACGCCGCCGTATATAGCGATGCGCCGGTGAGGTTCACTGCGGCGGGTTCGAGGGTGGGCGCCGGGCCGCCAGCTGTACTAGCGGTCTGAAGATACTGAACCAAACTGTCCACCTGCGCCTGAGAGAGGGTTGACCAGCGCGGCATCATGGCGTTCAGGTCGGCACCCGTCTCATCCTGCCCCTTGGTGATCGCCAGACCAAGCTGCACTGCCAAGCTACCGCGAGCCGGCTGAGTCTGAAAAGTAGCGCTTAGATCATCCCAGGCTAGCGCGGGAACGTCGATCTTCTGCCCGTCCAGCTCGAAGGTGGTACCCTTCAGGTCCGCGCCATGACAGGAACCGCAGGAGACCTGGTACAGCGAGGCGCCGACGACCTCCCCACCTGCGGCATTCGCAGCCGGCGCGGCCGGTGCCGTGGTTGCAGGCGCGGCCGTGGCGGGCACGGCAGTCGGCATCAGGAGGGCCGTGGGGGTTGGCGGCACTTCCGTGGGGGCGGGAGTCGGAGCCGTGGTGCAAGCTGCCGCAAACACGGGCAAAAGCAGGACACACAGGACTGACAAAATTCGTTGACTTGTTCGAATCATTTTGACCTCTCGAAAATAGGATGAAGGACGCGACATCCGGTTCAACCGTATGCGGCCCAAGGGCTCTTTTCGCGAAATTCGCGCCGGTACACCGATGTAAGCACAGTCTATTTGCTCATCGCATCAAGGTACGCGGCGATCGCCGCGAGATCCTGGTCAGTCAGCGCACCCGGCGCGTAAGGAGGCATACCCCCCGGGCCTACCTGCGTCTTGACGCGCAGCTTGTCTGCCTTCGTTCCAACAATGGACGGTCCGATGATGCCGCCGCGCCCATCCAGGCCGTGACAAGCCGCGCAGCCATCGACAACAAACAGCTGCTTGCCGAGTTCGACCGGATCGCTGGCGCGCGGTACTGCGAGCTCACCGGCACCGAAAGGCACCGGAGGGCCTACCACCATCTGTTCAGTGCGCGTATAGCCAGGGTCGAAGCCCGGATTGAGATTGGAATGGGTATAGGGGCTGCGCGCCACAATGGTCAAGAGCGTGAGGGCGATCAACAGCACGGCCGTACCAATGAACAAGGGCAGCAGCATGTTCCGGTTCACGCCGGGCATCACACCAACCCCCTCGGCATTATGGAATGAGCGTCTACCTCATCGCTCTCCGAGGCAGCCGTGCGAAAGATGAACTTTATAGCGAAGAGGTACATGGACCACACCAGAAACAGCACAGCGGCAATGGGCCAGCCGTTCATAGCCGGCCACAGGCTTTGGATGAAACCCGAGATACCCGGCTGCGCCGATTGGATCGAAGCCATCGGTGCGCCTACCGGGGGCACGTTGAATCCGGGAATATCCACGCCGATATGCTCAACATAAACCTGCGCCGTATCGACCGCTCCAACCTGAGTTGTCGCATTCACAGGCGCGTACTGGGTGTCTCCCCGAAATTCGGCCTGCAGCGCAAAAGCCCCGGAGAAGTCATCCGCGAACTGCACGACAGCCTGTCCGCTGGCATTCGTCACTCCTTGCGCCAGAACAACGTCGCTGGTGCTACCCAGGAATTTCTGCTGAGTCGTAAAGTATACAATCGCCTTGGAAATTGGATGGCCCTGGCTATCGGCAAGCACAGCTTGCACCGTGAGCAGCCCGCCCGGCTTCGGCGTAGCGGGTGCCCCGATCATAATTTGTGTGGGTTGCAGCGGATTCTGCGCATGCACGGTCCCAGGCGCGAAGGCCAGGAAATAAAGGACCATCGCTATCATCAATACTCGAACCACTATCTTGTCCATATTTTGCTTCCTTTCAGTTTTTCCAACCAGGGCCATTTTGTAGGCAAACGCCCCGTCGCGAACGCATCGCGTCCAACCAGTTCTCCGTGACCGGGAACGTAGTAGACCCGGGGCTGCGTCCCGAGATTTTCCTTCAGGTGATAGGTTGAGTTCTCCGACAAGAAGCGTGAAAGTTTGACCACATCCCTGCCGTTCGTCGCCACATCCTCTTCCAGGTCGCCATAGTAAATGGCGTGGTTGGGACATCCTTGCGCGCAGTACGGAAGGCTTCCGGCTTCCGCAAGATCCGGGCAGAAATCGCACTTCATCACCGTGCCCCTTATTGCCGGAGATTGCATCACAACATCATATTTTATGAGCGTGGCCTCCGGGGGGATGGGCGGCTCGCCCCAGTTAAAGAAGCGCCGGTCGTATGGGCACGCTTCCATGCAGAGTCGGCAACCGATGCAACGCTGCTGATCGATCAGGACAACCCCCTCCGGCGCGGAGAACGTTGCGCCGACCGGGCAGACATTCACGCACGGAGGATTCTGACATTGCTGGCAGGGGGTGGGCACGAATTGCGTGCCGCCACCCGGGAGCGACGGCTCGTACACCTGGATCCATTCCATCGGCTCTGGCGCAAAGTGCCCCTGGATGCAGGCTGCCGTGCATTGCGGCGGCTTCCCAACCGACTGACAGCCATCACAGTTACGCAGGTCAATCACCATCGCCCAACGGCGCAGCCGCTGTCCGGCTGTTACATCGGAGGACTGCATAGATAGACCAGTGGACTTCGTCCGTGACTTGAACAGGAGCGATGGTCCGATCAGCGCGCCCACCGCCATGAATCCAAGGACTTGCAGCGTCTGGCGACGCGTTACAGACACCTGAGGAGGCGGGGTCTGACGCACTGTGGTGTTCGTTGCAGCCGGCTGGTGATCGCCCGGACCAGTGTGCGAGGCGGTTGAAGAGCCTGGTGCTTCGGCTGGCTCCGGGCCGCGATGCTCAATGACCTCCCAGATCGAGACGACAGGAAAGAGCTTGGCAAAAATAGAGATGATCAGCGCGAACAGTGCGAACCCGCCAGCAAGAATAGACCACTCCACCCAACTTGGAGAATAATTAGCAGGCGGATATGCCATAAGAGGCACGCGGAATCCGGCGACAATAATCAGATAGCGCTCGATCCACATCGCGACAATCACGAGCAAAGCCGCCGCAATGATGCCCTTGATCGTCCGGGTGCGGGCGGAGGCTATCAGCAATAAGGGCAGCAAGATGCCGCCCAGAATGTAGAACCAAAAGAGCCCGGCAAATGGGCCGAGCATCAGCTGCTGGATGTGGAACCGGATGCCCTCCTCCATTTTGTAGCCGGTGGTCACGTACTCAGAGATATTCAGGTATCCCATAATGGCCGCCAGGGTGGCCAGCAAGTATCCCAGGTTCACGAACTGGGTCTTGGTGATGAACTCCTCCAGGTGCATTACCCAGCGCAGGACCGCCATCAGGATGATAATGGCAGCAATGCCTGAATAGATCGCGCCGGCGACGAAGAACACGCCGAAGAGCGTGCTGTTCAGAGGATCGCGCAGAGACATCGCAAACACCCAAGAGACGACCGTGTGCACCGAGACCGCAACCGGGATGATGACGATCATCATGATCGACATGGCGCGCTCGAGCGCTTGCCTCTGGGCCGGCGTGCCTTTCCAACCGATGGCGGCGGTCGTGAAGAGCCAACGCTGCCAGGCGGGCGCCTGCGGACCGAGGCGATCCCGACAGAGGGCGAAATCGGGAATGAGTGGAAAATAAAGATAGATCAAGCTGCCGGTCAGATAGGTGATGATCGCGAGAATATCCCACATGAGCGGGGACTGCCAACGCCCAAAGATCAGCATATTCACAAGACGATCGGGCCGTCCCATGTCGATGGCCGGAAACAGCGCTGCGACCATCAGTGCAACGCCCGTGATGAACTCCGCCATGCGCGTGATCGACATCTGCCAGCGTGCGCGAGTTACGCGCAGAATGGCCGAAAGCAGAGTCCCCGCGTGGCTAATACCAATAAAGAAGACAAAACTGGCGATATAGAGCCCCCACGAGATGCGGTCGCGCAGGTTGGTGACGATCAACCCGTATTGGAGCTGCTGGCTGTAGGCGTACAGGGCCCAGCTGAGCACCGCAAGCAGGCACCCCAACCAGGCATAGTAGCGCCAGCCTGTGCCGCGCAAGGGCGCCAGCACTCGATCTTCGAGACGCGCCTGCCATTCAGCGAGTACGCGCGTTTCGAAACGCCCCTGCCATCCGGTGAAATCGTCGCGCTGATTCAATTCATCCATCGTTTACCGGCCTCCATGCACCGCTGCCTACTAAACCGCGCGTAGGGCGCGGCATTGTCCGCACACTTTACACAGCTTAAGATAGCATCAAGGGCCGTATAAAGGATGTCTCAAATTGTCGCGATTGCGTCCTCATTATGCACACGGGGTGGCGAAGTGGATATAATCAAAAAAGGCCAAAATGAATTTCATAACCCAAATCAAGAGAACCCTGAAGAACGCATGGGACTGGCTCCTCGATCTCGATGTACTCGAATGGGCGCTTCCGATCATCCTGGCGGTCACAGCCATTGCGTTCGAGCTAGTCGAACACGGGACTCAGGATGAATGGACCGATCCTGGTTTTATCGGCGAGATGATCATATTTGGTTTGGTGGGACCATGGATCATCCATGGCCTGATCGTATGGATGCATAGCCTGCTTACAGCCCAAAAACAGGCAGCTGCCGAAGTCCAGGTGCTTAACCGTGACCTGGAAAACAAGGTCAATGAACGTACTGCCGCCCTGGAACAGCGGAATGCAGAACTAGACCACCTGAATACGGAACTTCGTGACCTTGACCAAATGAAATCCGACTTTGTAGCATTGGTCAGCCACGAACTGCGTGCTCCATTGACCGCACTTAACGGAGGTTTGGAACTGGCCCTGCAATCCAGTGAAAACCTGCCTGCACGGTCGCGGGCCATTTTGGAGGTCATGACGGATGAAAGCAGCCGGCTGACGAATTTCATTCAGACGATCCTGGATGTTTCCCGATTGGAAGCTGGAAAACTCGCCATCACTTTAGGACCGGTGGCCGTCCACCCGCTGGTGGAGCAAGCCGCCGCGATCGTCCTGGCCTCGGGTCAGCGCAAAGTAGAGTGGAACATCGCACCCGGCCTGCCACCCATATGGGGGGACGAAACGTATCTCGAACAAGCGATCCGTAATTTGATCTCCAATGCTGACAAGTACTCTCCACCTGATAAATCGATCCAGCTCTGTGCAGAATTGAATGAGGATGCCGTTCGCATCAGTGTCAAGGATCATGGCCCCGGGATCCCAGCGGAGGTAGGGGAGCGAATCTTCAACCGCTTCAGCAGGCTTGAAAGCAATGAGAGTTCGCCGCCTGGCTGGGGCCTGGGACTCTACCTAGGAAGAAAATTGATAGAGGCACAAAACGGAAAGATCGGTTTTGTCTCCCCCATTTGGAAACAAAACGGAACCCCCTCCGGCACCGAGTTTTATATTCTTATGCCGGTCGCGCAAACGCCCGAGGATAACCTCGAATGACCGAGCTATTGATCATTGATGACGATAAAGGTTTGACGCAATTGCTCGGCGATTTTTTATCCGGTCAGGGGTACAACGTACGCACCGCGGAAAACGGGAAGCTGGGTCTGCGCGCCATGTACGAACGCCAGCCGGGGATCATTCTGCTGGATGTGACGATGCCGGAAAAGGACGGATGGGAAACCCTCAAGCGAATCCGCGAAGTGAGCAATGTCCCGGTCATCATGCTTACTGCCCGCGGCGATGAAGCAGATATTTTGCACGGCTTCTCGCTGGGCGGGGATGATTATGTCACCAAGCCATTTTCGTTCGCCCAGTTATCCGCACGCATGCACGCCGTGCTCGGACGCTCGGCGCAGGAAAATGCCGAGGAAAATAAACTTTCGATCGACGGCCTGGAAGTGGATATTCGCCTGAAACGTGTCACCCGGGACGGTCAACCCGTGGCTTTGACTCCGACAGAATTCAAGCTCCTAGTCACTTTGATGCGCCATGCCGGAGATGTAGTTTCGCCAAAGGACCTGGTCAAGGATGTGTGGGGCGCGCAATATACGAGCGAGATCGGATACGTCAGACGATACGTCTGGCATCTACGCCAGAAAATCGAGCTCGACCCAGAAAACCCACGCTATATCCATAACGACCGAGGGTTTGGTTACCGCTTCGGCAGTTAATATGAATCTGGGGGAGGTACTTCCGTTCTTAGGTGAGGATGGGAAAACGGTACACGGATAAAGAGGAAATGGAACGCGGTGATCGCGGAAAAAAACGGAGGTACGGAGATTTTTTGGGGAAAAGAGATGAAGAAAACAGTACACGGATCGAGCGGACTTAACCGCCTAGGGTGCATGGGATAGAATGAGGATTGGCAACCCAAATTGATGCAACTATCCTCTAAATAAAAAAGGTGCTGCTCTTTTCGAGGCAGCACCTTTTGTAACCTACAGTTAATGGATCAAGGCGTGGGAGTGACAACGGGGGTTCCGGCGGGACCGGCTGTCGGAGTCGGTGGGACAGAAAGTTTTGCAGCATCCTGCGCAGTCTGAGGCATTCCTGCCATGATCCAAAGCTTGAAAATGTTTACGATATTTGCATTAAGCTGACGGTTCGGCGGCATGGTGCGAATTAACTGCTGGCCGGGATCTTTGGGATCGGGTATGGGCGTCCCCTGAATCACTTTTAGAAGGATGCTATCCGCGTCACCCGCAGTGACATTCGGTTTTTGATCACCCGTCTTCAAGATATCGTCGTAGGTATCCATCAGGTAATTGTTGTTTTGTTTGCCGGCCTGATGGCAGGACAAACAATAACGTTTGACAATCGGGGCGATATGTACCTCGTAGGATGGGACTTCGTTAGCCGCCAACGGTGGATAAAGAGGTTTAAGGGCTCCAGGCGGGAGCTGGAAACGATCGTCCCAACTGTACCGCATAAAAGTGACAATATTATCGATGTCACTCGTTGAGAATCCGCCACCGTAGGCTTTACCAAAGGGGGTCATGCCAGCAACGGGCCGGCCATACGCAATGACCTCCGCCAGTGTGGCATCATCCAGTGTATACAACACGTCATTCCCATTGATCGGCTGAATCTCCTTGCCTTCCAGACCCTCCACGCCCGTGATCTTGGTCACCTTGCCATCGTCACCATGACACGACGAGCAGTTCAGCGAATACAAGTCCTGACCCGCGACGATCTTATCCACCAGCGTCGTTGCGACAGCTGCCTCCTGTGCAATAACCGGAGGAAACAAGGCAAGGATCATGCCGCTCAGGCCAATTGTCAAGACGGCCGAGACGGCTGTCGTCCAGATCATGGTTTTGGCAGAGGCGTTCCTGAACACAAAGGTCATCAGGAACAACAATACCATCGCCACACCAGGGACAACCAGGGCAGCGATAGCCTGGAGGATCCCAGGAAGCAGAGAACCGTTTTTCGTTATGGTGGGAACATCCGATATCAGGGTCAACATAACAATATCAACCACCATGATCGCCATGATCGAAATCGGCAGAACCCTTTTGCCATAAAAGCGGTATGGACCACGTTCAATGAAAGGAATGAATATCAAAACGAGGATAGCCAAGCCGGGAACCACCACTGTGGCGATCCACTCGATCTTACCCAGCAGCGGAATCTGCCCATAGATCGCCAGAAACTTGAAAAGGAACAGGAAATACCATTCGGGGCGCGGTATAAACGAAGTATCACTTGGGTCCGCTTTCGGTTCGCCGGCAACCCCGAGGAAGGTTGCCAACAAAATCAGCAAAACAAAAATACCCAAAGATACAATCACATCCTTAAAAATGCTATCGGGCCAAAAGAGTTCCCCTTTACCGAGCTCGCGTTTATAACGATCATTAATTTTCTTTTTCGTCTCGTCATCCATGGCGGACACCTAATCTTCCTTCCCCGGCCAATGCGACTCGCCGTGTTTGATGATGAGATACAGGTGCACGCCGATCAAGCCCGCGAGGGCAGCGGGCAGCATCCAAATATGGGCGGAGAAAAAGCGCTGCAAAGTGAGGGCGCTGAGGTCCGGGCCGCCACGCAGAGCTTTGAGGATAAAGTCTCCGATAAACGGGACACTTCCCGCGATCTGCGTACCGACGGTCGTTGCCCAATACGATTTTTGATCCCAGGGGAGCAAATAACCGGTGAAGCCCATACCGAGCGTTAAAAGAAACAAACCGACCCCTATGAGCCAGGTCAGTTCGCGGGGGTATTTAAATGAAGCAGTCACGAACACACGCAGCATGTGGACGAAGACAACGATGACCATCAGCGTGGCGCCCCAGTGGTGAATACCGCGGATGAGCCAACCCAAAGCCACACCATTCATTATGTAATTAATACTGTCATAGGCGTGATCGGGTGAAGGCGTGTAATAGACCGTGAGAAAAATCCCCGTCACACCCTGCAGGATAAATAAGAACAAACTGGCGGAGCCGAGGGTGTTCCACCAGCTGCCCTGCGGCTCGGGACGGTCGAGCAAGTTCTTATACATCTCATTCAAGCCGAGACGTTCATCCAGCCATTGGTAAACTCTGGTCCACATGGCTATCCTTCCTTATAAAAGATCTCGAGCACGCCGTCCTGTGTCACACGGAAATCCGTGTACGCGTCGAGGGGGCGCGGAGGCGGGCCGCCTAAAACCTTCCCGTCCACACTAAACTTCCCGTCATGGCAGGGGCAAATGAAGGCCTGCGCATCCTGCTGCCAATTTACAGTGCAGCTCAGATGCGTACAACGACTGTTCAAAATGACCATATCGGTGGGATCGTCGGATTTGCGGATCACATATCCGCCATAACTTGTGGAGGTGCGTTCCCAGCCATTCAACTGAACGCGGGTGAACGAGAATTGAAACGGCGTGCCGACCTGCATATCGGAAAGCTTGCCTATCGGAACCCACGCTTCTTTGGTCGTAGTTCTAAAAGCGGGGTCAAGCAGGTAAGCCAAGGCAGGCAAACCAAGTCCGAGGCCAATCATCCCCCCAACGACACCCGTTGTGATCTTGATAAAGTCGCGACGGCTGAACTCTTTTCCAGGCATTGACACCTCCGCGTACAACATGCCATTGCAATTTAGAGAAAACCCAAAATGGAAATTTGAATATTTTTCCAGATTGGGCTAGCTAGCGTCTCCTAACAATGGCACAACCATTCGAATAGAATCGTACGGTTTATAGATCACAACCGGAATCAGATTATACGGGTCAATCCCCTCTTCTTTAAAGGAAATGTGGATTAAATAAAGAGGACGATTGTCACATTATAGTCCCAGTACGGTATAAAGGAATCTTCCTGTTTAATCAACGGTACCAGAATAATAAATCAATAAAACAAGAGGTAAAATATGGACTCAAACAATGCATTTTCAAGGAGGCATAGATGGGCCTGAAAAGGAACGTCAGCCTAGCCACCGCGCTGCGATATAAAGGACGAGGCCCGATGCTCACATACGTCCTGCATCGCATTGGCGGGCTGGGCATGGCCATCTTCATCACGATACATATCCTGGCCTCATTCGTGGGAGGAAAAGGCGGAGTATTCGTCAACTCCATTTACGAGAACTGGCTGTTCCAGATCTTTATTTTCTTCTGTGTGCTGTTCCATGCCATCAATGGATTGCGGATCACCATTGAGGACCTATGGCCGAGAATGATCGAACACCAGCGCGAATCCATCTGGGTGGAATGGGCCGTCTTCCTGCCTCTTTACGGCTTTGCCGTATACGTCATCCTTCAGACTGCGCTGGGAGGTTAGCATGGCTTCGAAATCAAGAAATCTATCCCTGGCCCAGCGCGGCTTGAACTTTGAAATGCTCATGTGGATCTTTACCCGCCTCTCCGCGCTGGCGATGTATGGATTCATCCTGTTCGCGTTGATCGGCGCGCTGATCATGGGTGCCCGCACCCAGATGAATTTTGCGGACGTGATGCGCTGGGCATTCACGCCCAACGTGACCCATGTGCAAGATACAAATGTACCGGATACTGCACCCTGGTCCTCACCTTTCTGGAAGTTGGCGGCCAGCGGGCTTTTGCTGGTGGCGATAGCCCACGGGGTACACGGACTGGTTGTGATCGCAGACGATTACCTAGTGACCCCCCGGGCGCGCCAGATCGTCCGTATCATCAGTATTATCTTCATGCTAACCATGATGGTCATCAGCCTTTACGTAATCTGGACCTCGTAAAAAATTAATAACCAAATCGCAAAGCATGCGTAGAGGATATTCCTTTTCCAAGCACTCTGCGCGACCAATGATCATGCACCTGGATCCAGGAGTCATAGATGGCAAATGTTCACGAATTTGAGGTAGTGGTCGTGGGGGCAGGCGGCGCGGGGCTCATGGCCGGTTTATATGCCTCGCGCGGAGCCAAGACGGCCGTCATCAGCAAACTATACCCAACGCGTTCGCACACCGGAGCGGCACAAGGCGGCATCAGCGCGGCGCTAGGCAACCATGAGGAAGACAAGCCAGAATGGCACACGTACGATACCGTCAAAGGCTCCGATTATCTCGGGGACCAGGATGCCATCGAGTTCATGTGCAATGAAGCTATCGAAGCAGTGCTCGAACTGGAACATATGGGGCTACCCTTCGACCGCACACCTGAGGGCCGCATTGCTCAACGTCCATTCGGTGGACACACCAACGTTGAGACGGGCAAGCCAGTCCGGAGAGCCTGCCATGCGGCGGACCGTACCGGGCACATGATCCTTCAAACACTGTACCAGCAATGCCTGAAGAACAAGGTGAATTTCTTCGACGAGTACCAAGTATTGGATTTCCTGATCGTAAATGGAAAAGCTGCGGGCGTGGTAGCCGTGGAGCTGGCGACAGGCGAACTGCACACCTTCCATGCCAAGGCAGTCATTTTTGCGACAGGTGGACACGGCCGCATCTTTCAAGTGACATCCAACGCATATGCCTATACCGGAGACGGCGCGGCGATCCTGTTCCGGCGCGGCCTGCCACTCGAGGACATGGAATTCTTCCAGGTACACCCGACCGGCATCTACAAACTCGGCATCCTTATCACGGAAGGCGTACGCGGCGAAGGCGGCGTGCTGATCAACGACAAGGGCGAGCGCTTCATGCCGACGTATGCACCGCACGTCAAGGACCTGGCCTCACGGGACGTGGTCAGCCGGGCCATTTATACGGAAATA
>Ga0326726_10005359_pt1 | contig 11631 bp, 12 predicted proteins | sample MHFenrmetagenome_2_FD_207603 | JGI IMG/M metagenome (GOLD analysis project Ga0326726, IMG submission 207603) | Lab enriched peat soil microbial communities from Michigan Hollow, Ithaca, NY, United States - MHF15MN | ecosystem: Environmental > Terrestrial > Soil > Wetlands > Peat | place: USA...
CAGCCACGCCATCGCCTTTGCGGTCATGTTGCCCGCAACCTTCCTCGCCGGGATGACGCTGCCGCTATTCACCCATACGCTGATGCGCGGCGGGCACGGCGAGCGCGCGATCGGCCAGGTGTACGCCGCCAATACCCTGGGGGCGATCGCGGGCGTGCTCGTGGCGGTGCACGTGCTGCTGCCCGAGGCGGGCCTCAAGGTGACGCTGGTGCTCGGCGCCGCCTTGGACATCCTGCTGGGCGCAGTCTTGATTCGCTGGTCGCAGGCGCAGCTGCGCCGCGCTTACGCTTTCGCGTCGCTGATCGCGGGCCTTTTGGCGGCCGCGCTCACTGCGCGCGCCGACGTGATGCCCCCCGAGCGCCTGTCCTCGGGCGTATTCCGCGTGGGACAGGCCGAGGCACACGACAACGTGGTGCTCTACTACCGCGACGGCAAGACCGCCACGGTCACGGTGAGCGCGCTTCCCGGCGGCACTCGCGTCATCAGCACCAACGGCAAACCCGACGCCGCGATCCAGATGGACATGAGCCGGCCGCGCACCGAGGACGAGTACACGATGACGCTGCTGGGCGCGCTGCCGCTCCTCGTGCGCCCCGACGCGGGAACCTTCGCCAACATCGGCATCGGCTCCGGGCTCACAGCGGAAATCGTCCTGTCGCACACTGTGCCGCGCGCGCTCGACGTGATCGAGATCGAGCCGGCGATGGCGATCGGCGCGTACGCGTTTTACCCGCGTGTCGATCGGCTGTTCCGCGACCGCCGGGCGAAAGTGCATTTCGAGGACGCCAAGAGCTACTTCGCGCGCCACGGCAAGCGCTACGACGTCATCATCTCGGAGCCCTCCAACCCGTGGGTCAACGGCGTCGCCAGCCTGTTCACCCGCGAGTTCTATCGCGACACGGCGCGCTACCTCGCCCCCGCGGGCCTGTTCGTGCAGTGGTTGCACCTCTATGAGCTGGACGATCGCCTGCTCGGCTCAATGCTCGCGGCGCTGGGCGCGAGCTTCGCCGACTTCGACGTCTACCAGTCGAGTGCCGGCGACCTAGTGGTGCTCGCGGTGCGCGAAGGACGCGTGCCCGAGCCGCAAGAGCCGCCAGCGGGGCAACCGGGTTTTCGCGCCGAGCTCGCGAAGATCGGCATTACTCGGCGCGAGCACCTGATGGCGCGGCGCATCGGCAGCAAACAGCAACTTGCTCCTCTCTACGCGCAGTTCGATGCGCCCGCAAACTCCGACTTCCAGCCCTTCGTGCAGCTCGAGGCGACGCGCGCCCGCTTCGCCCGGCGCAGCGCACAGGCAATCGTCGACCTGGCGAATTCGGCGCTGCCGGCAAACGAGATGTTGGGTGGCCTGCCCATGGGCACGCTGAGCGCGGATCACTACAGCGGCAGCACGGACCGCATCCTGCGGCTGCAGGCGGCGCTCGACCTGCACCGCGTGCTCGCGCGCGGCCGCTACCCGACGCAGCGGCTGCCACCGCCCGCAGCGCTCGCGCTCAAGCAGCCCGGAGCGCTGTGCGGCAAGCACGTATCACAGGCGATGCTGGAGCAATTGCAGGACGCGGCGCTGCAGACGCTCGCGCATCTCCCGCCTCAGGCGCGGCGCGAGCTCTGGGTCGAGCCGCACTGGCTCGGCTGCCCGCTGGCACGCACTGAACGCGAGGTGCGCGAGCGCTTCGCGGTCTATGGCGCGATCGCCGCGCGTGACGCGCGAGCCATGCACCGCAACGCCTCTGCGCTGCTCGACGACGAGCGGCCGCTGGACGAGACCTGGGGACGCTTCCTGCTATTCACCGCGATGCTCGGCGCCAAGGCTTCGGGTGAGATGGACGAAGCGCAGCACCTTTGGCGCGCACATGCGCCGGAGCTGATCAAGAGCCCGCCCGTGGCAGCCGAGCGCTACATCGCCGACTGGCGCTAGCGCCCTAGCGCAGCAGCGCCTCCGGGATCTTGTAGTCCGGATAGCGTTTTCTGAATTCGGCGAGGCTCTCCTGCGCCTCGCGCTCGCGCCCTGCCTTGCGCAGCTCGGCGATGCGCTTGAGCCACGCCTCGGGCGCCAGCGTCGCCTCGGGAAGTTTCGCGGCGGCCGCGGCACTGGGCGGAGGCGGCGCCGCCGCAAGTGCCCTCGCCCTGCCTTCCTCTGCGGCGTCGCGCTGCACGGAGCCAGCAACGGCCGTTGCTGCAACCGGCGCGGACGCTTCGGCCTGTGTCGCACTTTGCAATGCAGCGGGCGCGCGGGCCAGTTGCGGGCTGCGCCCCGCTGGTTTCGCGCGCGCACCTGCATCACTCCGCGCTGCAGCGCTCGGCGCCTCGGCTATCGAAGCGGCTGGACTGGGCACATCTTGCGCAAACTTGGCGGCCGGCGCCGCCGGTTCGGCGGCCGGCTTCGACGCCTCGATCACCTGCGGCGCCAACGCGACCGATTCCGCGTCGGGCCGCTGTGGCAGCATGCGCAGCGTGATGCCCACGGCGAGCACCAGGACTGCCGCGATCGAGAGCGGCACGCGCCATCGGTTCTGCGGACGTCGCGAGGCGGCGAGGATCGCCTCGTCCAGCGCGCGCGGCGGCTCCTCGCCGCCGAGGGCACGGTAGGCCCGAGTCACCTTGTCGTCGCGGTCCGGCTCAGTCATCGCCCAATGCCTCGCGCAGCTTGGCGAGCGCGTAGCGCAAGCGGCTTTTCGCCGCCTCCTCGGTGACGCCCGTAGCCGCCGCGACTTCGCCCAGTGTCATGCCGGCTTCCTCGTGCAGGAGGAACGTCTCGCGCTGCGCTTCGGGCAGCGCCGCAAGCGCGGCCGCAAGGCGCTGCAAGCCCTGGCGCCCCTCGGCGCGCGCCTCCGGCTCAAAGCCGCGCGGCGCGGGTGGGTCGTCCGCCTCGAGCGCCTCCACGAGCTTCAGCCCGCGCTTGCGCCAGTGGTCCGCGAGGCGGTGGTGCGCGATGGTGTAGAGCCAGGTGGTGAACTTGGCCCGCACGGCGTAGCGCCCGCGCGCCTCGATGACCCGCATCCAGATCTCCTGGTAGAGCTCCTCCGCCAGCGCCCGCTCCTTCACGGCGCGCAGCACGAAGCGATACAGCGGCCCCTTGTGCCGCGCATAGAGTGCCTCGAAGGCCCCGGCGTCGCCTTGCCGGTAGGCGAGCATGAGCTGTTCGTCCGGGGCCTCCACGCCTCCAGTTTACGCGCCCGAGGATGGCGTCACTTCCGGCAGCGCGCCCATCGGATCGGGCACGAAGCCGGGAAACGGCCGCGGGTACCGCCCGCGTTCGCGGATCACGCCCATCGCCACGAGATTGCGGTAACTGTCGTAGTAGATGGCGATGTTCTCCGCCGGCCGAACCGAGGCGCGCTCGAACTCGACCTGACGGGCGTACGAGGTTTCACTCCTTCCGTGTCCCGTGCCCAACGGCTCGGCGCTCCTGGCAGCGTCGGCCACCGCACCTGCATTGGAGGGCGCTCTGGCGCGCGGCTCGGACCCCTCGGTGCGTGCCGCGGACTCGGGTGCGACCTGGCTGATGGGCGGGGGCGGTTCCGCCTTCCGGCGATACAGGGCAACCCCGATCACGCCGACGTCCGCGGGCCTCCCGGTGCGCGCAGCGTAGGAATCGGCAAGCGCAGTGAAGTAGAACGCCGCCGTGCGCGAGAGGCTCTTGCGCCAGCCCTTCACCTCCAAACCGCCCCAGGGGCCCAGCACGTAGCCGCTCTGCTGGGGATGCGCCGTCTCCCCGGTGACCACGTTGATGCCGTCCACCGACATCACCGCGAGGAGATCCGCGCCCTGCCGGCTGCGCACCGTCACCTGGTACTCGTTGCCGGGCTTGCCCACCACGTAGGCGCGGCCCTCGTGCCAGTAGACCGGCAGGCGCCGCTGCTCGCTACGGTCGAACACGTTCACGTCCGCGAGGCCGCCGACCGCCAGCGCCTGCGTCGAGAGGGCGAGCGCGAGAGCCGCGCCCGCAAACTTGAGCGTCTTCATGCCAACTCCTTTGGGTCCTGCGGCCGGCCCCCATGGCCGTCCGTCATGGCATGAAACGAATCGGCGGGCGAAAAGGGTTAAGATGCGCGCCTTTTTCGCACGCAACCACGCCCGCCATGCCCGCCTACGACTGCTCCAAATGCCCCGCCTACTGCTGCAGCTATCCTGAGATCGAGGTGTCCAACGCCGATGTCGCGCGCCTCGCGCGGCATTTCAACGTCAGCGAGGCAGTGGCCGAGGAGCGTTTCACCAAGCTCGAGCGACAGGAGAGAGTGCGCATCCTGCGCCACCGCGAAGACGAGCACTTCACTTCGGTGTGCATGTTCCTCGACCGCAAGTCGCGCAGCTGCACGGTCTACGAGGCGCGCCCCCACACCTGCCGCGGCTATCCCTACGGCGTGCGCTGCGGCTACTACGAGTTCCTCAAGTTCGAGCGCGAGCACCAGGACGACGAGAGCTTCGTCGCCACTACCTGAAGGCCACCTAGGGGCGGCCCGTCCCCGCCCTACTTCTTGCGCTCGAGCGATTGCTTGCGGATCGCGGAGAGCGTGGTGGTGGTGGTGATAGCGTCCGGATCGATCCTGAGCTCGATCAGCGCGGGCTTGCCCGAGGCGCGCGCGCGCTCGAAGGCCGCCGCAAACTGCTCGGTCGTCTCCACCACCTCGCCGTGCCCGCCGAAGGCGCGGGCGTAGGCGGCGAAATCCGGATTCTTCAGCTCAGTGCCCGAGATGCGGCCCGGATACTCGCGCTCCTGGTGCATGCGGATGGTGCCGTACATGCCGTTGTTCACCACAAGCGCGATGAACGGCGCGCCGTACTGCGCCGCCGTCGCAAGCTCCTGCCCGGTCATGAGAAAGTCGCCGTCGCCGGTCACCGCCACCACGGTACGGCTCGGCGCGGCGAGCTTGGCTGCCACCGCTGCGGGCAGGCCGCAGCCCATCGAGCCGTTGGTCGAGCCGAGCTGCGTGCGAAAGCCCTTGTAGCGAAAGAACCGGTGCACCCAGCCGGAGAAGTTGCCCGCGCCGCCCGCGACGATGGCGTCCTCGGGCAGGTTCTGCGACAGCCATTGCACGACTTCCGCGTATTGCAGCTTCCCGGGAATCGGCTGCGGCGTGCTCCACGCGAGGTAGTCCTCGCGCGCCTGCTTCGTGCGCGCCGCCCACTTCGCGCCATCAAGCCTCGCCTGCGCGAGCGCCTCGACGAAGCGCGCCATGCCCGAGTTGATCGGCAGCGCCGCATGGTAGACGCGCCCCAACTCTTCCGCGCCGCCGTGCACGTGGATGAGCGCCTGGCTCGGCACGGGCGCCTGGAATAGCGTGTAGCCACCAGTCGTCATCTCGCCCAGGCGCGCGCCGATGACCAGCACCACGTCCGCCTCGCGGATGCGATGCGCGAGCTTGGGATTGATGCCGATACCGACGTCGCCCGCGAAGCTGGCGCTCCTGTTGTCGAGCAGGTCCTGGCAGCGGAATGACGTCCCTGCGGCGAGCTGCGAAGCCTCGAGCCAGGCGCGCAGTCCATCGCAGCTCGCGCGGTCCCATCCGCCACCGCCGATGATGACGAACGGCCGCTCAGCAGCCTGCAGCATGCGCTGCAATTCGCGCATGTCGGCGCCCGAAGGCGCCGGGCGCACCGTCTTGTAGTGCGGCACGTCGGCCACCGCCGCCTCCGCGAACAGCATGTCCTCGGGCAGCGCCAGCACCACCGGGCCGGGCCGGCCGGAGATCGCCGTGTGGAAGGCGTGGCTGACGTACTCGGGGATGCGCTCGGTGCGGTCGATCTGCGCCACCCACTTCGTCATCGGCCCGTACATGCGCCGGTAGTCGATTTCCTGGAATGCCTCGCGCTCGATGAAGTCGTTGCCGACCTGGCCGATGAACACCACCATCGGCGTGGAATCCTGGAACCCCGTGTGCACGCCGACCGCGCCATTGCTGGCGCCGGGACCGCGCGTTACGAAAAGCACTCCCGGCTCGCCTGTCAGCTTGCCGTAGGCTTCCGCCATGTACGAGGCGCCGCCTTCCTGCCGGCAGATGATGAACTTGAGCTTCTCGCGCACGTCGTAAAAACCATCCAGCACCGGCAGGTAGCTCTCCCCCGGCACGCCAAAGGCGAGCTTTGCGCCGTGGCCGACGAGCGCGTCGGCAAGGATGCGGCCGCCGTGGCGGACTTTCAGATCGTGTCGCATGCAATCGCTCCCTGAATTGTCTTGCGTGTCCTCAGGAGCGCGCGAACAGAAGCGTAACGGCGTAGGCCACCGCTCCCAGCGCAGTGCACGCGAGGATCCAACCCGACGGTCCCGGATGCGCTTCGACCAGTTTGTCGAGCGTGAGGCGCATGTCGTCGCCGCCCCGCAGGACTTTGCGGGGAGAGAACCACCTGTTGGCATATCCTTCAAGGGTGGCCAAGGCCCCCGGGAAAAAGCAGAGCATGCAGCCAATCACCACACCGGCGACGCTGCCGACGATCAGGAACCACCTCAAGGCCTCGGCCACGATCGCGACCAGCCGGCCCATATCGCCCTTGGCGAACACCGCGCCGACGGCGGCAGCATTGAATCCGGCGACCAGCCCGAAGGTCGCAAAGGTGCCGCCCGCGATCAGCGCCCAGCCGACCCAGCGCCGATGGCGGTGCGAAAACCGCTCGGTGCTGCGCGGCTCGTCCAATGCCCTGAAGGCGCCGCGAGTGGAAATCCATCGATTCATCAGCTGGAAGAACTGCAGGGTCCGCGCGCTTGAAACAATCAAGCCGATGCCCACGGCGAAGCCGACGCTGGCGAATACCAGTACGACCACGATGCAAAACTGAAACAGGATCCGCCAGATCAGATCGTTATGCAACGGCATGCTCCCCCATCTTCCAGCGTTCGCGCAGCCTCTCGCAGCACTCTGCGACCGCGGTGTTCGCCGTATCGAGCACGCCGCCGAACAGGATGAAGCCGTGCACCATGTCGGGATACTCGCGGTAGGCGACCTCTACGCCCTCCTTCGCCATGCGCTCGGCGTACTCGCGCCCTTCGTCGAGCAGCGGATCGTAGCCCGCCGTGATCACATAGGCGGGCGGCAGCCTCGCAAGACTCTTCGCAAGCAGGGGCGAAGCGCGCCAGTCGAGGTAGTCGCGCGCGTTCGGCAGGTAGTGACCGCGGAAATACTCCATCGCCTTCTTCGTCAGCAGGTAGCCCTCGCCGTTGCGCGTCACCGACGCGTGACCGGCGCGCTGGTCGGTGCCGGGATAGATGAGGAGCTGGAAATCGATCTTCGGACCGCCGCGGTCGCGCGCATCGAGCGCCACCACCGTGGCGAGCGTGCCGCCCGCGCTGTCGCCTCCCACGGCGACCTGGCTGTGGCGCGCCGCCACGTACTTCACTGCCGCGAAGCAATCCTCGACGCCCGCCGGAAACGGGTGCTCGGGCGCCAAGCGATAGTCCACCGAGTAGACGGCGCAGCGCGCGCCGTTGGCAAGCTGGCGGCACAGCACGTCGTGCGTGTCGAGGTCGCCGATCACCCAGCCGCCGCCGTGGATGTAGACGAGCGCAGGCAGCCGCTCAGTCGGCTTCGTGCCGTGCGGCCGGTAGCCGCGCAGCGCCACCGGACCGGGAGCGATCAATAGGCGCGTCTCGGCGACTTCCGGGGCCTTCGGCGCCACCGCGCTGCGCGTTTCGCGGTAGATGCGCCGCGCGACGTGCGCGGGCACCTCGTAGTAAGGCGGCAGCGGCGACTTGGCCGCGCGCTCGAGCAACTGGACAACTTGCGGATGGAGGCTCATCACGTTTCCGATTGCTTACTTGACGGCGGCGAGCATCTTCTTCAGGCGCGCGACGAAAAACGGCGCGCATTTGTGGATGCGCGTCTCCTGCGAAATCATCAGCGGCCGGATTTTCGGCAGGTAGGCTTGCCATTCGGGATCGGCCTGCATGGCGGCGCGCATCTTCTCGCGTTGCAAGAGGTCGTCGTACGCCCACATGTGCGTCACCAGATTCTGCATGCCGACCTCGGTCACGTAGTAGCCGACGAGGTTCGGCAGGTGCCGCAGCTGGATCTTCATGCCGACCTCCTCGTAGTGCTTGAAGTACTCCGGGGCCTTGCCGATTTGCAGGAGATACATGCGCTCTTCGACGTACATGGGGGCTTCCTCCTCGATGGCTGAGGACTATAGTATCCGTACGATGCACGATATCAACACGCTGCGCCGCATCCTTTCGCAGAACCGCGTCATCGCGGTGGTCGGCCTGTCGGCCGACTGGTTCCGGCCGAGCTACTTCGCCGCAAAGTACATGCAGGAACACGGCTATCGCGTGATCCCGGTGAACCCGAAGTACGCGGAAATCCTGGGCGAAAAGTGCTATGCCTCGCTCAAGGACATCCCAGTGAAGGTGGACATCGTGGATTGCTTTCGCAAGACCGCGGACATCATGCCGATCGCGGAGGACGCCATCGCCATCGGCGCCAAGGTGTTGTGGCAGCAGCTCGGCGTGAAGAACGAGGCCGCCGCCGCCAAGGCGCGCGCCGCAGGGCTGGAAGCGGTGATGGATCGCTGCGTCAAGATCGAGCACGGGCGGCTGTTCGGCGGGCTCAACTGGGTGGGGGTGAATACCCGCGTGATATCGGCCAAGCGCCCACGCTGGCTCGCCTACTAAGGATCCCCGGGGGCGTTCCAGGTATCTGTTTCTGCGATTGTTTGTGGAATGTTCCACTAGCGCGACAGACTAAGTGGCATTATCCTTGCGTCCATGTCCAAGCCCATCCGCATCTTCGAAGGCCAGTTCGGCCGGATCATGCTCGCCGACGCTTCCACGCCCGGCGAGCCGGAGAACCGGCCTGAGCCGCTGATTCTCCTCAAGCATGACGGCGCCGACTGCGTTGTCGCCATCGCCGCCGCCGCGCAGCCGCTCGCGCGCGAGGACGCGCTCTTCGTCAATCCTGCAGAGTCATTCCAGATGCTGGGCAGTGCGAACGGCGCCCCTGCCCGGGTCATCGCATTCCATCCCTCAGTCACCTGGCTGCGCACGAGCTTCCCTGCCGCGTTCGAGGAGGTGGGTGGCGGCATGTTCCCGCGCTCGCGCGAGACGATCACGCCGCGCCTGCGGCAGCTGGCCGACACCCTGGCGATCGAAGCGCTCAACGACCAGTTCCTGTCGCCCGAACGGCTGGGATTCATGCTCCAAGAGCTGATGCTGGTGGTGGTCGAGACCTATGTGGCGCGCCGTCGCGCCGGGTTGTCGCTTTGGCGCGGCTCGCCGTTCGCCGACACGCGCATCCGCAAGGCGCTCGCGCTGCTGCGCGCGCGCCCCAACAAGGACGTCAACATCGACGAGCTGGCGAGCCAGGTGGGTCTCTCGCGCTCGCGCTTTTACGACCTGTTCCAGATCTGCACCGGGCGCTCGCCGCGCTCGTACCTCGACATGCTGTGCGTGGAAAGCGCCATTTCCAAGCTGTCCACGAGCAGGACTCGGATCGCCGATGTCTCCGCCGAATTGGGGTTCTCCGCGCAGAGCAACTTCACGCGGTTCTTCCTCAACCAGGTCGGTATTCCGCCGTCGGAATACCGCCGCGCCGCCGCCCGCCCGGAAGTAGAGCCGGACTCAACCCCGGCGCCCGAGCCGCGCAGCTAGCCGGCCTGCTGCTCTGGTGAGTGGTCGCGAACTCGCCAGCCTGCGCGCTCTCCAAGCCGACCTCACGACGCTCGCGGTAGACGCGATCGTCAACGCCGCCAATGCCTCGCTCCTCGGCGGCGGCGGCGTGGACGGCGCGATCCATCGCGCTGCCGGTCCGGAACTCCTGCACGAATGCCGCACGCTGGGCGGCTGCGAGACCGGCGACGCCAAGCTCACCAAGGGCTACCGGCTGCCCGCGAAATACGTGATCCATACCGTGGGTCCGGTCTGGCACGGCGGCGGCAGCGGCGAGCCCGCGCTCCTCGCTTCCTGTTACCGCCGCTCGCTTGAAGTCGCCGCCGCACACGGCATCGCGAGCATCGCCTTCCCGGGCATCAGCACGGGTGTCTACGGCTACCCGAAAGGACCCGCGGCGCAGATTGCGGTCGCCACCGTGCGCGAGCAGCTCGTCCGCTTCCCCGGGATCCGCGAGGTCGTATTCTGCTGCTTCTCGCAGAGTGACTTGGCGATCTATGAAGCGCTGCTCGGCTAAACTCCGCGCTTCGCCGGGCAGCGCCGGCGGCAGCCACGCGAGAGGATGAAGAGCGATGGACACCGGCAAGCAGCTGTACCTGGATCTGATGAAGCGGTGCCTGACCAACCTCATCTATCAGGACCGCAGCTCTCTGCTCGGCCAGGACCTGTCCTTCGACCTGCGCAACCGCGTGGAGGGCCGCGACTGGCCCGCGAACGCGCATACCATGATCGGCATCCACCGCCTGGACAACCTGCATTTCTGCGTCGAGGATGTTCTCGCGCGCAAGGTGCCCGGCGACCTGATGGAGACCGGCGTCTGGCGCGGCGGCGCGGCGATCCTGATGCGCGCCATTCTCAAGGTCAACGGCGTCACCGACCGGCGCGTCTGGTGCGCGGATTCGTTCGAGGGCCTGCCGCCGCCCGACCCGGCCAAGTACCCGCTGGACGCCGATCTCAGGTTCAACCAGTTCAAGGAACTCGCCGTGTCGCTCGAGGAAGTGCAAACCAACTTCCGGCGCTACAACCTGCTGGATGATCAGGTGCGCTTCCTCAAAGGCTGGTTCCGCGACACGCTGCCTCGCGCGCCAGTCGAGCGCCTGGCCGTGCTGCGTCTGGACGGCGATCTTTACGAATCGACCATGGACGCGCTCTTGGCCCTCTATCCCAAGGTTTCGCGCGGCGGCTACGTGATCATCGACGATTACAACGACATCCCGGCGTGCCGCCAGGCGGTGGACGACTACCGCCAGCGCAACGGCATCGATGACGAGATCATGGGCATCGACTGGAGCGGCGTGTTCTGGATGAAGCAGGGCAAGGGCTGAGGGCCGCCGCATGCGATGGCCCGCACTGTTGGCCGCTGTGGTCCTCGCCGCCTGCGCATCGCTCGTGCCAAGCGAGCAGGAGCGCAGGGAACTGCTGCCCACCGGAAAGCTCCGCGTCGGCATCGGCGTCGGCGCCTCGACCTCCGCCTTCTGGGCAGTGCGCGATCCTGCCACCGGCTTGCCGCGCGGGGTCACCGTGGACCTTGCCTACGCGCTCGCGCGCAGGCTCGAGGCGCCGGTCGAGCTCGTGGCATACGCCAATTCGGGAGAAGTCGTCGCCGCCGGGCCGAAAGGCGAATGGGATGTCGCGTTCATGCCCGAGGACGCGGAGCGCCGCAAGCTCGTGGAATTCGGGCCGGCCTATTTTCTCTCCACCAGCACATTTCTCGTAAGGGAAGGCTCGGGCATCGGCTCGCTCGCCGAGGTGGACCGGCCAGGCGTGCGCGCTGCGGGGATCGCCAACACCACTACGGCGCGTACTGCGATGAACACGCTGAAGAACACGAAGCTCCAATCCTTTCGCACCGTGGATGAGCTGGTGGCGAAGATGAAAGCGGGTGAGATCGATGCCATCGCGCTCGGCCGCGAGTCGCTGCAGGGCCTGCAGCCGCAGATCCCGGGCTCGAAGATCCTCGACGGCCATTTCCACGCGGCCGGCACCGCCGTCGCCGTGCCCAAGGGCAAGCCCGCGGCGCTTGCCTACGCGACGCG
>Ga0326726_10005360_pt1 | contig 11629 bp, 9 predicted proteins | sample MHFenrmetagenome_2_FD_207603 | JGI IMG/M metagenome (GOLD analysis project Ga0326726, IMG submission 207603) | Lab enriched peat soil microbial communities from Michigan Hollow, Ithaca, NY, United States - MHF15MN | ecosystem: Environmental > Terrestrial > Soil > Wetlands > Peat | place: USA...
GCGACTGGCGAGACGCTCGGCACCATACCGAACATGGGCGCCGCCGAGACGCGGCGCGCGATCGAGGCTGCGCAGCGCGCGTTCGCGCCGTGGGCCGCGCTGACCGCCAAGGAGCGCGCCATCATTTTGCGCCGCTGGTTCGAACTGATGATGGCCAGCCAGGAGGATCTCGCGGTCCTTATGACGGCCGAGCAGGGCAAGCCGCTCGCCGAGTCGAAGGGCGAGATCGCCTATGCCGCGGCGTTCATCGAATGGTTCGGCGAGGAGGGCAAGCGCATCTACGGGGACGTGATCCCGGGACACCAGCCGGACAAGCGCATCATCGTGCTGCGCCAGCCGGTGGGCGTCGTGGCCGCCATCACGCCCTGGAATTTCCCGGCGGCGATGATCACGCGCAAGGCGGGGCCAGCGCTTGCCGCCGGCTGCCCGATCGTCGTGAAACCCGCCACGCAGACGCCGTATTCGGCGCTTGCCATGGCGGAGCTGGCTGCGCGGGCCGGCGTGCCGCGCGGCGTGCTCAACGTGCTCACGGGCTCGGCCAGCGCGATCGGCGGCGAGATGACCACGAATCCCATCGTGCGCAAGCTCACGTTCACCGGCTCGACCGAGGTCGGCAAGAAGCTGATGGCGCAGTGCGCTGGCACAATGAAGAAAGTGTCGCTCGAGCTCGGCGGCAACGCGCCGTTCATCGTGTTCGACGACGCCGACCTGGACGCCGCCGTGCAGGGCGCGATCGCAAGCAAGTATCGCAACACTGGGCAGACCTGCGTCTGCGCAAACCGCCTGCTGGTGCAGGACGGCGTGTACGACGCATTCGCCGGCAAGCTCGCCGACGCGGTCGCGCGGCTCAAGATCGGCGATGGCCTGAGGGGCGCGACCGATCAGGGTCCGCTCATCGACATGAAGGCGGTCGAGAAGATCGAGGAGCACATTGCAGACGCGCTCAGGAAGGGCGCGGCGATCGCGTACGGCGGCAAGCGCCACGCACTCGGCGGCACGTTCTTCGAACCCACCATCCTGAAGAACGTCAAACCCGACATGCTGATCGCGCGCGAGGAGACTTTTGGACCCGTGGCACCGCTCTTTCGATTCAATACCGAGCAGGAAGCGCTGCGCATGGCGAACGACACGGAATTCGGACTCGCGGCGTATTTCTATACGCGCGACCTGGCGCGTTCCTGGCGTGTGTCGGAGGGCCTCGAGTACGGCATCGTGGGCCTGAACACCGGCATCATCTCGACCGAGGTCGCGCCGTTCGGCGGCGTCAAGGAATCCGGCACGGGACGCGAAGGTTCGAAGTACGGTATTCAGGACTACACGGAGCTCAAGTACGTGTGCGTCGGTGGCATCACTGCTTGAGGAGTCCTGATCCCGTCAACGCCACCACTGCAAAGAAAGAGCTCTCCGGCCGACGCCTCATCCTGCTCCTCGGAGCATTGAGTGCGATCGGCCCGATGTCGGCGTTTCTCTACCTGCCAGCGCTGCCGAGCGTGCAGGCGGCCTTCGGCGTTGCGGTGCACGTCGCCCAGACCACCGTCAGCGCCTCGCTCATCGCTTTTGCCTGCGGCATCCTGGTCTCCGGGCCGCTCTCGGACCGTTTCGGCCGGCGTCCCATGCTGATCGGCGGCATGCTGACCTTCTCGATCGGTTCGGCGCTCTGCCTGTTCGCGCATACCCTGCCGCTGCTCGTCGCCGGCCGCGCGATTCAGGCGCTCGGCACATCGACCGGCGTCGTGGTCGCCCGCGCACTGGTGACTGATGTATTTGCGCCGCAGAAGGTGTTCCACATAATCGCGACGCTCACCATGATCATGGTGCTCGCGAACGGGCTCTCGCCGTTTCTCGGAGGCCTGCTGGTCAAGGCCGGCGACTGGCGCAACATCTTCGTGCTGCTCAGCGCCGCCGGCATCGTGATGGTGGTGCTGGCCTGGCGCTTCATTCCCGAGACGCGAACCCACAGCCCGGGCGGTCCGAGACTGCTACCCGCCACGATCGATCTGGTGCGGCGCCGGGTGTTCATCGCCTATCTGGTGGAAGGCGGAGTCATCATCGCCATCTTCCAGGTGTTCGTCGCGACGACCCCGTACCTGATGCAGAACACGTTTCATCGTACGCCTGAGGCATTCGGCCTGTTCACGCTATTCGTGACGGGCGGCTACTTCACCGGCAACTTCCTGGTCACGCGGCTCGGCGGTTTCTGGCGCCAGGAGTCGATGCTGCGCACCGGACTTGCGTTGCAGCTCGGACTCGCCCTCCTCATGCTGGCGCTCGCGCTTGCCAAGGTTCCCGGCCCGTACGCGCTCTACCTGCCGATGTGCCTGCTTGCAATCGGACAGGGGCTCGCGCTGCCCCAGATCAACGCGGCGGCGCTTACGCTGGCGCCGTTGAGCGCCGGCCTCGCCTCGAGTCTCATCGGGTTCGGCCAGAACGTGCTCTCGGGCGCGTCGGTTCAGTTCGTGAGCCTCTTTCCGACGGACGCCGGCCTGCCCATGATCGTGTTCATGGTCTGCGCATCCGCCTTCGCATTCGCCTGTCTGTGGCTCGTGCCGCACCGTTAGTGGGGTCAGACCCCTTTTCACTTTTGCCCTGCGGTCGGCTATTGTGGCGCGGCTGTCATCGAGTGAGCGCTCCTCATGCTCGGACGATTCCTGGAAATAAGCATCAGCGCGCCCGACGTGCTTCAGTCGCTAGACTTCTATCGCCGACTCGGTTTCTCGGAAGCCACCGTGGGCGAAACCTGGACCCATCCTTATGCCGTCGCCACGGACGGGCGCCTCGCGATCGGCCTGCACACGTACGAATTCGCCTCGCCCGCGCTCACCTTCGTGATGCCCGACTTGCGGACGCACCTGGCCGAACTCGAGCGGCTCGGTCTGCAGCCGGCCTTTCAGAAGCTCGGTGAAGAGGAATTCAACGAGGTGGGATTCCTGGACCCGGGTGGCCAGATGCTGACACTCATCGAGGCGCGCACCTATTCGCCGCCGGACCGCGGCAGGAACGAAGTCTCGCTGTGCGGCTACTTCGCGGAGTTCGGCACGCCCCAGGGCGACTTCGGCGCCGCCGTCGAGTTCTGGGACAAGTTCGGATTCGTCGCGGCCGAGGAAACGCAGGAACCCTTCGTGCGCATTTCGCTAACCAGCGATCACCTCGACATTGGCCTGTATCGGCCCGCCGATTTCCCGAAGCCCGTACTGCTGTTCGTCGACTCGGACCTGCCGCGCAGGCTCGAGAAGATTCGCGCCCAGGGACTGGAGCCCGAGTCGCGTCTGCCCTCCGCACTCGATCCGGCGAGCTCGGCGATGTTCGTCGCCCCGGAAGGCACGCAGCTCGTGCTGCTGGCCCAAGAGAACTGACGGCGAATGATCCATCGCACGAGATTGAGGGGCGCGCTCACGTGTGTCGCAGCCCTTGCGCTCGCCTCCCTTGCCGCTGCCGACGAGGGCATGTGGACGTACGAGCGTGTGCCGCGTGAGCTGATCGCAGCGCGCCGCGGCGTGACGCTCGATAACGCCTGGCTCGAGCGCGCCCAAGCCGCGAGCGTGCGGCTCGAAGGCGGTTGCAGCGCCACTGTGATCTCGCCGCGCGGCCTCATGATCACCAGCCGGCAATGCGTGGAAGCCTGTCTTGCGGAGAATTCGCGCGGCGGCGCCAGTCTCGCAAACGACGGCTTTACCAGCCGCTCCGAGACCGATGCAAAGCGTTGCCGGCGCGGGCGGGCGCAGATACTCGTCGGCACGGAAGACGTCACCGGCCAGGTGATGCTCGCAACGTCGGGCCGTGACGCGCTCGAGGCAGCGAGCGCGCGTGAGCGCGAGCTCACGCGGCTCGAGCAGGACTGCGAGCGGACCGCGCTTGCCGGTCCCAAGGGCGAACGGCTCGACTGCGAGCCGGTCGCGCTCCTCGGCGGCGGCGAGTATCGGCTCTACAAATACCGCGCCTACGACGACGTGCGGCTCATCTTTGCCCCCGAGCGCCTGGTCGCGCGCTACGCCGGCGGCGATCTCGAGTTTCCACGCCTGGCGTTTGACGTCGCCTTTCTGCGCCTCTATGTGCAGGACAGACCCGCCGACACCAGCAAGTTCGTGCCTGTGAATCTTGCCGGTCCCGCCGAGCGCGAGCCGCTCTTCGTTTCGGGCCACCCGGCCGCAACCGAGCGCACGACCACGTTGGCAGAGCTTCTCACCGCCCGCGACACGGTCCTGATGCAGGCGCTGCTCGACGACAGCGAGCTCAAGGGTCGCTACACGCAGTTTGCACTGAGCGGTGCCGCTGCGCGGGACCACCTCGCCATGCCACTCGCACGACTCGAACGCGAGTTGCGTGTCGAGGAGGCACTTTTCGCAGCGCTGCTGAGCGAGCCGCAGCTTGCAATCAAGCGCGCCGGGGAAGAATCGTTGAAGCTGAAGGTCGAACAGGATCCCGATCTCAAGCTCGCGACAACGTCTGCCTTCGATGACATCACCGCCGCTCTCGAGCGTTCGCGGGCGATGGCGGACCGGCGCATGCTGCTTGAGGGCGCCGGTGAACGCTGCCAGCTCTGCAGCTACGCACGCCTCCTCGTGCGAGCGGGCACGGAGCGGCAGAAGCCGGACGCCGAGCGGCGTCCGGGTTTTCGCAACATCGAGCTGCCGCGGACCGAGCGCGAGCTCCTGAGCGCCGCTCCCGTGACGATCGATGTCGACATCCTGAATCTTGCCTTCTCGCTCGAGCACTTGCGCGATCGGCTCGGTCGCGGCGATCCGCTGGTGACGCGCCTCATCGGCGCCGAATCTGCCATGGCGCTCGCAGAGCGCGCAATCAGCCACACACGCCTCATCGATCCGGCATTTCGCACGCAGCTCTGGGCGGCCGGTGCGGGGGCGATCGTCTCGTCCGACGATCCGCTCATCGCGATCACGCGCGATGTCGAGGCCGCCGCCGAGGCACTTGCCGCGAGCTGGCGCGAGGGCGTCGACGCGCCACTGCAGCGCGCCGGCGAGAGGCTGGCACGCGCGCGAATCAAGTATGCAGACGCTGCGAGCTATGCGGATGCCACCGGAACCTTGCGCCTGTCATCGGGCACGATGATCGGCTGGAGCGGCGATGGCGCCATGGTGCCCGCGGTGACAACGCTGGCGCAGCTGTACGAAACCGCCGCCGCTCCGACGGCGCAGAAGCTCCCGGCGGCCTGGTCCGATGCGCGGTATCGCGTGAACGGAGCAGCCGGACTCGACATTGCAATCGACAGCGACATCGGTTCGGGCTGCGCGGGCTGCGGGGTCCTCAGCGCCACCGGTGAGCTCGTCGGCGTTGTCTTCGACGGCAATCGGCCGTCGGCCGCCGGCCGCTACTGGTTTGACGCGGCTACGAGCCGGGCCGTGGCGCTCGACACGGCGGCGATCAGGGAAGTCCTGCTCAAGGTCTACCGGGCCGAAGAGCTCATGAAGGAAATCGTCGTCAGTCGCTGAGCGCCGCACGAATGTCGAACTTGAGGCGCACTTCGTCCTTGATGGCGAGCGCTCCGAGAGCCGCGCTGAACGGCGTGATGCCAAGATCGCTTTGCTTGAAGGACAGTTCCCCGGTCGCGGTCAGCTGCCTGTCATCGAAGACGACGTGCACGGGCGCGTGCAATTCGTGCCTGAGGCCGCGCAGTTCGACTTCGAACCCGACGTCGTAGTCATCGCCCGCGCGCGTGATGCTCCGCGAGCGGACGGTCACCACCGGATAGTGATCGCCATCCAGTACCTCGGGCCTCATCATGTTTCTGTGCGTGCCCTCGCGCGCGCTGTCATTCACCTGCGTGGAGAAGTCCACTCCCTCCTCGGCGCGCTTGTCCGGCTCATCGACCGCGAGCGGCGCGGTCGGCATGACGATCTCGAACTCGGTCTGCGTCCGATCCTCCGGTACAACCACCGTTCCGCCGAGGTCATGGGAGGCGATCACGTGATTGTGGCCGAGCTTTGCGAGCGACCCGCCGCGATAGACGAGGACGCGCACCTCCGACTCAGACTGCACGACTCGATAGAGACGCCCTGAAATCGCCGGCGCGGCGGGTGTGGCGGGCGCCGGCGCCGGGGGTCCCGGTTTCGGTGGCGGCACCTGACAGCTCGCAAGCAGGGCCGTTATTGTCATGGCCATGGCGTACAGCCAGAACTTCACGCTCATCCTCCAGTCCCATGACGCAGCGAGACGAGCATAACACCCGATCCGGACGATCTTGCTAGACTTGAAATCGCGCACTGCCACTAACCAGTCCCCGCCATGCACATTCGAAATTCGGCCGATCGTTACGGCGCCGTCGCGCAGTTTCTGCATTGGCTCATCGTAGCGCTCCTCATCGTGCAGGTGTCGACCGCGCTGCTCGCGGACGACATGCCCCTTGGCCTCGCGAAACTCGCCATGCTTGCGCGCCACAAGTCCTTCGGGATGACGATCCTCGCACTCGCGCTCATCAGAGTCCTGTGGCGGCTTGCGAATCCCGCACCACCCTTGCCGGCGACGCTCAAGCCCTACGAGCGTGTCTTGGCGCGTGTAACGCATGTGCTGCTGTACGCGTTGCTGTTCGCCATGCCGCTCTCGGGCTGGGTGATGTCGGCCGCCCACAACTATCCGGTGAGCTGGTTTCACCTGTTCACCTGGCCGAGTCCGGTGGCGCCGGACAAGCAGCTCGCCGAAAACCTGGAAGACGTCCATGAAACCCTGGCGTATGTCCTGGCGGCAACGGTGACGCTGCACATCATTGCGGCACTCAAGCACCATTTTGTACTCAAAGACGATACGCTGAAACGCATGCTGCCTTTCAGGGGAACTTAGGGCAGGAGGGAGGCGACGTTGATGAAACAATCACTTCTCGTCTTATGGAGCGCCCTGCTGATCGGCACGCCGCTCGCAGCCGGAGCCGCAGCCCCGTGCTACACGATGGATGCCGCCGGGAGTTCGCTCGGCTTCGTCGCGGAGCAGACGGGCGCGAAATTCGAGGGGAGCTTTCGCAAGTTCGACGCGAAGATTTCCTTCAAGCCTGCTGATCTGGCGGCGAGCCGCTTCGACGTCATGGTCGATCCGGCGTCGGCCGACACCGGGGAGGAGCAGCGCGACACGACGCTGCGCGGGCCCGACTTCTTCGATGTTGCGCATTTCAAGACGGCGCACTTCGTGACGACTTCATTTCGCAAGACGGGCGACACGGGCTACGAAGCGACGGGGAAGCTGACTCTGCGCGACGTCACACGAGACGTAACGATCGCGTTCCGCTTCACCACTCGCAAGGAAGGCGCGGTGGATGCGTCCTACCTCACCGGCAGCGCCAACCTGAAGCGCCTCGACTTCGGCGTCGGTCGCGGCGAGTACGCGGACACCGAGACGATCGGCAATGACGTCGAGATCAAGTTCAACTTGAGATTGCTGCCGACCCCCCTATCGCCGGATAAGAGGATTCCAACGCCTCCAGTGCCGCCACAGACAAAGTAACCCGGCCGCCGGAACTGCTCAGCGCGTGCACTTCGACTGCCGCCTTCGCCCCATAGTGCCGTCCCGGTCTCGGGTGGGCTATGATCTGTCAAAGAATATCAAGTGACTGAAATGATCATTTCCGTCCGCCATTGCCGTCACCAGGCAACCTTGCTGCTGCTCGCGCTGGCTTTCGCATTGCCGCGTCTTCTGCTGCCGCCGGGCTACATGCCGGGCACTGAGCACTCCGGCCACTTCGCCCTGGTGTTCTGCGATCCCACGCTGCGCGCGGCGTTCAGCGGCCACGTTCACTCGCACGGCTCCGAGCACGCGAGCGGCGACACTTGTCCCTTCGCAATGAGCGGCGGTCCTGCCCTCGCTTCCGAGGTCTTAACTACGCACCTTCGCGCTGAGACTCGTGAGTTCGCGCCTGCGGCAGTGTTCACTCCCGCAGTGCGCACACACTCAATTGGCGCCAACGGCGCGCGTGCACCGCCCGCCTGACGTCTTTCCCCGCAATAGAATTCCTTCTTCCTGACCACGTCTGGCGGACTATTCCGCCTGGAGACGTATCACGAACATTGCAACAGGTGCGCAGCGGCTCGCGATCGGCGCCGCGATCGCAGTCGCCGGTTTCGCACCGGCGGCAAGTGCCTGCTCGATCTGTCGCTGCGGCGACCCGACCTTCAATGCGCTCGGCAAGGATGTTCTGTCGGCCACCGGTTGGCGCGTTGCGTTCGACTGGGAGCGCTTCGAGAAATCGCAGGGCGCGGGTGCCGATTTCGAATCTACCGTCGAGCAGCGCTACACCGCAGTCTTCGCGTACAGCGTCGCCGATCGGCTGTCGCTCGTCGCCCGACTGCCCTACAGCGAGCGCTCACTGACGGAAGGCAGCGCAAACACGGCGGAACAAACCCACAGCTCGGGCCTCGCGGATCCGGAGATCTACGCGCAGATCCGCCTGTGGGCCTCGCCGTTTACCGGTGCGCTTGGCCGGCGCGCGGACCTCTCCGCAACGCTCGGCGTCAAAACCGACTGGGGCGTCAACGACGCGTCGCGCAACGGCGAACGGCTCGATGAGCACGCGCAGCCGGGTACGGGTTCGACGGACTATTTCGTCGGCTTGTCCGGCTACTACCTGCTCGACCGTGAATCGGCGCTCTTCGGCTCGGTGCAGGAGCGTGTCCCCGGCAGCAACGACTTCGCGTACCGGTACGGCCGGATCTTTCTTGCCAATGTCGCGTACGAGCGCAAGCTCGCCAGGCGAGTCGATTCGGTGCTCGAGCTCAACTACCGTCATGCCGCGCGCGATGAGATCGACGCTGCCGGCACGCTCGATGGCAACACGGGCGGCGCGGTGCTCTACCTGACACCGCGGTTGCTGCTGGAAGTGGGAGGAGGCGTCGTCCTGCGCCTCGCAGCGCAAGTGCCCGTCGTGAAGAACCTGTACGGCGAGCAGACCGAAAAGACCGTCTACGACATCGGCGTCACGTACACATTCGGATCATCGATGTGACCAGCCAGTGTTGGTCCGGTCGGGAAGGCGTTTTCGGGAGCGTGAAAAACAGGACGTTTTTCGCGCAGCCTACAGGGACGTATTTACGGCGGTCCCGAAAACGCCTTCCCAACCGGACCAGCACCGCATTCGACGCCCGTCGCTGATATCGAACTCTAGCGCCGCTCGGGGCCAGCGTAGATGAGCTGGGCCTTGAGGCGTGCGGCGAGGCCGTAACCGCCGGCGCGCATGACGGCGTGGTGATTCCAGGTGAACACGGAGCGCGCGAGTGGCGCGAGCAGGTTCATCCACAAGCGCGTGGTCGCCACGCTCCAGTCGTAGCGCACGCGGGTTGCGCCGTCGACGGCCAGCAGGTGCCAGATTCCGTGTCCCTCGAGATCGCCGTGCGTTCGCCCCTCGAGCCAATGCGGCTGCTCGACGCGGGTCACTTCCATGTCGAAGCGGAGCCGGTACGGCAGGCGGCTGCGCCAGGTGTAGCGGCGCAGCGCTCCCAGACCACTAGCGTTGCCGGGCTTGAGCTCGACCACGCTCACAACGCTGGGCCACCACTCGGGCCAGCTACGTGCATCGCAGACGGCATCCCAGACCCGCTCGATCGGGGCCACGAGTTGCCAGACGCTTGCCAGTTGATATTGAGCCAAGACCCTGCGCCCTCCTGGTTGCTGTGGGGGTCGAACGGCATGAGACTGTAGACTGTCGCGCGCCATGAGCCAATCACCCCGCCTGCTCGACTCGGTCGGTGAATGCGTCGAGGCGACCCTCGCCAGAGTGGGCCGCGAAGTCGTGATGCTCCTGCCGGTCGCGCTCGGCAAGCCCAATCCCCTGGTCAACGAGTTCTTTCGCCGCGCCGTGCGCGACCCGGGCCTGCGCCTGAAGATCTTCACGGCGTTGAGCCTTCGCAAACCCACCTGGGGAAACGACCTCGAGCGGCGCCTCCTGGCGCCGTTCGTCGCCCGCGTGTTCGGCAACTATCCCGAGCTCGACTATGTGACGGCACTGCGCTCGGGAACGCTGCCGGGCAACGTCGAGGTCATCGAGTTCTACATGGAGCCGGGCGCATACCTCACCAACGCCACGGCCCAGCAGCACTACCTCAGCGCAAACTACACCGACGTGGCGCGCGAGGTCATCGCGCGTGGCGCGAACGTGCTCGCGCAACTCGTGGCAAAGCGCGTCACGGGCGACGAGCTCGGTCTGAGTCTGTCGAGTAATCCCGACGTCACGCTCGACCTGCTGCCGCACATCGCCGCCGAGCGCGCCGCCGGGCGGCCGTTCGTGGCGATCGGCGAGGTCCACAGCCACCTGCCGTACATGCTGGGCGATGCCGAAGTGCCGGCTGAGACTTTCGACTACCTCGTCGAGCATCCCAGCTACGACTACGACCTGTATTGCCCGCCGAACCTGTCCCTGGGCACGGTCGATCACATGATTGGTCTCTACGCGAGCGCGCTCACGCGCGATGGCGGCACGCTGCAGCTGGGGATCGGCGAGCTCGGCGATGCGATCGTGTACAGCCTGCAGCTTCGCCATCAGCAGCGCGAACTGTACGGTCGCTTGCTCGGCGATGCGCGCGCACTCGCCCGCTTCGGCGAGCGCATCGCCGCGATCGGTGGCCTTGAGCCATTTGACCAGGGGGTCTACGGCTGCACCGAGATGTTCGTCGATGGATTTCTCGAGCTCTACCGCAGCGGCATTCTCAAGCGCCGCGTGTACTCGCACATCGCGATCCAGAAGGGGTTGAACCAAGGACGCATCAGCAAACACATCGGCCCCGACCACTTCGACTGGCTCATTGCGAACGGCGTCGGTCCCGAGCTTAACGAGGAGGATTTTCGCGCCCTCGCGGCCGTCGGATTCTTTCGCGACGGCGTCGACTGGCAGAACGGCGGCCTCGCCGGCCCCGAAGGCCGCTGCCGCGCGGATCTCTCGGACATCGCGGCGCGGGCGGAGCTGCTCGAGAAGTTCTGCGCTCGCGAGCTGCGCTTCGGAACGCTGCTCCATGGAGGCTTCTTCCTCGGGCCACGCGGTTTCTACGCGGCGCTGCGCAACCTGCGCGACAGCGAGCGGCGCCAGTTCAACATGACGAGCGTCGGCTTCATCAACGAGCTCTACGGCGGGAACACGGAATTGCGCCGGCTGCAGCGCAGGGACGGCCGCTTCATCAACACCACAATGATGGCGACCTGCCTCGGCGCCGCCGTCTCCGACGGGCTCGCGGACGGTCGCGTGGTCAGCGGCGTCGGCGGCCAGTACAACTTCGTCGCCATGGCGCATGCCCTTGAGGGCGCGCGCTCCATTCTCGCGGTGCGCGCCACGCGCAGTCACAATGATCGGCTGACGTCGAACATCGTCTGGAACTACGCGCACACCACGATTCCGCGTCATCTGCGCGACGTGTTCATCACCGAGTACGGTATCGCGGATCTACGCGGCAAGACCGACAGCGAATGTGTCGCGGCCATGCTCAACATCGCCGACTCGCGCTTTCAGGAGAGCCTGCTGGCCGAGGCCAGGGCGGCCGGCAAGATCGCCAGGAGCTATCGGATTCCCGACGAGCACCGCAACAACCGGCCGCTGGCGCTCGAGCGCGTGCTCGAGCCCTACCGCAGGAACGGCCTGTTCTCGGCTTTCCCCTTTGGCACGGATTTCACCGCGGAGGAGATCGTGCTCGGGCAGGCCCTCACGCGC
>Ga0326726_10005361_pt1 | contig 11629 bp, 10 predicted proteins | sample MHFenrmetagenome_2_FD_207603 | JGI IMG/M metagenome (GOLD analysis project Ga0326726, IMG submission 207603) | Lab enriched peat soil microbial communities from Michigan Hollow, Ithaca, NY, United States - MHF15MN | ecosystem: Environmental > Terrestrial > Soil > Wetlands > Peat | place: USA...
GTACGCATGCGTTGCAGTGTTCTGGTCAGCGCGGGAGTGGTTCAGCGCGGGTGTTCGGCTGCCGGCATAAAGGTTGGAGAAGTGCGTCGCACAGCTGCGCCTGGCTGTCCGGCCGCAACTTCACAACGAACTTAAGAAACCGGGTTTTGAAAATCAACACACGATCGGACCCGCGGCGGAAGGAACGTCAAACTGCAGAATCCCGGCATTCGTCCCGACGGTTCCTGAGGATATTGCACCTCCGAACGGACAGTCCGCAGGGCAAAAAAGCTGACAACCGCAGCGATAGCCGCTGCGGTTGTCTTTCCCCGACTGTGCCCCATACAGACCGGGGATGATTCACAGAAAACGTATCACCGCAGGACGAGCATTTTCCTGGTTTGAACGAAGCTCCCCGCCTCGATCTTGTAGAAGTACACACCCGAGGCAAGGCCTCCCGGGCGGGCAGCGTTTGTGTCGAACCGGACTTCGTACGTACCCGCCGGTTTCGTTTCATCAACCAGTGTCGCCACTTCCCTGCCTGTGATGTCGTAGATCCTGAGGCGCACCGGTCCGCCAGCAGGCAACGCATAGCGGATGATCGTTGCCGGATTGAACGGGTTGGGATAATTCTGATCGAGTGCGTACCGGACGGGAATCGCCTGATCCTCCGGCGTGGCAGAGAACTGCGTACCGGTTTCCTTCAGCAGAAGCCGCGAGACCACTGCCGTCCCATTTCCGAGACGGTTGACATTCAGGACCAACTCTCCTCCCGCATACGATGTCTGCGGGACCTCCACGTAACCGGTGCTCACAACGCTCGCTCCCACCTGCGTGGGGCCGGCAAGATGCGTGCCGTTGCCTGTCGTGAGTTCCTGAAGACGCGAAGTGCCATCGCCCGCCTGGTATTCCACCTCGACGGAATATTTGCCGGACGGGTTCAAGCCGCTAAATCTGAATCGCACAGTGTTCGGGTCCTCGGAGGCATGCACCGCACCCCACGATGCAGCAGAACCTTGCACCAGGTGCGGAGCATCAAACCCTCCCACCTCCTCGTAATACAGTGGCAGGTTCCAGTCCACGGTCGCTGTCACTGCCTCATCTCTGTACGTGGAGGAAGCGGACAGTTCATAGCGGTATGCGCCGCCGGGGACAAGCTGACCTGCCTCATTGCGCCGGTCCCAGATGAGCTGCTTCCGCCCCGAAACCATCGGCGAAGAGGCGAGCGTCCTCACAAGCTTGCCGTCGGCGTCGTAGATGCGGGCGCCGACAGTCCCGAAATCGGTCATGACGAACTGTGCTGCCACATGGCTCACATCGTCGTCTGTCGTGAAGGCTATGTCTTTGAGCCGCAGTCCAAGCGTTCTCCGCTGCGCTCCGGACTCGTCCGACCAGCGTTCGACGGCAAACAGTTGGTCAAAGCCCGCCCAGACCGTCCCTTCGCCATCAATGGTGATCTTTCCGAAAGGAATGTCGACGGTGGCCAGTGCCTCATAATCTCCGGCGCCTCCCTCTTCATCGAGCGGCTCAAGAGCAGCTGTCAATTTGAACAACCGGGCATTCGTGTTGTCGACGATATAAACATTTCCGAAATGGTCTGTGCTCACCGAGCTGAAATACTGGTCATACGTCCCCCGGTATTCCCCGACAGACGACAGCGTGCCGCCCAGATCCTCCATCACCCGCACCCGCTTTGCCACGGCATCAATCACATAGAGAAAGCCGTTGGCGGCTCCGTTCCATCGGCCGACAGCAAGGGCGGTGGGTGAATCGAAACCGGTAAATCGTGCCATGAGGGTCGCCCCGTTTGCAGAGAGGGAGTACTTCAGGATCGCTCCCCCCGACCCGTCTGCAACGTAAAGAATGTCATCCGATGCGTCCAGCGGCGTCCCGTTGTCGCTGTGGGCAAGCGCAACAGGCGACTCGATCCCGTCGATGGAGAACCGGAAGTGCAATTGCGCGTCGTCTCCTTCCCCGTTAACTTGCAGCACCGCGATCCGTCGGCGTCCGGTTTCGCTGACGAATACCCGTCCGTCCGGATCCACGGCGATGGAGGTGGGACCAACGACGTCATCGTAGGCCTTGATCCAGCGATTCAGATTGCCGTAGACGATTCGTCCCCAGGACGGATCCAGAACAAACTGAATATACGTTGCCGTTGCGAACGGCGCAGTTCGCATATAATGGACCGAGTAGTACGACGCAGCCCCCCGCGGCGTACTGAAAAGCGACCGGCCGATCTTCGAGCGCGTCACCCCCCGGGAAAGCCGGTTAATCCCGTATTCACCGCTGATCGGCGTTGTGATGAAGGTGGTTCCAACCGAATAGGACGCATTGGCTGACGCCACAACCCGGGAGTAAGTGTTCTCGGGCAGCTTCGGGAGGCTCCCACCTGACAGATACCAGGAGCTGGCTCCCCTTGCCAGCGTGACCTGGTCTCCTGAAGTAAATTGAATTTGCGCAGCATTCTTCTCGAGCGACAGCGCGGGCATGCCGGAGAGCGTCGGACGGGCCACCGTGACCACCTCAGCCGTCACACCGGCTGTCCTGCGCATGATTCTCTCGGCAATGCTCCCCGGCGCGGACGACTGCAGTCCATCAATGAGCAGCTGTATTTGCCTGGCATCTGACACATGCGCCCAGTGCGCACCGAGTTGTTCCGGCGCGGATCCCCCCGTGCCTGCCATTGCAGCAATGCTCGAACCGAGGGCCGCAATCACCGCAAGTACACAAAACCTCTTTGTCATAGACACCTCCCCCTGTTTCTGGCGAACGATAAGCTCTATATCGAAAACTTGATGCTTGCCTGCAGAATATCTGCAGAAAAGTCCAGCGTGTTGAAATACCTGTAATAATCGATGCCGATCGAAGAATTCTCAAGGAACTCGAGATCGGGACTGTTGTGCGCAAAAGCCCGCAGCATGAGTGTCAGGCTCAGCCCGAAATTGTTTGAAGCAAACGGTTTGAGTTTGTAGTCTGCCGTCCGGTATCCGTCGGCGGCGTAGTTTGAACCGACGTACCGGGTCTTATAGAACGAAGCGCCCGTCTGCGAGTAGTACCTGTAGTCCAGGCTGAAGATGAGATCATTGATGATGTATTTGTTGAATTTCAACTCACTGGTATTCGAATGGACATGCCAGGTATCGGTATAGTACCGGAAGCTTCCGATCAGGGACGCCCTGATGGTGGGAATGAACTGGCTGATCCGGCCCGTCCAGGCGTGGCGCCATCGCTTCGAAGGATGATACTCATCCACCACAACAGTGCTCCCTGCATCGTTGATGACGCTCACCTGCCGGTAGGGGTCGCTGAGGGTTCCTTTCATCACCATGAGATCGTAGGTGAGATCAAGGACGGTGGTTTTTGAGAGCACCTGGCTTAAGCTGGCAGCACCCGTAAAGACGTGTTTCGGCGAGTTGACGACTTCACCCGATTCAAGTATTTTGCCCACACGGTCTGCATTGTACTGCCCCCGGACGGTCAGGGTAGTGTTCTTATTGAAGAAATCCTTGCTGATGGTTCCGACAACTGCACTGGAGACGTAGTCGATCTCCTGGCTTCTATAGTAGTTCCCCGACACCGTCCAGGTATCGCTCAGACCCTGCTCCACTCCCACAATCACCTGGCCCCTGCTTTTTTCAAAGGGTTCGTTCTTCTGACGTTGCGGCCGCGTCGCACCGGTCACAGCCGTCACGGGCGGGACCGTGACATGGTCAAGTTCGATATCGATCAATACCGACGTCTGCTCGAGGAGCTTCTTCGCGATGTTGAACGAAGTCGTGATCACCTTGTTCAGGCCGCTGTCGGAAAAATAATAGCTGGTGAACGCCATTTCATCTCCCTGCGCAAACGCCGCCATCGACGGCCTGAGGAAGAGTGCCACGAGGGCAAATACCGGCACGCACCTGGCTGTGCGGACGAATGTCATTTTGCGCATCCGCAACCTCCACCGATGCCGCCGGCGCCACCGATGCTCCCCTCCCGCGACGAGAAGAATTTCTGCTCAAGGTTTTGTTTGGTAAAGTGCTCCATCCGTTCCATGATCGGATCCCCGAGATCTCCACGCTCATAGCTCTTGACCGTCGCGCACCCGCTCAGCCCGGCGGAGACGCCAGCAACGACACATATGGCTGCCACACCGGCAATGATGCGAACTGTTCTGTGTTTCCCATGGAATGTCATGATCATTCTCCGTCAACGCGTCGTCGTGTTGGAAAACTGATCCCCCTCGTCCAGCCATTCGATTATCGTCAGGAGGTCTTTGTTCTCCGGGAGGAACGGATCGATCTTACCGTTCTGGTCCTTGGTCCAGAGTGCGGTATGATCGTAGCTCAAGTCCCGAAAATCCTTGTTCGTCGCGTCGTTGAGCTGCCGGTTGTACATGACCCACATGAGCGGGCTCCGGCGGGCGCCGTTCTCCGTGATGAACGAGATGGACTGGTTCCCTTTCGTCAGGTAACCGTTGGAAATGAGCGTAGTATACACCGTCGTTGTGCCATCCGAGCCCGCAGGCGTGGGTCCCATATCCGCGGATGTCGTCTGGAGATTCAGACCTCCGGCGGGAGCCGTGCTGTTATGACACGTGACGCAACGCGAATCCAGTATGGCCTGTATGGTGTTCGTGCGGCTGATTCTTGCCCGATCGAAGAAATCAACGGTGTCTGTTCGTGCAGAAGGATGTGAAGTGACCATGCTCGCATTGTTGAAACCTGCAGCGTAGGTGGTCCCCCGGGATTTATTGAATATCTGCTGCGCCGGAGTCACCTGGAAATCGTTGATCACCTTATCACGGTCATGTGAATCGTGGCACCCCGTGCAGAGACGCTTCTCACCAGGCATCACCTGAATCCAAGTAAGCTGGTTGACGAGCATCATCCCGAACTCGTCGAGCGTCTGCACGTGAAGTGATTTGTTTGCGGGAACCTCGATGGAAAATGAGCCATCGGCCTGGATGGGCGCATAGCCGACGACGCGTTGTTTCTCAAAACTCGTATTGCCGATCGGTCCGCCTCGTTTGTTCCCATCCCGGGGAAGCGGAACGGCTTCCAGCACCCGCAGGTACCGCGCCTGTCCGACGGTGCCATCGGTATTCACCAGTGCAGCGGAAGGCCTCAGCTGCCCGTCCGTTGTCGAGCGGTCGTACACATTGCCGTCAAAAAACATTCCTGTGGTCGCCCCGGCATTGAGTCCGTTGGAAACGTTCTGATCGGGCGGATAGATCTGCGGTGGATCGTGCGGCGCCACTACCACTGCATCATACTCGTTGTATGCGGGATCGTTATAGATAAGGCGGACATTGCTCCCGTCCTTGTCCATCACGTACAGGCCATAGTCCACCTTGTTTCCCGACGTCCCTGCCTGCACGGGGATCGGAGACATAGCAAAGATGATCTTTTCCTGACGATCGGCTGGCGAATTTTTATCGATAATGGGATAGGGCGTTTTGTAAAGCGCACTGGTCGACTGGCCTGTGTTGTTGAACGGAGCAGTGGCCGGCGTGATGAACGTCAGGTTGTCTTCGGACTTGGAAATATCGATGATTGCAATAGCCCCTCCCTCGAAGGGAGACGTCCGCTCCTCAACCGAGCAGACAAGTCCGCCGTCAGACAGCTCCCGCGGCTCGAGAAAGACTCTGCTGCCGCTGGCAGAGGGGGAGTGGCTGCCGTACATGACAAACAGCCGCGAACCGTCCGGATTAATGACAAAGAGCGGAAACTTGTTCGGACCCCCGAGATGCTCCCACCTGCTGAAGATCACTTTGCCGCTCGAGTGCACCATGGGGTTCGTGTCGTGACTCTGATTGAACGATATCTGACGGATATTGATGAGCCGCCCGTCAGAGCCCCGGTCGCCGACATGCAGGAGCGGAGATGCCCGTCGTTCATATTCATCCACAATACCTGAGCGGGTTGAGGTGAACATGATCTGTCCGTTGGGGAGGTAGGTTGGATCCATGTCGTCACCGGTGGTAACATCCGTCATCTGGACCAGATTGGTGCCATCGGCGTTCATTTCATAGATGTGCCAGCGGGACGACCTGTTTTCTTTCATGGAAAAGAGAATCTTAGTCCCGTCATAGGACACCTCGGGATCTGCCGCCGCACCGAAATTGTTCGGATTCGTCTGGCCCCGCTGCGTGTACTGCGCCGTCAGATTCTTGAGCTCTCCCTGCGGGGAGATCGGGCTCAGCAGATACAGATCACTCCCGGGATAGTATTCGTCGGCATTGCTTGCCATGGCAATGCTTCTGTTGTTTTGCTGGCTGTTCTCCTTGATGAACACCAACGCCGGTTGACCTGACTTCTGGATGATGTCATCCGGCGGGGACGAACCGCAGGAAAGAACCGTCAACACGGGCCCTATCAGAGCAGCCCCCAGAACCAGCCTGGCGACCAAAGGTGACTGTTCATCACAGAGATATCGAGCACGAGTATTCATAGATCCCCCCCTACAGTGGTGTAACGCTCTGTTAAAAGTATACCTGAAGTCCGACCGTTGCTGCGATATTGTGCACGATGAAAGATTCGGTATTGCTTATACGCTGTGTGAAGATCTGATCGCGGATATCGTACCGGAAGCCCAGGGAATTCGACCCCAGGAATCCCGGCAATGGCATTCTCTTTCCGAGTCCTATCACGCCGGCAAAGGATGTCTCTCCCCCCTGGTTCACACCCGCAACGCCCAGCATCACAAACGGTGTGTATCCGGTAGGCATCGCATCGTATGCCACGCCGAATCCATATGTTACGAGATGGTCGGAAGCGAAGAGCTGGGCTTTGGACACGGCGGCCAGTGTTTTGGATTCGAGACTCCCCACCCCGATCGCTGCCTCAACAAAGTATCTCCCCCCGAGGATATTGTAGTTATATGCACCTCCGAAGTAGGGATTCGTACCCACTCCGCTTGCGGCATAGAGGCCGCCGGAAAGGCTGAGGCTCTGTTCCGCCATGCGCGTTTGGGCGCGGGAGGAGGCAAAGAATCCCGAGATGAAGACGAGGATGACGGATGAAATATGGAGCCCCGCACGGCGATTCATAGACCCTTCCGTAGCATTGTGTGGTTCACGCAGCCGGACCGCTCCTGCAACAATCTCACCCGATGCTCTTCCCCCGCGCACTAGCTGCATGGAATCTATCGATGGAGACGTTAGTGCAACAGAAATGTGACCCCGAGACTGACTTCCTGGAAAAAGAGAAGCTCGTCTTTCGCTCCACGGTTGTCGCTCACACTAGTGACATATTGCTTTGCTTCCAGGCGAACGCCGAACGCACGCGTGATGAAATAACGTGCGCCGCCCCCGAAATTTATTCCCAGCGTCGATACCGTCTCGGCTCCCAGCGCATTCGTCGGTGTCGTAAGCCAGAGGCCCGCGCCAACCGCACCATAAGGAATGAGACGGCCCCGGGTAGCGAGGTTCAGCACGAGATCCAGGGAGATGGGATACAGGTTCGCCGTCTTCCCGATCACCTGTTCGCCCGCGAGCTCCAGGCTCAGCGAACTGTAACTCATCATCAGTTTCAATCCGAAGATACCGCTTGATCCCATCAACCCGGTGTGCGGGGAAATCTCGAACGTCACCGATTCACCCAGGTCCACAATAGGCGGACGGGTGGCAGGCGGACGCTGCTCCGGCACCTGCGCGGTAGCAAGTGAACCGCATAGCAGTGACAGGAAAAGCGTCTTGAGCACCACGCGATCAAAAGAGGCCGACACGAAGCCCTCCTGTGAGAGTGAAGTCCAGGGGAAATCGAACGTCATAGGCACGGACGGAAGGTTCCACGACAATCGCCGTCCGCGAGGATATCGGGAGAAGAGCGGATATGCCTGAAGCCAGGAATCCGCGATGGTCGCTTCGCGCGGGGATACGGACCTGGCCGAGTCCTCCCGCGGAAAGAGATAGGTCCTCCGTGGAACTGACAGCAATACCTCCGCCGACGAGCGCTGACAGCGACGGTCCCGTCGGGTTTCCGGCGATGATGGCAGATAGATGTGCTTCGTACTCCGAAACGCTCAACGCCAGAGAAGAACTCTGGTTGAGTCCATCGTACGCAACGGTTCGGGATCCTACGAAGAGGGATGTCGATAGTGAAAAGGGCCCGCCGAGGACCACGCCTGCAGAAATGCCTGCGTTGAAACCGCCGGGGACGCCCGTGTGCTGGGGTGAATAGGAGAAGAGTGGGGAGAGGGTGAAGGTCTGCTGCTGACCGAAGGAGAAATCCGGACCGAAGAAACACAGCATGGCATATAGCACGGCAACGTGTCGCATGCGTAGATCCATCTTCCGGATTCCGGATGATGATTATGAGATAAGAACAGACCTCAGGGGAATCTTTGGATCTGGGGGAATAGAACGATCCTTCTGAAATATAGGCATTCGGAATTCATTGTCAAGCAAAATTTTGCGATTACAACATATTTTGCCTGAAGGCCGTTGAAGGTGTGAAAAAGCTAAGGATTTCCAACACCTCCGACAACGGGTCGAGAAAGTCGAGGCGCCCAGACGTTGAAAGTGTCTCAGTCGGAAGGTCTCTTCCCGCCACTACCCTGGTGCTCACCTGATGTCTCTTCAGCCTGATACCGCAAAGGAAGCAAATGCCTCGACCTCCCGCACCAAGCCGCATAACGAGCAACAGCTGAATCAGTATCGATGCTCAACCGCGTACCAAGGGAGGGACAGAACGGCGAGGAATATTCGGGGTCTTTTGGCCCGAATGACCATATGAGCTCGTTCCCGGGCGCCATCTCCCTTGTATTCTCACTCCTGATTGATTACATTTTTACATTCTGTTCTCTCCAGCACTGCCTGCAGAAGAGATATCCTCTACCTCGTGGACCCGTCTACCTTGACTGCACAGGCAGATTCCAAGTCTGTGCGGCGAGAAATCCCTCCTGCACTGTCACTTTTTAAGCGAACCACAAAGGAGCACAACGATGCAGCCGTCGAGCGACGTAAAGAAAAGCGGCAAAACCGACACACTGACGATCACCGACAATCGAACGGGGAAGCAGTACGAGATTCCGATCGAGAACAATACGATCAAGGCCCTCGACCTCCGGCAGATCAAGGTGAAGGAAGATGATTTCGGTATGATGACATACGACCCGGCGTATATGAACACCGCTTCGTGCAAGAGTGCGATCACCTTCATCGATGGTGACAAGGGGATACTGCGTTACCGCGGGTACCCTATTGAACAGCTTGCCGAAAAGTGTTCGTATCTCGAGGTCGCCTACCTCCTGAACAAAGGAGAACTTCCCACCAAGGCGGAGCTCGAAGACTGGACGAAGAAAGTCACCATTCACACCTTCGTCCATGAGAACATCAAAAAGCTTATGGATGGGTTCCACTACGATGCCCATCCCATGGGGATGTTTGTCAGCACCGTGGCGGCTCTTTCGACGTATTATCCGAGCGCGAAGAAGATCAGCGACCCCAACGAACGCTTGCTCACAGTCTACCGCCTGCTTGGCAAGGCTCCGACGCTCGCCGCATTTGCATATCGTCACAGCATCGGCATGCCGTACGTTCATCCGGACAACGAACTGGGTTATGCGGCCAATTTTCTGAGCATGATGTTCAAGGTTGCCGAACCCAAGTATTCCCCTCATCCGGTTCTGGCAAAAGCACTGGATGTGCTCTTCATCCTCCATGCCGACCATGAACAGAATTGCAGCACGTCCGCCATGCGCGGTGTCGGGAGTTCAAAATCCGATCCGTTCAGTTCCGCGGCGGCGGCATCTGCCGCCCTCTACGGACCACTTCACGGCGGAGCCAACGAAGAGGTTCTGCGAATGCTGGATATAATTGGGAGTATTCCAAAAATCCCGGCCTTCATCAAGGAAGTCAAAGAGGGTCGTGGAAGGCTAATGGGTTTTGGTCACCGGGTCTACAAGAATTTCGATCCCCGCGCAACGATCATCAAACGGCTTGCCGATCAGGTGTTTGAAGTGACGGGGCGGAACCCGATGCTGGACGTTGCCCTGGAGTTGGAGAAGATCGCTCTGCAGGACGAATACTTCATCAAGCGGAAGCTCTATCCCAACGTCGACTTCTACTCCGGCCTGATCTATCAGGCGCTGAAGTTCCCCGTTGACATGTTCCCGGTTTTGTTCGCCATCGGGCGCATGGCAGGCTGGCTGGCGCAATGGCAGGAGATGCTCGCCGACGAAGATCAGAAGATCGCGCGTCCGCGACAGGTCTACCTCGGCTCAGGGAAACGCGACGTTGTCATGCTCAGCCAGCGAGCTTGAGCATACAGGAAGATGGTACCGGCCAGTCTAGCTGACAGCGGTCAGTTGTCAGCATTCAGGTAGTGCCAGGTTGATACAGAGCCCGGTCCCTGCGCATGCAGAGATCGGGCTCCCGTGTCTCATCTCGGTGGTTTCTCCCCGTTCAGCTGCCCGGACTGTACCGGATGACCTCCGCCTTCTCCAGCGTGACCAGTCCCCCGCCGCCCGCGTGCTGGAACAGCTCGCCGACCACCGGCAAGAAAGCCTTGATCTTCTCTTCCGTATCCACAATCTCCACGACAATCGGGAGGTCCTCCGAAAGGCGCAGGATTTTGGCCGTGTGAATCCTGCTCTTTGCGCCGAACCCTTCGATCCCCCGAAGCACCGTGGTGCCAGCAAGACCTGCTTCCCGGGCGCGTCGGACCAGCGTTTCATAGAGCATATGCCCGTCCACTTTGTCGGATTCACCGACAAAGATCCTCAAGAGTTTTCCTTCCCCTTCGAGCTTCATAAGTGTGCGCCCCGCCGTGTATGCATGGTTTCCGTCAATCCTTCGCAATTCCTTCCCCGTGGATCACGGAGTACTCCAGGTCAGACAAGCCTTCCCACCAGTGTCCCCATCCAGGTAGCAGCAAGGCATCCGACCATGCTTCCGAATATGTTTGAGAGTCCGGCAAAGACGTCCCCCTCCCGCAGGAGCGCCAGAGATTCATACGTGAACGAAGAGAATGTCGTGAATCCTCCAAGGACACCAATGGTTAGGAAAATTCTGAGCGAGGGCGTCGCGGTGAATCGCTCCTCAAGTGAAGACATCACCATACCGATGAGGAAGCATCCAAGGATATTCACCACCATCGTTCCGTAGGGGAATTCCGACCCAACGACCCGGTAGACGAATCCCTGCAAAAGATACCGCGTGGCAGCACCCAGACCACCCCCCGCAAACACGAGAAGTACGTTCATGCAGGCATGGTGCTCAAGTGCCCGTCAAAAAAACCAATGATTGTGCGTTGCACATGAATTCTGTATTTTCCTCGTGTCTATGCCTCCGCACCAATCCGTGCACTCTGTTCCCATACTCCAGACCTGTTTCTCACGCTCGTGGGGCGGGCTCGAGATGCAGGCCCTTGAGGTAACCGCCCAGCTGCATCTTCGTGGATATCCTGTGTGGCTTGCCTGTCTGCCCTCCAGCCGTTTACAATCGGAGGCAGAGGGCCGCGGGATTGCAGTTCTCCCATTCAATGCCGTCGGCTATCTGCACCCCCTGATCATTGTGCGGCTTGCCCGGTTTCTCCGGAAAGAGGCCATTCGCATCGTCCACTGTCAGCTCTCTCATGATCTTTCCACGGTCGTTCCTGCCGCCGACCTCTCCCGCTCTTGCCGGGTGATTATCCTGAGCAAGCGGATGGGCTCTTTCCTT
>Ga0326726_10005362_pt1 | contig 11629 bp, 8 predicted proteins | sample MHFenrmetagenome_2_FD_207603 | JGI IMG/M metagenome (GOLD analysis project Ga0326726, IMG submission 207603) | Lab enriched peat soil microbial communities from Michigan Hollow, Ithaca, NY, United States - MHF15MN | ecosystem: Environmental > Terrestrial > Soil > Wetlands > Peat | place: USA...
CGAGCGCTTCGCCCGCCGCATCCCGATGAACGTGCCCGAACGCCGTAACCCTCCCCTCAAGCGCTTCATCGCCAACGTCAATGCCAGCGACGAGCTCTACGCGCTCTGGATCGCCACCAACGTCAACGCCATCGAGCGCCTGGGCATGACCGACCACGGCCCGGTCCACGTCAAGATCGTCATGAACATCGCCGTAAAGCTGCTTCGCCTCCTGCTCGACCACGGCATCGAGCCGTCCATCGTCACCAACTACGGCATGAGCCGCGACGACGCCGTCGTCGTCGTCGCGGCCGCCGCCCTCCTCCACGACCTGGGCATGTCCATCCACCGCTCGGGCCACGAGGAGTTCTCGCTCTTCGTCGCCCAGGACCAGCTCAAGCACCTCCTCGCCGGGGTCTACGACACCGCCACCGCCACCGTCGTCCGCAGCGAGATCCTGCACGCCATCATCGCCCACCGCTCCGGCGGTAAGCCGCTCACCCTCGAGGCCGGCGTCGTCCGCGTCGCCGACGCCCTCGACATGGCCAAGGGCCGCTCCCGCATCCCCTTCCAGGCCGGCTCCACCAGCATCCATTCCATCTCCGCCATGGCCATCGAGGCCATCCACATCGACGCCGGCGAGACCAAGCCCATCCGCCTGCGCGTCGACATCTCCAACTCCGCCGGCATCTTCCAGATCGACGAGCTCTTCCGCGAAAAGCTCCGCGGCAGTGGCCTCGAGCCCTACGTCGAGCTCGAAGCCAAGCTCGAAGGCGAGGAAGGGGAGCGCAGGCTGTTCCGGGAATACCGCCTCTAGGTCTAGGCGACGCCGCGGCTCGCGCGACACTCCCCGGGCGTCCGCAGCGGCAACAACGTTCACCACGGAGCCACAGAGCCACAGAGGTTGCACGGAGCCGGGCGCATACCACGTCCGGCGAACGCGAGCGTCCGAGCGAGGCAGCGATCCCGCTTGGTAAGTTGTCGTGTATAGGCCGCCCCGATCCCGGGGCTCGCCCGGATACGCAAGGAAGCCGCGTCACCGGGCCTCGCAAGCCGTTGATTCCACCCGATTTTTGCCCTATATTGCATGGTTGATACGTGAGGCCGGGCAGCCGTTTCGGGTCGCCAGGCGCCATGCGCCCGCCGCCCGTTCGGCCGCCCGGCTTCACTTTTTTTGAGGACCAGGGCGGTGGTATGACACACGGAAGGAAGGTTGGATGCCGTTCTCGAAGCTGACGACGTCGCCGGCTGTTCTACAAGCGATTTGCGACCTGGGGTGGAAGGAGCCGACACCGATCCAGGCTCAGGCGATTCCGGTCGCGCGCTCCGGGCGCGACATCGTCGGCATTGCACAGACGGGCACGGGCAAGACGGGATCGTTCCTGATCCCCGCGCTGGAGAAGCAGGCGGATCGCGATGGCCTGGGCACCCTGGTGCTCTGCCCCACGCGTGAGCTGGCGCAGCAGGTGGCGGAGGACGCCCGCGCGCTCTCCAAGCACATGCACCTCTTCATCGGCGAGCTGGTGGGCGGGTTGCCCATCAAGCGCCAGATCCGCGACCTGCGCGCGGGCTTCGACATCGTCGTGGCCACGCCCGGGCGCCTGATCGATCACCTCGAGCGCGGCACGATCGATCTCTCCACGATCGAGCTCCTGGTCCTGGACGAGGCCGACCGCATGCTCGACATGGGCTTCCGGCCGCAGATCGAGCAGATCCTGGCGGCCGTGCCCAAGCAGCGGCAGACCCTGTTCTTCTCGGCGACGATGCCCAACGGCGTGCACGCCCTCGCCCTGCGCATCCTCGATGACCCGGTCTGGGTCGAGGTGACGCGCTCGGCCACGGCGGCGGAAGGCATCGAGCAGGTGATCTACTCGGTGCGCCCGGAGAAGAAGGTCGAGCTATTGGTGGACCTGCTCGGGCAGGATGGCTGGGACCAGGTGCTGGTCTTCACCCGCACCAAGCACGGCGCGGACGTCCTCGGCGCCCAGCTGCGCCGCCACGGCATCTCCTGCACGGTCCTCCACGGCGACCGCGAGATGAAGGAGCGCCACCACGCCCTCGAGGAGTTCGATCGCCGGCACGTGCGCGTCCTCGTCGCCACCGACGTCGCCCAGCGCGGTCTCGACATCGAGGGCATCAGCCACGTCGTCAACTACGACACGCCCCGCGATCCGGAAGACTACGTCCACCGCATCGGCCGCACCGGCCGGGCCGGCGCCACCGGCACCGCGGTGACCTTCATGAGCGGCGGCGAGCTCGCCCAGGTGCACGACATCGAGCGCATGCTCGGCTACATGATCGAGCGCATCTCGCTCCCCGAGTACGACTACGCCGGCGGCACCGCCGCCGTCCGGCCGCGTCCGACCGGCAAGCGCACGGGCCAGCGGATGGGCTCTCGCCGGGGCACGGAGCTCACGCCCGAGCAGCTGCGCGAGCTGCTGAAGGTCGGCTGAACCCCCACGGGCGCGCGGATCCGCGCGCCCGATCCCGCTCTTACTCCATCGCCAGCGGGGGCGCGTTCGCCTCCGCCGCCGCGTCCCGCGCCTTCTCCGCCGCCTGGCTGGCGGCGTCCCGGGCACGTTCCGCCGCGCTCGAGGCCGCCTCGCGCGCTCGACCCGCCGCGCTCGCCGCCGCCGCCCGCGCCCGGTCCGCCGCCAGCGAAGCTCGCTCCGTCGCCGCCGTCACCGCCTCCAGCGCCGTATCCCGCGCTCGGCCGTAGTACTTCTCTGCGAACTCGCGCGCTGACACGTTGCGCGCATAGATCACCCGCGCTCCGCGGACGAGCTGGAGCACGCGGATGTATGCCCAGCCGATGTCGAACTCCCACCACTTCGCCCGGAACTTCGCGGACTTCGGGTCCGCGTGATGGTTGTTGTGCAGCTCCTCCCCCACGATCCAGATGCCCAGGGGATACAGGTTGTGGCTGTGGTCCCGTGTGTCGAAGTTGCGATAGCCCAGCGCGTGGCCGGCCCCGTTGATGATGTTGCCCATGATCGGGAGCCAGACCGCCGTCCCCAACCAGGCCAGCAGCCCGGCCACCGGGCCCAGGAAGACCACGTCCAGCACCGCCAGGCACAGCAGCCCACCGAATGGATGGCGCTCGTACACGTGCCGCTCTATCCAGTCGTCCGGGCAGCCCTTGCCGTACTTCTCCAGGATGTCCCGGTCCTTCACCGCCTTCCGGTAGAAGAACACGCCGCCCAGCAGGATCGCCCAGAGCCCCGCTACCACCGGCGAGTGCGGGTCGCCCTCACGGTCCGCGCATGCGTGGTGCTTCCGGTGCACCGCCACCCACTCTCGCGTCTTCATGCCCGTCGTGAGCCACAGCCACAACCGCATGACGTGCGCGACTACCGGATGGAACACCACACCCTCGTGCGTCATCGACCGGTGCAGGAAAAGCGTCACGCAGATATTCGTGATGTGCCCGAGCACGAGCACCCAAACCACCGGCAGCCACCAGGTGTGGGCCAGCGACCCGAAGACAGGCATTGCCACTCCTCTCGCTGCAAAAAAATATGGGCCCGGCGGATCTGCTGCTGGTCGCCGGGCCTCGAGCGGACCGCAAGGATCGCCGCTGCTTCCCGCCCACGCAAGACCGCCGACTCGCGCACCCGGGTTGACGCGACGCCCGCCGACCGGATATTCCCCGCCGGGCCGCGCACACGCGGTTCGCCCGCCGGCGACCCGTAATGCAGCAACCGTGCGCGTCTCCGGGCAACGCGGGGCGCGCCCGGGGCAGCGCCACTGCCCGGCCAGCTCTGCGCCAATGCACAGCGCCGGCCCGGACTCGTTCATCGCTCAGGAGAGCTGCTCGTGACCGACCTGGACCGGCTGCGCCGACTCCTGCGGGATCGCTCCCTGCGCCGCGGCGACTTCGTGCTCGCGAGCGGTGCGCGCTCCACCTACTACATCGACGCGCGCCTGACTACCATGTCCGGCATCGGGCAGCTGGTGCTGGGGCGCGCCGGCCTGGCCGCCCTCGACGAGCACGGCTGGCAACCCGCCGCCATCGGCGGCCTCACGCTCGGCGCCGACCCGGTCGCCTACGCGATCGCTCACGCCGCCGCTGCCGCCGGCCGCTCGCTCGACGCCTTCACCGTGCGCAAGGAAGCGAAGACCCACGGCACGGCGCGTCTGGTCGAGGGGCCGCTGCCGCCGGGGGGGGACGTGGTCGTGGTCGAGGACGTGGTGACCACCGGCGGCAGTGCTCTCCAGGCCATCGCCGCCGCCCGCGCGGCCGGCGCCCGCGTCCTGGGCGTGCTGGCCGTCGTCGAGCGCGACGCCGATGGCCGCCAGCGCCTCGCTGACGAAGGGGTCGAGCTCCTGGCCCTCACCACCGCCGCGGAGCTGCTCGAGGGCTGACACCGCGATGGACGGCAGGACCGCCCGCGACCGCCGAGGAGGCCGCGATCGCCCAGGCAGGCGTCCACCGCCCCCCGGCCCCGCCGTCGAACGGCACCCGGTCGGCTTCGATGTAGCGGAGGCAAGCGCCGGGCGCGCCCAACCACCCGCTCGCGAGCGGCCGGGTCTGCGCCCGGGGGCGCCCCATCTCTACCGACGACCGGCGTGCGGTTACGGCGCGATCGTCGGACCCGTCCAGCGCAGGCCGGGATCCACCGCGCTGCTCATCGCCGCCAGCGCCTCCTGCGCATGCGCCAGGTTCGCCTCGTACGCCGCCCGCAGGTCCGCCGGCAGGTTCGCCCGGAAGTAGTCCGCCGTCATCACCGGGCCCTCCGGCCCGCTCGCCGCCGATACCACATCGCCCAGGAAGAACGTGGCCGCGCCCGCATCCATCGTGTTCGCCACCCGACATTCCAGCGCCGCCAGACAGTCCGTCAGCAGCGGACAGCCCGTCTTGCCAGTGCGCGTCCCCAGACCGCCCAGCTTGTCGCCCTCGCGCCCGCTCCGGATGCCCAGCGCCCGCACCACATCCCACTGGTCGGCCCGCAGCAGGTGCAGGCCGAAAACGCCGCTCGCCCACACCAGTTCGTGCGTCAGATTGATCTTCGAGATGTACATCGACACGCGCATGCTCGCCGGCACCAGCGATGCCCGCTGCGCACTGTTCACGATCAGCCCGTTGCGCCGCCCACCGGCCGCGGTCGTGATGGCCACGATCGCCGTCGTCAGGTTGCGCAGCGTCAGATAGAGCGGATCCAATTCACTCCTCCCGCTGGGTTCCGGGGCAGTGGCAAACTGGCCCGCCGCACCGGCTCGAGCAAGCCGCCGGCACCCCTGCCGAAAACGCCCCCGTGACGCCGCGTTTCCCTCGTCGTCTTTACAGGGAACCGTCCGGTCCGGGAACAAGCGGCTTGCGCCAGGTCCCCGAAACCGCCTACTCTTCAGCGACTCTTGCGTTTTTCAGTGTACAGGTAGCATGCAGGAACATCGCGGCCCGGTCGCTTGGAGCCGCGGCGCCGATGTCGCTTCGTCGGGCCCGAATCGCTTTCTCGGGCTGCGACGTTTCGTCGCGCCCGCCGTCCTCCTGCTCCTCCTCCTCGCCTGTAGCCGCTCCGCTCCCCGCGCCGACGCCTTCGTCAGCGATAGCTCCGGCACCGACGATCGGATCTCGAGCTGCAGCGGTCCGAACGCATCCGGTCCGGATTGCACCCAGAGCGCTCTGGTTGCGGTCCGACAACGAGTTGCATACCTCGGATTCGCCGCCAGCGCCCTCCTCGGACTCGCCGGCATCGCCTGGTTCGTCCGCGTGCGCGCCGAGGTCCGCGCCCTCTCGCAGCCGGCCTTCCTCGTGATGCCGCGCATCGACGAGGGCCTGCTGCCCATCGCGGGTGCCGAGCCGGACCGCGCGGGAATCCCGCGCGACCTGGTGCGTTCGGGATTCGTCGGGGATGTGGGCCCGCCGGTGGTCGGCAACGGCGTCGCGCCGCCGTTCGCCGCGCCCGCTCCGGCCCGCCCGCGGTATGCGCACCCGGGTCCCGCGCGCACGCAGGAGATGGCGCTGGGACCGGCCGCCGATGGACAGCCGCTGCTGTTCTCGGTGAGTACCGCGCGCAGTGCCATGGAGCCGGTGCAGGCGGCCGATGCCACGCTCCAGTTCCTGCCGGGGCGTCTGGTGCATGCCCTGGGCGGCAAGTCCGCGGACATCCGCTTCGTGCGCCAGCCCGGTCCGGCCACCGTGGTCACGCTCGGTCGCCAGGAAGGACCCGCCGGTCGGCACGTCCAGCTGGTGGAGCCCACCGTGAGTCGACTGCACGCACGCATGCGCTACTCCGGCGGGCGCTGGACCATTGGCAACCTCTCACAGACGAATCCTCTGCGCGTGAACGGACGCGCCCTCGGCTCCGCGGCGGAAACGCACATGCTCAGCGACGGCGATCGCGTCGCAGTCGGTGAGCTTGTGCTCGTGTTCAGGGAGCGGTAGATGCTGACGCTGACGTCGAGCACTCAGGACCCGCCAGCCTGCTGGACCCACCGGGGCGGGCGGCGCACGAATCAGGACGCGGCGGTGGCGCTGCGCCTGGAGGATGGCCGTGAGTTGGTCGCCGTGGCGGATGGCATGGGCGGTCTGGTCGCCGGTGCCGTCGCCAGTCGCCTCGCGCTCGAGACCCTGGTCCTGTCCCTGCGCCAGGGCGCCGGCCTCCTGCAGGCCGTCCGCAGCGCCAACGCCGCCGTCTACCGCGCCCCCGCTGACCACCCGGAGTGGCAGGGCATGGGCACCACGCTCGTCGCCCTGCTGCGCAGTGCCGGCCAATACGAGGTCGCCAACGTCGGGGACAGCCGCGCCTACCGCGTCGACCAGCGCGGCATCGAGCCCCTCACGCGCGACCACTCGTTCATCGCCGAGGCGATCGAACGCCAGGAGCTGTCGCTCGAGGAGGCCCGCCGCTCGCCCTGGCGCCACGCGGTCACGCGGGCCCTCGGCCTCGCGCCCGATGTCGAGGTGGACACGTTCGGGCCGTTCCCCATTCGCGCGCCTCACTATCTGCTGCTGTGCAGCGATGGTTTGGTCAATTCGCTTCCGGACGCTAGCTTACGGGACCAGTTCGCAGACGATCCAGGACCCGAGACGGCCGCCGAGCGGCTCGGCTCCGCCGCCCTGGCCGCGGGCAGCTCCGACAACGTCACGGCCGCAGTGGCCCGCTTCGGCCCCCCGACCCGGCTTTCGCGCACGCGTCACCGCGCCGCGCGGCGCCATGGTCGCCCGGCCATGGCCGCGTCCGTCTGGCGCACCCGGCTCATCGAAGCGGCGATCCTCGCCGCTGCAATTCTGGCGGTCGTCGCCTTCGACATTCTGCTGGCGAAGATGCTTTAGTGGTGGTGCGGCGCACGCCCACCACCTGACATGGAGATGCCATGAGCGCCCAGGAGCCCCGCATGGAATTGCATCCGCTGCGCGGCCTCGAAGAAGAATTCGAGTTCGTGCGCGAGCTCGGGCGCGGCGGCAGCTCCGTCGTCTACCTGGCCGTGGAGCGCGAGCTCGAGCGCGAAGTCGCGATCAAGACGATCCACCCGCTCTTCGCCAGCGATCCGGATGCCGCCGCGCGTCTCGAGCGCGAAGCGCGCACGCTCGCCCGCCTCGAGCACCCCAACATCGTCACCTTCTACGGCGTGCGCCGCCTGGCCGACGGCGGCATGGCCATGGTGATGCAGTACGTCCGCGGAGAGCGCCTCAAGGACAGGATCCGCGCGGCCGGGCCCCTCCCGTTCGACGAGGTGCGCCGGGTGCTCGCCGATATCGCGCGCGCCCTCGGACACGCGCACCGGCACCACGTGGTACACCGGGACATCAAGCCGGAGAACATCTACCTCGATTCCGAGCTGGGCATCGCCCGCCTCTCCGACTTCGGCATCGCGCGTGCCTGGGACCAGGACGCCTCTCTCACTCAAGCCGGGCTCACGATCGGCACGCCCGCCTACATGGCGCCCGAGCAGATCGACGGCCTCGGCCTCGACGGCCGCAGTGACATCTACTCCCTCGGCCTCGTCGGCTGGGAGATGCTCTCCGGGCAGCGGCCGTGGGACGGCTTCAACCTCTACGGTATCATCTACCGCCAGAAGAACGAGGCGCTGGCCGCCATCGACTCCTTCCGGCCCGACGTACCGCAGGCGATCCGATGGGCGGTCGAGACCGCGCTCGAGAAGGACCCCGCGCGCCGCTGGCCACACGCGGAGGCCTTCCTCGCCTGCGTCACCGCAGACCGTGACGCTCGCTTCGGCGCCGTCGGGGAGCCGGAGCCGGACACGGGCGCCGCCGGCGACATCTCCGGCACGCCCACGGCGCGGCCGTTCCGCAGTCCCCGGTCGACCGGGGCCGATGCGTCGCCAGCTCGTCCCGTCATCGACGACACACCGACCATCCCCTACCGGCCGTCGGAAGTGATCGACGCGGGTGCGGCCGCGGCCGCAACGGCCCGCGAGGATGGACCGCACGCCGATGGTCCGCAGGAGCACGCGGCCGAGGCGACGGCGGCCGATGCCCAGCAGGGCATGGTCCCCGCCACGACGCCCACGCCGGCACCCTTCCTACCGGCCGCGGCCGCCACCGCGGCGGTGGCCTCGGCGGCACTGGGCGCCCTGGCTGCGGCACACGTAGCCGAAGCGGCCGGCCAGGTCGGTGCCCCGGCCGGGCGCATCGGCGGTCCGGTCGAAGGCATTGGAGACGCGCCGCAGCTTCCGCCCACCGATGCGCCGGCCGCGCTCCCGATGGACGAGGCTGCCCAGGCCGAGGTGGCGGACGTGGTGCCGGCGGACTCCGCGCTGCCCGTCACGCAGGAGGCGCCACGTCCGCGCTGGGCGATTCCCGCCACGTCCGATTGGGCGGCGATGCCTCCCACCGGCGAGAGCACGGCCAGGTCGGTTGCGCCTGTCCCCGCGCGCCTCGACATCGACCACCTGCCCGCCCACGACCTGGAGGTGCTCGAACCCGAAGCCGTGCCCGAGCTGCTCACGCGCGTCCAGCAAGCGCTCTGGCCGTCGGGCAGCGCGGTAGAGGTCGGCGAGCCGCTGGCAGTCACCCGCGAGCGGCGGCGGCGGCTCATCGGCGCGGCAGCCGTGCTAGCCCTCGCCGTCGGCAGCGGCGTCGGCGCGATCTCTCTGCTGCACCGGCGCGCCGCCGATGGTATCTCCGCGCTCGGCATCGGGGCCGCACCCGGACGCGTGGCCGGAGGCACGAATGCCAACCGCCACGCCACGAGCACCCCGCTCGAAATGGCCGCGCCGTCGAGTCGCTCGCCGGCACAGCTGGCTGCGCTGGGCAGCGGGGGACTCCCCGCGCCACCCGACATCCCCGGGCCGGACCTCAATTTGCCCAAAACCGCGGTGAGCGCGCCCGATGTACACCTGCTCGGCACGCCCGCCACCCAGACCCAGACACCCGCGAGCGCTCCCGCGGTAGCGGTCTCGACACCGCTGCCCTCCACGGTGGCGCTCGACGCACCGCTGGGCGGGGCGCGACCGCCCACCCAGGCGGACGCCGGCTCTACCGCGCCGACCGATATCTCCAGCGCACCCACGTTCACGCCCTTCGCGGTCGCGCCCCGCCTGATCAACCGCGAGCGCATCGCCGCCTTGCTCGAGCGGGTCGCCCGCGAACGGGGCGAGAGCGGCCACATCGTCGTGTGGATCTTCGTCAACCAGAAGGGAGTGGCGCAGAAGACGCAGGTGAAGCAGTCGAGCGGCCATGCCGCGCTGGACAGCGCGGCGCTCCAGGTAGCCGCTAACATGCGCTTCGCCCCGGCCCTAAATGGGGATCAGCAGATTCCCGTCTGGGTCGAGGTGCCCATCGACGTCACCTCTCGCTAGATCTCGGCGACCTGAAGACGGCGATACCTCGATGGCACGAGGGCCCCGGCCGGTGTGCCGGGGCCCTCGCGCTTTTCTGGACGGCTAGTAGGTCGTCTCCAATAGCCGCAGCGGCATCACGAGACACAGGTACTCGGGCGCAGTCTCACCCTGCGGGTAGATCGGCTCCAGCGTGGCCGCACGCTCCGGCGCCTTGAGTGTCACCTTCACCTCGGGTGTAGGCATGTAGCGCAGCACCTCCAGCAGGTACGCCGCGTTGAAGCCGATGTCCAGCGGCTCGCCCTGGTAGTCGACTTCCATCTCTTCATGGGCTTCGCCCAGATCAGGCGATTCCACGGAGAACCGTAAGCTCCCCGGATTGAATGACAGCCTCACGCGGTGCGTCTGCTCGCTGGCCACCACGGACATGCGCCGGAGCGCCTGGGTCAGCGCTGCCCTGTCCGCGCTAGCCAGCTTGTCGTTGTCCTTGGGGAGGACCTGCTCATAGTTCGGGTATGGGCCTTCGATCAGGCGCGTGAAGATGCGGGTGCCCTCCTGCCGGAAACCGAGGTGGTTCTCGCTCCGCGCGATCTCGATCTCCTCGCCGGCCGTGAAGAGACGCTCCACCTGCGCCAGCGCTTTCGGCGGCACGATGAGGTCGACTCGCGCTGCTCCCGGGAAATTCACCGTCTGCTTCATCAAGGCAAGGCGGTGACCGTTGGTCGCTACCATGCGCATCTCGTGTTCGCTCAGATGCCACAGCACCCCATTGAGGATCGGCCGGCTCTCTTCCGTGGAAACAGCGAACGAGGTCTGGTGGATCAGGCTGGCCAATACCTCGCCCGAGATGCGCCAGCTCTCCTGGAAATCCACGGTGGGGAACGTCGGGAACTCGTCGCGCGGCATGCCGTTCAGCCGGAAGCTCGCGCGGCCACAGGCCAACTCGAAGCGGTCGCCCTTGGTGACCACCCGAACCGGGTTCTCCGGCAGCTCGCGCGCCAGCTCCTGGAGCTTCTTCGCGGGAACCGTGAGCGCTCCCTCCTCCTCGACCTCGGCAGGAACCTGCAGGCTGACCGCGATATCCAGGTCCGTGCCGCTCATGCGCACACCACTACCATCCGCCTCGATCAGGATGTTCGACAACACGGGCAGGGTCGTACGCGCGGGAATGCTCGCAGCGACCGAAGCCAGACCCTGCTGCAGGTTGTCCCGCGTGATCGTGAATTTCATGGCGCCCCTCGCCGGGTTGAACCTACTAGTACACATCCCAAGGAAACGACCGCTGTAGGATGGATATCTCTAGCAACCGTAGTAGAGGGTGTGGAAGCGTGGACAATCCACCTCCGACCCTTCCCATCTTCCTTCATCCCAGCACCTTTGTCTCCAGTTTGCGACTGTGGAGTCGGTGTGGAAGCCGTTGTGCTCTGCTGCCCGTGTTCCACGAATCCCCGACTGCTGTGGACAGCCGGCCGATCATCCACAGGCTCTCCACGCCCCTGCTTCACGAGGTGAGCTCGTGGCGAATCAGCTCCACGCGCGTGCGGAACTGCTCGTTCTCCCGCAGGTCGGCTTCGACCTTCTGAATCGAGTGGATCACCGTCGAGTGATCTCGGCCCCCGAATAGTCTGCCGATCTCCACCAGCGGTACATCGAGCAGCTGGCGGATCAGGTACATCGCGACCTGCCGCGGCACCGTCAGCTCTTTGGTCCGCCTCTTGGAAACCAGGCCGTCGATGGAAACACCGAACGCCGACGCCACGCGGGCACGGACCGAGTCTGGAGAGAGCGTTGCGGCCGCGGCAGCCGCCAGCACACCCCCCAGCGCCTCCCGAGCCAGCTCCACTGTGATCTCGCGCCGCGTGAGCGACGAGTAGGCCAGGAGCTTGATGATCGCCCCTTCCAGCTC
>Ga0326726_10005363_pt1 | contig 11624 bp, 9 predicted proteins | sample MHFenrmetagenome_2_FD_207603 | JGI IMG/M metagenome (GOLD analysis project Ga0326726, IMG submission 207603) | Lab enriched peat soil microbial communities from Michigan Hollow, Ithaca, NY, United States - MHF15MN | ecosystem: Environmental > Terrestrial > Soil > Wetlands > Peat | place: USA...
TTGCATTTTTTCTTTTTCGAAGCTTTTCAGAATAGATGGCAAGTCAGCGGTTAGCTTGTAGAGGTGAACTGGTCTTCCTTTCCCTTTCTTTTTTTCATCGCGTTTCTTAGCCCAGCCTCTCCGGCGGAGTTCTTGCATGGCGACGCTTACTTCAGGTTGTCGAAGATCTGCTCCCTGCTCAACGTCTGCAGAGCGACATTCATCCACCTGAGAAATGTAGAGTAACGTCTTTGCGAGATTCTTAGGCATTCCAAGCTCTGAGAACAACTGGACTGCTTTATTTTCATTATCATCCAATACCATCGACTTTTTCCGTTTCATACGTTCTCCTCGCGGAATAAATCAATTCTGAAGTATATATATTTTTCCAATTTTTTCATTTAAATTTTTATATCCCATTCTATTATTTAAATCTTTTTATTTTTAAATTGCTTTCACTCATCATTTGCTTTGCAAGCTCGTCAGGATATTCCCCCGCATAAATAATTTCAGTGACACCAGCGTTGATCAACATCTTCACACAGACGACGCAGGGGGTATTGGTACAATACAGAATAGATCCTTTTATCGAGACACCAAAAACCGCTGCTTGAATGATCGCGTTCTGTTCTGCATGCAATCCTCGACAGAGTTCATGCCGCTCCCCAGAAGGGATGTTCTGATTCTCGCGAAGACAACCAGTCTCAGAACAATGTCTGAAGCCTTTCGGCGCCCCGTTATACCCAGTACTCAGGATATGTTTATCTTTTACGAGAATCGCACCGACTTTTCGTCGCAAGCACGTACTTCGCTTTGCAACCACATAAGCCATTTCCATAAAATATTCATCGTAGGACGGTCTGAGTTCCATAAAAATCCAAAATAAGAATGATTGTACAGCTTAATAAAATTATTATTTCGCACTACTCTGAGACTCACCATTTCGTATGAAAAATAAATGATCCCCCAGTACTGCCCGAAACACAGTCGTAAGAAGGGAGAAACCAAGGATAATACCCCATATAATTGGATCAAACACAGGAGCAGTGGTGAAGAGAGTATTCAAACCAGGGACATAAATAATCGCAAGAATCATGAGGAATGTAAAAACAAAAAAAGATTTCAACAGTACATTCTTCCGCTTGAACTTCTCGATAATAGTCCCTTCTCGTAAGATGAATACATAGATCTGCGGTGAGAGCAACGTGATGGCAAATGCCACCGTACCAGCTATCATCCCAGCTTGTCCAATACTGATGCCCTGCGTTTTTAGATATTCAAACGAAAGGATGTACCCCGCAGCGATGGACAACCCGAAGAGGATCCCATCGACAATCATAATCATCCGCTGTTTCCGAGAAATAATAGGTTCAGACAACCGTGAAGGGTTACGCTTCATGATATCCTTATCAGCAGAATCAGTACTCACTCCAATGCTTGGGAATGATTCCATTATCACATTCGACCAAAGCAATTGTAACGGCATCAACGGCACAGGATACCCTAAGAGCGGCGTCACAAGAATACCCACAACCTTGCCGATATTGTTCGTGATAAGATACCGGATGAGCTTCTTCAGGTTCTGATACACACGTCGTCCTTCCTCCACAGCCCTGACAATGACAGAGAAATTATCATCAGTAAGGATAATGTTTGCTGCTTCCTGCGACACCTGTGTCCCTGCCCGGCCCATGGCGATGCCGACATCAGCTTTTTTCAACGCGGGAGCATCATTGACACCGTCTCCGGTCATTGCGACTATATGGTTTTTCGCCCGTAGTTTTTCTACAATCTTCAGTTTATCAAGCGGTGCGACACGAGAATAGACACGAAGTTGCTCGACGCGGTTTCCGAATTCCACATCCGTCATTTGCTCCAGGTCTTTTCCCTCAATTGCCTGGTTAATATCAGAGGCAATGCCAACACTCTCTGCGATTGAAAACCCGGTTTTTATACTATCTCCGGTAATCATCACAACATTGATGTTCGCATCTTTTGTCTCCTGAATCATCTGTTTTACTTCATCCTTTGGCGGATCGTAAATAGCGGCGGTAGCAAGGAACGTAAAACCTGAAAGAGTATCCACATCAATCTTCTGTATGTGATCTACGTTTGATTTTTTCACAAAACCAATGAGACGGAACCCTTTCTCAGATCGTGTGGACAGCTCTTTTATGATATGTTGCCGATGATGATCATCCAGAGCCTGTATCTTTCCATCAAGATAATATGAGTCACAAAACGTGAGGATTTTTTCCGGGGCACCCTTGATATAGATATCATGTTTCCCTAAGCTATCCCGGGTGAGAATCGCTGAAAACATAAGCTCAGAAGAAAAAGGAACGCTGTCAATAACGTTGTAAGAATCGAATTGGTCTTGTTTAAAACCATTTAAAATCGACGCTTTAATCAGTGCGATCTCAGTGGGGTCTCCTAACTCTTTGATGGTGTTTCCATCCTGTTCGACGACCTGGGCAGTGGAACATTTCACCGAGGTTAAAAAAAGATCATGCAGAAGAGAGGATTTTCCTTCCGCGATCATCTTAAACACATCAGCCATCACGAAAAACCTCGTGCCAATGAAGAATTCCTTCACCGTCATATCATGCTTTGTGATAGTACCTGTTTTATCGGTGCAGATATAATCGACATTTCCGAGGGTTTCTACCGATGAAAGCTGTTTAATGATGACTGAGTTTTTCGCGAGTCGCTCCATCGCCAGGGAAAGTGCGATGGTCATAGATGCTGGTAACCCTTCTGGGAACACTGCAACCAATATACTAATCGCAAGTAAAATTGAAAAACCAAGGTCGGTCCCTCGCAGATATCCCATGACTAAGACAAGGATGAGGGCAACGATTGCCAGAACGACCAATGCTTTTACTTCATGGTCCATTTTCTTCTGAAGAGGTGTCCGTTCATCTTCCGCCTCTTGAATATTCACCGCGATTTTCCCTATCTCGGTGACATTCCCTGTTTTTACGACAAGTGCCTTTGCATGACCGTTAAGAACTTTACTGCCAGCGAATACAATGTTTTTCATCTCGTAGAGTTTAGGGTTTTGTTCAAGTATTAGATTTACATTTTTCTGAATAGGTTCGCTTTCACCAGTGAGATGTGCCTCGTCAACTAGTAAATCCGTCGCCTCAATAAGTCGCGCATCTGTAGGGATAATATCTCCTGATTCAAAGACGATGATATCTCCAGGGACTAAAAATTTTGAGGCGATGACATCAATATTTCCGTCGCGAATGACCTTACATTGAGGAGAAAGAATTTTTTTCAACTCTTCCGCTGCTTTTTCTGCTTTTCCCTCCTGGACCAAACCAATAACTGTGTTAATGAGAACAACGGCCACAATCGCAATGGCCTCAAGTGCATCTCCGATGATAAAAAACGAAAGAAGAGCTGCGATAATCAGAATAAGAGCCATGGGCTCGATGAGTGCCTCAATAATCTTTCGAAAAATGGTTTTCCTTTTTACCTTTGCGAATTCGTTTGTCCCATAGATGCGTAACCGTTCCTCTGCAACCGCTTCGGGAAGACCCTGAGGGGATGTCTGAAATACGGTAAATAAATCTTCCTTCGATTGGAACGAGAAATTTCCAGAGAGATCAATTCTTTGGGATTCCATTGTGTTTTTTCCGTTGATTGTCCACCTAAATCATGTCTTCTTTTAATTAGTTTTCATTTGAAGGAGAAAATCGCGATTCATCTGAGAAAAAACCATACTTTATTAAATAGTTGAAAGATAAGGGATTTCAACACGGTATCATTGAGGGGGAAGCATGAAAAAAATCGGAATCTTAACTGGTGGCGGTGATTGTCCCGGGTTAAATGCAGTCATTCGCGCGGTAGTAAAAAAATCCTTGAAATACCATTGGGAAGTCATTGGAATTTTGGATGGATGGAAGGGTCTGATCGAAGGAACCATCCTCCCGCTTACCGCTCAACATATTTCTGGGATTTTACCAAAAGGTGGTACAATTCTTGGGACGTCTCGTACGAACCCGTTTAAGGATCAGAAAAACATCGATGCTGTTTTGTCAAATATGAAGAAATTCAAAATTGATGCACTCATTGTCATTGGTGGAGAAGATACCCTAGGAGTCGCCTTAAAATTATATAAATTAGGGGTTCCGGTCATCGGCGTCCCAAAGACGATTGATAACGACATCTCAGGAACTGACTATACCTTTGGATTTGACACTGCAGTATCTATCGTGACTGATGCAATAGACCGACTTCATACCACCGCAGAATCTCACCATCGGATCATGGTGCTTGAGGTGATGGGCCGACATGCAGGATGGATTGCGACGGTATCAGGAATTGCTGGTGGCGCAGATGAGATACTCATCCCTGAAATTCCTTTTCACATTGAGGATGTCTGTAAAAATTTGAAAGCACGACATGACAGTGGAAAAAAGTTTAGCATCGTCGTGGTCTCTGAAGGAGCAAAACCAAGCAAAACCGATCATTTTGAGACTTTATCTGAAGAAAAAGATGAGTTTGGTCACGTGCGTCTTGGTGGTATCGGGCAGCATCTTGCAAAGGAAATTGAGAAACGACTTGGCGTTGAGACACGGTTCACCGTCCTTGGACATGTGCAACGTGGTGGATCCCCTACAGCATACGACCGGGTTCTCGCGACCCGATATGGTGTTGTCGCAGTTGAACTGGTAAAAGAGGGGCTTTTCGGCAAAATGGTCGCCTTACGAGGCTACAAAATCGTGCCTGTTGATCTCACTGAATCGGTCACAAAACTCAGGACTGTTGACATGGATCTTTATAATATTGCCACAACATTTTTTGCAAAACCTCATAATGAATAAATCAGTGATACTTCATTGATTTATTTTTTTAACTTCACTTCGACTTCCTGAAAATCTTTTGGGACGTAGGAATGCGCAAACACACTTCGTGCTTCTTCTTCAAGTACATGAAAATCAAGATAGCGAGGGCTGATATGTACCAAGAACAGTTTTTCTACCCTTGCTTTTTTCGCTATCTCAGCTGCTTGGGAAGCAGTCGTATGTCCGTATTCCTTAGCAATATCCTGCAGTCTTGAATCAAAAGTTGCCTCATGAATGAGGATATCTGCATCCTCTGAAAACGCGATAATCTGATCACAAGGTTTGGTATCACCAGAAATCACAATCTTTCTGCCTTTTCTTGAAGGACCCAGTATCATGTCTGGTGTGATTTTCTCCCCATTTGATAGCGTGATAGTATGTCCTTTTTGTAATTTACTAAATAACGGCCCCTCGGGGATTCCTAGTTTTAAGGCTTTAGATTTATTAAACATTCCTGGGCGTTCCAACTCTTTTAACCTATATGCGAGCGTGGGGATTTTATGGTTGACTTTTAACGCTGAGATGCTGTACTCATCGAATTTGAGCTCCTGACCATCGTTGACCTCATGAGCAATAATTCTGTAGGATGGTCGAAAATATCCTAACGTCAGGAGTTGGTCGGTGAGTTCTGCTATCCCCTCAGGACCGTAGATGTGAAGTGGTTTGTCTCGATCGTTCAACTGCATCGTTTGGATCAGACCAGGGAGTCCAAGAAAATGATCACCATGAAAATGGGTGATAAAGATTTTTGATATCTGCATGTAGCTCAGAGTGGATTGTTGGAACTGTCGTTGGGTACCTTCCCCACAATCAAATAAAATGATTTCACTGCCTCTTTTCACAGCGATAGATGAAACATTTCGTTTTACGGTCGGCCAACTACCACCGGTTCCCAGGAAGATGATTCGTAATTGAGTCATAGGTGAGACTGATACTTCCTAAGGGGGTAAAAGTGTTTTGGTCAAGGTTGCAATATCGAAGAGGAAAAAAATGAGGAAAAAAAATTTCCCTTCTTTAAACGGAACGTTACATCTAACTATAAAACAAATAAAGTTTAGCTGATGTATTTTCGACAATAGGTGCCACCTCTACATTTTAGAGACTGACTGTTACTTCTATATCACCAAATCCAAGAATCACTCCTGAAAAGATTGTCCGTTTTTTACCGAAAATTTTTAGATACTGGTTTTACAAACGCTTATAAACGACAAAATACCGTGTAAGACTTCGATGGGATTTCACCGGATACGTTGCGACAACAGAGAGATACTGTTCTCCAACAGCACGTATGCTTTCGCTCGACAACCCAACGACAGCGTATCTGTTTTTCTTAAGAACCTGTGAAATTGTTTCAAATGCACGATTGTACAGTTGCACGAGTTGTTCTCCTTTTGTTGTGGTTGCGCGAGCATAGGGAAGATCAGTTGCTATCGCATCGACAGAGGGAACATATCGTGAGATATCACCGATATCTGTGCAATATAATTGAAAATCTTTAAGGTGATAAAATTCAAGGTTTTTTTGACTGCCATCGATCATTTTCTGTTCGATATCACTCCCGATGATATGTGTTCCAAGGAGTCCTGCTTCAAGCAGTATTCCCCCAGTGCCGCAGAACGGGTCGAGTAATGTTTGTTGTTTTTTCACTTGGGAGAGATTCACCATTGCCCGTGCGATTTTCGGATGAAGAGTTATGGGTAAAAGGAATGGACGTAAATGTCCTCGTCGTTGTTGAAAATGGCTTGTGTCAAGACCCGCTTTTTTAATCCCTAGATACGCAATATCCTCTGTTATTACTGCTCGTATCTCTATATCAGGATTGGTGAGATTGACCATCCTCTTTTTCGTATACACATCTCCTAATTGGTCAATAAGTTGTTCTGAACGAATGTGCGAGGAGCGATTTTTACATCGGATCGCAATTGATCCCTGCAGAGGTAGCGGGTGTTTTTCAGCGTGTTGTACAATCTCATCGAGCGTGGTTGGACATGAGAACAGAAGCTCATCGATGACGAACGTAAAGGCAAGACGTTCTGCCAATCGCTTGATGCCTGCAGCACTTGGTTTTGTTTCGACAATGAGGACGTCTTCATTGGAGCTGATGAGGGTAGCTTTCATATGTTCAGCTTTCAGTGTGGCGAGCACCTCAGCACAGGGCAGCGTGGCATGTTCTTTTGAGAGTTCAAACATCAGCTTCATATGGAATCAAACAATCCAAAAGCTCTGAATACGGTGCTGCTAATAAAATAATGGGTCGTAGGGATGACGGGAACACCGTGAGTAACAAGGGTTATTTAGCGGAGTCTTCGTCAACTTTTTTCTTTTTTAGATTTTTCTTTAACGCCTCATCGACCTTATATTTTGTGTCCTGTTCCCCTTCAAACCATTTCCCATCTGTTTTTTGATCGATTTTACCGGTGAGCTCATCGATCTTGTATCGCATATAATCCTGCCCTTTGAACCATTCATCAGAGTGTTTGTTCTCATCCTCTGAGACCTGCTCATCTTCTCTTTCTTCAGGTAAGATGGTGGTCTCCTTCTTTCTGGATTGTACAGGGATTCGTATCTCTTCAACTCTTGGTTCAAGGTTTGAACTTGAGAGATCTCGTTTCTCTTTCTCAGGATATCTGGCGGTTTCGGTTTTGGATCGTTGTTGTTTTTCCTTGTGAGATGGTCGCGGTTCATCAGGTGTCTTTCCGTGTGTGTTCTGAGGTATTTTTGTTGGAGCTCTTTTTTGTCTTAGAAAAACATACAGTATCGAGATAATGACGACGAGGATGGCAAGAAGAACCGGGAGAATCTGAAGAAATTTTGATTCAGTCAAGTTGAAAAAAGACTTCTCAACATTTTCTATTCGAATCGTCGTTGAGCCAGGGAGATATCCGCTCTTGATGACTTGGATCGTTGTGGTTGTAAAAATCTCTATTTCAGGGGCTTGCACTATCGCTTTTCCTTGTAGATCGGTGTGTATTGGAGAAGCATCTTCTGTGACATAGACAAGGGCGTCTTCCACGGGGTTGTTATCTTGATCTGTCACGGTGACCTGAAACTCTTTGTTTTCTTCGACAACGCCACGATCGGCAACGATGGTTAACTCACCTTTGAGGACCGACAGTTCGATTGTGCCGGGTTGATACCCTACTTTTGTTGCTGTGATCATAAACGAGTCAGATTCAGCGAACGGTGGGATTTCAACAGTAATGTAGGGTTCTGAGAGGTTTGTTAGATACGTGGTTCCGAGAAGGGTGATATTCACGCCAAGGATCACTGATTCATTTTCTGTGCTTACCGTGATGTCGTAACTTTTTCCTTCAAAGACGATAGCTCCTGAGCTTTCATTCCAGTTGTTTGAATCATAGACTTCAATCATAAGTACTGGTTCATCTTGCGAACAAACTGTAGGAGAAAAAATCGTACTTACTATCAACATCAGAAGAATAAGATTAAGAAAATTTATGAGAGTTTTTTTTTTATACACACGAATCCTCATCAACTGCCTTTGAGTGCTACACGCGAAGATACGGTAATACATATAAATGTTTTTTGAAGAAAGGAAAAAGGAATGGTAATATCCTGCGAAGCTTATTTTTCTGCGAGGCGTTTCTTCAGCTCCGTGATGATATCAACCGGGCTTGGGTCTATTCCCCGTAACACGGCCAGATAGCAGCTTGTGAAATCACCAAGGCACATGAGATACATCATTTTCGCAAGCTGACTTTTCCCTTTTGGTGAGACCTCAATGACTGTCCCTGCGGTGTTGTGGAAAAGGTCACGCATGAAATTCAACCGGGTCGTCATATCAATGGTCTCTTCATCCTTATCCCGTAGCATGATGCAGGAGAATTGTTTTGATATGTCAGGATTCTGGGACCAACCCACGATATCATTATGGTTGCATTCTGGGGCGATATCGGTCCGCGCGATCACCTTGCTGTTTTCGTTGAGTTGATGACGCCATCGTTTCGCAATTGGTGTGTAAATTCCCCACCCGTAGATCTGTGGGATTGTGTTATATATCTTTTTTGCTGTCTGCTTTGCTTGGTTATTTTCCTCTGGAACAGTCTTGTTATTGTTCGTGACAAAATCCTGGGTCACCGCAATGGTTTCCTCGATGTCCGTGTCAATGGTGGTTTTCAGTAAACCTATTTTTTTCAAAAAAATGATCGAGGGGAACAAGAGATACGCGGTCGCTGCGCGCGGTTGAATCCCTGCCGGAATCTTCACAAAGGGGACTTGACGTTTTTCTGCGAGATCCTGAAGCTTCCCTCCTGTGGAGATACAGATTATCTTACATTTTTTCTGATATGCTATTTTGAACGAACTAAGGGTTTCATCGGTGTTTCCTGAGTAGCTGATGCAGATAACTAGGGTGTCTTTGTTGACCCATTTCGGGAGATCATATTCCCGGTTGACGACAAGTGGAACATCGAGTTTATCCCTGAACAGACTTACCATGATGTCACCAGAAATCGCAGAGGCGCCCATTCCTGCGATCACCATATTATCTATTTTGAGGAAGTTAAATCGTTCAGCTGCTTCAGCAATCGCTAAAGACTCTTTGATTTGCTCGGGGAAGCGAGCGAGTCCGTCAAGCATATTTGATTTGTCGACCAGTGCTATTTTCTCACTATCATTTACCATCATTTTTTACCATCTCATCTCTCTTCAGTATACGATTGTATTATATTAATTTGAGACAGAGTGGAGTATCGAAGAGAGAAAGCGAAATCATACGGTGTATTCAAAAATATTTCTATCGCCACTCAATAGCGATTGTTGTTTGGTTTAAAAAAGAGTTAAAAACTCGTGGTTCTTACATTGGTGCATATGGATTATGTTTACGGTAAGATTCTTACAGAAAATGGTTTTATCACCGGTCATCTTGGTTTGAAGCAAGATAAACGGGTCGGTGAGGTAGGAAGTGGTGCTCCACCGAAAAAACCCATAGCCAAAGGATTGATTATCCCAACTTGTATCAACGCACATACCCACCTGGGTGATTCCTTCATCCGGTTTAAACATCTTAATCTCCCGCGCTCAGTACCAGACCTTGTCGCCCCACCAGCTGGTTTGAAACACCGGTTATTAAAACAGGCATCCGAACACGAAATCCTTGAGGGGATACAGAACTCTCTTGCAGAGATGTCCGTCGCAGGAACCTCGTGTTTTTGTGATTTCCGGGAGGGAGGCTTACTGGGGATATACCAGTTGAGGAAGGCGATGAAACACTGCGGTGTCGATTCAGTGGTCCTCTCGCGTCCTTCGCAGATGACCTACGAGAAAGAGGAGCTTGACTTTCTCTTGGATAACTCTGATGGAATCGGCTTAAGCAGCATCTCCGATTGGGAGCCTTCTGAAATCGAAAAGCTGGCCAACCATGTCCGAAAAAAGAAAAAACTGTTTGCGTTGCATGCCAGTGAAGTACACCGTGAGGATATCGATCATGTGCTGGATTTGCACCCAAATCTTTTGATACATATGATTGCTGCGACAAAGGCAGATCTTGAGAGAGTCAACGATGCACATATACCAATCGTGATATGCCCCAGATCCTATCTGTTTTTTCGCTTAAAACACAACCTGAAACTCATGAAAAAGACGGGTGTGACGCTATTGCTTGGTACTGATAATGCGATGATTAACAACCCAGATGTAATCGAGGAAGTAAAAGTGTTGCGGAAAACTGGTGTATTCTCTCTTGAAGAATTGTTGACAATTGTCACCTATACTCCAAGGAAAGCTTTAAATTTGGATGACTGCATTCAGGGTCGCGACCTATCAGAAAAATACATCGTTTTAGAGAGAGACTCTTTAAAACTATTATATGCTTCAAAATAGGTAGGGACGAGAGGGACAACAATGATAAAAGTAGAAAACGCAATGTCAAAAGAATTAATTGTAGGATACGTACCAGGTACCATCCGAGAAGCATTAAAGATTCTCGCAAAACATAATGTCTCCGGGATGCCTATCCTGAAGAAAGACACCAAGAAAGTCGCTGGTGTTCTGACTCGTTCGGATATTTTCAAAAACCCTGATGAGGAACAAATCGCACTAATCATGAGTACAAAACCATACACCGTAATGAAAGACGACGATTTATCCTCTGCAGCAAAACTTCTGTATGAAAACCGTATCCACGGCCTTCCGGTGATCGACAAAAGGAAGAATCTGGTTGGCATCGTCAGCCCCACCGACATCCTTAAGACATTGAACGATTCCTATGATGACATCGTGGATAACTATTTCACAAGAAACCTAGTGCCGGTGTACCAGGAAACGCCAATTACCATCATCATGGAGATCATTAATGTCACCAGCGAAACCGCGCTTCCGATTCTCAATAAAGAATGCGAGCTTGGCGGTATCGTCAGCGAAGGTGACCTATTCAAACTCAGTCATATAAAAGAAAGCGTGTCGCAGACGAACCTTGGCATGGGTGGCGATGAGGATGAATGGACATGGGAAGGAATCAGGGACACAATCCGTTTGTACTATTCAACAACAAAAGTCGATCTCCCCCCAGTCGCGGTTAAAGAAATCATGATTACGAACGTCATAAAGGCGTATATGAACGACCCAATCTCTGAGATCGCACGCAAGATGATAAAAAACAAAATCAGTCATGTTCCTGTGGTCAGCCCTGAAAACAGACTGCTGGGAATGGTGACCGATATCGATCTGATGGCATGCATGTTTAAATCCTCCAAATGAATTCCTTTTTTCTAGCGTAGGAGACTTCCGCTGATGCCTCAAGATATCTACGATAAAATCATGATGGTAGCCAAA
>Ga0326726_10005364_pt1 | contig 11624 bp, 7 predicted proteins | sample MHFenrmetagenome_2_FD_207603 | JGI IMG/M metagenome (GOLD analysis project Ga0326726, IMG submission 207603) | Lab enriched peat soil microbial communities from Michigan Hollow, Ithaca, NY, United States - MHF15MN | ecosystem: Environmental > Terrestrial > Soil > Wetlands > Peat | place: USA...
CACCGATGCGAATGCCGTCCACATTACCAGCACGGAAATGAGCGCCGCCGCGCCTTGTCCATACACGCGCTGCATCAACGTCGCGACCACATAGAGCTTATTATTCGACGCTCCCGACTGCGCCAGTTCACGCCACGGAATCACGCCCAGAATGCTGACGTTCATTACTATATATAGACAGGCCACCGCCGGAATGGATAGCAATAGCGCCCGCGGAATGTTCTTCTGCGGCTCCTTGACTTCATCCCCAAGAAAACAGACGTTGTAGTACCCCGCAATGTCATACGAAGCGATCAGCATGGCCGAGCCCAGGCCGGCAAAGAAGTTCCAGGAAAAAGAAAACGCTCCCGCAGGCAGGTCGAATGCCCGCTGCGCGTTGAAGTGAGTCAATCCGGCGAAGATGATCCATCCGATCGTTCCCATCACTCCCACCCACAGCACCTTCGTAAGCCGCGCAATCGCGGTGATGCGCCGATACAGCAGAAACGCCGTCAGGGCGCACACCCCAATCGCAACCAACGTGGCCGGCATCGCGAGCAAGGTCATTTGCAGAGCTCCCACCAGGGGAAGATGCAGTGTCCAGGTGTGCATCGACCACACTTGCTCCAGGCGCGGCCAGAAAAAAGCTGCGTACTGCGAGAGCCCCACCGCTCCCGACGCAATCGAAAGCGGAGCACTGAAGGAGAGTTGCCAGATAAAGAGGAACGCGACCAACCGCCCCAATTTCTGTGGGCCGTAAATCTGCAGCAGATACCGATAGGATCCGCCCGAACCCGGCATGGCCGCGCCCAATTCCGCCCAGACCAGTCCGTCGCAAATCGCCAGCAGCGCGCCCAGCACCCAGCCCAGCATGGCCTGCGGCCCGCCCATCGCCGACACAATCAGCGGGATCGTGATAAACGGCCCCACGCCAATCATGTCAATCATGTTGAGCGCAGTCGCGGACCCAAGACTTATCCCACGGACGAGTTGTGGCTGGATGTCGGATCCGCCTTCGCGTGAAATTGTCATGGAAGTCGTTGGTCGATGGTCGTTAGTCGTTAGCGAACTGATCGTTCTTTGTCGACCGTGATCGCCCTCCGAACGACCAACGACCAACGACGAACGACCGCTCGCTACTCACTACTCGCTACTGAGAAGATTCACAAACAACCGCACCGCCCCCGGCACGCCCGCCGGCAATTGCCGGAAGAACGCATAACCGGTGTAGATGTATGTCCCCTTACCATATTGCGCCACCAGCAGGCCGCCCCTCTGTTCGCCCTCTCCGGGGTCATGGGTCTCGAGCAGCGGTGTAAACTTGGCATCCCACTGCGACGCGAAATAAAGTCCGCGCTCCTGCACCCAGCCTTCAAAATCCTTCTGGCTGATCTCGTTCGGAGAATGAAAAATGCGGGTCGCCGGATTCAGAATCTTCACCGGCGACTCCTCGACCGACACGCGAGCTCGGCTCAACGTCAGCGGATACGGCGCAAACTTCCCACTATTGAAATCGCCGACCGAAGCGTTGTACTGCACCACCAGCCTTCCCCCTGCCTCCACAAACTCCAGCAGCCGCTTGTTATTCGCGATGACGTCCTTCTGCGTATCGTAGGCGCGAATCCCCAGCACGATTGTCCGGTAGGGGCTCAGGTCTTCCGTCGCCAATTTCTCAGCCGGGATCAGCGTCACGTTCATCCCGATCTGCTCCAGCACGGTCGGAATCTCATCGCCCGCGCCCATGATATATCCCACTTTGAGATCCTTCGGGACCGTCACATCCACAACGCTCACACGCTGCACGGCAGGCTGGTAGTAGTACGCTGCGCCCAAGTCCTCGCGCGTAACCAGGGTGTAGCCCTCGCTATACTTCTTCCCACCCGCGTCCAAGTCTGCGCGAATGCGCGATCGACCCTCTTGGGTGTTCTTCGGAAGCACCTCGAAGTTGAAGTCCAGCTTTTCTCCAGGCTTTTCGAACACCAACGGTCCTGCATTGGATGGATCGACCTGCCACGGTGTTGGAACGACCAGGTGCAGATCGTCCTGGGCACGTTCCGCCCCGTTGTAGTTAGTGCTGACCCTCACGCTTCGTGGTCCAGAACTCGCCAGCGGAATCACTTGCTCGTTCGGATCGACCTCAATCGAGAAGCGGGGGACAACCGCCGGAGGTCGTACTTGTCTCTCACCTTTTTCGTCCGTAAACGCGGTCAGAACCAAAGTGCTGGTTGTCGATTCCGGTCCATCCGCGCTGCGCAGGCTGTGTCCCTGGATGGAGAAGTCTCTTCGCCCAGTAATGTGATAGCTCACGTGCGCCCACAGTTCCGTGGTTGCAAACGGAAGCGTGATGTAACGCTCATCGTCGATCTGGTTCAGGCTATCGGTTTCTGGGTTTTCCCGATGCCAATACGGCCGGCCAAGGTCGGCCAGGTCCGGATTTGGCACTCTCAGTTGCACTGTGCCGTAGTGATCTTGTCCGGGAGCGATGACTCCCGGTTCATTGTCGACTCTCTCCACCCAATTTCCCGGGCCATCGATCCAGAAGCGGCTCACCGCGAGCGGATACTTCGAGCCATTGTGGAATCGAATTCGCACGGAGAATCGCTGCCCCGGCGATACCGTCGTCTGAGCATTTCTCTCGGAAGGCAAAGAGGTGGCTGCGCCCTCAGCATTGGCGACCAGTGCTTCCATGGTCACGTTCATGGCAAGAGCGACCGCGGAATTGACCTCCTCCTGCTTTTCGCGAAGCACGGCCAGCACGTCTTCCTTCCCCGGTCCCGAGATCGGGCTGCCCTCCAGCCGTTCGATCAGCGTGTCCAAGGATCGTTTGGCGGAGAATAGAGGTCCGGCGGCTTTCCCCATCTCGTCTTCCGGTGTTTGCCAGACCTCGTGGATTCGCCTCGCAATGTCCGTAAGTCCGGGTCGCAGCCACGGCACCTTCCTTTCGTCTCCCCCAAGCCTTGCTGCCAATCCCGGCAGCGTCGTGTCAATCCCGTCGAACAGGTCCTGCTCGTGCCCGTCCTTGTCCTTGGGTGAATCCACCACCGAATCCACCAGCTTGTAGTTTGTAAAGCGGTCGCCGGGCTCAACCGTCCAACTCCCGGAGCCTTGCGAGAGCTGGTGCCGCAGTCCCTTCATCGCAAACTGGATGTATGACGTCCCCAACACCGGATCCTTCACGCCCGTGTTCAAGCGGAGGGTGTAATTTGGCGCGTCACAAGTTGCCGCAAAAAATCCGCACACGTTCCCGGCGTAAAGCTTTTTCGGCTGCCAGGGTTGCAATCCGTCGGCGATCTGTTCCGGGAAACGCTTCGGATCCGCCGCCGCGCGAAACGCCTCCCTCGTCAAAATCGAGGACGCCTGATGATGCCCGTGCCCATCGCGATCCGTCCCCGAAAAACGCGCCACCAGCACATCCGGACGAAACGTCCGAATCACCCGCACCAGGTCGCCGAGCGCGACATCATGCCCGTGCCACTTCTGAAATGTTTCCTCCGGCGTCTTCGAATACCCAAAATCCGCCATCTGCGAAAACCGTTGCTCCACTCCGTAATAGCGATCTGACGCCAGCAGCTCCAAGGTCCGCAGCACGCCCAGCACATCGAACAAGTTGCTGCCCAGCTTGTTCTGCCCGCCCTCGCCGCGCGTGAGGGTCATCAGCAACGTCGAAACACCCTTGCCCCGCGATTCCAGCGTCAGCATCCCGCCATCTTCGTCATCCGGATGCGCCGTCACCTGCATCAGCCGCCCCGTCGTCTGCAGCCGCCGCAGCATGAGCTTCAGTCCGGCCGCCCCGGTCTCCTGTGGCAAGGGTTCGTAATAGTGGTCAGCATTCGTCGTGTCGGCGGTTTGCGCAGAAGAAAATGTCGCCGCCGGCATGACCAGCACCAACCCCAGCAGGGCCGCTGTCACCCGCCTTCCGCACCGCATCAAGCCAGACCGATATCGTCCTAATTCAGACATGCACATGTGATGGGTTTTTCGTGAGATGGGAACCAATTTTTTCCTTTAGAAGCGTTCGTGTCCGAATGTGTTGTTGATCACTTCTGTTGCTCTCTCCGCGCTCCGCGACGCCTCGGCGCCCTCTGCGGTTAGCTTCTTGCGGGCCGCGCCAAACGGGGTCTTCGTTGGACTCGGTATCAGCCCGAGAGTGAGCAACCCTCACTACCGCGCCCCGCTCGCGGCCATGAACTTCTTCTGACACTCTCCCGCCGCCGCCACAATTTCCCGGAACTCCGCATCGCCCTGCACCCCCGAGAGCAGCGGATCCGCCTGCAGCGCCTGATACGCGCAGTACTTCTGCTCCACCGCTTTGCGCAGAAACGCGTACCCAACCTTCTTCTCGCCACACTGCGCCAGGACTGTCCCCTGGTAATACTTCAACTCCGAATCCTGCTCCCACAGCAGGTCGTCCTGCGCCCGTTCCGCCAGGCTGTGAATCGCCTCTGACGGCGCTTTGTTCAGGCAGTTCAGCAGAAACTCTCGCATCCAGGTGGCACTTGTGGTCATTTTCTCCGCCGCCTCGCGCGCCTCTTTCATCCTTCCTTCGCGCAGCAGCACCGAAACCAGCACCGCATTCGACCACTCCGAGCCCTCATCTTTGCTCAGATACTGCTTCGCGAACGCCGTTTTCCCCGCCTCAAAAAACGCAAACGCGCACGACCGCCAGTTGAAGTTCCCGGGATCGATCGCCGCCGCCGCGTCGCACTCCTTTTGCGCCTGGTCCAGCAGTCCTGCATACCGCAGCACATAGGCCAGCGAATAGTGCGCAAAAGCATTGTCCGGACGCCTCGCCACCAGGTCCCGTGCATCCTGATATGCCTTATCCAGATGTCCCATTTCCACTTCGTTCGTGGCCAGGAAACCCGCCGCGCTGACTCGTCCCGGCTCCAGGCTCAGGGCCTTCCGATAAGCGGTATTCGACCGCTCATACTGCGCCGCCCCGCCGTTTGCGTAGATCGCGTCGAAGTAATAGCGCCGGCCCAGCGCCTCCCAGGCGGGCGCATAATTCGGATCGAGCGCCACTGCCCGTTCCAGCATCGAGATCGCCTGCTTGTTCGGCCCTGGATCGTGCAGTACGGGGACGCTCCTCATGTACAAATCGTATCCTTCGCTGTTCGCCGGAGTGCTGCTCGCCTCCATCGTTCCGGTCGGGACGCCCAGCGCCGGAAGCAACTCCGCTCGCACTTTCTTCGCCAGTTGATTCTGCAATGCGATCATGTTCTCGGATGGTGCCGAGAGCGTGCCGGTCCAGATCAGCTTGTTGTCTTTTACCTCCACCGCCTCCAGCGTGACCAGGACCTTCTGGTTCTGTTTCAGAAAGTGGCCGGTAATCACCGTGCCGACCTGTAGCTCCTTTCCTATTTTCTGTGGATCGGCGTCACTGCTGGCGTATTTCCGCGTGGACGACGAAGGCCGGATCTCCAGCGCCCGCGCATAGGTCAAGGCGTTGGCAATTTCATCCGAGAGCGCAAACCGCAGGAATTCGCTCTCCGCGTCCTTATTAATGTTCTGCAGCGGAAGCACCGCAATCGTCCGTTTGTCGGCGTGGACCATCGTCCCCCGCCGCTTCACCCACCACGCCCCCACTGCTGCCAGCACAGTGATGAGCACCGCCGCCAGCGCCAGCGTGATCCAGGCCTGCTTCTGGCTCGTCTTCTGGAAGGTCTGCGATGCCCCTTTGGGCAGCGCCGCTTGCTTGGTGCGCGTCAGCCCCGACTCTGTTTCTTTCTTCAGCTTCTGCAAGTCGGCCTTCATCTCGGCCGCGTTCTGATACCGCTGCGCGCGGTCCTTCTCCATCGCCTTGCCGATGATGCTTTCCAGTTCCGCCGGCAGCGCCGGATTCGCCGCCCGCGGCGACGGCGGCTTCTGATTCATCACCGCGTGCAGCGTGGTGACCACATTCGTTCCCGTAAACGGCTTTTTGCCCGTGGCCATCTCGTACAACACGACGCCGAAGGAAAAAATATCGCTGCGCGCGTCCAGGTCTTCCGAACGCGCCTGTTCCGGCGACATATACACCGCCGTCCCCGGGATCACTCCCACCTGCGTCAACGACTCCTCGAGCGAACTGTCGGTAGTCGTGCCCACCTCCCCGCCCTTGGCCAGTTTTGCCAATCCGAAGTCGAGAATCTTCACCTGGCCGGACGGAGTCAGAAAAATATTTGCCGGCTTGATATCCCGATGCACGATCCCCTTGGCATGCGAAGCCGCCAGCGCATCCGCAACCTGGACGCCAATATCAAGCAGGTGATCCAGGTCCATCGCCTTTCCCTTGATGCGCGCCTTCAGGCTCTCGCCCTCCAGCTTCTCCATCACGATGAACGGATGCCCGTTGCTGTCCTCAATGTCGTGAATCGTGCAGATGTTCGGATGATTGAGCTGCGACGCCGCCCGCGCCTCGCGCGTAAACCGCTCCAGCGCCCGCTTGTCGCTCGACAGATGATCAGGGATGAATTTCAGCGCAACATGCCGCCCCAGCCGGAGGTCTTCCGCTTCATACACGATCCCCATCCCACCGCCACCCAGCTTCGACAAAATGCGGTAGTGGGAAACCGTCTGCCCGAGCATGTCCATAATTAGGTTGTGTAGGTCGGACACTCTTGTCCGTCGCCGTTGGTGGTGCTTTTGCTGTTGATTCTGCTTTTGCTGGTGATTCTGCTTTTGCTGCTGATTCTGCTTTTGCTGCTGATTCTGGTTTTGCTGCTGATTCTGGTTTTGCTGTTGATTCTGCTTTTGCCGCTGCCTTTGCTTCTACGTGCCGGGCTCAGAGAGGGCTGGCCCGCGAAGGGTAATCCAGCCCCGGAGGGGCGATCCAGTTTAGCCCAGCGCTTCAGCGCTGGGTAAGCTTATCTGATCGGTGAAGTCCCGGAGGGACGACCCACGACTCCAGGACCACTAGGAAACCCGCGAACGACTAACGACCAACGACCAGCGACTACCCCACCAGCCCCGCCGACGACCCCACCCACTCCATATTTTTATTGTGATCGACGCCCATCATCAGCCCGCGCCCCATGCGCACAATAATCAGCACCGGCGTCAGTTCCTTCAGCCAGATGTACATGATTCGCAACTCCGCCTTGGTAGGTCCGTGCGGCGTCTCAATCACCGGCGTAAAATTCACCCGCTCCTGAAGAATGTAGTCGCCGCGTTTCGACGCAGGAATTGCGTCGATGTCTTTTCGCGACGGTGCAATCACCACGCCCAAGCCGGCAAACGAATACAAAGGCTTCAGCACAAAGTTTTCCAGGTCCGAAGGCACCGCTGGCATCTGATCCAGAAACCAAGTCCGCGGCACGCTGGCATGTTTCAGGTAAGGAATCGAATACTTGCTGATCCGGAAATACCAGTTCGGATGCCCCGCCCACTCCACCTCGAGATCATCACGAAAATCAAAAGGCAATGGAATCGCTTTCCGCTCCAGTTCATCCACGATGGCGCGGTTGTAGATGCGATGAATGTGGACGCGGCGACCATTCTCTTCGTAAAAGAGGTATCGCCCTTCCTTGATGATCTTCGTGATGCACACGGTGCGAATGCCGAGAAGGTTCGACGTGAGCACAAAATCCGGTAGGGTCTTCTGCTCCTCGGGATGCACTTCCATCAGAACCACGTTCGCCGGATCGTGTCCCGCTACGATGGCATCCCCAAGCAGTTGTTTGTACGAAGAGGCGTTGAGCCCGGAAAGGTAGTAATGCAGGTTCGAATCCAGGCCGAAGACGTCCACGTAGGTATGCGACAGCACCGGCTGGTAGGCATACAGGGAAGGGAAGGCCTGCAACTCGACCAGCTTCGGCTGCAACTCGCCCGCGGCGTCGCGCACCAGCCCAAAGTCCACCTGGATAAACATCGGGTGCGGCGATTCATTCGGCACCCGAAACGCCTCCGGGATTGTTTTCTCCGAGCGCGCGCGATATTCCGGATTCTCCACCAACTGCCGGATCAGCGCCTTCCCATCCTCCCCCAACCGCGCGACCAGCGCCGCGGGAAAGAAGCACGGTGTCTCGGAAATCTGAAACGGCACTTCCATCCCGCACCGAGCCGCCAGTTCGCGCCGGAATCGCTGATATTTCTCAGGAGTGAAACTCGCGTTGAACGCCTGCCGAAAGGAGGGAATCATAACGTAGCGCCGGCGCCCTCGCCGGCTGTCCGGCGGGCGCCCCGCCCGCCGAGCAAAGCTGGATATGGTGTGGCTACATGCTAAGCGCTGAATGCCAAGTGCTGTCCTTCACGCCTCAATCAAAAACTGTCCGCCCCGCATGATCTGCTCACCATCCACCCAGATATCAAACTTCCGCCCCACCACATCAATGTGCGTGGACGAATACCACTCCGCCCCGGTATGCGCCCCATACGGGTTTCCAAACGCAATATGCACGCCCGGATACTTCTCATCCTGCAGGATCTGTCCAATCACATCTTTCAACTCGATGTTCGTCCCGATGGCAAATTCGCCGACGCGGTCGCTGTTCTCGTCGGTATGGGTATAAGCCCAGAAATCGTCCTGCAGCTCGCGATTCGAAGAATGCGCCTCCACCAGGCGATTCTGCCGAACCTGAATTGTCAGCGGGTTCTGTTTCAGATCCCCAAACTTCGCGCACAGATAGTCGCCCACCACGCCATCGATGACGAATGTCCCATTCACCTCGCCCGGCGTCGTGAAGATTTCGCCCCCCGGCAGGTTGCCCCACTTGTCCCGACTGATAATCCCGCTCGTCTTTATCCACCGATAGTTGGAGTTCAAATCCGCCGTCAAATCCGTTCCCGCCGGCGTCTTCGCGCGAATCTGTTTCGCGACGCGCACCCGATCCACGACCTTCGCGCTCAGCCGGTCCACCTTCAGAAAATCTGCGCGCATGCCTTCCAGCATGATCTGCCGGTTGATGTTGACCATGTGCGCGTGCCGGATGCGCAGCCGGTTGACTACATCTGTCATCTGCATGCGCGACTTCAATTCGTGAGTCTGCGCCTGCACCGCAAAGATGCTGACCTGGCTGGTCTCCAGATCCTCGATGATCGGCGCCGGCAAATCCGTCAACGGACGCGTCGCCACATCCTCCAGAACCCACGAGTTGTAGTGGCATCCCACGCCTTCCAGTTCATGCACGATCGCCGCCGCAATCTCCTGCGTCACCTCGTCGGTGATGACGGTGACCTTCTCCGTGGGCTGCACCCGCAGGCACACCTGCACTGCGTTCCGCGCTCCCGGCGTCAGTTCCGGATCAAATGCCAGCTTATTCAGTTGTCGTTTGGATTGTGTCTCTGCGGTCTTCATCCACTCGTCAGACGGCCTTGGCTGTGGGGACATCACTCACTGCTTCGCCCAGGCCCACCTCAGTCTCCTCAATGATGTAGTCCATCACAGCCTTCATATCGCCGGTTTCGCGGTACACCTTCAACTGCCGGTCGGCGCCCGTGCCCATCTTCATGATCTCACGGATGTACTCCACTTCCTGCCGCGAATCGAGTTCGTCGAGCACCTCATCCACAAATTCCAGGTACTCCTCGATCAACACGCGCTCCGGAACCTCGATCTGTTTGCCGAAGTCGATCAGCTTCCCTTCGATCCCGTAACGCGCCGCCCGCCACTTGTTCTCCATCAGCAGCGACCGCCGATAGAGCCGGAACCCCTGGTTGGCCGAGTACAGTTTGTACAACTTCGCCACCGTTGCCTGGATCAACGCCGCGATCGCAATCGTTTCCTCCACCCGCATCGGAAGATCGCACACCCGGAACTCGAGCGTATTAAAGAATGGATGCGGCCGGATGTCCCACCAGATCTTCTTCGCGTTATCGATGCAGTTGGTCTTGATCAGCAGCTTGATGTAGTTCTCGTACTCGCCCCAGCTCGGGAAATAGTCCGGCATGTTGGTGCGCGGAAATTTATCGAACACTTTGCAGCGATAGGACTTCAGCCCGGTGTCCATCCCCAGCCAGAACGGCGAATTCGACGATAGCGCCAAAAGGTGTGGCAAGAAATAGCGCGCATGATTCATCAGTTGGATCGCCGTCTCGCGGTCTTCCACGCCCACGTGCACGTGCAACCCGAAAATCAGGTTTGCCCGCGCCACCAGTTGCATGTCCTGCACGATGTTCTTGTAGCGCTCGTCGGGCGTCAGTTCCTGCAGCCGCCAGTCGGCAAACGGATGCGTCGCCGCCGACGCCAGCCGCAGCCCGTTCTCCCGCGCCAGCCGGATCATGTCGCGCCGCAACTTCTTCAACTCGTCCTTGGCGTCTTTGATGTTCTTGCAAACCGACGTCCCCACTTCCACCACCGACTGGTGCATTTCCGACTTCACCCGCTCTTGCAGGATCAGCCTGCCCTTCTCGATGATCTCGGCATGAATATGCGACCGCAGATCCCGAGTCTCGGGATCGACCGTCTGATACTCCTCTTCTATGCCAAGCGTGTACGTAGGTTTCATCGCGGCACCACACAGCCAGCCGGAGGACAGCTGGCCAAAGTCCTAATAGTATAACGTAGCACCGAAGCCCCGAGGGTCGGGTCTTTGATCCAGCATCAGTGGAAGGTTTCCTCTGTGACCCCTGTGTCCTCTGTGGTAAAGACTTACCCTTTCGCCGCGACCTTCTTGCGCGGCTTGGGCGCCCGAATATCCACCCACTTCGGCCCGCTCAAAAACGACGCCCACCGCATTTCGTCATACGGCTTCTCGTCGCTCAAAGCCTTCTTCACGGCCAGTTCAGCCACCGCATTCACGATCCACTCAAAATTGTCCTGCCCGACCGAAGTAACCTCCGCATCGGGCGCCGGATTCATGAAGTCAATCGCGTACGGCACGCCATCCTCGACCGCAAACTCCACCGTGTTCAAGTCATACCCCAGCGCCCGGCACAGGGTCAGAGCATCTTTTTCGACCCGCTCCTTCATCTTCGCCGACGGCGGCGGATTCCCCTTCACATACCGCTCATGATGCGGCGCCTTCGGGTCATAACGCATGATGTGCGCTTTCTCCTGCCCGACCACATAGCAGCGGAAATATTCTTCAAACTCCACCCCATGCTGCAGCGTCATGCACAGATCGCCGGTCTGGTTGTAGTTGTGAAAAAACTCCTCCGGAGAATGCACCTTATACACGTGCTTCCATCCCCCGCCCGCATAGGGCTTCAAAAATGCCGGAAAGCCCACATAGGCAAACAGCTCATCCCAATTCAGCGGAAAGATGAGGTTCCGCATGGACTGATCCGTCGTATCCGGCGGATGCTTCTGATGCGGCAAAATCACGGTCGGCGGAATCGCCACGCCCATCTTGTGCGCCAGCGCGTAATTGAAAAACTTGTCATCCGCCGTCCACCAGAACGGATTGTTGATGACAATCGTGCCGTGCAGCATGGCGTTCTTCAGATACGCCCGGTAGAAGGGAATATCCTGCGAAATGCGATCGATGATGACGGAGTATTTCTTAGGCTCATCCATCCGGATCCCGCCTATCTTCACAAACTCCGACTCCACTCCCGGCACCTTCATGGAGTTAATCTTCTCCACCAGCGCAGGCGGAAAGGTATTCTCCATCCCAAAAATGATTCCGATTTTTTTCACGACAACACTCTCCTAACTCTTGCTGGTGTGGGTCGGACACTCTTGTCCGACGCCGTTGACGTTGCTCTTGATTTTGACTTGTGCCAAT
>Ga0326726_10005365_pt1 | contig 11622 bp, 5 predicted proteins | sample MHFenrmetagenome_2_FD_207603 | JGI IMG/M metagenome (GOLD analysis project Ga0326726, IMG submission 207603) | Lab enriched peat soil microbial communities from Michigan Hollow, Ithaca, NY, United States - MHF15MN | ecosystem: Environmental > Terrestrial > Soil > Wetlands > Peat | place: USA...
TGATTCCCAGCGTGTCGGTGTAGAAGTTTAGCTGGAAGAGAATCATCGTCATGAAGACGAAATTCGCCGCCGCGTCGCCGAGGCTGTATCCGACCTTTTCCGTGAGGGAGAGCTTCATTCGATCACACCTCGGATTGTCATCGGATCGTCATTTCTCCACCGTCAGCGTTACGGTCGTAAGATCCTCGTCGCGCGACGACGTGCCGACCATGATCGAGAACTCGCCCGGCTCCACGACGTATCGCATGTTCACGTCATAGAACGCGAGCGACTCCGGCGTGATCGACACCTCGACCGTCGTCGTCTCACGCGGCGCGAGCGTCACTTTCTGAAAGCCGCGCAGCTCCTTCAACGGACGCGTGACCGAGCTGACGCGATCGCGAATGTAGACCTGCACCACCTCGGTGCCGGCGCGCGCGCCGGTGTTGGTGACATCGGCGCGCACGGACGTCGAGCCGTCGCGGCGAATGCTGGCGCGCTCGAGCCGGACGTTGGATACGGCGAAGGTCGTGTAGCTCAGCCCGAACCCAAACGGATACAGCGGCGACACGTCGTCGAACAGATAGCCGCGCCGCGCCGACGGCTTGTGATTGTAGAAGGCGGGCAGATGCCCCGCCGAGCGCGGAATCGTGATCGGGAGCTTGCCGCCCGGCGTGTGGTCGCCGAACAGCACGTCGGCCACCGCGGTGCCGGTCTCCTGCCCCAGGTACCAGCATTCGAGAATCGCCGGCACGCGTTCCGCGAGATGCGAGATCGCGAGCGGACGGCCGTTGAACAGGAGCGCGACGATCGGTTTGCCGAGCGCCGCCATCGCGTCCACCAGCTCGTTCTGTCGGCCGATCAGCTCGAGGCTCGTGCGATCGCCCATGTGGCGAAGGTTCCACGCTTCGCGCGACGTCTGCTCGTTGCCGCCGATGGCAAGCACGATCACGTCGGCCCGTTTGGCGACCTGCACCGCCTCGGCAATCTGCCGGCGATCCTCGTCGGGATCGCTCGGGAAGACGGCGTCGTCGTTCCACGTCCCGGGACGCGTGATCTTGCAGCCCTCGCTGTAGACGACGTTCGCCCGGTCGCCGATGCGAGCACGAATGCCGTCGAGCACCGTGACGTCATGCTTCGGACGTCCGCTGTAGCCGCCGAGGAGACTCCGATGGGCGTTCGGCCCTATGACGGCGATCGTCGCGAGCTTGTCGAGCGCCAGCGGCAGGACCGGACCGTCGTTCTTGAGCAGCGTGATGGTCTCGCGCGCCGCCTGGAGCGCGAGCGCGCGATTCGCGTCGCACCCAACGATGCGTTCCGCATGATCGGGTTCGACGTACGGATCGTCGAACAGCCCCATCTCGAACTTCCAGCGCAGCATCGGCGCGACGAGCGCATCGAGCTCGCGCTCGTCGAGCGTTCCGTCGCGCACGAGATCGGTCAGGTGCAGATAGCAGTCCGGCTCCGGGAACTCGATGTTCACGCCGGCGCGCACGGCGAGCACGCACGCCTCGCGCTTGTCGGCGGCGACGTGATGCCCATGCGTGTCCGGCCGATCGCTCAACTCCCAGATGGCGTAGTAGTCGGAGACGACGAATCCGTCGAACCCCCACTCGTCGCGCAGCACGTCGTGGAGCAGCCATCGATTGGCGTGCGACGGCACGCCGTCGATCTCGTTGTACGACGCCATCACGCTGACCGCGCCGGCCTTCTGGATGGCGTCCTTGAACGGCTGCAGGAACGTCTCGCGCAGCAGCCGCATGGAGACGTTGACCGGCGCGCAGTTCATGCCCGATTCGGGCTGGCCGTGCGCGGCGAAGTGCTTCATCGTGGCCAGTACGCGCTTCTTGCTCTTGAAATCGCGCGCGCCCTGAAACCCGCGAACCGCGGCCATCCCCATGCGCGAAACGAGGTGGGGATCCTCGCCGAACGTCTCCTCCACGCGTCCCCAGCGCGGGTCGCGCGCGACGTCCACGACCGGCGTGAGCGCGTGATGCGTCCCGCGCGAGCGGGCCTCCTCGGCGGTCATCGTGTACATCGCCTCGACGAGCTCGGGATTGAACGTCGACGCGAGACCAATCGGCTGCGAGAAGCTCGTGCCTTCCGGCGCGGCCTGCCCGTGAAGGCACTCCTCATGGAACAGCACGGGAATGCCGAGCCGGCTCTCCTCGACGAAGAATCGCTGGATCGCGTTCGTGAGCTCCGCCTGCCCGCGCGCGCCCTTGCCGCCGCCCGCATCGCTCGGCCGGCCGACCTGGCCGATGCCGTTCCCATGCGCGAACGAGCGCCGGGCCTTCTCGAGATCGAAATTCCCCTGCGCGTCGACGAGCGTGTCGGCCTTCATCTGCCAGACGCACATCATCTGCGCGGCCTTCTCCTCGAGCGTCATGCGCGCGAGGAGGTCGGCGACGCGGTCCGCGACGGGAAGGTTCGCGTCGCGGTACGCTGTCATCCCCCCGGCGCGAAGCGCCGGGGGATCTGCTGTCACGTCGCGCATGGTCATTGGACTATCCAGTACGGGCGTGACACGACAGCAGATTCCACGCTCGCTGCCGCTCGCATGGAATGACGACTAATACCCCGGATTCTGCGGATACTTTGGACCCACGATGACGCCATCGATCTGCGACTGTGGAATCGGACGCAGCACGAACTTGAGCGCGATGTTCGCCGCGCCGTGTGGGTTGAACTTCTTCACGCGATCCACGAAGTACTGCGCGCCGGGCCGCGTGAGGTCGTACCAGCGGGTGAACTCGCCGGCCATTTCGCGCTCACGCTCCTCCATGATGTAGTCGAGCGTCATCTGTCCGGCGGTGACGGCATAGTCGTTCTTGTGGGCCGGGCTCGCCGCGCGCGTGTGCAGGACGTTGATGAACGTCGCCGCCTCCGCCGTGTTGCCGAGACCGACGTCGGCTTCGGCCGCGATGAGATAGACCTCGCCGAGGCGCAGCACCGACTGCACCTTGCCGCCCTCTTGCGCCGTGAGGTTCGCGCGGAGGTTGTCCTGGAACTTCTTGAGCGACGGGAAGCGCTGCCAGTTAAAGTATCCGTCGTTCGCGTTGTTCCGGTCACCACAGTAGGTCGTCGCGTTGGGCTGCGCGACCTGATCCGTCGGACACGGCGTGAGGATCATGTAGGGCTTGGCCTGCCGCTGCGTCGTCGGTACGCCGTACGTGTAGTACACGGCCGCCGTATCGCCGGCGTTGATCACGCCGTTGCTCGTGCAGTTCGCCTGCGCCGCGGACGCGCAGCTGCCGGCGGCATTACGAACGTTGTTGAGCGTCGCGAACCACGTCGTCTGGAACGTCGCGTCGAAGCGCGTGTCGAGAATGTCGCTGGCGCCGGGCGTGCCGATGTACTTGTTCCACAGGCTCAGCTCGTACGGCGTCGGCATCAGACGGCGGAAGGGACGGCCGTTGTTCAAGTCGCGCGGCGTGCCCTGCCAGATGCCGTTGTTGTCGTACTGGCCGAGGAAGACGAGGTGGAGATAGTTGTACTCGTTGTCGGCGTCGTAGTGCGTGAGGTCGTACGAGAACTGGATGGTGAAGATGAATTCCTTGTGGTTCTGCTGGTATCCCGCGTTCTCGCAGTATCCGGTGCGGCCCGGATCTGCCGCGCGCGCCACGCACCAGAGGTCGGCGAACACCGGCTCGAGCGTGTACGTCCCGGAGGAAATGACGGCTTTCGCGTCGGTCAGCGCGGCCTGGAAGTCCGCCGTCTTGCCCGGCGAATAGGCTTGATACGCACGCGTGAGATACACCAACGACCGCAGCGTCTGTGCGGCACCCTTGGTGGCGCGCCCGAAGTCCGTCTGGGTCACGGGCAGCATCGTGTACGCGGAGTCGAGATCGGCGATGATCGCGCGATACACCGCGGCGGCCGAGTCACGCACCGCCGTCACGACGACGCCTTGATTCTCGTGCAGCGTCAGCGTCACGTCGCCGAATTGGCGCACCAGGGTGAAGTAGTTGAGCGCGCGGAGGAAGTGCGCCTCGCCGAGCAGCGAGTTCTTCACCGCCGCGGAGATGCCCGTCGTGTTCGGACCACGATCGAGCGCGGCATTCAGCGTGTTGATCGCCTGATAGGCCGGGTTCCACGTGTTGGCCAACGGCGCGACCGTGCTGTTCAATCCACCACTGTAGGAGTCGAACTCCTTGTTGTTCGATCCGGCCTGGTCGGCGGCCATCCAGGTATCGGTGCCGACCTGCTGGAGCGACAGCAGCTGCTCGCGTCCGTAGTAGCCGCGCAGCTGGCTGTAGCTCGCGATCACGGCGGAATTGAGGCCATCGGGGGTCGAGTAGTACTGGCTGCTGACGCCCGTGACCAACTTCTCATCGAGGCTCGTACACCCGGCGAATCCGGCGACAAGCCCCAGCGTCACTGTGGAGAGCAGTATGCGCTTCATCGGTATGGTCTCGTTTCTCGAGGAGTTGGGCGTGTCTACCAAACGATGTTCGAGCCGATCAGGATCGTGCGGATCGTCGGAACCGCGCCGCCGACCTCCGGATCGATGCCGATGTAGTCGGAGTGGATGTACGGGTCCTGCGCCGTGCCGTAGAGCCGGACGCTCTGGAGGCCGAACCGGTTGACGAAGCGGCGGTCGATCGTGTAGCCGGCCGTGATGTTCCGGATGCGCCAGTGCGAGCCGTCCGTGTACAGCCGCGTCGATGCATACAGGCGATCGACCGCGCCCGTCGTCGGCGCTGGGTTCTTGTTCGTCGGATTCGTCGGCGTCCAGTAGTCCAGATCCGCAATGTTGTTGTAGCGGCCGAAGTAGCTCCGCGGCGTGCCGTCGACGAAGGTGTAGTTCCACTTCGCGGAGACCAGCGCGGAGACGTCCCACCCGTGCCAGGTGACCCGGTTCGACAAGCTGCCCGTCCAGCCCGGGTAGCTGTCGCCGATGAACGTGCGGTCGTCGGCCGTGATCTTGCCGTCACCGTTGACGTCCGCCACGCGCGGATCGCCGAACTTGAACGTGCTGCCGTTGGCGTTGAGCGCCTTCATGGCGAGCGAATCCTTGAACTGCCAGACGCCAAGGTACTTGTAGTCGTAGAACACGCGGCGGTTGGCGTCGCCCGGAATGTTGATCGGGTGACCGACGAACCAGACGTTGCCGACGTCCGACGTCGCGCCGCTCGCGAGCGCGGTGATCTTGTTCTTGTTCGTCGACCAGTTGATGTCGCTCGTCCAAGTCACTCCGTGCCAGCCCTGGAAGTTCACCGTGGTGATGCCGATCTCGAGACCGGTGTTCTGCGTCGCGCCCACGTTGCGCAGCGTCGACGTGAAGCCGGAGGTGACGGGCAGCAACTGGGTGAGCAGCAGGTCGTGCGTCTTCATCTTGTAGTAGTCGATCTGCCCGGAGATGCGGCTGTTGAGCACCGAGTAGTCGACGCCGACGTCCGTCTGGTCCGTCTTCTCCCAGCCCAAGCCCGGGTTCGGAATGCTGCCCGGCTTGTAACCGCGCACGCGCGTCGTACCGAACGTGTAGAGACGCGACGAGAGCGTGCCTTGCGTCTGGTACGGGTTGATCGCCGTATTGCCCGTCGTGCCGTAGCTGCCACGCAGCTTCAACGAATTGAGGAAGTTGAAGCGGCGCATGAACGACTCTTCACCGAGCTGCCACGCCAAGCCGAACGACGGGAAGGTCGCCCACTTGTTCCCCGGCGCGAGACGGCTCGATCCATCCGCGCGAACGGTCGCCGAGACCGAGTAGCGGTCGAGCAGCGAATAGTTGACGCGTCCCATGAACGACTCGAGCGACCACTCGGAGATGCGGCTCACTTCGTTGCCGGCCGTGCCCGAGCCGAGGTCGTACCAGAGCTGCGTCGGATACGGAAGGTTGGTCGCGTAGAGCGAGTCCTTCGTGAACCGATCGTGCTGGATGCTGTACAAGCCCGTGACGTCGAACTGATGCGACGTGCCCACCGCGCGGTTCAGATGCAGGATGTTGTCGAGCGTGTACGTGAAGTCCTGCTGGTTGAACTGGCCCGCCTGCGGGGGCTGCCCCTGGTTCGTGCTGTTCGCGCCGAGGTTGGCGCACGTGCCGTGCGTCCATGGCCCGTTGAAGCAGCCGTTCGTGAGCTGCGTGTAGTCCGGACCGAAGTTCATGCGATAGGACAACCCGGTCGCGATCTGATACTCGGCGTACGCCGATCCGAATACGCGGTTGACGTTCTGCTGCCGCGTGACCGACTGCGCCTCGAGCACCGGGTTGATGTTGAGCGGATCGTCATCGGGCCGGGGATCGAGGAGACCGGCGGAGTCGGGATTCGTGTAGTTCATCGGCCGGCCGATCGGCGTCATCGCGAGCGCGTAGCCGTACGCCGCGCCGCCCTCGCCCTGATCCGTCGTAATGCGCGAGGTGTTCGCGGAGAGACCAAGACGAAGCCGGTCAGACGTGTGATCGATGGACGCGAACGCGGCGCCGCGGTTGTAGCCCTGGCCCGGGATCATGCCCTGCTGGCCGAAGTAGTTGCCAGAGAGCGCGTAGCGTGTGTCGCCCGTCGTGCCGTTGACGCCACCCTGCGCGCTGCGCTGCAGCCCGTCGCGAATCACGGCGCGCTGCCAATCGGTCGAATAGCCGTTCTTGATCGCGAGCTGCTGCTTGGTCGTGAAGATCTTGGCGAGGCTGGTGTCCTGACCGTTCGCAGCGGCGGCGTCCTTCATGTAGTGGAGGTACTGATCCGTGTTCATCATCGGAATCAGGCGCACCGGCGCCTGATTGCCGTAGTACATGTCGGCGCTATAGGTCGAGTGCAGACGACCGTCGGTGGTGCCCTTCTTCGTCGTCACGAGAATGACGCCGTTGGCACCACGGCTCCCGTAGATGGCCGTCGCCGCCGCGTCCTTGAGGACGTCGATCGACTCGATCATCTGCGGATTGAAGTCCTGGATGCCGCCGCCGAGCGGCACGCCATCCACGACGTAGAGCGGTTCGTTGCTCGCGGTGAGCGAGCGAACGCCGCGGATGCGCACGTTCATCGCCGCGCCGGGTTCGTTGCTCGACGCGACAATCTCGACGCCGGCGATGCGGCCCTGGAGCGCCTTCATCGGGTCCGACGTCGGGATGTCCTTGAGCTTCTCGGCTTGGACGGTGCCGATCGCACCGGTGACCGTTCGCCGATCCTGCTCGCCGTAGCCCGTCACGACGATGGGATCGAGCTGCGCGGGCGAACTGGCCAGCGTGAACGTGACCGTCACGGCACCGTTCGCGGGCACAGTCACGACCTGGTCCGCGGATTGGAAACCGATGCCACGCGCCAGCACCGTTCGACTGCCCGAGGGAACGCCGGTGATCGTGAACCGGCCTCCAGTGTCGGACACGGCCCCTCTCGTCGTACCGGTGACCGTGACCTGGATGCCCTGAAGCGGCCGCCCATCAGTCGACCCCGTCACCCGGCCGACGATGCGCCCGGTGGCTTGCGCCTGGACCGCGGGGGCGACCGCGAACAGGGTGAGGATCGCAAGGAGAATCCGCCGTCCCATCAGTCATTCCTCCGGAGAGCGTGAGAATCGTACGGCGCCGAGACAAAATTCGAGCAGGACGTAGCCGGTCGACCACACCGACCGCGATGCGCCGCTGGGTGGGAGCGCGGCGCTCACAGCACTTGGATCGACTCGTCCGAGCCGCTGATCAGTGGTCGGACTCGCCCCCAAACGTCACATTGAGATCACAAGCAAAGTGATAAGGTGACACGATGCCCACACGATTTTACCGCCACTGTTATGGCTGTCAAGAGGACTTATCGGGCGCGGCGGCGTGCTCAATCCCGCATTTTGGGAGTTAACGCCGAATGCCGCTCACGCCCCGGTGACCGAATTTGCCATGTCACCTTATCAATTCTCCGAGCGGCACAGACCGTCACATGGATTCGGCCCGAGGCTGTGGCGCGCCTTGTTTGCGGCGCGCCTACTCCAATCCCGCCATCGCCCGCAACAAGCCATCCTGCGTCGCGTTCGCCGCGGCGACCTCTCCGACCAACCGCCCGGCGCGCAGCACGAGAATTCGCGTGGATAGGCTGAGCAGCTCCGGAAGCTCGCTCGAGATCAGCAACACGCCGGCGCCCTGCCGCGCCAAGTCGGCGATCAGCGCGTGAATCTCGGCCTTGGCGCCAACGTCTACTCCGCGCGTCGGCTCGTCGAGGATGAGAATCTTCGAGCGCGCGGCGAGCCAGCGCGCGAGGACGATCTTCTGCTGGTTGCCGCCGGATAGCCCAGCGACGGGCGAGTCGATGTCGGGCGTCCGGACGCGCAGCATATGGAAATGCTCACGAACGAGCTGCCGCTCCGCCGTCTGGTTCAGCCAGCCGAAGGTGGACAAGCGATCGAGCACGGGCAGCGACATATTCCGGCGTCCGCTCTCGGACTGCACGAGGCCTTGTCGCTTCCGGTCCTCGGGCACGAGCCCGAGCTCGAGCCGGATCGCGTCGCGTGGCGTCGCGATGCGCTCCTCGCGCCCGCGAACGACAATACGACCGCTCGTTGCCGGCTCGACGCCGAACAGCGCGCTCGCAATGTCGGACCGTCCGGCGCCGACCAAACCCGCGAGCCCGACGACCTCCCCGGCGCGCAGCGAGAACGAGACGTCCTGAAAGCGATCGCCTCCCGAGAGATGCTCCACGCGCAGCAGCTCGTCTCGCGACGCCGTGTCGTGGTGCTGCGGGAGATACTCCGATAGCGGGCGTCCGATCATGAGTTGCACGAGCTCGGCCTCCGGCAACTCGGCCGCGGGGCGCGTCGCCACGTGACGGCCGTCGCGCAACACGCTGATCGTGTCGCACAGACGGTAGACCTCCGGCATGCGGTGTGACACATAGATGCACGTCACGCCGCGCGCCTTGAGTCGGTCGATGAGCGTGTAGAGCCGGTCGGCCTCGACCTGGCTCAAGCTGCTCGTCGGCTCGTCGAACACGATGATCCGTGCGCCGCCGCCCACGGCGACGGCGATCTGCACGACCTGCTGCTGCGCGATCGGCAGCTCGCCGAGGCGACGGGAGACATCGATCTCGGCGCCGATCTCGGTGAGCATCGCGGCCGCTCGGGCGTCGCGCTCGCGCCGGTTCACGAATCCGGCGCGCGACGGAAGTGCACCAAGACAGAGATTTTCCGCCACGGTGAGGTTGTCGCAGAACGCCAACTCCTGGTGCACCATGCCGACGCCCGCCGCGAGCGCGTCGCGCGGACCGCCGAAGCGCACTTTGCGGTCGCCGATGAAGAGCTGTCCGTCGTCAGGCGCGTAGAGGCCCGCGAGAATCTTTCCGAGCGTGCTCTTCCCCGCCCCGTTCTCACCGCAGAGCGCGTGGCACGATCCGGCGGCGACGCTGAGCGACACGTCGCTCAGCGCTTGCACGCCAGGAAACCGCTTGGTGATTCCCGCGAAACGAACGGCTTCCTTTGTCATCCCAAGGGCGCCTAGACTGTCATTTCAGATACTTCGGATCGACGTTCGTGAAGCCCCAGTCCTGCAGTTGCTTCGCCCACGCGCCGAGGTTGTCCTTCGACACGCGGACGAGCTCCATGGGGATGATCTGGGGCACGTCCTTTCTGAAGTGAAGTTTGTCGACGATGGTGCGCACGCCGATGTCCCCCCAGAGATAGACCGACTGCGCGAGCAGCACCGGCACCACGCCCTGATCGACGTACGCGAGCTGCTCGGGCAGCGCGTCGACCGACGCCACTTTGATCTTCGCCGGATTGAGATCCTTGAGGAGCGCGGTGGTGAAGAGCGGCCACCCGCCGATGAACGCCCAGCCTTGAATGTCCGGGTACGCGTTGTCGACGCGCACGACTTCCCGTGCCGCGTCCTGCGGCGTCTCGACGTGGTTGAACGTGCCGATGACCGTCATGCCCGGATGCTTCGCCGCCTCTTCCTTCGCGCCCTGCACCCGGTGCTGGAGGTTCGGCGCGTTCTGGTTCCCGGCGAGGATCGCCACCTTGCCCTTTCCATTCATGAGCGTGGCCAGCTCGGCCATCGTCTGCTGGCCGGTCTTGATGTCATCCACGCCGTAGTAGGCGAACCGCTTCGACTGTGGCGCGTCGCTGTCGAAGGTCATCACGGCCACGCCGCGGTCGACGGCATCGTTGATCGCGCCGGTGACCTTGCCGGCGTCGGAGCACGAGATGAGGATCGCGTCGACGCCGTCGTTCACCGCCTGCTGGATCCGCTGCGCCTGGACCTGTCCGTCCTCCTCCGGCGGCGTCATCCAATTGACCGTGACCGTGATGCCGTTCTTCTGCGAGAGCTCTTTCGCCGCGGCTTCGGCGCCGGTGCGCGCGGCGAGGAACACCGGATTGTTCGAGCTCTTCGCGATCATCGCGATCGTGATCTTGTCCTTCCCCGGCGCCGCCGCCTTCGCGGCGGTGGAGTCGGGCTTCGCCTGCTCACTCTTGCCGCACGCTACGAGCGCCATCGTGGCAACCGCGGCGGACATCAGTCGAAAACGCTTCGTCATGCGTGTCTCGTGTGAAGGTGAGAACGTGCGTTGAACAGCAGATCCCTCGGGTCGCTCGGATGACAGCGACGGTCATGCGGCGACGCGGGTGACGGCGGCCGCCTGGGCAAGCCGTCGCGCCGTGAGTCGCGTGCTCCACTGATCGACGACGACGGCGATGATGATCGCGCAGCCGATGACGATCCACTCGTAGTTCTGATCGAGGTGCAACGTGCGGATGGACTGGCGAATGAGCACGATTAGGAGCGCGCCGAGCGTGGCGCCGAGCGCACTGCCCTTGCCGCCGATCAGACTCGCGCCGCCGACGACGGCGGAGGCGATGACATACAGCTCGTAGCCCTGCGCGTCGCCCGATGACGCCGAGCCGTAGAAGCTCGCGCCGAGAAACGCGGCTAGTCCAGCGGTGAGGCCGGAGACGGCGAAGACGCCGATCTGAATGCGCTTGAGCGGCAGTCCGGCAAAGCGGCTCGCCTCCACGTTGCCGCCGAAGGCGAAGATGCGGCGGCCCATCACGGTGCGGGTGAGATAGACGACGCCGATGATCGTGAGGGCAAGCATCGCCAGCATCGGGATGGGATAGAGCCCGCCACCCAACCCGAGCGATACCTTGACGACGCCGGTGAGGTTCGGCGGCACGAGAATGCTCTCGGCCTTGGTGGCGACGAACGCGATGCCCCGCAGCACCCACATCGTGCCGAGCGTGATGATGAACGGGTGCACGCGGAGGCCAACGACTAGCGCGCCGTTCAGCATCCCGCAGGCCAACCCGACTCCGACGCAGACCGCAAGCCCGAGCATCGTCGTGGCACCGGCGCTCATCCCGCCCGCGCCCCGCAACACCAGCGCCATCGTCACGCCGCTCAGCGCGTAGATCGACCCCACCGACAGATCGATGCCGCCCGAGATGATCACGACCGTCGCCCCGATCGCCATGATCGCGAAGAAGCTGGCGTCGGTCGCCGTCTGGATCAGCGTGTACGAATTCCAGAAATTGTTGACGGTGTGCCCGCTCGCGCGGTCGGCATGCGATCCGGCGAGCAGCGTCAACATGATGGTGACGAGCGCCAGGACGACGACGAGCCCGGTTTCCTGCGACGCGGCGATTCTATGAAACGCGGAGCGCATCCGGTGAAAGTGCAACGGGACGCGCCGCCGCATAAGACCCGCGGAATCGCCGATACGGCTCGTCGTA
>Ga0326726_10005366_pt1 | contig 11622 bp, 13 predicted proteins | sample MHFenrmetagenome_2_FD_207603 | JGI IMG/M metagenome (GOLD analysis project Ga0326726, IMG submission 207603) | Lab enriched peat soil microbial communities from Michigan Hollow, Ithaca, NY, United States - MHF15MN | ecosystem: Environmental > Terrestrial > Soil > Wetlands > Peat | place: USA...
TACGGGTAAGACGACGCTCGTGAGCTTGATTCCGCGCTTCTACGATCCGACCTCCGGATCTGTCGCCATCGATGGCACGGACATCCGCAAGTATCAGCTGAAGTCCCTGCGCGATCAGATCAGTTTCGTCCTGCAGGACACGCTGCTCTTTCGCGCCACGATCTGGGAGAACATCGCCTACGGCAAACCCAACGCCGCGCCCGGAGAGATCAGGCGCGCCGCCGAACTGGCCGACGCGCATGCGTTCATCACGGAGATGCCGGACGGCTACGACACCCTGGTCGGCGCGCGCGGCGTCACGCTGTCCGGGGGGCAACGCCAGCGCATTGCCATTGCGCGGGCGATCATTCGCGACACGCCAATCCTGATTCTTGACGAGCCGACCGCGGGTCTCGATCCCGCCTCGGAGCAAGCCGTGATCGGCGCGCTGGACACCTTGATGAAGGGGAGAACGTCCGTCGTCATCGCGCATCATCTCGGCACGGTCCGCCACGCGGACATCATCTTCGTGATCAAGGATTCCGAACTGGTGGAACAGGGCTCGCACGAGGAGCTGCTGGCACGCCATGGCGTGTATGCGGAAATGCACAGAATCCAGAATCCGGAGGCCGTCGAAGCGGGTTAGAGTCTCTGTATGAAGCTCATCGTTGAGCCCGCCGACGGCGTGGCGCCGCTGCTCGCGGCCATCAAGAGCGCGAAGAAGCGGGTGGAGATCGCGATCTTCCGCTTCGATCGCACGGACGTCGAAAGCGCACTGAAGGCGGCGGCAAAGAGGGGCGTGAAGGTGACGGCCCTCATCGCCTTCAACAACCGAGGCGGCGAACAACGGCTGCGCAAGCTGGAGCTGCGCTGTCTCGCCGCGGGAATCATCGTGGCTCGCACCTCCGACGACCTGACCCGCTATCACGACAAGTTCCTCCTGGTCGACCGCCGCGTCCTCTTCATGCTGTCGTTCAATTTCACGCATCTGGACATCGACCACAGCCGCGGCTTCGCCGTCGTGTCCACCCGGGCCAACTGGGTGCGGGAAGCCGCGCGGCTGTTCCGGGCCGACTGCACGCGGACGAAATACGCGTCGAAAACTCCGACGTTCGTCGTCAGCCCCGAGGGCGCGCGGAAGGCCCTCGACACGTTCCTGAAAGGGGCGAAGACTCAGCTGCTGATCTACGACCCCAAGATCTCCGACAAGGAGATGCTTCGCGTCCTGCACGCGCGGGCGAAAGCGGGCGTCGAGATCAAGGTCATCGGTTCAGTGGCGGGGCGCGTGCCGTTCGAGGTGCAAAAACTGGTCGGTCAGCGGCTGCACACGCGCACGATCATTCGCGATCGGCGCCAGGCGTTCGTCGGCAGCCAGAGCCTGCGCGCCGCGGAACTCGACTCGCGCCGCGAGCTCGGCCTGATTGTTCAAGACGGGAAGGCCGTGAAGACATTGATCGCGACCTTTGAATCAGACTGGGTCGCCACAAACGCGAAGACATCGCCGGCCGCATCCAAAGAGACGGAGGCTCCGGCGGACGAGCCGGCGACAGCCTCAGCCAAAGAAGCCGCGAAGGCCGTTCAAGTGCTCGCGAAGGAAATGGATCCCCTTGCCGTCAGCGTGAAGGAGGCCGTCAAGAAAGCCGTGGCCGATTCCGCGGAAAACATGCTCAACGACAAGGACGTGAAGCACACGATGAAGAAAGTGGTCAAGCAGGCCGTGAAGGACGCCGTGAAGGAGGCCGTCAAGGAAGTGGTCCAGGATGCCCAGGACGCCAAGGACGTGAAAGAAGCCAAGGACGAGAAAGCCAAAGAAGTCAGAGACGCCAAGAGTTAACCCGCGGTCTACGATGTGCAGCGATTCGAGACGATCTGGTCGCGTTTGTGCTTGAAGAGCGTGACCCATTCATCGACCGACGCCGGGGGCTCGGCGCTGTTCGGCCGGCGACTGCGCTGGTCGACGCGCGCCACCTCGAAGAGATCGCGCAGCTGCTGGTCCGTCAACTGGAGCAGCAAGTCGGCCAGAAACTTCCGGCCGGCCTCGCTGATCTTCGGATCGCCCAGCGTGCCGGTGTGTGACTTGCCCAGGTGGCCGACGCACGCCGCCGCGTCGCCTTTCCACATCGGCGCCTGCGACCACTGATCGAAGTTGACGCTGCCGACACTCCCCCGGTTGAGGCGGTTCGCCTGTCCGAACGTCAAGCCCACGTCGTGCAGCATCATGAAGGGCTTGTCGCACTCGCTCTCACCGGTCCGGCCGTCCGGCAGGCACAGCAGACGCTGCTGCTCCGCCTTGTTGTCGGTGTGCTGCATGAAGACGGCGAGCAGTTTCAACGCATCCCGCTGCGCTCGGGGTGCGCCGCCCTGCTGTTCGTCGACCAGGTCCAGTTCCGGCCACGCCCAGCCGCCGTCGTTTTCGCTGCCCATTTCGTGGCCCTTCGGCTTGCGCTCGATGACGGCCGGATCGAACAGGTGTTCACCGGCGACCCGTGCGTGCTCCTTCCAGGGATCAGACGAGCACCCTCGACAGGTCACGCGCACCGGATACACCCAGTCGGCGCCGAAGCCAAGTGCCCACAGGAGCCGGCTCGCCAGTACCGCGCCATGGACTTCACCGTTCTCTTTCCCGTACCTGACCTTCACGACATCGTCGCCGATGGCGCACTCGAATTTCTGTGTGGTCCCTGACAACTTCTTCTCGACGTAGCCGCAGATCACGTCCTCGTTTGGTTGAAACGCTCCGGGCCCCTGCGGCCCGGCGCGGAGGTCCATTCCCGATACATTCGTCGGCGCCCAGATCTGGGCTTTCCGGATGAACGCGAGCCGCGCTTCCTTGGTCGCCAACTCAGTCTTCCGGGGCTGAGCGTCCTTCTTCGCCTGGGCGCCGGCCGTGCCGGCGACCGCGACGAGGGCCACGAGGGCGATGAGGACGGCAAGGATGGGACGGGGAGTCATTGTGGTATCGCACATCTTGACACATGGCCGGTATCGGCTAGCGGCGCGCGATCACACTCTCTTCGAGCCGTACGATGCGCGACAACAGGTGTGCGATGAACCGGTCGGACATCGCACGCTGCTTGTGCAGCAGCTGCACCATCTTCGCTTTGCCGATGCGCACGATCACGCTCGGGGCGATGGCCGTGGCGATGCGGGTCCGGACCGGCTGGCCGGACAGGCACTCGTCGCCGAAGAAATCACCCGGCCCGAGCATGGCCACAACGGATTCGTGGCCGGTCTTCGAGAGCGCCGTCAGTCTGACGCGGCCCGTTCGAATGTAGAGGACCTCCCGGCAGGCGTCGCCCTGCGTGAAGATGGTCTCGTCCCGCCTGTACTCCGCGAGCGACCTGTCAATTCCTGCCGAGTCGAGAAACGCCTGCGCGTTGAACGCCTGAACGGTTCGTCTTGCCGGGCTCGCGCCTGTTTCAGGTTCCACGCGGTGAGCATGATGCTTCGCCCGGCGATCACGATGTGCACAAATGAACACGCGCCGAGGGCGGTGACGCTCTATCCTCGCTGGTGATCGGAGAAATCACCATGCTGTCAACACTCGTCGTCATCCTCGTCGTCTTGTGGGCCCTCGGGCTGGCTACGTCCTACACGCTCGGAGGTTTGATCCACATTCTCCTGGTGCTGGCGATTATCGGCGTGCTCGTTCGCATCATTCAGGGTAGAAACCCGCTCGCCGGGTAGAGATTCATTTCTGACAAGCCGTCAGCAAACGGAGGTTGAACCATGACGCTTACACTGCCAGGGCTGATCGTACTGATCGTTATCGCCGCTGTCTGCGGTGCCGTCGGTAAGTCGCTTGCGGGCGGAGGGCCGGGCGGGCTGGTCGCTTCAATCGCGCTCGGTTTCATCGGCGCGCTCTTCGGGCCGTGGGTCGCGCTGCAGCTCCATTTGTCCGAGCCGCTCGTTCTCCATGCAGGCGGCCAGCCGTTTCCGATTGTCTGGTCGATCGTCGGAGCCGCGCTATTCGTGGCGCTTCTTCATCTCATGTCCGGGCGGCGGTGGGCCAGAGTCTGAAGGCGCGCGGCGCCTCAGTCGCTGTCGCCGAAGTGCCGGCCTCCAGGAGCGCGCGAAACTCCTCGGCCGGCATTGGCTGCTTGAGATAGTAGCCCCGGCCGGCCTCGCCACCCGCGCCGCTCAGAGAGTCCGGCGGCTCAGGCGTGTTCAACGGGTCCACGCCGGAGTCGTCCACGCGCAGCCGAACGCCAGCGTCTTTCAACGCCTTGAGCGTCGAGACCGTCGAATCAGCATGCTTCATCAGCGCGCTTTCGCCGAGCTCGAGCTCCAGATGCTCTGGAGACACTCCGGTTTCTCTCAAGATGGTCCGGACGCTCGCGACGAAGTCCCGGCTTCTGAACTCGATGGCCGAGATGTTCACCGACAACGGCACGGGCGCCAATCCGGCATCGAGCCACACGCGCAACTGCCCGCACGCTTCACGCAGTACCCATCGTCCGATGGGAAGGATCAGCCCGGTGCTCTCCGCGATCGGGACGAACTGCGCGGGCGGAATGACCCCCCGGTCGGGGTGTCTCCAACGCAGCAGGGCTTCGACGCCGACAACCGCCCGCGAGGCGAGGCCGAATTTCGGCTGATACTGCAGCGAGAACTGATTGCGCTCGAGCGCGACACGCAAGGCGGTTTCAATGAACTGCCACTCCGCCGCGCGGACCACCATGTCCTGCGTGAAGAACCTGTAGGTATTACGGCCATCCTGCTTGGCGTGATACATCGCGGTATCGGCGTTGCCAATCAGCGCGTCCGCATCTTCCGCATCGTCGGGGTAGACGCTGAGGCCGATGCTGGCGGGCACGCGCAGCAAGTCGGAACCGATGGCATAGGGCACGGCCAGCGCCGACAGCAGTTTGGCCGCGCTGGTGCCGGCGTTCTCGAGCGTCGCCAACTCAGGGAGCACGACGACAAATTCGTCGCCGCCCAGGCGGCCGACCGTATCCGAGCGCCGCACCGAGCGGCGCAGGCGTGCGGCCACTTCCTGGAGCAGGCGATCGCCCACGCTGTGCCCCAGCGAATCATTGACCTCCTTGAAGCGGTCCAGATCCAGGAACAACACGGCGACCTGGCCTCCATGGCGCCGCGCCGATGCGATGGCCTGCTGAAGCCGGTCGCGGAGCAGCAGGCGGTTCGGCAAGTCGGTCAGGAAGTCGTGCTGCGCCAGATGGGCCAGCTGCGCCGACAGCTGCCGCGCGGCACTCACGTCGTGAAACACGATGACGGCTCCCGTGGTCCGTCCGTGGCGATCGTGGATAGGCGCGGCGGAGTCTTCGATGGGCGACTCATGTCCGTCGCGCCGGATCAGAATGCAGTTGGCCGTGAGGTTGACGGCTTTGTTCTGACGAACGGCCAGCGCCATCGGGTTTTCCGACGGCTCGCGGGTGGCGCCGTTGATGATGTGGAAGACGTCTTCGAGAGGCCGGCCGGCCGCCTCCGCCAGCGGCCATCCCATCATGACCTCCGCGGCGGCATTCAGATAGGTCACGTTGCCTGAGACATCGGTGCACAGCACGGCGTCGCCAATCGAATTCAGCGTGACCTGAGCGCGCTCCCGTTCCGCGAACAGCGCATCTTCCTTCGCGTGGCGCTCGAGCATGCTTCTCAGCGCACGTGTCAGCGAATACCGATCGAGACGATCCTTGAGAAGATAGTCGTCTGCCCCACGTTCAACGGCCCGCCGGCCGGTGAGTTCCTCGTCCGCACAGAGCACGAGAATCGGAGTGTGCGGGGCCGCGGCCGACATCTTGTCGAATGTCACGATGCCGCTGCTGTCGGGCAGGAACAGATTCAGGATGATCCCCGCCACTCCCCGCCGCTTCACACGCTGAAGCCCGTCGGCGAGACACTGCGCCCATTCGACGGGCGGCTGGCCTTGCCCGGCCAGGGCCTCCAGAACCGTCGACGCATTTCTGGGATCTCCCTCGATCAGGAGGAGGACGTCGCCGGTGTGGTCCACGCTGCCCGGTTGAGCTGTATTCACCCAGACATGATCCAACCACGTCGGGCATTCTCGAGCTGTACGCTTTGAGACACGCGGGGCGACTGTGCCTTTTGGAACAGGAGGCCCGCTAGTGCTGAGCGACACTGACGGGACGTCTCTGCGGCACGTGCCTTCAGAAGCGTGATCCGCCCACGCAGGAGAAGCATCATGGGTGCGTTAATCATCGTCGTCAGCGCTGATGAGCGAGCGCTTCGCCTTACCGAGGCGTTGCTCTCCGAACACGGGTATCTGGTGGGGACGGCGACTTCCTTCGCTGAAGGCCTGGCGCTGCTCAATGCGGTGACCCCGGATCTGCTGATTGCTGATCTTCGTCTCAGCGACTACAACGGCCTGCAGCTGGCCACGCAGACCCATCTCGCGCATCCCGACGTCGCGGTCATCATCACGTCTGTAACCGACGACTGGTGGGCTGAAGGCGAGGCGAAACGCCACGGCGCTGACTTCATCGCCGCTCCACTCGACAATCCCGCCTTTGTTCCATGCGTCCGGGCGGCGCTGGACCGCCGGCGGCCCGCGCAGAAGCCCATGCGTCGCTGGTTCCGCAGCCTGGTGGCTGGCGTGACGCCCGTGGACGCCGCGAGCGGCCGCGCGCAGATCGTCGACATGAGTTATGGCGGCGTTCAACTCGCCTTCACAGGCCCGCGCGTGATTCCGGCGACGTTCGAGATCAGGCTGCCACGCGGTGGCGTCACCGTGCAGGCACGCTGCGTGTGGACGCGATCGTCGTCAGACGGGCATTTCTACTGCGGCGCAGAACTGGCGGAAGACGCCGCACATTCCTGGCGCGAGTTCGTCGAGGCGCTTCAAGGGCGCAGGAATGGACGGGTCGTCATTCCAAAGCCGTCAACGAGCATCGCGTGAATTCGACCGACGGCTGTGCTGTTGGGAACAGGGCGGCGTGCGGGTCGCGGCTACGCTGATTCAGTTCACAGGAGGCAGCATGTCCAAGAAATGGCTATCAGCACTCACGCTCGGCGGTCTCGTCGTCACCGGATTGCCTGCGTGCGCGACGCGGGGCTTCGTGAAAACGCGCGTCCAGGAAGTCAACGCTAAAGTCGAGACGCTGACGCAGTCCGTCGAAGAAACGCAGGAGCGCACGCGTCGAAACGAAGGCACGATTAAAGACACCGATCTGAAGGCGCAGGCGGCGCAGACGTCGGCGGATCAGGCGCGACAGGCCGCGAATACCGCCGGCACCGACGCCAGGGTCGCCGGCACGAAGGCCGATGGAGTCGCCGTCAAGACCGATGCGATCGACAAGGCGTCCCGGCGCATCGTCTTCACCGTGATGCTCAGCGACGACGAAGGGCAGTTCAAGTTCGGTAAGACCGATCTGCCGGATGAGGCGAAAGCCAATATCGACAAGGTCGTGAATCAGCTCAAGGCCGATCCGAACGGCGCCTATCTCGAGATCGAAGGCTACACGGACTCGGTCGGCGGGAAGATTGTCAACGAACGCATCGGCCTCGAGCGCGCCGAGAACGTCAAGCGGTACCTGTTCGAGCAGCACCAGATTCCGCTGCACAAGATGAACGTCATCAGCTACGGGGCCGCCAATCCCGTGGCGTCGAACAAGACGTCGGTGGGCCGGGCGCAGAACCGGCGGATCGTCATCAGGGTTCTGATTTAACCTGCGCGGACGCTGTCCCGCCGGTGACGCGGGACAGCGGAATCCGTACAGTCAGGACCGTCCCTTTCCCTCTCGAGCGTCCGAGCGTGAACGTCCCGCCAAGGGCCAGGGTGCGCTCCCTCATTCCGGTGATGCCGATCGATTCATGGCTGAGCATGGCCTTTCTGGTGATGCCTTTTCCGTTGTCCACCACCATCACGCTCAGATCGTTCTTTCTCATCGTGACGGCAACGAGCGCCCGCGACGCCTGAGCATGCCGGGCGACATTCGTCAACGCGGCCTGGACGATCCTGAACACAGCGACCGACGCTGAACGATCAAACGTGTCCCCTGCCACGTTGGTCTTGAACCGGCACGGTGTTCCCGTGTCTCCCTCGAATTCCCTCGCCTGCGATTTCAAGCTCTCGATCAGGCCCAGCTCATCGAGGGCGCCGGTGCGCAGCTGGCCCGCGACGTTCTTGATCGACCTGATCAGATTCGTCGTCGTGGCCGACAGCGAGCTGATTCTCTCCTGCAATGGCCGTTGCCCTCGAGGCAACTTGCGGAATACCCAGGACAATCCCAGCTGCAGGCTGGTGAGGGCCTGGCCGCACTCGTCGTGAAGCTCACGAGCGATCGCGAGCCGCTCATCGTCTCGAACCGACAGCAGGTTCGCCGCCAGGGCACGCAGTTGATTCCGTGAATTCCTGAGGTCTTCTTCGGCCTGCTTCAAGCGAAGCAGCATGGGGCCACGGGCACCGACCACCGCGTCCACCTGCTGGGTCCTCAAGGCGTGCATGAGGTCCTCAGCCGCCTTCAGCTTGACTGCCAGTTCGCGGTAGCGACTCAACAGGTCCTCATCGGGGACACTTCAGCCTGAGGGCGGCAAGGATCTGGCGGGTGTCGTTGAGGTTGCCGAACACCGTGACGGCCGGAATCGGCTTGACCAGGATCAACGTCGGCGTCACGAGCACGTGATTCTTATAGGCGGACGAGGCGTCCTTCAGAACATCAATGGTGTCGATCGTGTAGCGTCCTTTGATGTGCTCCTCGCACAGCCGGGCCAGGTTCTCCCTCGCCTGCAGGGAATTCGATTCGTTGCCGGCGACGAACAGGCGGAAGACATGAGTCTCGCCTTTGCGAGCCTTCCTCATCGAACCCGCTAGCTCTTCACCCGGTCGAGACCTCGATCGGTGATGCTGAAGGTGTGGAACTGCTCGGAATGCTTCGACCCTCTGGCCTTTATGACGGTCAACTGGCGCTCCATGGAGCGGCCGTTCAGAAGATGGCGGAGCAGGACGATGGTATCGACGAGAGATGACACGCCGATCCCGCTGATCTCCGCGGCGACATCCAGACCCGCCGTCTGGTTGATATAGATGCACGTGATGCCGCGCTCTTTGCAGACGTTCAGGACCCGCATCAGGTATTCAAACGCGGCTTGATCCGACCCCATGCGCTTGCACGCCGAGATCGCATCAACGACCACGTGTTCGGGTTCCAGCTCATCCAAGTCTCTCAGGGAATAGAACAGGTGCTCTTCAACGCCCATCGCCTCCGGCAGATACGATCGAATCCCCAGCGTCCCTGCTTTCACCAGCGGTTGCAGGGCGAGACCCGGGCTCAACATGTTGCTCGCCATCGATTCCGCCGACTCTTCGAAATTGAGATACAGCACTCGCTCGCCGCGCAGGCACGCGGCCTGGGCAAAGACACAGGCCATCGTCGTCTTTCCCGCGCCGGCCGTCCCGGCGATCAGGATGCTGGTCCCGCGCTTGTAGCCGCCGCCAAGCACGTCATCCAGCCACGCCGCTCCGCTCGACACTCGTGGCCCCGGAGCGCGGTGCTGCAGCACGTTGCTCGTGATGGGGATGAGGTTGATGCCGTCTTCGTTGATGATGAATGGATACTCATTGCGGCCGTATCCCGAGCCGCGATACTTGATCACGCGCAGCCGGCGCGTCGTGATCTGAGCCGTGACCCGCTGGTCCACATGAATCACGCAATCCGCCATGAAGTCGAGAAACGCGTAGCGGCCAGGCACATCCTCTCCCGGTGTCGCCTTAAACGTCATGATCGTGGTCAGACGTCGATCGAGCAGCCATTCGTGCAGCGCATACAACTCCCGGCGCTCGCGCATCGGGTTGTCGTACAAATGCAGCAGCGCGTCCACGGCATCGACCACCACGAGCTTCGCGTTCATGGCCTTGATCCGCTGATCGAGAACAGCCAGCAGGCCCGCGATGGAGAACTCGCCGGACACGATCCCCGCGGGATCCAGGCGCGCTTCCATCAGATAGAGTTTGTTTTTTCTCTCCAGCCGGGTGAGGTCAAGTCCACGGCTCCAGGCGTCCTGGCGGACGGCCGCGGCCCGCTCCTCGAACATCACCAGAATGCCCGCCTGACCGACCTCGGCGCCACGGAGCAGGCACTGCAAGCCCGTCAGGGTTTTCCCGCTTCCAGCGCCCCCGCTGATAATCGTCACGCGGCCCGCGGGGACGCCGCCGCCCAGCACCAAATCCAGACCGGAAATACCCGTTGACACCTTCTGGATCTGTTGCTCTTTCTTCTGTCCGCGTGTCGCGTCTGCCCGTGGGGGCCTTCGCTTTGCTGTGATCACGGCAATCCGTCCTTGGCGTTCCAGATTAGTAGCGACTCGCCGCTGCGCGCGGGCCCTGGCAAGGTCAGTGCGCACGCGAGAGATGGTGCGTCTTCCGAATCGCCTTCTCCACGAATACGGCGACATCGGATTCGACAGCGCCGAGACTCACCTTCAGCCGGGCGCCAATGTCGACACTGCTGGCTCCTTCAAGGACGAGTTGCAACACTTTTCGCTGATGGGCGGTCAGCATGCCAGAGAGTCTCAGCACGGCAGCCTTGGCTGAGCGCAAATATCGGATCACGAAGGCGGCGGAAAGCTGCGGGCTCACGTAGCATTTTCCGGCCGCCACATCATGCACGGCCCGCAGGAGGTCGCCTCCGCAGGACTCCTTGACGACGAAGGCCGTCGCACCGCTCTTGAATGCATCCACCAGATACGCGTCGTCCCCGTACATCGTCAGGACGATCACGCGAGTACTTGATTTCAGGCGCGAGACCCTGCGTGTCGTTTCCAGGCCGTCCATCCCGGGCATCATCAGATCGACGATCAGCACGTCAGGTTTTCTGAGCTTCACCAGGTCGAGCGCCCCGAGACCGTCAGCCGCTTCTCCCACGACCTCACATTCAGGATCCGATTCCAACAGGAGGCGCAGACCCTCCCTCACAACGACATGGTCGTCAGCCAGTACGACGGTTACCATCGAGTCCTTCCCATCACCTTGGTCCTCCGCTCGTTCGGCGCAGCGTACGCGAGCGGGACCAACGGAAACTGTCCAATTGTGCACACTCTCGACGACTCTTCAGACGAGACGTCGCCGTTCGAGCAGCCGCCGAATTGTCGCCAGCAGGAGCGTCCGCGTACAGGGTTTCGCGAGGACGACATCGCAACCCGCGTCGAGCGCGGCCGCCTGGATCCAGTCCGACGCATCGCCCGTCACCACCACGACACCGATGTCGCGCGTCGCAATATCGGCGCGAAGGCGCCGGCAGAGATCCAGGCCGTTCATGACGGGCATTTGAATGTCGGTCACGACGACGTGCGGGACGGCGCGCCGCGCCTCATCCAGCGCCAGAATTCCGTTTTCGGCCGTCGAGACATCCAATCCGCAACCGCGCAGGAAACCCGAATGCAGATCGCGGACGACGGGTACGTCGTCGACGACGAGAACGCGCGGAGCCGGCCGCAGAGGAGCTGTCGTCTCAGCGCGGAATCGCATTCACCGCAACGGTAGGGCGAGCCGCTTCTCGGCCGCTATCCAATAACGAACAGTTGTGAGACCGCGCACGTTCAGTCGTTGTGCTGTCGAGTACACGCCCGAAAATCTTCCGGCCCCATAGTTGCTATCAATCGACTGGCGCTCATCGAGATGGCAACGACCTGCTATTCGGGTGGCACCAACGTTCGGTTTGTGTCCGC
>Ga0326726_10005367_pt1 | contig 11620 bp, 6 predicted proteins | sample MHFenrmetagenome_2_FD_207603 | JGI IMG/M metagenome (GOLD analysis project Ga0326726, IMG submission 207603) | Lab enriched peat soil microbial communities from Michigan Hollow, Ithaca, NY, United States - MHF15MN | ecosystem: Environmental > Terrestrial > Soil > Wetlands > Peat | place: USA...
GTTCGCGAACTTGAGGCTATGAATGATCGCGTGCGGCGTGGTGTGCAGGCCGTCGACGCCGTCGAAGATCTTCTGGAACGTCGCGTTGCGCTCGGCCGCGTTCGCGCCCTTGAGGTACTTGTACTGCCACGATCCGCTCTTGTAGAGCTCGCAGCTCTTCATGAACGTGGTGAGCTCGGACGACTTGATCTCGGTGTACGACTCGCGGTCGACCTGGGCGGTCGGGCCGAGCTGGTCGTTGAGGAACATCCGGAACGGACGATCGCCGGGTAGCGGCATCGTGATCGGCTTCTTCAGCGTGACGTCGCGGACGAGCTTGATCGCCTTGCCGTCGAGCGTGCCTTCGATCGCGTCGTCCTCGACGCCCTTGGCGTTCGCCTTGAGGTCGAGCGCAGCACCGGTGCCGACAAGCTTCGTGCCCGACAGGCTGACGGTGAAGACCTTGCCGCCCATGTGGACGCGGACGCCGACCGCCGGCCACGACTCGATCACGACGTCGTCGGCGAGCTTCTTGTTGTCGTACGTGCCCGACCACAGGCCGTTGAGGTTGTCGCCGGCCAGGACGGTGGCCCAGCCATCGGCCTTGCCGTCGCCGCCATCGCCCACGTAGTCGTCGTCCTCGACCGAATCGTCCATGACGCACGCCGGAGCGGCGGTCGCGAGGAGTGAGCCGAACAGGAAGGTGGCGAGAAGGCCGGACGTTCGCTTCATGATGTCCGGTAGATGAGCAATGTCCGGGCCGGAACCTTGCCCCATGAAAACGGGTAGTTGTGCCCCGGTCGCAACTCGACTTGGCGGAAGGCCGGCTTGCCAGGCGCCGACCGTTTGTCGACGTCCGAAAATGCGAAGCGGCCCCGATCTCGGGGCCGCTCGGGAAACCTCGTTCGACGCGATCAGTACGCCATCGGCGTGCCGGCGAAGGCCTTGCGAGCCGCGTCGTCCGTGCAGTCGACCACCGGGGTCAGCTTGGGATTGACCGCGAGCAGCTTCGACTCGATGTCGGCCAGCGACTCGGACCCTCTGGTGACGTCGGTGGCCTTGACCGTGACGTCGATCGCCTTCATGGCGCCGCACGTGTTGACCATCTCGTAGTCACCGGTCTTGCCGACGCTGTCCATCATCGCCGGATCGCCGAACAGCGCATCACCCGAGATCGTGACGAGCTTGACGTCCTGCGGCTTGGCGTTGATCAGGCTGCGATACGCGCTGACGCCGGGTTGCTTCGTCACGACGAGCAGGTCCGCGGCCTTGCCGACCTCGATCGAGCCGACGAACTTCTGGAGGCCGAACGTCGTCGCCGGGTTGATCGTGACCATGTCGACCAGCTGCTGGTCGGTGATGCTGCCCCGCCACAAGATCTGGTTGGTGCGATCGGCGATCTTGAGCTCGCCGAGCAGGTTGGCCGAGCCGCTGGGCGCCCAGTCCGAGCCGAGCGAGACGCGCACGCCGGCGGCCAGCGCGCTAGGCACGTCGGCGGTCTTGCCGTACAGGAGCAGGTTCGACAGCGGCGACCAGATGACCTTTGCGCCGGACGCGGCGATCTCCTTGTAGTCGGCCGCGTTGAACGCGGCGGTGTGGATCATCACCAGCTGCGGCACGGCGAGCCCTTCCGCCTTCAGCTGGCCCCACTCGGCATGCGCGTGGTCGTCGATGCCCTCGCCAGCGTGGACGACGAACGCGTCGAGCCGGTTGGCCGCGATGTCGGCCTTGATGCTGTCGGCGAACGACGGCTTGCCGCTGATGCCGCGGGTGAACCCGGAGATGCTCATCACGTTCTGGCGAACGCGGTCCTGGCAGAAGTTCGTGCCCTCGAGGTTGCGAACCAGCGACCGCGTGCACGCGGTCAGCGGCGTGCCCTGGATCGCGGTGGTGCCACCGACGAGCCCGCGCACCTCACCGTGCCGCAGCGCCTCGCACTGGATCCCGGCGGCGGTCACCGCGTTCTTCGGATCCTTGACGAGCGTCTGGTACAGGCTCGCGTTCGGCCACTGGTCGCGGTCGCCGTAGCGCTTGCCGAGGTCGGCGATCGGGATGTGGTTGTATTCGACGTGCCCGTGGCCGTCGATCAGGCCCGGGAAGATGACGCCGTCGGTCTCGACGATCGGCATGCCCTTGGGAGCCAATGCCGTGATCGCCGCGATCTTCTCGTCGGTCACCGTCACGTAGTTCGCGACCGCCACGCCGGTCGGCGTCACGACATCGCCGTGGAGCGCGTACGACCCGGTGCGGATCGGGGCGTTGCAGCCGGAGCGATACCCGCTCTTGTTGACCGCGTCTTCCTTGCCGCCGACGTCGACGGTGTCGTCGTTCTCGTCCGGGTCGAACGCTCCTTCGAGCTCTTCGGCAACACAGGCGGCGAGTGCGACCGAAGAGAGGATCATGACGAGGTGTTTGCGGCGCATGGTGAGTTCCTTTGTCCGATAGTCGGACAGCACGCCCCATGCCGCGCCCAAGTCCACGAAAGCATTTCAAGTGGCTACTCGAGCTTCCTGGCTGCAACTCACATGCACCACTCCACCTGTCAGGTCTGCAGGCTCCACACGCCGTGATCGAGTGCACCAGCGTCGGTCTGACTAACGCTTCGGGCGGATGCCGACGTCGGAGCCTTCGAGCCGAAAGTGCGCCTCGGCGGCGGCCATCTGCTCGGCCTCTTTCTTCGACTTGCCGACCGCGCGCGCCCATTCGTCGGTACCGATCGTGACCGCGACGACGAAGCGCTTGTTGTGATCGGGCCCGAGCTCCTGGACCACGTGGTACGTCGGCGTCGCCTTGAGGCGCGCCTGCGCGGTCTCCTGGAGCCGCGTCTTGAAGTCGTAGAAACCCTTGAACTCGACGGTCTCGATGCGGTGCGCCAGCAACCGCTGCACCATCTGCTGCGCGGCCTCGAAGCCACCGTCGAGGTAGACCGCGGCGAGGATCGCCTCGAACGCGTCTGCGAGAATCGACGGCTTCGTCCGGCCGCCGGACTTCTCCTCGCCCTTGCCGAGCATCAGCCACTGGCCGAGGCCGAGCTGACCGGCGACCTCGGACAGCCCGGTCTCGCTCACGACCTGCGCGCGGGTCACGCTCAGCTCGCCCTCGCGGAGCTGCGGGTAGCGCGTCATCAGGCGGTGGCCGACGACGAGATCGAGGACCGCGTCGCCCAGGAACTCCATGCGTTCGTTGTCTTCCTGGCGCTCGGCGGGTTGCTGCTCGTTGCACCAGCTCGCGTGGCGAAGCGCGGTCTCGAGGAGCGCGCGATCCTTGAACGGATAGCCCAGAACGGCCTCCAGCTCGGAGTAATCAGCCACGCGGGCATGATACCTTCGACGCGGTGGAAGCGCTGCGCGAGCGTTTCGGGAAGTATCACGTCCTCGAGAAGATCGCGCAGGGCGGGATGGCCGAGGTCTACAAGGTCAAGACCATCGGAATCGCCGGGTTCGAGAAGGTCCAGGCGCTCAAGCGGATCCTGCCTCACTCGGCGCGCGAGGGCAGGTTCATCCGCAGCTTCATCGACGAGGCGCGGATCGCGGTCGAGCTGACGCACCGGAACATCGTCCAGGTGTTCGATTTCGGGAAGGCGGATGGCGAGCTGTTCCTCGCGATGGAGCTGATCGAGGGTCGCGACCTGCGCACGGCGACGAGCCAGGCGGTGGCGCGCGACCTGCCCTGCCCGGTCAACGTCGCCGCGTACATCATCGCGGAGGTCGCGGCCGGGCTCGACTACGCGCACCGCAAGACCGACCTCTACGGCACCGAGCTCAACATCGTCCACTGCGACGTGTCGCCGTCGAACGTGATGCTGTCGATCGATGGCTACGTGAAGATCCTCGATTTCGGGATCGCGCGCGCGACGTTCGCGTCGGCGCTCGAGCGCCGGCGCTTGCGCGGCAAGCCACGCTACATGGCTCCCGAGCAGACGCTCGGCGAGCCGCCGACCGCCGCGGCCGACGTGTTCGCGCTCGGCATCATCGCGTGGGAGCTGTTCACGGGGCTGCCGCTGTTTCGCGGCCCGGATCTCAAGTCGATCCTCGAGGCGGTGCGGCGCACCGAGCCGCCGCGGGTAGATCGCCTGAACCCTCAGGTGCCCAAAGAAATTGTAGAAGCGATCGCGATCGCGTTATCGCGCGAGCCACCGGCGCGCGGCACCACGGCGGATCTGCTGGCGGCGTGTGCGCGCACGTCGCTGCAGGGCGGCTCGCACGCGCTGACGGCGTGGCTCGAAGCGATCGACGAGCGCGAGGGTGATGCGGCGCCGGCGTCGCGGTCGGCGCAGTCGGTGAGCGTCCCGCGGCCGCCACCACCGATCGACGACGCACCGCCGGCGCGGCCATCGGCGACGCAGTCGCTCAACCTGCCCGCGGCGCAGCAGCTCGCGGGCTTCGGCGAGGGTACGCCGGGGTTCGGCGACGTCTCGCACGAACCATCGACATCGGCCACGGCGGTGCGTCAGTTCGGTCAAGGCTTCGAGGCCGACGCGACGACGACCGCGGCGCAGGACGTGGCCTACAACCGCCTCACGACCACCGGCCAGAGCTACCAGCGCTTCGGCGATCGCGATCCGACGGCGAGCACGACCGGCGTCAAGTTCGAGGCGCCGACCCAGACGTCGCAACAGCGGTTCGGCGATCGCGATCCGACGGCGAGCACCTCGACCGCCGTCGCGCGCTGGGGCTTCGAGGGGACCGCGGTCGGTGGTGGCCGGCTCTCCGACGCGCTGCCGCCGGAACGGCCGTCGACGTCGCCGATCGCGCCGCCGCCGCACATGGACGACAAGTTCGACGCGACGCGGATCTCGCGGCCGTCGTACGGCGTGCTCGTGCTGGCACCGGGCACGGCGCCGTCGGCCCTGCGCTTCGATGACGAGGCGACGCAGCACGCGTTCACCGCGCCGCCGACCGGCGCGAGCGATGCGACGAGCTTCGACGAGCTCGTGGTCGAGCAGGATGTCGGCGCACCGCCGGAGATGGCGGCCGACGAGCCGATCGACGAGGACCTCGGCGCGCTCGCGCTTGGCGCGCCGGCCGAGCGCCGCCGCACGGTCGTGGTGGTCGGCGTCCTCGAGGGCGCGGCGGTGGAGACGCTGCGGCCGCTCGCGCGTGGCCTCGGCGAGCTCGCGTACCAGCGCGGTGGCGTGGTGCTCGCGCTCGAGCCCGATGCGCTCGTGGTCGCGTTCGGGCTCGAGGTCGCCGGCGAGGATGACGTCGCGGTCGCGATGGGCTGGGCGCTCGACGCGACCGCGGTGGTGACGCGCGGTCGCAACGAGGATGGTGCCGGCCCGGCGCTGAAGATCGGCGCGCGTACCGGCGTCACGACGAACCCGGAACGCGCGTCGAAGATCCCGCAGGACGCGATCGACGAGGCGCGCGCGCTGGCTCGCGAAGCAGCGCCCGAGCGACCGCGGTTCGTGGGCGCCGCCGGCCGCGTGACGAGCAGCCTGTACACGCTGCGCGAGGTACCGGCACCGCTTCGCGCGTTGCGACGCGGCCGCGTGATCGAGGTCGTCGGCCCGCGCGGCCTCGACGAGCGCGATCGGGCGCGGCTCGAGCGTCGCGGCAAGTTCGTGGGGCGGAGCGCGCAGCTCGCCGAGCTCGGCACGTGGTTCGAGCGCGCGATCGCGTCGGACCGCCGGCTGGCGGTGATGGTCCTGGGCGCGGCCGGGACCGGAAAGAGCCGGTTGGTCGCCGAGACGATCGCGAGCCGCACCGCCGCTGGCAGCGTGCGGCAGGTGATGATCGCCGCCAACCCGGCGAGCCGGCACTCGCCGTTCGCGCTCGTGATCGATTTCTACCAGGCGGCGCTCGGCGTGGCTCCCGTACGCGGGCGTGCAGCGCGTACGCAGCTGATGCAGCGGCTCGCGCACGTGATGAAGACGGCGAACATTCCCGACGATCGCGCGCGCGCGGTGGCGGTCGATCTCGATCGCGCGATGGAGCTGCGCGATGGCGTCGGCGTCGGCGCGCCCGAGGTCGCCGATCTGCGCCCGCGGATCGCGGCCGGGCTCGCGGTGTTCCGCGACGCGATGGGGCGTGACCAGCCGGTGCTCACGGTGATCGAGGACATCCACCTGTGCGATGGCCCGAGTCTCGAGGTCGTCCGCCACACGCTCGCGGCGCCGCAACTCGCGCCGGAGCTGCTGATCTTGACGTCGCGCCCCGACGGCCCGGCCCCTCCGCCGGTCGATGCGGTGATCACGGTCGGTGACCTCGTCGGTGGCGAGCTGCGCGCGCTGATCGCGGATCGTCTCGGCGATGCCGCGACGCCGCTCAACATCGCGGCGGTGATCGCGCGTGGCGGCGGGAATCCGCTGTTCGTCGAAGAGCTCGCGCAGGCCGTCCGCGAGGCCGGCGACGACGTGCCGGCGACGGCGCGCGACGTGGTGGCGGCGCGCGTCGATCGCTTGACCCCGCGTGCGAAGACCGCGGTGCGGCTCGCGGCCGTGATGGGCGGGACCGTGCGCGCGCGCCTCGTCGAGGAGCTGCTCGGCGACGACAAGCCCGATGACGCGAGCGCGCTCGACGAGCTGGTCGAGGCCGGCTTCCTCGTGCGCCCCGAATCGGCGGCCCACTCGACCGAGGGTGAGCTGTACTTCGCGCGCGGGCTCGTGCGCGAGGTCGTCTACGACTCGTTGCCGCTGCGCGCGCAGCGCGAGCTTCACGCTCGGGTCGGCCACCTGCTGGCGTCGCGGTTCTTCGCGGGGCGCGAGGAGCCGCCGGCGGTGATCGCCGACCACCTCGAGAAGGGTGGCGAGGCCGCTGCGGCCGCGGCGTTCTGGCTGCGGGCCGGGCGGCTCGCGATGACCGCGTCCGATGCCGATGCCGCGGTCGCGCACTTCACGCGGACCTTGACCCTCGAGCGCGAGCTCGGCGCGGTGCCGCCGACGGCGACGTCGCACACGCGGCGGCGCGAGGCCCTCGCCGGGCGCGAACAGGCGAACCGGCTGCGCGGCGATCTGGTGTCGGATGCCGGGGACCTCGACGAGCTGCAGCGGCTGTGCGAGGGCGATCAGCAGCGGCTCGCCGATGTCGCGATCCGGCGCGCACACCGACTGCTGCGAGTCGGCGACTATGCCGGCGCGACGGTGGCCACGGTCGTGGCCGAGGATCTCGCGCGTGCGGTGGTCGATGGCCGCTTGCTCGGCGAGGCGCTGCGCGTCCGCGGCGAGATCCTCGAGCGGCTCGGCCGGTTCGACGAGGCGCTCGATATCGTCGAGCGGTCGCGCCAGGTGTTCGCGAAGGAAGGTGCGGTCGTCGAGGAGATGCAGGCGATGGTCGGGCGTGGCCGTATCCACCTGATGCGCGCGCACTACGAGGCCGCGCGCGCGGTGTACCGGCCGGTGATCGCGCGCGTCGAGAAGGCAGGCGATCCGTGGCTCGAGCGCGTGGTGCAGAACCACGTCGCGATCATCGAGATGTGTCTCGGCAACTACACCGTGGCGATGCAGTCGGCCGAGCGGTCGCTCGAGCTGTGCCGGCGGTACGGCGATCGCGCGCGCGAGGGCGACGCGCTGAGCGTGATGGGCATCATCCTCTTCGAGGTCGGGCTGTTCGATCGCGCGGCGAAGACGTTCGAGCAAGCGCTCGAGCTCCTGGCGCGCGCGGGCTCGCGCTGGAGCCGCGCCGACTGCCTGATCTACGCCGGTGCGTGCGAGGTGCGCCGCGGCAACGAGGCCGGCTTCGCCATGCTCGACCAGGCGCTCGCCGAGGCCGAGAAGATCGGCGCTCGCTATCTCGAGGCCAACGCGCTCATCACGCGCGCCGGGGCGCGACTGTCGCGCGGTGCGTTGCCGAACGCGATCGCCGATGCGGCGCGCGGCACCGCCGTGGCGAGCGAGGCGACGCTGGTCGGCTACGAGATCCAGGGCCTCGCACGCCACGCGGTCGCGCTCGTGCGCTCGCCCGGCAACCACCTCGCCGAGGCCGGCAACCTCGTGCATCGGGCGCTCGTGCTGCTCGACAGCCAGCGCCACCTCGAGGGCTCCGAGGAAGAGGTCTACGTCAACTGCCTCGAGGTCCTGCGCAAGGCCGGCGCGAACGATCGCGCCACCGTGGTCCGGACGCGTGCCAAGGCCGAGGTCCAGCGCAAGCTCGCCGGCCTCGACGACCCCGAGTGGCGCAGCGCGTACGCCGCGCTCCCCGACGTGAAGCAGCTGCTCGAGAGCTAGGCGATCCAGCCACCGGCGAGCACGCGATCGCCGTCGTACAGCACCGCTGCCTGGCCGGGTGCGGCGACGGTGGGCTCGGCCAGCCGGAGCGTGGCGCGATCGCCGGTGATCGTGGCCTGGACCTCGATCGGCGTGCCGCGGTGGCGGACCTGGACGTGTGCGGTGAGCGCCTCGACCCGCGGTGACAGCCAGCGCAGGTCGCGAACCTCGAAGCCGGTGCGCTCCGAGGCCTCGCGCGGGCCGACGTGGACGGTGCCGCTGCGCGGATCGATCGCCGTGACGTAGCGCTTGTCGGGGATGCGCGCCTTGCCGGTCTCGTCCGGAGGCAGGACGAGGTTGCCGAGGCCGCGGTGCTGACCGACGGTGAAGTGGTGCGTGCCGTCGTGGCGGCCGAGCACGGTGCCGTCGGCGTCGATCACGGCGCCGGACATCGGCAGCGGCTTGCCGCGGCGCAGCGCGGTGGCGGCGACGAAGCCGGCGTAGTTGCCATCGGGGACGAAGCAGATCTCCTGCGACTCGGCCTTCGCGGCGTTGGGCAGCCCGAGGCGCAGCGCGTGGGCGCGGACCTCGTCCTTCGTGAAGCCGCCGAGCGGGAACCGCACGGCGCCGAGCTCGTCGCCTGGCATCGAGAACAGGAAGTACGACTGGTCCTTGCTCGGATCGAGGCCGCGCACGAGCGTGCCGTCGAGGATCTGTGCGTAGTGGCCGGTGACGAGCACGTCGGCGCCGATCGCGCGCGCGCGGGCGAGGAGCGGCGTGAACTTGATGTGCTGGTTGCACTTCACGCACGGGTTCGGGGTCTCGCCGGCGAGGTACGCTTCGACGAACTCGTCGATCACCGCGGCCGAGAACTCGGCGGACAGATCGACGACGTAGTGCGGGATGCCGAGGTGCGCGCAGACCGCGCGGGCGTCCTCGATGTCACGCGGGCCGCAGCAGCGCCCGGAGGCGGCGACCGTGCCGCGGGCGTCGTACAGCCGCATCGTCATGCCGACGACGCGGTGGCCCTGCTCGACGAGCAACGCCGCGGCGGTGGCGCTATCGACGCCACCGGACAGGGCTGCCACGATCAGACCGGACATCGGCGCAGGGTACCGCCCGCGAGGCTCCGCGGCCAGCGGTGGCCCCGCGGCAGCGGTGCTGCCCCCGCGGCCAGCGGTGCTACCGTCCGGCCGTGAAGTGCGATGTCACCGCGACCGAGCTCGACGACGCCGGCTGCGGCGTGGGCGCCGGCGATGACGGCAAGCGCGTGCACGTCGCGGACTTGCTCCCCGGCGAGCGCGCGGAGGTGGCGATCGATCACGCGAGCCCGCACAAGCCCGAGGCGTGGGGGCGGATCGTGCGCCGGCTCGGCGTCCCGAGCCAGGACCGCGTGGCACCGGCGTGCCCGGCATTCGGGCGCTGCGGCGGGTGCGTGTGGCAGCACCTCGCCTACCCCGCCCAGCTCGCGGCGAAGCACGCGCGGGTCGCGCACGCGCTGGCGGAGGTCCCGGCCGTGAAGTCCGGTGCGGTCACGATCGCGGCGGTCAGGCCGTCCCCGCAGGAGCTCGGCTACCGCAACAAGGGCAAGTACGTGGTCGGCCGCAGCGGCGAAGGCCTGATCCTCGGGGCGTACGCGCCGCGTAGTCACCACGTCGTCGACACGCTCGGCTGCCGCGTCGTCGCGCCGATCATCGACGAGGTCGCGACGTGGATCCGCGGTGCGGCCGAGCGCGCGCAGCTCCAGGCGTACGACGAGGCGACGCGCGGTGGCGAGCTGCGCTACGTGATCATCCGCGAAGCCGCGGGCGACGTGATGATCGTGCTCGTCGTCACCAGCGCGACGCCGCGCGGCAAGCTCGAGCGGGTCGCGAACGCGCTCGCGAAGCACTCGGCGGTGCGCGGGCTGGTGTCGATCGCGAACGATCGCCGCGATGGCGCGATCGTGCCGTCGGGCTCGGCGGCGCACGTGCTGCTCGGGCATGGCTATCTCGTCGAGGAGCTCGCCGGCGTGCCGGTCGAGGTCGGCGCTGCCGAGTTTCTCCAGGTCAACCGCGCGCAGGCCGCCGCGATGTACGCGCGCGTCGCCGAGCTCGGCGCCGGGGCGAAGCGCGCCGTCGATCTGTTCGCGGGCCTCGGCGGCATCGGGCTTCACCTGGCGCGCACCGGTACCGAGGTCGTCGCGGTCGAGCTCGATCGCGATGCGGTCGCGCAGCTGCGGCGCGCCGCGGAGCATGCCGGGCTGCCGCTGATGTCGCTCGGCGGGGATGCCGGCGATCTCGCGCCGGAGGTGCGCGCGTGTCTCGGCGCCGCGCCCGACGTCGTGGTCGTCAACCCGCCGCGCAAGGGGCTGGCCGGCGCGGCGGCGCTCGTCGTCGAGCTCGCCGCGCCCACGATCCTGTACGTCAGCTGCGGTCCCGAGTCGCTCGGCCGCGATCTCGTGGCGCTCGCCGCGCACGGCTGGGCGCCCGACGTGATCGAGCCGTTCGATCTGATGCCGGGGACGGCGCAGGTCGAGGTCGTCGTGCGGCTGCGGCGCGCCTAGATCACTTCAGGTCGAGCTCGAGCGGCACGGTGACCGTGGCGCCCTCGTCGACGTGGACGCGATGCACGGCGTGGCGGTGGTCGCCCGAGAACAGCTCGACGTCGATCCGCAGCTCGCCGTCCGTGTCGGGCAGCGAGCCGGTGAAGTGCGTCGAGCCGATCCGGCCCTGCAGCGCGGCGCGGTGAAACATCGACACCTGCTCGCCGTTCATCCACAGCTCGGCATCGACCGTCTTCACGGTCGGCTCGGCGGCGCCGTAGGTCAGGACGAACGTCGCGTGGGTGCGCTCGTGCTTGTTGCACATGTCCCGCGCGATGAACACGATCGCGATCCCGAACGCGATCGGGGCGATCCGGCGACGGAACAGATCGTACTTCGACACCGACGGTGGTCTAGCACGCCTGTCCCGGCGACCCACGCAAAAACTGGCTCCCCGCCCGGGGGCGCCGGATCCTTCGGGAATGCGTCCTGGTCGCCTGTGGCCCGCCGTGCTGCTCGTCGCAGCCTGTGCCACGCGTGCCCGACCCTACCGCTTCGCGTCACCGATGCTCGGGACCGCGGACGTCCCGCCCAGCTGGCTAGGACCGCCGAGTCTCGGCCGCCAACCGGACGTGTTGCGAAACCCGGACCGCATGCCGTCCGAGGATCGGGCGAGCGGCGATGGCTCGCGGGTCGTGATCCGCGTGGCGTCCGCGCGCGCGGCCGACGCGGTGCCGTCCGACGCTCGGACCCACGGTGTCGTGTGGTCGGCCCTGCGCGCGCCCCACGAGATCGATCCGATCGCAGCGACGCGGTCACCGACCGACGGCCTCGCGAAGCTCCACGAGCCCGCCGACCTGCGCGCGGTGGTCGGCCAGCGCGACAGGCGCGACGCGTTCGCCGTCACGTTCGCGTGGTCGCACGCGCTCGGCGCGACCTTCGACCCCGCGCTCGCGACCGGTCAGGATCTCGTC
>Ga0326726_10005368_pt1 | contig 11619 bp, 11 predicted proteins | sample MHFenrmetagenome_2_FD_207603 | JGI IMG/M metagenome (GOLD analysis project Ga0326726, IMG submission 207603) | Lab enriched peat soil microbial communities from Michigan Hollow, Ithaca, NY, United States - MHF15MN | ecosystem: Environmental > Terrestrial > Soil > Wetlands > Peat | place: USA...
CACCGTACCCAACTCGGGAATGGTGATCTGAAAATCGGACAAGACTTCGAGCAAAAATGCCTCGAACTCCATATCAGCGCGGTCGATCTCGTCGATCAACAGCACCGGCGGGATGGCATCCTCGCTTTGGATCGCGTCGAGTAGCGGCCGCTTGACCAGGTAGTCTTGGGTAAAGATCTCGGTCTCGACCTGCTTCTTGTCGCCGCGCTCGATCTCTTCGAGTTTGATATGGAGCATCTGCTTAGGGTAATTCCACTCGTAGAGCGCGGTGCTGGCATCGAGCCCTTCGTAACACTGCAGGCGGATCAGGCGCGCGCCTAAGACTTTGGATAGCACCTTGGCGATCTCGGTCTTGCCGACACCCGCTTCGCCTTCAAGCAAAAGCGGTTTGCCCATAACCAACGACAAATAAACCACGGTCGCCAGAGATCGGTCGCAGACATACTTTTCTTTGAGAAGAATCTCTTGAACTTGCTCAATGGTCAGCTGTTTCGGATCCACGCGCGCTTCATCCTTTGCAGTTAATTTTTGCAGCACCAGTTCACCAGGAAGCGTAGGGCTTGGATACGAACGCAATACCGCCACCATACCCTCTCCGCCATTGGCCCTAACCTCGTCGGAAATCGAGTCAACATACTCTCTTTAACCCCTTGTATCAATGTTGCCAAGCTCCATACCGACCTGGGTTTCTAGGCCAGTCGGAGCTTGGCGGGCATCAACACAGCAAGGCTCAAAGCCGTCGAATTCGCCCTTTTAGCTTTCAGCCAAATCATAACAAAGCGAATAGCAGGGCCAAAATCGGCGTTAGTCGGCGCTCCTCTCGAATTTAGACGATCGGCCCGCGCGAAGACAAAAAAAAGCCGCCCGATGAGTTCGACTCATGGGCGGCTGGTCAAAGAATCGGTAAATTCTAATAGGGAGCGATATAGGCGTCTTTGTGTGCTTTTTGGGCGCTCAGAATATTACGCAGATCAGCCGCATCTTTTTGGCTTTCCAGCTGTCCGACTCGCACTCGATGCCAGGTCTTGGATTCGTTCTTCGTCATTCGCACGTAAGCGTCGTAGCCCGACTGCCGTAGTTTTTGCGCCAACGCTTCGGCTGCGCTGGATTCAGCGATCGCAGCAACTTGCACGGTCCAAACCCGCCGAGCACCGCCAGACTTTTGCCGCTGCGCCGGGCTCACTGGAAGCGCCGGAGTGGCAGGTGCGGCTACCGGCGGCGCTGACGTAAACGACAGAAGAGACGCCGGTAGTGACGGTAACGCTGGGGCCGCGCTTTGACTAACTTGCTCTTGGGGCTTTGTTGCCACAGGTTGAGTTTGTTCAAGTGTAACTGGAACCGACTCCTGCGGTATAGCCATCGGTGGCATCATCCGACCAGTGATTGGATCATTCGAGAACATCATGATATTGCCAATCTCCGCCGGCGGCAACGAAGTTCGCGACCCAACTGGCGGAGTAGCGGGTGCTGGCTGCTGTTGATCATATTTGTAGTACTGATTTGGATCCGGCAACGGCGGCAGCCGCGGTGGCGGTTGTGACTTTTCTCGATCCCGCGCCAGTCGTTCGATTTCGTTCTTCACGTCGGAAAGTTTGTTTTTCAGATCTTGAGTAACGATCTGTGATTCATCCTTGTTACGGATCACGTGGGGAGTGATCAGAATAATTAGTTCCGTTCGAGTGGTATTGTCCGTCGTCAAGCCAAAGAAACGACCCAACACGGGGATATCCATTAGATAGGGAATCCCCGAGCGATCTCGGGTTTTCCGTTCGGCGATAATACCTCCAATGGCTAAGGTATCGCCATCTAGGACAACTGCACTTGTTTCCGCGTCACGGGTTGTGAACGAAGGCGAACCGGTTGAACCAAAATCTGGTGAACCCACATCGCTAACCTCCTGCTTAACCTGAAGGTTCACCAACCCTTGCGAGTTAACCTGAGGAATAACGGTCAAAATAACCCCGGTATTTCGATACTGAATTGCGTTCGAAGTTAACGGAGTGGAGGAGCCCGTAAAGGTCGACGTTTGCCCTGTTAAGATCGGAATCTCACTGCCCACCTGGATTCGAGCCGGGTGATTGTCCGTTGCTAAAATGCTCGGCGAAGCCAGAGCTCTTATGCGGTTTTGTGTTGCCAACGCATTCATAAAGGCGCGAAGCGTATTGGTCCGGCCAATAATTCCACTTATGCCGGGACCAAAACTGCTTAACGCGTTGGCAATTATGCCCCCTGTGCTATCCGTGGGCGGGGAAGGTATTGAGCCACCTGACACGGCCCCGGTGGAGCCGAATACTTGACCGAAGATCGAATTTCGCCCTCTCCAAATTTCGTAAGCAACACCAAAGGATTCAGCATCTGTAAGAGTTACCTCAGCGACCATGACGTCTAGCAATACCTGACGCGGAATCGCATCTAGTTCTTTTAAGATATTTTTAATGTTCTGATATTCCTGGGCGGTGCCGTAAATAATTAGTGAGTTGGTTGCCGGGTCGGCGACAACACGTAACTGCTCCTGTTGCTGCTGCTGGCCAGGTTGAGCTGGAGTAGCTGGTCTCGAAATACCCGGTCCAGGCGGTGTGGTGAGTTGGGGGGTGGCCGCTGCCGGCACTGGGACTTGACCGGGCGCGGCTGCCGCTGCGAACGCTCCCGCGCGGTTTTGTGCCTGCGCACCGGAAAAATTTGCGACGATTAAAATGAGCCATAGGGCGATAAATTTTTTCATCGTGTTTGCCCCTGCTGCATACTCCCGGAACCAAACTGACTCGAGCCACTTGACTGGCCGTAGATGCCAGTTTGGTTGGAGCTGCCTGACGAAGAGCGATGGATATCCTGCAAAGTTGGCGAGGTGCCTCGTGAACCCGTCGAGGGCAGACCCATCGCCTGGCTGAGCACATCGGCCAGCTCCACCGCCTTGCCGTTCTCCACGGGGTAAATAAATATCCTACGACCCGGCCCTTCGGCAACCACATCGATGCGGTCGAGCCAACGTTTTGCATACGTCCAGGCGGCGTCGCTATGGGCGATCACCAGCAGCTGGTTGATTCTCGGTAGCGGAATGAACTGTGCGGCAAAGGTTTCACTCTGGGGCGTCGATGCGGCGAAGGACTGCATGACTTTGGTCATCTCCTGCGACAATTCCTCAGCGCTGGCAATTCTCGGCTGATAAATCTCCATGCGCGTGCCGGCGAAGACTTGGACGTCGATGAGATCGGCGATCTCAACAAGTCGCTGGATATTGAGCGGCGTGTCCATCACGATCAAAAAATTACCGCGCGGGTTTTCGACGATCTCAGCACCCGGTTGCAAAAACGGCGTCAATAGCCGCTTCATTTCGGCGACGGTAAAAAATCTCACCGGGATCAGTTGCAAAGCAAAACTATCCTCGCGCCCTTGCACCAACGGGCGCACTAACCCTTTGCCATCTTTGATCGGCATGATGTGATAGAGGTTGCCGGTACGCACCGCCACCGCGCCGTTCATGCGCAAGAGTTGGTGGAAGATCGGCATCAAATCCTCTGAGCGCAACGGCTGGGCGCTATTGATTGTCACGGTGCCTTTGACCTCGGGATCGATAGTGTAGGTCAACCCCAATTGCTGGGCGATGATGTGGATGATCTCGACCAAGTCAGCGCGGTTGAAGTTAAGCGAGACCATGCCGCCGGCGGGAAAAGATTGTCCGGGACTGCCGCGTCGCGCTGAAGGCACGGGGGTCGCCGGCGCAGGCTGAGGCGCCGTGGCGTTAGGATCGCTGGTCGCTGGTTGCGCAGGCGCTGCCTGATTTGGCGGAAGCGGTGTTGGCAGAGGTCCTGGAACAGTTCCTGGCTGAGACACTTGCCCAGGAATTGCTGGCGCCGGAATGCGCCGCGGCAAAATCGGCGGCTGCGCTCCGGGTGGAACGTTCGGATTGCCGGGAACTGCCGGCTGCTGAACACTTGGGCTCGGTTGATTAGGACTCGGCGCCGGAGTAGGTGTCACGGGCGGTTGTTGCGCCCATGCAGGCAGGGCAACCGCCATTGCAAGAACCAACATGGCACTGCGTGATACTCTGATTAAAGACATGCAATCGCTCCTTCTCCGCTCATGACTCGGGGTTGCCGCTTCCTGGAACCGGTATCCGGCCCCGTCTTGGCAAGTTGGGCAAAACCCGCGGCACAGGTATGGGGGCGCCCACGGGCGGCGCTTGAATTTGCCCCGGCACAGCGACCTGCCCTGGCGCAGCAACCGGCCGAGGTGAAACATTGTCGACCTTGCGAAAGAAATCCAGCAACACCTCAACCCGCGTCGCGTCACGAGCGAAAACAACCCGCTGATCGGCAATCTCCGTGAGCCTAAACCCTTCAAGCGAATCGCCAACTTTTAAGCGCATCATCGAGGCAGGTTGACCCGGTGGGCGCTGGCCGGGAATTGGTTGGGCCGCCGCAGGGTTCGCGCCATCCTGCAAAATAGCCACGCGGTTATTGCCAATAATTACGGTGCCCACTAGGACCATGCCGCGCACCCGCTGCATAGCGCGCGAGTTTTCTTCTGCTTCACGCGAGGCCCCGGCACCTCGCTCGGGATCGAAAAGATTCTTGCTGATGATCGCTTCGGTACCGATCGGCGGTCGCGGCGCCAGCGAAACCTGAGTCTCTGTGACAATCGCCGCGGGCCGCTGCGCTACGGGTCCCGGGATGTCCCAAGGCCCCACGCGCCAAGTACGATAGGTCGTCCATGCGACCAAACCGATGGCCACCGCCATAAGAATGCTCAAGAGTGCGGACCGAGTAAGAATATCCCTTTTCCTCCAGCCGCTCCAGGGGTCAAAAGTCGCTCAAGACTACCCCATTGCGTCATGAGTTCAACTACGCACCTAATTATACAATCTGGTTTTGAAATTTAATACCTTATTATTATTGTCCACATTTAGCGCCGACCAGATTACAATCCATCTCTTTACGCAAAGTGTGTCCTAATTCAGTCAAGTACGACTGACTCCGCTACCGGTCGAACTCAACCTAAACGCGCTTATCTGGCGCGGCTTTCGCCGGTCCAGCTGGACCTTCCGGTTTCGTCGCGGCAGCTGGTTGCGCCCGGGCATAGCCAATAACGGTGAGGCTCACTCTAAGGTTCTGTTGCGCCGCCGGTGGCGCGCCGGGCACCTGGGGGAATCCAACGGGACGGAACAACGATCGAACATTGATTTCGTCGATCACCAAGAGTTTTTGCGCGCTCTCGATGCTGCGAATCAAGTTCGCCAGTTGTTGAACCTGGCCGCCGATCTCCATTTGAATCGCGATCTTTGAGAACGAGCCACTCGGCTCGGGATTGAGCACCCGGGTCGTGATCACTTGCGTGCCCTCGCGAGTCGCTAACGATTGTACCGTGTCTTGAAGATCGGAGGCGGTCACCGAAGGTGTATCCCCGGTTAGCAGCGCCGGTTCGATCAATATGATCTGATTGCGGGCAACTTCAAGCGCCGCCAAAAGCGAATCCTTTTGGCTTAAGTAGCGCAGATTCTTTTGCAGGAGTTGCGGTTGGCTTTCGAGTTGCTGCTTGATTCTAGTCTGGCGTTCAAACAACGGCGTGGCGATCGCGACCTTGCCAACAAAGAACAGCAGAATCGCGCCAGTCACATAGACCAATCCGCGTTCGCGTTGCGACAACCTTTGCCAGAATTGCTTCATGACTTCGATTTGCTTTCTTTTGGGGTCGCCTTGGGGGCCTCTTTCGGCACCTCTTTAGTCACCGCTTTGGTCGCTTGCGCCGGCGGCTCCTTGGCGGACTCCTTAATTTTCTCCACATCTGCCTTCAATGAAAATGTTTCGCGATTGTCGCGACCGCGGTTGGACGGCGCGTTAAATGCCACGTTCTCGAAAACCGGCGAGCGCTCCAACAGCGGAATCAGCGCAGAGGCATTTTCGGCGTTGCCTTGGACTTCCAACACACCAGCGCGGTAGCGCAGATTAGACAAATGAGCGCTGTTAGGAACCACCTTCGACAACTCGTCGAGGATCCTCAGCACTTCGCCCCGGCGCCCTTGCAGATCGGCCAAAGCGCCAACTTCTTTGTTCAGCTGCTGCAATTGGTTCTCTTCGCGGCGCAGCGCTTCGATCGCCGGCTCGAACTTCTGATTCTCCCGCTGCAACTGGCGCAAACGCATCTCGTCTTTGATCGGATAGCTCAGCCCCCAGGCAATCAGCGCGATTGCCAGAAGCCCGCCCAACACAGTGTTGAGCATCGACAGTGACTTGCCGCCTGCCGGCTCGGGATTCTCGTGGCGCAAGAAATTGCCGATGACCGAGGCTTCACGGATCCCGCGCAGCGCCGCGCCCACCGCTGGCAGCACGGCTTCTGGGAAAGGCGAATTAAGACCAATTAAACGATGACTGTCCAATGAGCTGAGATCCTCGGCGGCAGCGAATTTTTCCGCCAGCAAGCCGGTCACCGCACCGAGATTACCCCAACGGTAACACTTACCGACATTGACGAGATCTTGCAGCAGCAGTTCTCGGCTGGCGCCCTGAGCCCATTCCGAATTCGGGAAGCGATGCGCAAACAGCAGTTGAAAGGAATGGTTCCAACTGGTCGCTTTAGTCTCGACCCCGAGTACGTCCCAGCTCTGCTCGCTCGCTGCCAGGATAGCTGTGCGGTCGCCGCTCGGGCCGGCGGCATAAAGCGCGTAATTGAGGAGTGCGGTGATATCAGGTTCGACACCCGCCGGCTTGATGCCGAAAGATTCGAGCAAGTTCACCAGACCGTCGACCAGTTTTTTCTGCACCGCAATGACATACAGGCTTAGCTTCTCGCCTTTTTTGCCGGCGGCGAGGTAATCGTAGTAGATCTCATCGCGGCGAAAAGGTAACTGCCGTTCAATTTCATATTCTAAGACTTGGTCGATATTATCCTGCGCCGCCAAGGGCAGGAATATCTGCTGCATCATCACCTGATCTTGCGGGATACACAGATAAACCGCGTCGCGGCCGGCGTTGAAATGGGGCAACAAAGAAACCATCGCCTGGCGCAGGCTGCGCTCGCGCGAATCGTTCTCGGCTTTCAGCGCGATCTCTTTGACATCCTCGGCCACCCAGCCGGTGATTTCGGCGATTGCCGGTCGCGTGTCGCTCTGGGGCAGTTCTCGTTCTTGCGCATCGAGTAGCGAGACGCTGAGAAAGCTCTTGCGCAGCCGCACCATTACCAGACGGTCTTGCATGACATAAAGTCCGACACTTCTGAGAAAATCGGCGCGGGATAAATCTTGTAAACGCTGTCCTATTGCCATGGGTATTCGCGGGGGCTTAATTGCAGTTAACGGAGTCATTTTACATCAAACCTCAAGGTTGCGATAGTGTAATCTCGCGATCCAGCCAGCGCAAAATTTCAAATCCCTGGGCGCCGCCCAGCCGAACCACCCCTTTGACGCGGCGCGCCGCCCGGGCATCCGTCGGTCGGCCTTCGGCATCGACGGCAACCACCGATGGGTTGGTGAAAATAAACGACTGCAACACCGGGTCGCCCGATCCGATACCCAAGAGCGGCAGCAAGTCGGTCATGGTTTTCTCCGACAAGCGCTTGCGTTCCTCAACGAAGTTGCGGCATTTGTCCATCGAAATGCCGGTCAACGCGTGAATCACTTCCGCCGTCGCAGTCCGCAAATTGACCCGATCGATGGGACTATCGATAGTAAAAACATCGCGTAACCCGACTCGCGGCGCGCGCTCCGACCGCGTATCGCCGGCGTCATCGGAAGAGCCATAAAACAACTCCGGCGTCATGCCACGAATCCACAGTAAATCCTCGACGCTATCGAGGGGCCCGTTTTTCGCTGTGTAACCCGGCGACAGCGAACCATAATAGTCGCTTTCCGCGCCGTTAGTGCGATGAAGATCGTCGGGATCGCGCCAGTCCATGATCGAGTCGACCAGGATGTCCGCCACCGACCCATCCACCCCAAGGTTGGTAAATACCCGGCGTAAGATCTGATCGTCGACGCGGTTGAGGTTGATCTTGCCACCCTCGTCAACCAGCCGCACACGAAACATCCCGCTGCCGAGCTTTTCCTCGCGCCAACTGCCGTCGAACAAATCACTCTGCGTCGGAACGGCCTGCGGGTTGCCGCCACCGGCCTGCTGGATGAAATCGTACAAACCGCGCTGAAAACCCGCCAAAGCGAGATAGTAGCCCTGTGTTTCATCGCTGAAACGATGGGTGGCCGCCGCCTCCTCGCGCACCGTCGCGCTAAAATCGAAGGCGACGACGAAGAGAAAAATAAATATCCATAAAACTATGATCAGCACCACACCACGCTGATTGCCGGGCCGTGCACGGATCGTCTTTCGGATTGCGCACCTCATTGCGACAGCACCGCCAGCATGAAAGGAAAAACCCAGCGCACCTCCTTGCCTTCGGCGTCGATGAACGACATACGTACCGCTCGCGGCAGGCGGCGCCGCTCTTTACCGTCCCAGCCTTCCTCCCAGTTTTCTTTGTCGCCATCGACATCGAGATAAGCGAGTTGGAAATCGCGAACCCCCTCCTGAATCACCAAGCTGGAGCGCTGCCCGCCTTCACCGCCATCGGCGCCAACCCGCACCGGGGTGGTCTCGGTGAGTCGAAATCGCGCGCGGCCGTTGTCAGTCTCCTCCTTCTCGATGGCGATCACAGCCATGCCGCGCCCGCCCATGGCGTGGGAGTAAGCTGAGACGAAAGTCAGACTTTCGCGCTCGCCTTCGAAAAATATCGTCTGATCTTGACTCGACTCGCGGTAGGGATAACCGGAGTGGATGTAAGTTGCCAGGAGATCGGCGATGGATCGAGTCATTTGGCTGCGGTTAAAACCCTTCTCGGATTTCTCCACTGCAGTGTGGCCGAGAGATAACGCGCCATAAAGGACCCCGCCCATGAGCGCGAAGATTGTGATCGCCAGCACCACTTCGATTAGAGTAAATCCGGCAGCGGGCCGGAGGCGCCCCATTGGCGACGTGCCGGGGCCCTGGCTCGAGGTAATTCGCGAACTCATGGGTTGCCCTTGCGCGCAAGCCGCAACGTCTTGAGCTCCACCCGGCGCTCTCGGTCGCCATCAGGCACGGTCATTTCCACGCCGACTTCCTTGAGTTCCCAGTTACTGGCGAGATTGAGAGATGGCGCGGCATCGCGGAGCGTTTGAATCTGCGAGCGCCAGCGATTGGCCGGCGCCACGGTGCCACTCTCGGAACCGTCACGCAGCATCGGCCGAGCGAGCAACTCATCCATGACCCGCGCGCCTTGGGCGATCGCCTCGGTCTGGACGTTACTGCGCGACCCCAAGCGCAGGCCGAGGGAAAATATTTGCAGCAAGGTCACCACGCCGAAACCGACGATGGTCATAGCGACCAGCACCTCGAGCAAAGTAAATCCGGCTTCGCTGTGTCGCATGGCAGGTTTCATGAATTATCGCCGCGCGCGACTTCGATCTTACCGGTGAGAGGTTCCATGCGAATGTGATACGAAATTGCATTGGCACTGTCTGTAATGACAATCTCACCGCCTAAACTGCTGCCGTTGGGAAAGAAAAAAAATCGCTTGGTGTCGTGCTCCACCGCTTCGCCGCCTTCGATGGAAGCAATGCGGAGATCCTGGGGCAGATGAATCTCGGGTTGTTTGGGAACTAGATAGCTGTTGTGCGGCATGCTGACGACCAACTGCTGCGCGATGCCGTCGAGTAAGGCGCGGCTGCGCAGATCCCGCGCCAGCGCAGCCAAGCTGAGCGCCGAACTGCGCACCTCGCGCTCCTGTAAGCGCCGCCCGATATTGGGCACGACGATTGCCATGCTGATGCCCATGACCACCAGCACCAAGACCATCTCAAGGAGCGAAAATCCCCGGCTATCTTTCCCAGCTGGTAATGTCACGGTTGTTGTCATCGCCCCCTGGGACGCCATCAGCGCCATAGGTAATAATATCGTAGGCGCCATGATCCCCCGGACTCTTGTAGATGTAGGGCTTACCCCACGGATCGGGCGGCAAATCTTTTTTCAGGTAGGGACCATCCCAGCGGTCGGCGCCACCGGGCTTCTGCATCAAGGCTGCCAGTCCTTCTTGGCCGGTCGGATAGCGGCCGACATCGAGGCGGAAAGTATCGAGGGCCGTGCCGAACAGCTCAATTTGCGCTCTGGCGGTTTTGCTCTCGGCCTGCCCTTGACGTTTTATTAAATTTGGCGCGACAAGCCCAGCCAACAGACCGATGATCACAACTACGATGATCATTTCCATCAGAGTAAACCCAGCTTGGTTCTTAATCGTCTTCATAGGATGATTCTCGTTAAATATCATTGATGCTGAAAATCGCCATCAACATGGAGATGACGACCACCGCGATGATCAGACCCATCCCCAATATCAATATGGGCTCCAACAAAGCAGTTAATCTTTTCGTCGACCGCCTGACCTCTTGATCGTAGAACGACGCCACTTCGGATAACATGCCATCCAACTTGCCCGACTCTTCGCCCACCGCGATCATGTTGAGAGCCAAAATCGGAAACAAACCACTCTCGCTCAACGGTCGCGCCATGCCCTTGCCTTCGCGCACCCGCACCTGCACCTGGCCAATGGCCCGAGACAAGAGCCGGTTGCCAACCACGCCTTGCACGGTGCCCAACGCTTCGAGCAATGGCACGCCGCCTCTAAGTAACGCGGACAGCGTCCGCGAGAAACGGGCGGTTTCAAACTTGCGCACCAAATCGCCGATCAGCCAAGCCTTCAAGCATAGGCGATCCCACTCGCTTCTACCCTCCGGACTTTTCACGTAAAAAATCGCCCCGGCCGCCACCACAGCAACCACCAACAAGATCAGCCAACCATACTGGGACAGCATCTCGCTAAAGCCGATAACGGCTTGAGTGATCCAGGGAATCGCTTTGCGATTATCGCGAAACAGAGCGGCGAACTTTGGAATGACAAAGACAAACAAAAGGATCAATGAGGTTCCGGCGGCCATGGCCAGAATGATCGGGTAGATCAAGGCCGACTTGATCTCCTCTTTGAGCGCCGTGGTGCTTTCCAAATACTCGGTCAAATAGCGCAGCACGCTTTCCAATATACCCCCGGCCTCGCCGGCGCGGATCATGTTGACATAGATACGTGGGAAAACTTGCGGGTGTTCGCCCATAGACGCAGCGAGAGATTTGCCTGCCCGCACCGCTTCAACCAGCGAGCGCAAGGTTTTACTGAATTCAGCGCCTTCGAACAGATTGCCAAGAATTGACAGGCTCCGGTCAAGCGGTAAGCCGGCATTGAGCAAGGTGGCCATCTCACGGGTAAACTGCAGCAACTGCTGCTGGCTGACCTTGCGTTTTTCGAACAGCGGACGCGCCTGGCGCGCCACGCCAACCGCGCGCTCACTCGGCATGGCGATGCGCAGCGGGATACAGCCCATTTCGCGCAAGCGCGACACGACGCTCTGCTCGGCATCGGCTTCCATCACGCCCTCGACGACTTTGCCGGCTTGATCCGCGGCCCGATATTGGTAAAACGCCATAGCTACTGTTTAAGCCATGAACTGGTATTAGAGACGGCCGAATAAATTTGCGCGCCTATCCTTCTTCGCGGGTCACACGCACGACCTCCGCCAAAGTCGTCATCCCCTGCCGCACTTTATCCCAG
>Ga0326726_10005369_pt1 | contig 11618 bp, 10 predicted proteins | sample MHFenrmetagenome_2_FD_207603 | JGI IMG/M metagenome (GOLD analysis project Ga0326726, IMG submission 207603) | Lab enriched peat soil microbial communities from Michigan Hollow, Ithaca, NY, United States - MHF15MN | ecosystem: Environmental > Terrestrial > Soil > Wetlands > Peat | place: USA...
GTCATCGTGCCGGTGCTCGCGGTGGCCGGCTCGCTGGCTGCCAAGAAGCGCATCGCGGCGACCGGTGGAACGATGCCCACGCACGGCACGCTGTTCGTCGTGCTGCTGGTCGGCACGGTGCTGCTGGTCGGGCTGTTGAACTACGTGCCCGCACTGGCCCTGGGGCCGGCGATCGAGCACCTGATGCTCTGGAAGTGAGCCCGGCATGTCTCGCCACGCACTCACCCTGTTCAACCCGACGCTGCGCAAGGCGGCTGCGGTGGACGCATTGAAGAAGGTCGACCCGGCCCTGCAGCAGCGCGGTCCGTTGTTGTCGGGTGTGCGAGTCCGTCGCGTCGTCATCGCGGTGCTGGTGATCGCGCTGGTGTTGGCGATGCTGCTGATTCGCGTCCTGCACTACATGCCCGCCACGGAGCTGGGGTCCGTGATCGAACACCTGATGTTCTGGAAGTGAGCTGACCATGACTCGCAAGACATTCACACTCTTCGATCCGACGCTGGTCAAACCGGCGATCGGGGACTCGTTCAGGAAGCTCGACCCGCGGGTGCAGTGGCGCAACCCGGTGATGTTCGTCGTCTACATCGGCAGCATCATCACCACGCTGCTTTGGGTGCAAGCCCTCGGCGGCAAGGGCGAGGCCCCGGCCGGGTTCATCCTCGCGGTCGCGCTGTGGCTGTGGTTCACGGTGCTGTTTGCCAATTTCGCCGAAGCGCTCGCCGAAGGGCGCAGCAAGGCGCAGGCGGCCTCGCTGCGCACCCTGAAGAAGCAGACCTCGGCCAAGCTGCTGGAGCAGCCGAAGTACGGCGCCAAGTGGCACCCGATCGAATCGAACGAGTTGTTGCGCGGCAGTGTGGTTCTCGTCATGGCCGGAGACGTGATCCCAGCCGACGGCGATGTCATTGAAGGCGTGGCGTCGGTCGACGAGAGCGCGATCACCGGTGAATCGGCACCGGTGATCCGCGAGTCGGGCGGAGACTTCTCCGCAGTGACCGGCGGCACCAAGGTGCTGTCGGACTGGATCGTGGTGCGCATCACCGTCAACCCCGGCGAGACCTTCGTTGACCGCATGATCGCGATGGTCGAAAGCGCCAAGCGCCAGAAGACGCCCAACGAGATCGCGTTGACCATCCTGCTGGTCGCGCTGACCATCGTGTTCCTGGCGGTCACGGTGACGCTGCTGCCCTACTCGCTGTTCAGCGTCGACGTCGCCAAGGCCGGGTCTGCGGTGACGGTCACGGTGCTGATCGCGCTGCTGGTGTGCCTGATCCCGACCACGATCGCCGCGCTGCTGTCGGCCATCGGCGTGGCCGGCATGAGCCGCATGATGCAGGCCAACGTGATCGCGACGTCGGGCCGCGCGATCGAGGCCGCCGGCGACGTCGATGTGTTGCTGCTCGACAAGACCGGCACCATCACGCTGGGTAATCGCCAGGCCGCGGCCTTTCTGCCATCGCCGGGCGTGAAGGGGAACGAGCTCGCAGACGCCGCACAGCTCGCGTCGCTGGCCGACGAGACGCCCGAGGGCCGCAGCATCGTCGTGCTGGCCAAGCAGAAGTACAACCTGCGCGAGCGCGACGTGCAGTCGCTTGGTGCGCGCTTCGTGCACTTCTCGGCGCAGACCCGCATGAGCGGGGTCGACCTGCCGCTGGTGCTGCAGGCGCAGCAGGTGGTCGGCAGCGACACCGTGCCGCCCAAGATGCGGCAGATCCGCAAGGGTGCGGCCGATGCGATCCGCAAGCATGTCGAGTCGCTCGGCGGCGCGTTCCCCGCCGCGCTCAACACCGCGGTGGACGATGTGGCGCGCCGCGGCAGCACGCCGCTGGTGGTGAGCGACGGCGTCAAGGTGCTCGGCGTGATCGAGCTCAAAGACATCGTCAAGGGCGGCATCAAGGAGCGCTTCGCCGAACTGCGCCGCATGGGCATCAGGACCGTGATGGTCACCGGCGACAACCGGCTCACCGCCGCGGCGATCGCTGCCGAGTCCGGCGTCGATGACTTCCTCGCCGAGGCCACACCGGAACAAAAGCTCTCGCTGATCCGCCAGCACCAGGCCGAAGGCCGCCTGGTCGCGATGACCGGCGACGGCACGAACGATGCACCAGCGCTGGCTCAGGCCGACGTGGCGGTGGCCATGAACTCGGGCACGCAGGCCGCCAAGGAGGCCGGCAACATGGTCGACCTCGACAGCAACCCGACCAAGCTGATCGAGGTGGTGGAGACCGGCAAGCAGATGCTGATGACGCGCGGCGCGCTCACCACGTTCAGCATCGCCAACGACGTGGCCAAGTACTTCGCCATCATCCCGGCGGCGTTCGTCACCACCTATCCGCAGCTGCAGGCGCTCAACGTGATGCGGCTTGCGAGCCCGAACTCGGCCATCTTGTCGGCGGTGATCTTCAACGCGCTGATCATCATCTTCCTGATCCCGCTGGCGCTCAAGGGTGTGCGCTACCGCCCGATCGGCGCGGCGCTGCTGCTGCGTAAGAACCTGCTGGTCTACGGACTGGGCGGGGTGATCGTGCCGTTCATCGGCATCAAGCTGATCGACCTCGTGCTCAGCGTCACGGGCCTGGTCTGAACTGGAGCCTCACATGAAGACATTGATCCGCCCTGCGGTGAGCCTGTTCGTCGCGCTGAGCGTCGTCACCGGCCTGGTCTACCCGCTGCTGGTGACCGGTGTGGCCAAGGTGGCCTTTGCCGATCAAGCCGCCGGCAGCCTGATCGTCAAGGACGGCAAGGCCGTCGGCTCGTCGCTGATCGGCCAGAACTTCAGCGACCCGAAGTACTTCTGGGGCCGCCCGTCGGCGACCAGCCCGATGCCTTACAACGCCGCAGGTTCCAGCGGCTCCAACCAAGGGCCGTTGAATCCGGCGCTGGTCGATGCCGTGAAAGGCCGCGTCGAGGCGCTGCAGGCGGCCGACCCCGGCAACAAGGCGCCGGTGCCGGTGGACCTGGTCACCGCATCGGCCAGCGGCCTGGACCCGCACATCAGCGTCGCGGCCGCGCAGTATCAGGCCGCGCGCGTGGCGCGCGTGCGCGGCATCGCGCCCGCCACGGTGAACGAGCTTGTCGGCAAGCACACCGAAGGACGCCTGTTGGGACTGCTGGGCGAGGTGCGCGTCAACGTGTTGGAGTTGAACCTCGCGCTGGATCAGGCGGCTGCCAAGTGATGTCGCGCCTTGGTGTTTTGACCGCTTGATCTGGCCGCGCAACCCGTCCTGCTGCAGTTGCTGCTCCTCAGCTGCGTAGTGCTCTTGCAGGGCATTGCGAAGGTGCTCTGGCGCGCCTGGCGACGACGCCGCAGCGCAACTCTCAGGCGACCCGAGACATCCCCCGAAAGACAACCATGAGATCAACCATGACCTATCGCATCGTCACTGCTGCCACCTTGCTCGCTTATGGCGTGCTGGCTTTTGCGCCCGCTTGCGCGGCCGACGACAAGATGACGTTCACCTCCAACGTCAACCTCGTCAGCCAGTACCGCTTCCGCGGTATCGATCAAACGTGGGGCAAGCCAGCGATACAGGGCGGCGTTGACCTTGCCACGCCGGCGGGCTTCTATGCCGGCCTGTGGGGCTCCAACGTGTCCGGCAATTCCTATCCGGGCGGCAGCCTGGAACTCGACTACTACGCGGGGTACAACGGCAAGATCAGCGACGACTGGAGCTACACCGTCGGCGGCTACGGCTACTGGTATCCGGGCGCCAACTACGACAAGGCCGCCTGCCCGTCGGCCGCCTTCGCCTCGCCGTGCGCGCTGCCCTCTCAGAGCCTGAACACCTTCGAGCTCAATGGCGGCGTCACCTGGAAATGGGTGAGCTACAAGCTGTCGGTGTCCACCGGCGACTACTTCGGTGCAAGCACTGCCACCGGATACAGCAAGGGCACGAGCGGGACGCTGTATCACGACCTCACCGTCACTTGGCCGCTGGCCGACGACTTGAGCCTCGTGGCGCACCTCGGCCACACCGACGTCAGGGCCAGCCTCGGCAGCTTGAACCCCGACTACAACGACTACCGCGTCGCGCTGGCCAAGACGTTCGCCGGCGGGTGGAACGTGTCGGCCGCGGTCGTGGGTGCCTCCAATGACCCCCTCTTCCGACCGCCCACTGGAGGGCTCTCACTGGCCAATGGCGACACCCGCGAGCTGAACAAGCCGGTGCTGGTGCTGCAGGCGGGAAGAAGCTTCTGACATCGTGCCTGTTGAACCGATCGTCACGTTGCCGACAGCAACCGCGTCGCGCCGGCTGACTGGACCGTTGTGTTAATGCGAGGGTGCAGGCGCACCGACGTCAAACGGACACTATGAGCGATCTCGTGGGCCTGCTGTTGGCGCTGACCGTGGTCTTCGCGCCACTCGGGCTGGCGTGGTGGCTGCTTCGGGAAAAGGCGACGCGCCGGCGCCCGCCGCGAAAGTGATGACGCCCCCTGAACGAAGGCGCCGAACGTGCCGATCGCTCGCTGGATATTGGGAAGCATTCATGGCCGGTCTCTCACTGTCTGGTTGATGGGTCTCGGCCAGAGCCGGTCACTGGTGAGCGTCAGCCGGGCGGCAAGCCGGCGAATGGAACCAAGCCGCGCGACTGCATGTCGGGCACCTAGGGCAATGAGTCGGTCGGACTGTGCACGCCGCGGCAGCCGTGATATGCCGCCTTGCAGGTGCAAGGCAGCTCGCTACGTGGTAGCTTGGCGACTCGCGACGGAGGTCGGTGTTGCGGGAAGGGTGGCGATGAAGCGTGTGCCACTGTCGTCAGTGCGCCGGACTGGGGAGCCTGTGCGCCGCCGCCTTCCCTGTCATGGACGCGCACCATGAAGTTTCTGTGGCCTGAAGTCCTGTGGGTGCCTGCGGCGGTGATGCCACTGCTGGTGATGCTCTACCTGTGGCTGCTGCACCGGCGCAAGAAGAGCACTGTGCGGTTCGCCAGCGTGGCGCTGGTCAAGCAGGCGCTCGGCAAGGGCCCGGGCTGGCGCCGCCACGTGCCGCCGCTGCTGTTCGGTCTGGCGATCGCCACGGTGCTGTTCGCTGTGTCGCGCCCGCTGGCGGTAATCAAGCTACCGTCGGCGCAGGCGACCATCATTCTTTGCATGGACGTGTCGGGCAGCATGCGCGCCACCGACATCAAGCCCAGCCGCATCGTGGCCGCGCAAGAGGCAGCCAAGGGTTTCGTCAACGAGCTGCCGAATTCGGTGCGCGTCGGCGTGGTGTCGTTCTCCACCATGGCCGCAGTGGTGCAAGCGCCGACGCTGAGCCGCGAGGACGTGATCGCCGCAATCGACCGCTTCCAGTTGCAGCGCGCCACCGCAATCGGCTCGGGCATCGTGCTGTCGCTGGCCACGCTGTTTCCCGACGCTGGCTTCGACTTGTCGCAGATCACCGGCGCCAAGCCGATGCCGCCGGGCTTCGGCGACAGTAGGGAAGACAAGCCCGCGTTCAAGCCGGTCGAGCCCGGCTCATACACGTCCGCTGCGATCATCCTGCTCACCGACGGCCAGCGCACCACCGGCCCCGACACGCTGGAGATGGCCAAGCTCGCGGCCGACCGCGGCGTGCGCATCTACACCGTGGGCATCGGCACCAAGGAAGGCGAGATCATCAGCTTCGAGGGCTGGAGCATGCGCGTGCGGCTCGACGAGGAGACGCTCAAGCAGGTGGCGATACTGACGCACGGCGAGTACTTCTTCGCCGGCACCGCCGAAGACCTGAAGAAGGTCTATCAGGGCCTTACGAGCAAGCTAGCCGTTGAAAAGCACGAGACCGAGATCACCGCGCTGTTCGTTGCGCTCGGCGCCGTGCTCGCGGTGTTCGCCGCTGGCTTGAGCCTATGGTGGTTCGGCCGTGTGACCTGACTATCCCTTCGTCGTCCAATCGACTCTGCCGGCACTCTGAGCACGCTGCGGCACTGGCTGATGATGACCGCGACCACGTCGACATCGTCGTCGAGCCGAGTCGCAACCGCGTCGGTATTCAAGATCGCATTCGATACTTGAACCTGCGGTTTACAGCGCGACGCCGATTCGCGTCGACAACCGAACAAGATCGCAGAAGCACTGCACCCCGATGGCGTGCGCCTCAGAGACCCGCAATCAGACGTCCAGCGATGCCTTGAGATCTCGCGCGGTGGGTCGCCATCAGCTGTCGCCGGAGCCGTCAGGGGTGGACAAGGAACCGTGCAGCACCTCGATCTCGCGTCGAACCCCGGCGGGGAAGCCCTTGCGGCCACCGCGCGCATCCCTGAGCAGGCTGTGGAGCAACGACCTCCGCTCTTCGATGTGTGGCCACGCCGTGGCAATCATGTTGGCCACACGTGGGTAGCGTTCGCAGAGCGCTTGCGGACGGAGATTGGGTGGCAACGCGAGAAGCCAGTCAATCGTCGCTCCAGTCAACGCGCGATCTTCCGGCTGCGGCTTGCGACGACGTTGTTCCCAGTAGTTCGGCGCTGATTTGGCGAGCTCGGCGACTCCTGCAGGCAGTTCGTCGAGTGAGCGTCGCGCGTCGGCCAGATCGGCAACCTCAAACGAGATCGCACCCGGCGGCGCTTCGGGGCTGGGGGAACGGTTGTGTGCCATGGGCGCGCTCCGGTGGCCGCAAGATCGGCCCCGTCTATTTCGGGAGCATGCCAAGGCCAATCACTGCTCGGGCCTCGCATTGCTCGGCCCTGTGGCGAGCAGCTTAGGCAAGGCCGACCGCAGCTGTCGATGATGGATTTAACGGCCCGCCACCGGGCCCCGGACCGTGGGGACTTGGGTGTGTCGCCGCTCACGCGCCGTGCTGCTTGCGATCGCCCGCCGCAGTCCGCTTGCTGCTCCTGGTCTGCTAGTACCAGACCCTATCTGGGAGCGCCTCCTTTGGGACGAACTTGAAGTGCGATAGACTTCGGACAACACATGAACACCTGTTCATTGATTGAATCGCGTGGTTGCCCGTAAGCGCGCCACCAAGCCTGTCGTCAGGACGGACAGTTCCATCGCTGAACTCTCCGACTTGTTCCGGCTGCTCGGCGACCACACTCGCTTGCGCATCGTGCTCGCCTGCGTCGACAAGCCCATCGCCGTCAGCGACATTGCGACGCAACTCGATCTCAGCGGCTCGCTGGTCAGCCACCACCTGAGGCTGCTGCGTGCGGCGCGCATCGTCAAGGCCGACCGCCAAGGCAAGCAGGTTTTCTATGCAGCGGCCGACCGACACATTTCCCGCGTCCTTGCCAACATGCTGGAACACATCGCCGAAGAGCAAGCCGAGTTCGACTGATGGCGCACGCACATCACAGTCACGACCACCACGCGCATGACGCTGGCCCTCGGCAGGTGCCAGCGGGCCACGGGCACCACCACCATCCTTCTCCTGCCGGGCATGGCCGAGCCTTCGGGATCGCCATCGCGCTGAATCTTGGCTTCGTCGTCGTCGAGGCGGCGTATGCATTGGTCGCGCACTCGACAGCCTTGATGGCCGATGCCGGACACAACCTGTCCGATGTGCTCGGCCTGCTGCTCGCCTGGGGCGCCACCGCTCTGGCCCGCACGTTGCCCAACCACCGGTTCACCTATGGGCTTCGGGGCACGTCGATTCTTGCGGCGGTGGCCAACGCGGCGCTCCTGTTCGCGGCCTGCGGCGCGATCGGCTGGGAGGCAGCACAACGCCTTGCGTCACCGCCGGTCGTGGCCGGCGCAACGGTATCGGCTGTCGCCGCAGTCGGCATCCTCGTCAACGGGTTCTCGGCCTGGTTGTTCATGCGGGGCAGCAAGACCGACCTGAACCTGCGCGGTGCCTACCTGCACATGGCAGCCGATGCAGCGATCTCGCTTGGCGTGGCCGCTGGCGGCGTGTTGATGCTGTGGACGCAGTGGTATTGGATCGATGCTGCGCTCAGCCTTCTGATCGTCGCGGTGATCGCGCTCGGGACCTGGGGTCTGCTGCGCGATTCGATACGCCTTGCGCTCGCCGCCGTGCCGGCGCATGTCGACGCCGCTGCGATCGATGCGTTTCTGTGTCAGGTCCCCGGCGTGCAAAGCATCCACGACCTTCACATCTGGGGCATCAGCACGCGCGAGACCGCACTGACTGTTCATCTCGTGATGCCGGCCGGCCACCCGGGCGATGGCGCTCTGCAGGAGCTGTCGCAGGCCTTGCGCGAGCGTTTCGCGATCGATCACTGCACAGTGCAGGTGGACCTCGGGGACGGCTGCCATCCCTGCGCGTTGCTGCCGCGGACGACGTGAAACGCCTTGCCGGCGAGCAGGAGCCTTGAACGGACCGCCTATCGAGCGATTGCCCAGAAAACGACATCCAGCATGAAGAGCGCCAACCCGCGACCTGCCGTCATCGAAGCGCATCGGGCACTCGGTAGCGTGGGCAGCCAAGGTGCTAGGAGGACCACAGTGCGAATGCATGCAACGGTGAGCGTGGCCACGCTGGTCGCTGCCGGTGCGGCCTGCGCGCAGGAGATAGAGGATTGGAACGCCAAGGCCCAGGCAACCTACGTGTGGCAAGCCAAGCCGGCGTTCTCCTCTCCCTACGAAGGTGCACACAGCCTGAGCGGGGCGCGCGAGAAGAGCTACTCCTTCACGGCCACCGCGGCGCTCGGACTTCGGCTGGGGTCGAACACCGAAGCGTATTTCGATCCCGAGGTGGCGTTGGGCGTGCCGCTGTCCGGGCTCGTCGGATTGGCCGGGTTCACCAACGGCGAGATGGCGCGCACCTCCGGGGCCAACCCCACCTTCTATCGGGCGCGCTTGTTTGTGCGCCACGTCATTGGCCTGGGTGAAGAGACGGAAGACATCGCGCCCGCGATGAACCAGCTTGCCAGCAAGTACGCAGTGCGCCGGGTCACGCTGACCGCCGGCAATCTCTCCGTGATGGACCTCTTCGATGCGAACCAGTTCAATCACGACCCGCGTTCTCAATTCCTGAACTGGACGTTGATGACCCATGGCGCATACGACTTCGCCGCCGACGCCAGAGGCTACACGTGGGGTGCCGCGATCGAATACCAGGCGGGGTCGTGGGCGCTGCGCGGTGGACGATTCATGCAGCCGAAGGAGCCGAACCAGTTGGCGCTGGACACCCATATCGGCAGTCACTTCGGCGATCAGATCGAGCTGGAGCGACGCTACGAGCTTGACAACGAGAAGCCCGGAGTCCTTCGATTGCTCGCCTACCGAAACCGCGCCGTCATGGCGCGCTACGACGATGCGCTCGCGCTCGCGGCCGCGACGGGTTCGACGCCATCGCTCGACGCGGTGCGGACAACGGAGCAAACCAAAGTCGGCGCGGGCGTCAACGTGGAACAGACATTCACGCGCGACCTCGGCGGTTTCTTGCGCGCCATGTGGGCAGATGGCAAGACCGAGACCTACGCATTCACCGAGGCCGATCGGTCGTTTTCAATCGGTGCGTCGGCCAGAGGCACGCCCTGGGGCCGCCCGACCGATACGGTGGGCGTGGCATTCGCCAGCAACATGCTGTCGACTGGCCATCGCGGCATTCTCGAGGGAGGAGGACTGACCTTCTTCCTCGGCGACGGCAGGTTGAACTACGCGCCGGAGCAGATTCTCGAGACCTACTATGCGTTCGCCGCGATGAAGGGCATGACCCTGTCTGTCGACTATCAGCGGATCAGGAACCCCGGCTACAACGCCGACCGCGGGCCGGCCTCGTTCTTCGCGTTGCGCGTGCACGTCGAGAACTGACTGCCCGACCAACAACAACAAGATTCACCTTTCGGCATGAAGAGCACCGCCCCTCAACTGGAGGTCATCGAGGAGCGCCGCGCCTTTGGCTGGGTGGACGGGCTGGTGATGCTGGTCTTGCTGGGCCTTCTGTGGAGCGCACTGCACTTTGGCAAGGGCATGTTGGTGCACTTCGATCCGGCGTCGGTGCCCCAAGTCGACAATGCCCCCAGCCAGATTCCCTACTACGCCGGGCGCACGCTGCTGCGCATGTGGATCGCGTTCAGCTTCTCGCTGCTCTTCGCGATCGCCGTGGGGTACACAGCGGCCAAGAACCAAACTGCGCGAGCTTTCATCTTGCCTGCGCTTGATGTCCTGCAGTCGGTTCCGGTTCTGGGTTTCCTGTCTGCGACGGTGACGGGTTTCATGGCGCTGTTCCCGGGCAGTCTGCTCGGCGTCGAGTGCGCGTCGATCTTCGCCATCTTCACCGGGCAGGTCTGGAACATGGCGTTCGGCTTCTATCACTCGATGGTGACGATACCCACCGACATGCAGGAGGCGGCGTCGACCTACCGCCTGACCCGCTGGCAGCGTTTCAGGACCGTCGAACTGCCGGCCTCGGCGCACAGCCTGATCTGGAATTCGATGATGTCGTTTGGCGGTGGCTGGTTCTTTGTCGCGCAGAGCGAGGCCATCAGCGTGATGAACAAGGACATCAAGCTGCCGGGCCTGGGCTCTTACATGGCGCAAGCCATCGAGCGCGGCGACAACTCAGCGGCGTTGTGGGCCGTGATCGCCATGCTCGTGCTGATCCTGGCTAGCGACCAGCTGGTCTGGCGGCCGCTGCTGGCCTGGGCGGACAAGTTCAAGATCGAACTGACCGAGTCGGCGACACCGGCCACATCGTGGGTCTACGACCTGCTGCGCGGCGCCTATCTGTTTACGTGGATCCACGAGCGGGTCTGGCAACCCTTGATCGACGGTGCATTCCGCGCTTCCAACCGGCGGGCACGACTCTCGTTGCGCCTGCCGGTCACCGCAAAGAAGCTCCTCTGGCGAGGGATCGGTGGCTTGCTCGCCGCCTGGATCGGATTTGAAGTCCTGCGCGCCCTGGCGGCCGCGGCCGCAGCGCTGCACGGTGCGCTCACCGTGTCGATCCTCGGCAACATCGTCTGGCTCGGCTTCCTGACGGCGTTGCGTGTCGCCGCCATGACGATCCTTGCCACGCTGATCTGGACACCGATCGGTGTGTGGATCGGCTTTCAGCCACGCGTGGCGCGGTTCGCCCAGCCTCTGGCGCAGATCGGGGCATCGTTTCCGGTCAACATGACCTTCCCGATCGTCGTCGGATTCTTCGTCGCCAGCCATGTCACGTTGAACTGGGGCAGCATCCTGCTCATCGCGATGGGGACGCAGTGGTACATCCTGTTCAACGTGATCGCGGGCGCCATGGCAATCCCGAACGACCTGAGGGAGGCCGCGCGCATCTACGGCCTGCGCAATTGGAACCTGTGGCGCACGCTGATCCTGCCGGCGATCTTTCCGTTCTGGGTCACCGGCGCCTGCACGGCCGCCGGAGGCGCGTGGAACGCCAGCATCGTGGCCGAACTCGCGACCTCCCGCGACACCACGCTGCAGGCGGATGGTCTGGGTGCGTACATCGCGTCGGTCACCAAGTCAGGCGAGACGCCGCTGATCATTGCCAGCATTGGCGTGATGTCGATCTTCGTCGTGCTGATGAACAAGCTCATCTGGCGACGGTTGTATGCCTATGCCGAACGCCGCTTCCGACTGGACTGAAGATGAACACACCCACGCTTGCGACCAAGCAACCTGCGACTCCCGTGGCTCAACTATGCGCGGTCACGAAGGCATTCACGACTGCGGGCGGCCATGAGCTGAAGGTGCTCGACAACATCGACCTCGCCATCAACCCGGGAGAATTCCTCGC
>Ga0326726_10005370_pt1 | contig 11618 bp, 15 predicted proteins | sample MHFenrmetagenome_2_FD_207603 | JGI IMG/M metagenome (GOLD analysis project Ga0326726, IMG submission 207603) | Lab enriched peat soil microbial communities from Michigan Hollow, Ithaca, NY, United States - MHF15MN | ecosystem: Environmental > Terrestrial > Soil > Wetlands > Peat | place: USA...
AGGCCGAGCGAGAACACGTCCGAGGTCAGCGTCGGCTTCCCGTACGCTTGCTCGGGCGCCATGTAGCCCATGGTTCCCGCGTCGGTGTAGCTGCGTGACTCGGCCCGCTCGAAGCGGGAGACGCCGAAGTCGGTGATCGCGGCGTGACCATCGGCGAACACGAGCACGTTCTCGGGCTTCACGTCGCGGTGCATGAGTCGCCGCTCGTGCGCGTGCGCGAGACCGGCCGCGACGTCGCGCACGATGCGCAGCGCCACGGCGCCGGAGCGCCACGCGCCCGGATAGTCGTAGACGTGGGTGCGCGCGAGATCGCTCGCCATCACGAAGCGGCCGTCGATCCAGTCCGCGTTGCGCGTCGCGACGATGTTCGGGTGCGAGAGACTGCAGGCGATGCGCGCCTCGACCTCCATCGCCTCGCGGCCGAACTCGCGGACGACCCAGTCGAACGCGATCTTCAGCGCGACGCGCCGGCCCTCGACGGTGTCGCGCGCGGCGAACACCTCCGAGAAAGCGCCCTTCCCGATCGACCGCTCGAGGCGATACTTGCCGAGGCGAGTTCCTCGGCGCAGAACGCCGGGCAAAGCGCGCCTAGCTGTAGATCAGGCGGGTGAGAAACTCGGCGACGCACCCGGGCTTCGACTCGCCGACGATCTCGACGGTCACTTTCTGCTTGAGCTGCAGCGTGTTGGCTGCGACCAGCGTCGCCTCCACGAGCTCGCGGGTGGCGCGCACGCTCGAGTCGACCTTGACGGGCGCGGGAAAGCGCACTTTGTCGAGCCCGTAGTTCACGCCCATCACGAGCCCCACATACGCCTCGGGGTCACTCGGCGGAATGCTGCCCTGCAGCATCGGCAGCAGCGAGAGAGTCAGGAAGCCGTGCGCGATCGTGACCTTGTACGGCGACAGCTTGGCGGCGCGCTCCGGATCGACGTGAATGAACTGGTGATCGCCGGTCGCGTCCGCGAACAAGTTGATCTGACTCTGTTCGATCTTGTGCGGCTTGCCCGGTCCGTCGACCTTGCCGATCTGCTTCGCGAAGCGCTCGAGCGCTGCCTCGGCCTTGCTGGCCATCGCTTCCTCCGTGCGGGTTGCGCCCCTTATACACGACCCGCACGATGCTGGGCGCGATGATCGACCCGGACGCCGCCTGCAGCGAAGCGAGCTCCGCCTCGGGTGAGCCGCTCGCCGGCTCGGCCTCGGACGCGCCGCTGTTCGCCGCGCTCGCCTGGCCCAAGGCGCGCTGGCACCACGACAAGGCCGCGCTCTCCGAGGGTCTCCCTGCGGCGATCGGCGGGCTCGAGAACACGGCGCGCGCCGGCGGGCGGCGGCTCCAGCTGCGCCTGTTCGCGCGGGTCGGCGCGCCGGCTCAGCCCGGAGTCGAGCTGCTGTGCGCGGACTTCGCGAACGGCCGCTCGCTCGCGCGCCACGAGCCGGACGCGGAGCGCGCCGTGCAGGCGATCGCGGCCTTCGTCGCGGGGGACGATTCGGGGCCCGCGCTCGCCGCTCCGCTGGTGCTGGTGTGCACCGACGGCCGCCACGACCGCTGCTGCGGGAAGATGGGACCCTCGCTCGTCGCGGCGCTGCGCGACTCGATCGACGTGGCCGAGGCGAGTCACCTCGGAGGACACCGGCTCGCGGCGAACTGCCTGGTGCTGCCGTCCGGCCGACTCTACGGGCGAGTCACGTCCGCGGACGTCCCGGCGCTCGTCGACGCGGTCCGACGCGGCGGCGTGTACCTGCCCTGCTACCGCGGGCGCAGCGGCCTCGACGAGCTCGCCCAGGTCGCCGAGGCCGCGGCGATCGCGCACTGCGGAGCCGCGGCTGACTTCCGGATCCGCCCCCCCGAGCTGCGGGCGGCCGAGGCGCGCGTCTCCGTCGGCGCCGGAGATCTGCAGCTCGAAGTCACGTGCGAGCGCAGAACCTATCTGGGAATTGCCTCGTGCGGCGACGCCGAGCCGGAGAGGCGCGAGCGCTGGGTCGCGAAGAACGTCCTCCGCGTGGCGTCTCTGTAGTAGAATTCTCTCATGTTGAAGCGGGTCGGGCTCCTCGTGGCCGTGGTCTGCGGCCTGCCCGGACTCGCCGGCGCCGCCTCCATCCTCGTGAACGAATTCAACGCGGTGGCCGCGACGCAGTTCCTGAACGGCGGTACCGCGGCGGCCGACGTCGACGGCGTGGCCACGGCCGACACCTACTTCGGTCGGGTCGCCGGCAACGGCGGTGACTGGCTCGAGCTGGTGGTGATCCAGGACCACCTCGATTTGCGCGGCAGCGCGCTCTCGATCGACGAAGGGACGGGAGCCGCCCGCTCGAACACCACGCTCACCTTCACCCAGAGCTCGCTGTGGAGTGACTTGCGCAGCGGCACGATCATCACGGTCGCGGAAGACGTACCCGACGATCCCACCTACAACCCGCTCGGCGGCGATTGGTGGATCAACGTGCAGGCGAGCAACACCGCGTCCGGTCAGTTCATCACGGCCCACAACTTCTCGGTCTCGAACGACGACACGCAGATCTCGGTCCTCGACTCACTCTCGCAGGTCGTCTTCGGGCCCGCGGGCGAAGGCGTGCAGCCGCTGACCGGAATCAACAACCGAGAGGTCTGGAAGCTCGAGGCAGACCCCAGCGCCGCGATCACGCCGCTTTCGTCCTACAACGACGGCAGCTCGAGCTCGTTCGGCTCGCCGAACCGCTGGAACAGCGGCGCGAACGTGCAGGACTTGAGCGCGCTCCGCGCCGCCGTGCCCGAGCCCGGAGCGGCGAGGCTCTTCGGTGTCGCCCTGGCGCTCGCGCTCAGTGCGGGCCGAGCTCGACGCGCAGCTTGACCCGCTGCAGGTAGGCGTCGCGCACGAGCTGCGCGTCGCGCACGAAGTGCTCGAGCTCCTGCGGCGTCAGCGCCTGAGGCCCGTCGCAGAGCGCTTCCTCGGGCCGCGGGTGGAAGTCGACCAGCACCATGTTCGCGCCCGCGATGATGCCCTGCGCGGTCACGTGGTGGATGTCCAGCAAGCCGTCCGGCGCGCTCACGCGCTTCCCCACCGCGTGAGACGGGTCGATGCACACGGGCATGCGCGTCAGGCGCTTCACCGCCGGCACCATCGCGAAGTCGACGAAGTTGCGGTGCGGGTCTCCCAGGTTCGTCTTCATGCCGCGCAGGCCGAACACGATGCGGTGATTGCCGCCGCTGGCGACGTACTCCACCGCGTTCAGTGACTCCTCGAGCGTGATGCCCATGCCGCGTTTGAACAGCACGGGGAACTGCTGCTGCGAGCCGACCGACTTCAAGAGCTCGAAGTTCTGCGCGTTGCGCGTGCCGATCTGCAGCATCACGCCCGTCGGATTCCCCGCCGCCGCGAGCGCGTCGCGGATCTCCTCGACGTGCTGCTCCGAAGTGACTTCCATGGCGATCACGCGGATGCCGTACTTGCCCGCGAGCTCGAACGTGAACGGGAGACACTTCGCGCCGTGCCCCTGGAAGTCGTAGGGACTGGTGCGCGGCTTGTAGGCGCCGGCGCGCGTGGTCGCGATGCCGGCAGTCTTCAGCGCGCGGAACGTGAGCTCGAGGTTCTCGCGCGTGTCGATCGCGCACACGCCGGGGAACAGATAGAAGCTGTCCTGACTGAAGTGCACCCCGTTGTACTCGAAGCCCAACGCCTCCGCCTGACCTTCGTGCCGCCCGATCGTGCGGTAGCGCTCGCGGATGCGGATCACCTTCTCGACCGCCGGGAACTCCTCGAACGGCTCGGAGGAGACGCCGCCGGTCGGGCCGAGCAGGTAGATCTCGGTCAGGGTGCGGGTCGAACCGCGAATCACGTGCATCTCGGTGCGGATGTCGGGATTGCGCTCGGCCATGCGGATCACCTGGCGCGTCTCGGGCGCGTCGGGTCCGAACTCGGCCTTCATCACGATGATCACGGGGGGGATCCTAACGTGCTGTGGTCGGCCACGGCTACCGGGCGGCGCGCGCTTGGAAGAAGCGGTACAGCCACTGACCGACGAGCCCGACGAGCGGCGGCAACAGAACGGCCGGGATGAAGCGCGCCCAGGTGAGCGGCCAGCCCACCAGCGGCGCCTCGTAGGTGAGCATGCGGATCGGGCTCACGAGCGTCTTGGCGGTGATCAGCGTGATCAGCGCGCCCGCGGAGACGCCCTTGGCGAAGAGGCTCGCCACGACCGGAAAGAACACGTAGGGCCCGCCCGGGATCAAGAGGCCCACGACCCAGGCGACCAGGATCCCGCGGCCGCTGTGCTCCTCGCCCAGCCAGCGCACGAGTGACTCCTGCGGGACGAGCACGTCGAACAGCCCGGCGAGCGCGAAGCCGAGCGCGAGCTCGAGCCATACGCCTCGGAAGAGTCGCGCACCCGACGCCAGGCCCTCGAGCGGGAGCTCGGGGCTGCGCCAGAAGGCCGCGGCCAGCGCCGCGGCAGTGAGTCCGAGCAGGATCCAGAGGTTCGCGTCCATGCGTCTCCGCCGCTTCATCGCGGTGTCGGGGCGCGCCGGTAGATCAGCTCGCCGCTCGCGGGCGACCGCTCTGCCCGCTCGCGCGCGGCGACGACGAGCTCGTGCCTCGGCGAGAGACGGCAGGCCGGATCGGTCGCGGCCGCGTCGCCCAGGAGGTGAAACGCCTGGCAGCGGCAGCCGCCGAAATCGACGCTGCGCCGCTCGCAGCTGCGACACGGCTCCTGCATCCAGCCCTCGCCGCGGAAGGCGCGAAAACCCGGCGAGTCACTCCAGATCTCGGCGAGCGGTCGGTCGCGCGCGTTCTCGAACTCGAGCCCCGCGATCGTGCGTGCCTGATGACACGGCAGCGCGAGCCCGTCGGGCGCGACGAGCAGAATGCTCTGCGCCCAGCCGCCCATGCACCGCCGCGGGAAGTCGGTGTGGTAGTCGGGCAGGACGAACAGGATCTCCATGCGCCCGCGCAGCCGTTCGCTCGCGGCGCGCGCCGCGGCGCGCGCCCGCTCGATCGCGGCGCGGCTCGGCACGAGCTGATCGCGGTTGGTGAGCGCCCAGCCGAGATAGGTCGTGTTCGCGAGCTCGAGGCGTTCCGCGCCGAGCCGCTCGGCGAGCGCGACGAGCTCGGGCACGCGCTCGATGTTCGCGCGCTGCAAGACGACGTTCATCGTGAGCGGCAGCCCGAGCTCCCGCACCCACGCGGCGACCTCGAGCTTGTGCGCCAAGGCCTCGACTCCGGCGATGCGCTTCGCCTCGGGGCCGCGGTCGTCCTGAAACGAGAGCTGGAGCGCGTCGAGCCCCCGCTTCGCGAGCTCGGCGAGTCGCGCGCGCTCGAGCGGAACGCCGCTCGTGATCAGGCTGGTGTACAGCTCGAGCGCGCGCGCCTCGGCGATCAGCGCCTCGAGATCGTCGCGCAGCAGCGGCTCGCCACCGGAGAAATTCACCTGGACGACGCCCAGCGCCGCGGCCTCGCCCAGCACGCGCCGCCACGTCTCGGTGTCGAGCTCCGCGCTGCGCTTCTCGACGTGAACCGGATTCGAGCAGTACACGCAGCGCAGCGGGCAGCGGTACGTCAGCTCCGCCACCAGCGTGTACGGCCGAGGGGCGCCGCTCACGGCTCGATCCCGCGCAGCAGGTTGCGATCGGCGAGCTTCTGCAGGAACTCGCGCACCTCGTCCGCCAGCGCCGACGAGGAACCGTGCCGCGTCGCGAGCGCGTCGATGATCTCACTCACTCGCCGCTCGCCGTCGCACAAGCCGAGGATCTCCGCGCCCGTCTCGTTCAGCGCGAGCCCGCGCTCCGGGTACACGAGCAGCATCTTTCCCGAGATCTGGTCGACGCGCAGCCGCGCCTTCGGGGCGAGCTTGGGCCGGGCGTCGAGCGCGATCACGGCGGCGCACTCGTCGCCGCCTGCACGCAGTCCAGCAGGTGCCACAGCACCTCGGTCTTCCGTACGAGCGCCGCGAGACACGCGGCCTGCAGCTCAGGGGAGGTCGCGCGCTCGGTGACGAAGGCGATCGCCTCCTGCGAGTCGCGGCGCGCGAACGTGACTCGGTTCTTGAAATACTCGAGCCCGGCCGCCGCGACCCACGGGTAGTGCTTCTCCCAGGCCGCGATGCGCCTCGACATCAGATCCGGCGCGAAGAACTCGGTGAGCGACGACGCGACGGCCACGACCAGGTTGCTCTCGCGCACGAGCTGCACGTAGCCGTCGCAGGCGAAGCGCACCCCGGGCAGCACGCCCTCACACGAAGCGACCTCGCGCGCGTCGAGGCCGACGGCCTCGGCGAGGCGCAGCCACTGATCCAGGCCGCCCTCCCCCGCGCGCTCGCCGTCGTGGTCGCGCAGGCGGTGGATCCACATGCGCCGGAACGCCGGGTCCTCGGACTTCGACAGGATCAGCGCGTCCTTGATCGGGATGCGCGTCTGGTAGTAGTAGCGATTGCGCACCCACGCCTGGAGCTCATCGCGGCGCAGGGTCCCGTCGTGCATGCGCAGGTGGAAGGGGTGACTGTCGTGATAACGGCGGGCGCCCTCCGCGCGCATGCGCGCGACGAACGCCTCCGCGCCGAGCGCCTTCGCGCTCACCGGGCGGGTCACAGCCGCAGCTCCAGGCCGTCGTGCGCGACCTCGACTCCCGCGGCGTACACCGCAGCGTGTTGCGGCCCGTCCTCGCGCAGCATCGGGTTGGTGTTGTTCACGTGGATCAGGATGCGCCGTCCCGGGAGCTTCGCGAGCAGCTCGAGGCTTCCGTTCGCGCCGCCCACGGGCCAGTGCGCCATGTCCTCTGCGCGCCTCGTGCCGAGTCCTGCGGCGACGAGCTCGTCGCTGCTCCAGAACGTGCCGTCGAAGAACACGCAGTCCGCCCCCTCGACCGCCTCCAGGACGGCGGACGACGGGCCGGCCACCGCGGGCAGATAAGCGAGAGTGACTCGCCGCGCCGCGTCGCGAATGCGCAGGCCGACGTTGTCCTCGGGCGACGGCGCGCGCAGGCGCTCGAGATGGATCGGCAGCTTGCCGGGGATCGGCAGCGCGGTCAGGAGCAAGGCGGTGTCGGCGCCGGTCTCCGGATCGGCGAGCGGCGTCTCGACGCCGAGCGCGAGCTCACGCCAGCGCACCTGGCCCGGGAAGCGCTGCAACGTGCCGTACAGGCGGTTCCCCTCCTCGAAGCCGCGCCGCACCGCGGCCGTCGCGTAGATCGAGATCGGGTGTGACTCGCGCAGCGACAGCAGGCCGAGGCAGTGGTCCAGGTCGCCGTTCGTGAGCGCAATCCCCGACACCGGCGAGTGTCGTTTCGCGCGCGGCCAGAGCGGCGCGAAGCTCTCGATCTGCGCGCGGATCTCGGGCGAGGCGTTCAGCAGGAGCCAGCGCTCGCCGTCGGCGGAGACCGCGAGCGACTCCTGGGTGCGGGCGCGCGCGCGCAGCGTTCCCGCGCGCAGCCCGCTGCAGTTCGCGCAGCCGCAGTTCCATTGCGGGAAGCCGCCGCCGGCGGCCGACCCTAGAACGCGGAGCTGCACGGGCTCGGGCCTTGGCTACGCCTCGAGGTCGGCGGCCGCGTCGCTCGTGACGAACGGCGGGTTCGTGTCCCCGTCCTCGTCTCCCTGGTACGCGCCGATCTCGGCGCTCATGTTGATCTCTTCGAACGCGGGCGTCTGCCAGTTCATGTCGATTCCTCGGGGTTTTGGCCCGGCGAACTTTAGCACGAAGCGGCGGAACCTGCGGCGCCCGCCCGACCCGGACGACCTGGACGGAGAGAGGGAGTCCTGGAGGGGAAGCCGCGCCGAAGCGGGCGCCGCGTTCAGAAGAAGACCAGCGCGCGCACCTCGATGCTCTCGCGCGGGGCGGCACCGATCGGTGTCCCGGGGTCGTCGAAGGCGCTGTGCGCGCTGAACCGCGCCGTGCCGTCCTCGAGTGAGTCGTAGGTCTTGATGAGCAGCGCCTCGTCGCGCCGCAGGCCCGAATAGAAGAACCAGCGGTGCGCGGGGTTGTAGCGCACGGAATAGACCTCACCGACACGGTCCGGATACACGAGATCGGTGGCCACGAGATCGTCGGGGCGAATCGAGCGCGCGTCGCAAACCGCGAGCGGCGTGGCTTCGACCGGACCTCGGATCGAGCGCCAGACGTTGACCACCGCGTGGCGACGCTTCAAGCGCCGCTCGGCTTCCGCCGGCGGCAAGTGGTCACTCACGCGCCGCCGCCCGGACAGCGCGGTGTAGTCATTGTGCACGGAGCGCACGGGCTCGCGCACGCCGCTCTTCTCCCGCTGCTCCGCGGAGCCGGAACGCAGCGTGTGGTCGAAGATCACGACCTTCTCCGCGCCGGTCGCGGCCTTCAAGAGCGCCTCGACCTCGCGGTAGTAGACCGTACGCACTTCGCTGTCATCGAGGAAGTTCCAGACCGCGGTCGGGTGCGGCACGAGCGCGAACCCCTCGACGTCGAGCTGCGCTGCGTCGACGAGCTTACGCGCGTCCTGGATCGCGACGCGTCGCGGCTCCGGCCGTCCGCTGCGCTGCGGCACGCCGTCCGGCGGCTGAAACGTGTAGCTGACGGGCTTCGCGTTCGTCGGCGCGAGGTAGTTGAGAACGGCTTCGGTCGTGGGGAGCGCGTGTGACATGTTCAACCCTCGTCGATCGGCAAGCCGATCAGTTGTGCGTTCGGCGCCGGAAGCGGCGCCTCCATGCGATGCCAGAGCCAGGCGAGCAGGTTTCGGATCATGCGGCGTCTCGCGTATAGTCGGCGGAGTCGCCCACGAGTGACTTGCTCCGGCGACCGTCGACGCCGGACGGAACGTCGCCCACGATCGTGACTCGCTGAAGGCGTCGCGGCTCGCGGCCGAAGTCCGCGATCGCGCGGTGCTGCGTGGTGCGGTTGTCCCAGAAGGCGACGTCGCCCGCGCGCCAGCGCCAGCGCACGAGGTTCTCGTGGCGCTCCACGTGCTTGCGGAAGATCCGCAACAGCGCCGCGGAGTCACTTTGCGAGAGGCCCACGATGCTGCGCGCGAAGCTGCCGAGGAAGAGCGCGCGCTCGCCGGTCTCGGGGTGGACGCGCACTACCGGATGCACCGTCTCGTAGCGCACCGACTCGAACACCTTCCCGTAAGCGCGGAGCTGCTCGCTCAGCTCGTCCCGGCGGCGTGCGTAGTCGAACTGATTCGTGTGCAGCGCTTCGAGTGAGTCCGCCAGCTTCTGCAGCTCCGCGGGCAGGTCGTCGTAGGCCGAAGCCGTGTTCGCCCAGAGCGTATCGCCGCCGACGGGGGGAACGACGACGGCGCGCAGGATCGAGCCAAATGGCGGGCGGTCGACGAACGTCACGTCGGTGTGCCATTGGCTCGCAACGTTCCCGCCGCGCGCGTCGACGTCGAGCACGTCCGGATGCTCGCGCAGGCCGGGCACCGTCGGATGAGCGGTGGTGACCGGGCCGAAGCGGCGCGCGAACGCGCGCTGTGACTCCGGGTCGAGGCGCTGATCCCGGAAGAACACGACCTTGAGCCGCAGCAGCGCCTCTCGCAGCAGCTCGATCACGCCCTCGTCGAGGTCACCGGCGAGATCGACTCCGCGGATCTCGCCGCCGATGCGCCCGGCGATCGGGTGGACTTCGATGGCCGCGTGGGACATTCCGCATATCTCCTAGATGCCGGCGCCGTCGTGGAAGACGTCGTCGCGGCGCGAGCGCGCCTGGGTGATGTGACTGGCAGCGGGAACGCTGCGTGTGAGCCACACGTTTCCGCCGATCACCGAGCGGCGCCCGATGATGATGCGCCCGAGGATCGTGGCACCGGCGTAGATCACGACTTGGTCCTCGATGATCGGATGGCGCGGCGCGCCTTTGACGGGCACCCCATTCCCGTCGAGCGGAAAGTCGCGCGCGCCCAAGGTCACGCCTTGGTAGAGCCGCACGCGATCGCCGATCAGAGCCGTCTCGCCGATCACTACGCCGGTGCCGTGGTCGATGAAGAAGCCGTCGCCGATCTTCGCGCCGGGGTGAATGTCGATTCCCGTCGTCGAGTGAGCGTCTTCGGAGACGATGCGCGCGGGCAGCGGCGCGCCGAGGCGAAAGAGCTCGTGCGCGAGGCGATGGTGCGTGATCGCAGTGACTCCGGGATAGCAGAACAGCACCTCGGCGCGGCCGGTCGCGGCGGGGTCGCCGTCGAGGGCCGCGCGCACGTCACCTTCGAGCGCGGCGCGCACGTCCGGCAGGCGCAGCGCGAACTCGCCTACCAGCTCACGCGCCTGTCTCGCCGCGGCGCGCGCGTCGAGCTCATCGCCGGCGGCGTAGACGAACCCGCGACGCACCTGTTCCTCGAGCGCGCGCAGGCTCGCGTCGAGCGTATTGCCGACGAAGAAGTCGATGCTGGTCTCCGTGAAGTCCGCTACACCGAAATGCGACGGAAAGAGCGCCGCGCGGAGGCCCTTCACGACCTGCACGAGCGCGTCGCGCGAGGGCCGCTGCGAGCGCCGCGCCTCGTCGCGCCGCTCGCTGCGTCCGTTGCGCGCGGTGCGCAGCGCGGAGACGAGGCGCTCGAGATCCCAGCTCGCGTCGACGACGCTCGAATCGGCGGCGTCGTGTCGGATCGCGGGCGCGATAACGTCGCCAGCCCCGCGGCGTCGAACACGCCCTCGAAGAGCACGGTGCTCAGGTAGCGCTCGCCCGAGTCCGGCAGCACGACGACGATCGTCTTGCCCGCGCTCTCCGGTCGCTGCGCGATGCGGATGGCCGCGGCCACAGCGGCGCCGCTCGAGATCCCGGACAGGATCCCCTCTTCGCGGGTGAGCGCTCGCGCGTACCGGATCGCCTCCTCGTTCGTGACTTCCTCGACCGCATCGACGAGAGACAGGTCGAGGACGTCGGGCACGAAGCCCGCGCCGATCCCCTGGATGCGGTGCGGCGCCGGAGTCAGTGGTTCGCCCGCGAGTCTCTGCCGAATCACCGGGCTCGACGACGGCTCGACGGCAACCGTGGTGACCCCCCTCCCGCGCGTCTTCTTCAGATAGCGAGACACACCGGTGATGGTGCCGCCGGTTCCGACGCCGGAGACGAACACGTCGATTGCGCCGCCCGTGTCGTCCCAGATCTCGGGGCCGGTCGTGGCTTCGTGGATCGCCGGGTTCGCCGGGTTCTTGAACTGCTGCAGGAGGACGTAGCGGCCCGGATCCGACGCCGCGATCTCCTCGGCTCGCCGGATCGCACCGGGCATGGCCTTTGCGCCCTCGGTGAGCACGAGCTTCGCGCCGTACGCCGTGAGCAGCTTGCGCCGCTCGAGACTCATCGTCTCCGGCATGGTGAGCGTGATCGGGTAGCCGCGCGCGGCCGCCACGAACGCGAGCGCGATGCCCGTATTCCCGCTCGTCGGCTCGATGATCTCCTTCCCGGGTCCGAGCAAGCCGCGCTTCTCGGCGTCCCAGACGAGCGCGGCGCCGAGCCGGCATTTCACCGAATACGCGGGGTTCCGGCCTTCGATCTTCGCGAGCACGAGCGCCGGCGCGCCGTTCGTGACTCGCCGCAGGCGCACGAGCGGCGTGCGGCCGATGGAGAGAGCATTGTCGCCGAACCAGTGAGTCGCTTGATCCGCCATGCGCGCTCGTCGTGCACATCCGATGCCAGGGCCGCGCCGCGTCTGCGCGCTCGCCAGTCGTGCGCACCGGCGCGAGGCCCGCACATGTCA
>Ga0326726_10005371_pt1 | contig 11617 bp, 6 predicted proteins | sample MHFenrmetagenome_2_FD_207603 | JGI IMG/M metagenome (GOLD analysis project Ga0326726, IMG submission 207603) | Lab enriched peat soil microbial communities from Michigan Hollow, Ithaca, NY, United States - MHF15MN | ecosystem: Environmental > Terrestrial > Soil > Wetlands > Peat | place: USA...
CAGGCGCGGGTGCCGCTCCATCTGACGAGCACGCGCTCGTTCAAGAACGGGAAGGTCGTGCTGTGCTACGAGCCCGTGCGCTGACCGGGCGGCGGGCCAAACAGGAGACGTCATGAGCAGCGTGGCTGCACGGCCCGCCTTCGGCGGGTTTGTCGACAAGGCTCGGCGACCGACCCGCGCCAACTATCTGAAGATCCTGGCTCGGGCGCGGGCGGCGTGGGACGACCTCGAAGCCCACCTGGCGGAGACCTACCGTCTCACCGGCGTGCTCCACTTCATGTACGGTGAGTGGTTCGGGTGGGCGCTTCGCTTCCGGCGCGGCGGGCGCTTCGTCGTAGCGCTGTATCCCAACCGCGGACGTCTGACGGCCCAGATCGTGCTCGGGCGCTCGCAGGTCGCCGCCGCGAGCGCCATGGACCTGGCCCCGAGCGTCACGAAGGTCCTGGCGGCCGCCAAGGACTACCCGGAGGGGAGATGGCTGTTCATCCCGGTGAAGTCGGTGAAGGGCGCCCGGGAGCTGCGGCCGCTGATCGCACTCAAGATGTCGCGTCCCGCGAGGGCGCACCGCTGATCCGATCCGCCGTCGCCTGCTCCGCCCTCGTCCTCGGCTGCGCCTGCGCGCTCCCGGCCCAGACCACGTCCCACGTGTGGGAGATGCGGGAGATCCGGCTGCAGGCTTCCCGGCAGTACACCAACCCGTACGTGGACGTCGAGTGCTGGGTGGAGCTGCGCGGTCCCGGCTTCGCGCACCGCGTCTACGGCTTCTGGGACGGCGACGACGCGTTCCGCGTCCGCATGGTGGCGACCGCGCCCGGCCGATGGAGCTGGAGGAGTGGCTCCAACCAGCCGGCGGATGCGGGGCTGAACGGCAAGTCCAGCAGCTTCACGGCGCGGGCGTGGACGGAGGCGGAGAAGCTCGCGAACCCCAACCGGCACGGGTTCCTGCGCGCGACGCCGAACGGCCACGCGCTCCAGTACGCGGACGGCACGCCGTTCTTCCTGCTGGGCGACACGTGGCTCGGCGCCGCGACCTGGCGGCTGCCCCTGACCGATGCGGCGGCCGAAAGGGACTCGGCGCCGGGAGCGGACGTCACCTTCCAGCAGGCGGTGGCGTACCGCAAGCGGCAGGGCTTCAACTCCGTCAGCATGATCGCCGCCTTCCCCACCTGGGCGTCCGACCAGTACCCGGCGACCTACGCGGACTCGAGCGGCGTGTACTACCGGAACGCGTGGGAGGAGTTCGGCGTCACGGTGCCCGGCGGGCAGCCGACCGCGAAGTCCATGCACGACGAGCGCGGGTACCGGCCGTTCGAGATCGTGCCCGGACGGCAGGGGCTTCCGGACTTCGACCGCGTCGTGCCGGAGTTCTTCCAGAGCCTGGACCGGAAGATGGAGCTGCTGGGCGCGCAGGGCTTCGTCCCGATCCTGGAGACCGTGCGCCGCGACGTGACCCCGCCGTGGAAGGCGTACTTCGACTTCGACCGGTCGTACGGGCGGTTCCTGCAGTACATGGTCGCGCGCTACGGCGCCTACAACCTGATCTTCAGCAAGATCCACTTCGACATCTACCTGAAGAACTACAGCCTCACCGCCGCCGAGCTGAACGAGGCCATCAACGGCCACTACCGCCGCTACGGCCCGATGCCGTTCGGGCAGCCGGCGACCGCGCTGATTGACCACGCCACCGATTCCACCTTCGGCAGCGGCGAGGTGGCGCCGTGGATCACGATGCACTCGACCGGCAACGCGCCGCGCGACCACGGCATCTACGCCGCCATCGAGCGGCAGTTCCGGCTCTCGCCGCCGCGGCCGACGGCCGACATGGAGCCGCACTACACCGGCTGGGTCCACCCCAACAACTTCGTCAACGGCGAGCGGCCCGACCCGGGCTCCACCCGTGACAACTACTTCTCGCGGGCTCAGATGTACGGGTGCGTGCTGTCGGGCGCACTCGCAGGGCATGTGCACGGCACCGGCGCGTACGACGTCACCAGCGCCGCCGAGCCGCCGGGGCCGCGGCCGTACTTCTGGCAGGCGCTGCGCTACGAGTCCGCAGGGTACATGCGCGTGCTGGGCGCGTTCATCCTGTCGGAGGGCATGCGCTATCGCGATCTCCAGCCCGCATCCGACGACCTGGCGCCGCGCCGGGCGGCCGGAAGCAGCGAGCACGGGCTGGATGGCTGGTCGTTCCTCATGCGCTCGCCGGAGCGGGATCTCGGGTTGCTCTACTTCGAGCACGGCGCGGCGCGGGCGCGCTCAACCGGCTGGACGCCGAACGCCCGCTACCGCTTCGCCTGGTACGACCCGCGGAACGGCGCGTGGGGCGAGCCGGTCGAGCTGACGGCCGACGCGGACGGCGCTGTCCGGCTTCCGGCCTTCCCGGACGGAACGGAGATCGCGAGCACCGACTGGGCGGCCCGCATCGTCGCCCGCTGAAGGAGCCGGCGGCTCAGAGCCGGCGCAGCAGGAAGTAGGGCTGGTTCAGGAGGTCGGGGGCGAAGCCGGGGTGGAGCCACGCGCGCCCCCTGCCCTTCAACTCGAAGTAGTATTGCAGCGGAAACGGCGAGTCGGTGTACGCCGCCGGAATGACCGCGCGCCAGGCGCCGTCCCGCAATTCCATCGCGCCAGACTCCCAGCGCTCCGCCTGATTGACGTGGCGGTAGTGCAAGCGCACCGACGTGGGGGCAGCTCCGCTCTCGACTGTAAGAGTTATCACGGCTGCCGTGCCCGGCTGGAACCCCGCAGGCGGCTCGTGTCTGCAGGCGATTGGACTTCGCGGCGGCCCGCTCCGCACCGCTTCGACTGCGGCAGCGACCCTTGGATCGCCACTCGGCGTTGCCGCGGCGACACGCACGACCATCTGCTCGATGTCGCGTTCGATGCCGGCGAGCTTGTCGGTCCACTGGCCCCGTTCGGAGAACCGGTCGCTCGCCGAGAGGTCGGCCTGATAGACGCCTCGCGCCCGCGCGGCGAGCGCGGCCCAGGCGGCGCGCGCCGAGCGGCAGGCGGTCAGCGCATCCTCCAGCGCCCGGCGGTCGCCGGTGCGCTCGTGGATCGCGTAGAGCACGCCGCCCTTGAGCCTCGCCGCGAAGAACCGGCCCAGGCCGGAGAGGATCTCGACGTCAATCGCGAGGCGCAGCCGTTCGGGCGACACCTGCGGGCCGGCGCGCGCGAGATCGTCGAGTGCGCCCGCGGCCAGGGCCTCCAGCCAGAGGGCCACCTCGACCGGCGAGTACTTCCCGCTGGGCTCTCCTCCGACCAGCTCGCCGGCCGCGTCGGTCGCTGACAAGAACAGCTGCGGGTCCAGCGGGCTGGCGTGCTGGGCTGTCCGGGGCGCCGGGGTATCAAAGTAGGGATTGGGCGTGGGCTCCGCCGTCAGCGGCTGGTTCCAGTAGATCTCGGGCCAGTAGGCGTCGCATGCCGCCGAGGGGAGGTACGCCGTCGTCACGACGGGGAGGATGCGGCTGGCGCGAGCGAGACCCGACTCCAGAGCCAGCGCGCGCTCGTCTGTGCCCAGGGCCCGGTGAAACACCTCCGGATCGGTCTCGGGGTTGTACGTCATCCGGCCCCAGGTCCGGTACCAGGCACCGTACTTCTCCCAGTCCCAGCGCGGCGCGAGGCGATCGTCCTGATAGCCGCTGCGTGCTCCGGTTCCCGATCCGCGCCGACCCCTGCAGGTGAGCGGCTCCATCAAGTCCGCTCCCGTCATCCCGCAGAACTGGAACGCTCGTGCCGAGGCCGCGGCGAAGGCGGGGTCGCCCCACGCGAGGATGCGCTGGGTTCCCGAGAAGACGCGCGGCCGCACCGTGTACTTCCGATCCTCGCGCAGGAAGTCGGCGAAGCCGTAGCGCGTGAAGACCCGCGTCCCTTCGCTCAGCGTCATCAGCCCGGCGCCCGCGCGGCCCGGCACGGGCATCTCCAGCTCGCGGATGGCCGCCTGGTGGTAGGGCATCCCGAGGTGCTCCGCCGCGCACTTCGGGGACACGTTCACCGGCATCCCCGTGGCGAGCGCGCGCTCGATCATCGTCTGATCGAGGCCCTTAGCGTGCAGGTCCAGCTCGATGCGGCGCCCGCTGCGCGCGGCGCCGTCGAACACCGTGGCCCAGAAGTCGTAGCTGCCTTCCGCGATTCCGCTCTCGCCGTGGATGCGCAGGCCGACAGCCGAGATCGCCGGGCAGGCCTTGAGGACCGCGGTGAGTGCGTCGCGGCAGTAGGCCGCGTGCGTCTCCGCCGTGAGCCCCTCCACGACGTACCGCGCGTTCGGGCTGTCCGTCAACTGATAGCCGTGCATCCAGATGCCCAGCTGGAAGTCCAGGCCGCGCGTGGTGGTCTCGTCGCTGATGAACCGCAACGTGTCGAGGTTTCGCGAGCGCTCGGCGGCGTCGAGGTTGGTCACCCGCACCGGGCTTCCGGGCACCGCGAGGAAGAACGGATACGGGAACAGGAAGCAGGAGTCGGCGACGCGCTGCAGGCTGTCGTAGCCGAATCCGAACGCCAGATGGAGGCGGTTGAAGCGGTGAGTTGCGAGCATCGTGAGGTAGCGCGTCCACCCGTCGCGATCGTGGTACCACGGCTTGTCGAGTGTCTCGCTGGTGAACTGGCGCATGACGCTGCGGACTCGATTGGCGGGCGATTCGACGATCGGCGTGGGGAAAGCGAGCGCCTGCACTGGCGGCGCCCCGGTCCGCATGCGGTCAGCCAGCTCCAGGAGGGCGTATGCCAGGCCGCGCGCGTCGGCGCCGCAGGCGAGCAGGGCCCTGTGGCCCGAGACGCGCGTGGCGAGCAGCGCCAGGCTCTCCCGCCCCGCCGGCGGCGCCACAGCGGCGCTGGCCAGAGCCTCGGCTGCCGCCCCACCCGCGCCCGACGCGACGATGCAGAGGTCCTCCGGGCCGGTCTCCTCGACGCGACTCAGCGTGCGCACCGCGACGCCGGCCGCCTCCAGGGTCCCGCGCAGCTCGCCGAGGGCCCACTGCGCGGGCGCGGACGACACGACGCGGTCCTCGGGGTCCGCGATCAGCGCGACCCGCGTACCTTGGCGATCTGGGCTCGACCCAAGTCCGCCGCGCGCGAGGGCCGCGCCGGCCAGACCGGCCTTGAGGAGATCCCTCCGCTTCATCTGGAACGAATGCCGCGCTCGGGGGCGGAACGTCAATGGCCCGAGGCGGCGCCTCCTACGGCCGCGGAGGCGCGACGGGCTCCGGGACGCTCACGGGGCCGCCGTGCTCGTCCAGCCAGCGCAGCAGCCGCCTGATGCTCCCCGTTGCGAGGGCCACGGTAGTGTCAGCCGCGCCGTAGTAGAGGAACAGCGTGTCTCCGTCCGCCCCCACCGTGTACCCGCAGGGGAACGCCACGTTGCCCACGTCACCCGAGAGTTCGTACGGCGCCTCGGGGCCGAAGACCCACATGTCGCCGCGCAGCAGAAGGTGATCGGGGTGCTCGAGGTCGAGGAGCGCGAGCCCCAGACGGTATAGACACCCCGCCGCCGTCTGCCTCACGGCGTGATAGATCATCAGCCATCCGCGCGGGGTCTCGATCAGCGGCGGCGAGAGCCCCACCTTGTTCGCATCCCACCACGACCCACGCCGCGCCTGCAGCACCAGCTTGTGGCCGCCCCAATTCCGCAGGTCCGGCGAATACGAGATCCAGACGTGCGCACCCGAGTCGGTCATCGGGCGATGCAGCAGCGCGAAGTTGCCGTCTATCCGCCGCGGCAGGAGGGCGGCGTCCTTGTCGTCGGGCTGCATCACCAGGCCGCAGCGCTCGAAGTGCCGGAAGTCCGTCGTCAGCGCGAGCGCCACTCCCGGCCCACCGCGGCTGAACGCCGTGTAGGCGATGGCATACTTCCCCAGCTCCGCCATGTAGGTGATCCGCGGATCCTCGACGCCCCAGATCTCCTCCGGGTAGTTCTCCGGATCGGGCTGAAACGTGGGCGTCGGATCAATGACCCAGCCGCTCACACCGTCGGCCGAGCGCGCGGCGCAGAGATGGGAATGCCCGCGGCGATCCTCCGCCCGGCACAGGAGCAGCGTCGTGCCGTCGGCGAGGCGCGTGGCCCCGGCGTTGAAGACCGTGTGTACCGGGTAGGGCCAGTCGGCGGCGCTCAGGATCGGGTTTCGGGGGTGCCGCGTCAGGAGCACTTCATAGTGCTGCCGTTCGGTCATGGTCGTTCCGTCCGCCCGTTGGGCTTCAGGTGAGGTCGGCCCGTTCGGCTGAGCGCATGTCCCAGAGGGCGAGGAGGAAGGAGAGGGTGGACTCGGCTCCCTGGTTCTCGTTCACGCGATCCGCATGCAGTCCGTCGCGGCATCCGCCGGTCGAGACGTCGTACAGGGGTTGCTGCAGGTGGTTCTGGCCGAGGAACCAGCCGAACGCGGAGCCGGCGTAGCCGGACCAGCGGGCGTCTCCCGTGATCCGGTGCGCGTCGAGGCAGGCCGAGACCATGCCGCACGCCTCCACCGGCTGCTGGTCGTAACGCGCGGGGACCATCCCGCGGCGGTAGAAGCCGTTGGTGCCGACCGGTGCGAAGAATCCGTCGGGGGTGTGTTGCACCCTGCCGAGCCAGTCGAGCGCCCGGGTGCCCACGGCCACCATGTCGTCGCGCGCCATCGCCGCCCCGGACACGATCAGCGCCTGCGGCAGCCGGGCGTTGCAGTACGTGACCTGGTCCTCGAACCAGGGCCAGTCCGGCGCGTTGGCTTGCTGGTACAGCTCCAGGAGTCTGGTAGTGAGCAGCGTCCGCGTCGCCTGGACGGCGCTGTCGCCCTGAAAGGCACGGAGATACTCGTCAATGCCCAGGAGCGCGTACGCCCAGGCGCGCGGGCTCGAAAGCTGGGCGAGCGCCGGCAGCCCCGCACGAAGGAGATCGCCGCCGAGGCTGCGGCGTCCGGGATCGCTCGCGCGCCCTACCACGGTCCCCAGCGCCCAGAGGGAGCGGCCGTGGCTGTCCTCGGACCCGCGACCGTCGCCCCAGGCCCGCCCATAGGTGAGGAAGTTCCGGAACCGGCCGAACGCCGGGTCGAAGGCATGGCTCACGAAGGCCAGGTAGCGGGAGGAGAGCGAGCGCACCGTTCGCTTCTCCGCCGTGCCGCTCTGCTCCAGCAGGACCATGAGCATGAGCGCCCGGGCATTGTCGTCGAGACAGTAGCCCTCCGCGTAGCGCGGCACCACGAACGATGCGTGCTGCAGCAGGCCGGTGTCGTCGGTCATGCACTGCAGATGGTCGAGGCTCAGCTCGGGCAGGGAGGCCGGGCGCTCGGCGAGGGTGCGCGCATGGAACGCGCTGCGCCTCTTTTCGGCGTGGCTGGTGGCGGCAATCTCCAGGCTCGCCCGGTGGCGCCGGGCCACCGCGCCCCACGCCATCCCGCGCCCGTAGTCGGCCGCCTGCCGGCGCATCCGGTTGGCGCGCTCCTCGTCGGCGAGCAGTCCGACGACCTCGCGGGCGACCGCGCCCGCATCCCGCCACGGCACCAGGATGCCGCGCCCGTCGGCGAGCAGCTCGGTGGCGTAGCGGTACGGCGTGGAGATGACCGCCTTGCCAGCGCCCACCGCGTAGGCCAGCGTGCCGGACGTGCTCTGCTCCGGATTCAAGTAGGGCGTCACGTAGATGTCGGCGGCGGAGAGAAACTCTCCGAGCTCCGCCTGGCTCACGAACCGGTTGTGGAAGATCATGCTCCCGTCCACGCCCAGTCGCCGGGCGCGCGCCTCCAGCATCAGGCGATAGGTCTCCCCCGAGTCCTCCAGTACGTGCGGGTGCGTGGCCCCGAGCACGATGTACACCGTGTCGGGATACGCCTCCAGGATCGCGGGGAGCGCGTCCACCACGTGCTCGATCCCCTTGTCCGGCGAGAGCAGGCCGAAGGTGAGAATCACGGGCCTGCCCGCGACGCCGAGGCGGTCCTTGTCGCCGGGAGCGAACATCACTTCCGGAATGCCGTGCGGGATCAGGTCGATCTTCTCGGGAGCTACGCCGTGCACCTGCCTGAGGAGCGTGGCGCCGTGCTCGCTCATCACCACCAGCCTCTCGGAGATCCGCACGATCTCGTCCATCACGCGGCGCTGCGCCGGGGCCGGGTCGGCGAGGATCGTGTGCAGTGTGGTCACGATCGGCATCCGCAGCTCGCTGAGGAGCGGGAGGATGAGGTTGCCCGCCTTGCCCCCGAAGATCCCGTACTCGTGCTGCAGGGACACCGCGTCCACGTCGGAGACGTTCAGGAAGTCCACGGCGCGGCGGTACGACGCGACGTCGCTCTCCTCGATCTCGAACCGGACCATCGGCGGGTAGGCGTGCCGCCGGCCCGCGTCGTTCATCGCCACGACGAAACAGCCCAGGGTCGGGAACTCCGCCGCGATGGCCGCGCTCAGGTCGGTGGTGAAGGTGGCGATGCCGCACTGCCGCGGCAGGTGGTTCCCCAGCAACGCGACCTGCCGGAGGAGCTGCGAGCCCGGGCGGTGATCGCCGCCGGTGGAAAGTGCCCATGTGCGTGGAGCGGTAGCCGGGGCGTGCGGAGGTGCGAGAGCCAAGGATCCAACTTGGTGTGAGGGAACCGCACTGAAGTATACCCCCGCTCCGAGCGGCCGGCCTTGCGAATACCTATCTAGCTAGGTATAGCTTGGTGGGTATCCATGGGCCGGCAGCGCAACGACATCCTCCAGGGCACGCTTGCCCTGCTCGTCCTGCGGACCTTGTCCGTCTACGGTCCCCTCCACGGTTACGCCATCACCCGGCACATCCAGACGGCCTCGCAGGATCTGCTGCGCGTCGAGGAGGGCTCGCTCTATCCCGCGCTGCACCGCATGGAGCAGGACGGATGGGTGAAGGCCGAGTGGGGTACGACGGAGAAGAACCGCCAGGCCCGCCTCTACTCGCTCACGGCCGTCGGCCGCGGGCAGCTCGAGCACGAGCAGGAGAGCTGGGCCCGCCTCACCCTCGGTGTTGGCCGAGTACTGCGCTACGCCTGAGCCGTCGCCACCCAGACAAGGAACGTCATCATGGCCTGGTACCACCGGCTCCGGAACCTGATGCGCGGCGACGCCCTCTCGCGTGACCTCGACCGCGAGCTGCAGTTCCACATCGCGGAGCGGGCCGACGAGCTGGTGGCGCAGGGAATGAGCGAGCGGGATGCGCTCCGGGAGGCACGCCGGCGCTTCGGCCACGGGCAGCAGCAGAAGGAGCGCACCCGGGACGAGGACGTCCTGGTATGGCTCGAGTCGCTGGTGGCCGACGTCCGCTACGCGCTGCGCGCGCTGCGGCTGAGCCCCGCCTTCACGCTCGTCGCCGTCATCTCGATCGCCCTCGGCGTCGGGGCCAACACCGCGATCTTCAGCCTCATCAACGCCGTGATGCTCAAGTCCCTCCCGGTGCCGCACGCCGAGGAGCTGGTGAAGGTCGTGCGCTTCGATGGGAGCAACCGGGACCCGAGCGCGGCGGGGACCACGTTCACCAATCCGTTGTGGGAGCAGATCCGCGACCACCAGGACGCGGTGGATGCCTTCGCGTACGGCGAGGCGTCGTTCAACCTCGCCAGCGGCGGCGAGGCGCGCCGCGTCGAGGGCAACTGGGTGAGCGGCAGCTACTTCCCGGTGCTCGGGGCCCGCCCGCTGGCCGGACGCCTGCTGACGCGGAGCGACGACAACCGCGGCTGCCCGGCGGTCGCCGTGGTCAGCGCCGGATTCGCCGCCGGCGAGTACGGCTCGCCGGAGGGAGCGGTGGGGCGGTCCCTGTCGCTCGACAGCCATCCGTTCGTCGTCGTCGGCGTGACCGAGCCGGCGTTCTTCGGCGTGGACGTGGGCAGCCGGATCCAGGTGTACGCGCCGATCTGCTCCGAGGCGATCGTGCAGGGCGCCGCGAGCAATCTCGACGGACGCAGCACCTGGTGGCTCCAGTTGATGGGGCGGCCGCGGAACCACTATCCGGCGGCGCAGGTGGATGCGCGCCTCGCCGGCGCCTCGTCCGCCATCAATACCGCCACCCTTCCGGCCGACTGGCCACCGAAATACCAGACCGAGTATCTGCGGAGCGCGTTGGGCTCGCAGCCGGCGCCGAGCGGCTTTTCCGCCCTCCGCTCCCGCTCCAGCACCGCGTTGTTCGCGCTGATGGTGGTCGTCGGCGTGGTGCTGCTGATCGCGTGCGCCAACGTCGCGCATCTCCTCCTGGCCCGCGCGGCCGCCCGGCAGCGGGAGATGGCGCTCCGGATGGCGCTGGGTGCGGGGCGCGGCCGGCTGATCCGGCAGCTGCTCACCGAGAGCATCCTGCTCGCCCTGGTCGGGTCCGCGCTCGGCGCGGTCTTCGCGCGCTGGGCCAGCGGCTTCATGGTCGGGCTGCTCTCGGACCGCCACAACCACGTGTGGCTCGATCTGGGTCTCGACCTGCGCGTCCTCGGCTTCACCATCGGTGTCGCGATGCTCACCGGCGTGCTGTTCGGCCTGGTGCCCGCCTGGCACGCGGCGCGGGCCGCGCCGCAGTCCGCGCTGCAGGCGCAGGGGCGCGCGGCCTCGGGGCCGGGGCGGTTCGCGATCACCCGGAGCCTGGTGGTCGGCCAGGTCGCGCTGTCGCTGGTGCTGCTCGTCGCGGCCGGCCTGCTGCTCAGGTCGTTCCAGAAGCTGGTGACTCTCGATCCGGGGTTCCGGCGCGAGGGCGTGCTGCTGGTGAGCATGGACTTCGCGAACGCCGGATATCCCGAGGGTCAGCTGCGCACCGTCTTTCGCGAGACGCTCGATCGCCTCCGCGCGATCCCCGGCGTCCGTTCGGCGAGCGCGTCCCTGATCACCCCGATCAGCGGCATGGGGTGGAACGGCGACATCGTAGCGGACGGCTTCGTGCCGAAGAGCGAGCGGGACGGGATCGTCTGGTTCAACGGGGTCTCCGACGCCTACTTCGGCACGATGGAGACCCGGCGCGTCGCCGGACGCGACTTCGGCCCGCAGGACGTCGCGGGCGGGGCGCCGGTCGCGATCGTCACCGAGTCGCTGGCGCGGAAGGTGTTCGGCGCCGCGAACCCGATCGGGAAGGTGTTCCGAGCGCGGGGGGGCCGGGGCCTCAGCGCGCCGACGGAGGTCGTGGGCGTGGTGCAGGACGCGAAGTACCGGCGGCTGAACGAGGGGGAGGCGCCCACCGCCTACCTGCCGCTGACGCAGAGCCAACTGTGGGGCAGCCGCATGAACTTCGAGCTGCGGTCGGATGGGGACCCGATGGCGCTCGTACCCGCGGTCCGCACGGTGGCCGCGGGCGTCAACCACGCGATTTCGCTCGACGTCGTCACGTTGTCGGAGCAGGTCGCGGCGTCACTCGCCGGGCCGCGCCTGCTGGCGACGCTGTCGGTCTTCTTCGGCGCGCTGGCCCTGATCCTGGCGACCGTCGGGCTCTACGGGACGGTGGCGTACTCGGTGGCGCGGCGGCAGAGCGAGATCGGCATCCGTATCGCCCTCGGCGCCGACGGGTCGCGCGTCGTTCGCATGATCCTGGGCGAAGTGGGCCGGCTGCTGGCGGTCGGCGCGGTGCTTGGCGCGCTGATCGCGCTGGCGGCAACGCGGTTGCTGCAGTCGTTCCTGTACGGACTCACGGCCACGGATCCCCTGACGATCACCCTCTCGGTGGCGTCGCTGGCGGCGGTCGCGCTCTTCG
>Ga0326726_10005372_pt1 | contig 11616 bp, 10 predicted proteins | sample MHFenrmetagenome_2_FD_207603 | JGI IMG/M metagenome (GOLD analysis project Ga0326726, IMG submission 207603) | Lab enriched peat soil microbial communities from Michigan Hollow, Ithaca, NY, United States - MHF15MN | ecosystem: Environmental > Terrestrial > Soil > Wetlands > Peat | place: USA...
ATCGAAGAATTCGTTGGCGAACACGATGATGGGGACCTCGGGGGCCAGGGCCCGCTCGTCCATGGCGTTGTTTGGCCCGACTGAAGTCGCGCGGGTCTTCTCCGGGGGGGAGTAGAAACTGTTCGCGGTTTCGCGGGCAGGTCGGCGTGTAGCCGCGCCGCCTGACGGATCCGAGAACCAGGGCCTTCGCACCTGAAGGCCTTCGTTGGCACCTTCCGAAACCGAAGATGCCGTCCCACTCTCGAGAAATCTGGTGAGCACGCCGCGAAGTCGGTCCCGCAATTTGGGTGAGCGTTCCGCCAGTGAGTAATGCAGAGCGTGAAAGAACGGAGGGAACTTTTTCTCTGACCAGTCAAGCACGTCCTGCGCGAACAATCCGCGGCCGGGGCCGAGTTCCAGAATTTCGATCTGGGCAGGAGACCCCAGTACCCGCCAAATCTCGTCGAATTGCCGCGCCAGAAGACGTCCGAAGACCGCGTTCACATCACTTGAAGTATAAAAATCCCCGGCTTTACCGAACTGCTCGGCGTTCCGCGAATAGAAGCCCAGCTCGGGATGGTACAGGCACAACTCCATGTAACGCGAAAACGGGATAGGACCGTGCTCACCAATCTCCTGTTCGATGATCTGGCGCAGACTCACAAGCCCTTTCGTTGTCGATCCGCGCGGTCCTGGGGGGTGCGGATGAACATTTCGACGATGTAGTCGTGCAGACAGTCATAGAGCTGCCGCTGGAAACCCCACTCGAACTGAGGATGATCGAGGTCCCGGGGATGAAGTTCGACGTAGTAGGTATGCACTGGAACCGGCGGGTTCCTGAACTGGATTATGACTTCGACCGCTTCGCCCTTGGCGCGAGCAGAGAAATCAAGCAGGGGGTGCTCGTAGAGTTTCAGTTGGGCCAGAACACGTTCAAGCCGCGGATTTGCGTCAGTCACCTAATGATTCTAACGGGAGTCGTGGTTGTGTGGGGCGGGCGCCCTCACCCGCCGGCTTCCAGCTTGTTGGGTCGGGGGTCTGACGTCCGAGGTCTGACGTCCGGCTTCCAGATCTCAGTTCTTGGATCCCAGCTCTCTGTTTTACTCGTACCTTAGCGCTTCGATAGGGTCTAGCTTAGCCGCTTTGATGGCAGGCAGCATACCGCTCACGATGCCCACAAAGCTGAGAATGCCGGTGGACCAGATGAGAGTGGCAGCGTCGATGGTCAGGTGAATATCGCCTTCGTCGGCACCTTCCTGAAATGCGCTCCAAAGGGTCAGGGAGGGGACGGACCAGGAAACCACGTAGGCGAAAGCCACGCCCAGCAATCCTCCCAGCGCTGTGATGACCATGGCTTCAGCCAGGAACTGGAACAGGATGTGCCAGCGATGCGCGCCCAGGGCCTTTTCCACGCCGATCTCCCGGGTGCGTTGAGTCACGGAAACCAGCATGATATTCATCAACCCGACGCCGCCAATCCCTAGTGTGAGCAGACCGATGAAACCAAGGAGAACTTTGATACCAGTTGTGATTACGCGCAGATCGAGCAGGTCCGAGAACACGTCGAACACAAAGACTGCGCGCTCGTCCTTGGGATCGAAGCCATGATGGAACGCCATCGAGTTCCGCAATGCCTTGACCACCTTGGCGTTGTCGCCCTCGTATTCCATGACGATCGAGTTCAGGTAGTAGGTGTCTTTCAGATCGCTCATGGCGCTGAAAGGCACGTAAACGTGCTCGTTCAGGTTGTCGTCGCTGTTGTTAATGACGTGTTTCAGGATGCCCACGATCTGGTACGAGATGCCGTCCACACGGATGCTCTCGCCGATCGCGTTCTGGCCGGAAAACAGTTTCTTCTTGGCGTCGGCTCCGATGAATGCGACGCGGGCATGGGTGAAATCCTCGGCTTCGCCAAAGGGCGCTCCCTCCGCGAATTCCATGCGCCGCATACGAGCGTAGTTGGCGTACACGCCACTCACGCCGAAGCTGGCGCTGCGTGTCCCCCAGGCCACTGTGCTTTGCTTGAAAACTTCAGGCGAGAGCCGCTTGAGCAGAGGCACTTCGTCGCGGATGTAATCCAGGTCTTTGACGGTGAGACGGACTTCGCTTCCCGCCTTGGTGCCGCCCGCCTGCTGCGAGGTCCGCCCCGGAAACACGAAGACCAGGTTGGTACCGAAGGAGCGAAAGGCCGCCCACAGACCGCGCTCGAAGCCCGCACCGTAGGCGAGAAGTAGTACCACGGTGGCGATGCCCCAGGCCATGCCCAGCATGGTGAGGATGCTGCGCCGCTTGTTATGGCGCAGGGCGCTATAGGCCTGGGTTCCCAGTTCGTGGAGCATGGCTATTCCTGCCTCATAGCTTCGACTGGGGCCAGCAGCGCGGCTTTTCGGGCAGGATAAATTCCAGCCACGATGCCGGCGATGGCCAGCGACAAAATGGCCGCCACGGCCGACATGGGCACGATGCGCGGCGTATCAAATCCCTGCGGTGCGGGCAACTGCGCCAGCAGGGTGACAAAGACGGTGGAAATCAACAGCCCAATCCCTCCGCTGAACAGGGTGAGGAAGGCGCCCTCGATAAAGAACTGGGTCAGGATATTTTGATACGTAGCTCCCAAAGCCTTGCGCAGCCCAATCTCCCTAGTGCGTTCGGCCACGGAGACCAGCATTATGTTGACAATGCCGATCGCCCCCAGCGCCAGAGTCACGAATCCCACCACCCCGAGGAAATAATCCATGGCGTCGAATATTTTGTCCACGCGCTGCGAGTTTTCAATCGTGTCCCAGTCTTCGAAGGCATCTTCCAGTTTGGGATCGAAGCCGTGGCGCCGCGCGATGATCTGGTGAATCTCCTCTTTCGATTGCAGGTGCTCGGCCTTATTCAGCGGGCGGTAGTTGATGAACGAAAGCGCACCTTCCGAATTCTGCTGCTTCAGCGGAAACAGGTTGCGCATGGTCTCAACCGGGACGAAGATGCGGGCGTTGGTGCCGTTGTTGCCGTCTTTCCCCACCTTGGCCAGCACCCCGATCACGTCAAAGCGGACGCCGTTCAGCAGCATGGTTGCGCCCACGGCGGGGCGTCCGGGGAAAACATTCTTCAGCAGCTCCCAGCCGACTACCGCCACCCGGCGGTGTTCGATGTTGTCCTGGTCGTTCAACCAGCGGCCGGTTCCGATCGGTACGGTGCGAATCTGGTTGTATTCCGGACTCACTCCGAATACCTGGCCATTGGTTGAACCGTAGTCACTGACAGCGCGGATGTCCTCGCGGTTGACCACCGGAGACAGGGCACGCAAGGTGCGGGCCTCTTTGCGGATGGCAAGGTAATCTTCGTAAGTAAAGTGATAGGTCTGGCCGGATTGCAGATTGCCTGCGACTGCCGGGATCCTTCCCGGAAAGATGAACATGATGTCCTGGCCGAGAGTCGCCAGGTTGCGGACCTGTCCACTGCGAAAGCCTTCTCCCAAACCCACCAGCAGGAGCAGCGATCCCACACCCCAGGCAATACCAAACATGGTCAGGAACGACCGTAGTTTGTGCGCCCAGAGGGTAGCGAGGGATTGGCGAACAATCTCAAAGAGCACGTTCATAAGGTTATCGCCTTTGCTGCCGCCAGGGAAGGTTCGTTGATGTTCGGGCAGCGCGCGGCCCGCCATAACCTGCAATGTTTATTACGCGGTCGCAGGCCCGCAAGTTCCCACAATTTCGCGCTTGTCCCTCTTTCTTTAGACCGGGTTAGAGACAAAAGGATAGCCCATTTTCGAAGACTCCGCCCCGGCCCCGGGGTGCTAACCAGGCGGCGGGCAAGGCGTCTAAACGACCGTCCTGATTCGCCGAGGCCGGGTTCGGCTTTCACCAAAAACACTTAGATTGGAGAGGCTTGCACCATGTTCAAACTTCTTGTGCGTGCTTTGTTTGTAGTCGAAGGGCTGCTGCTGCTCGGGTCGTTTGGCCAAGCGCAGTCCTTCGTTCTGGATCTGCCGCGGCCGAGCCAGCATGCGGTCGTAACCCAACGCATTGGAATCACCGATGTCACCATCAACTATCACCGTCCAATGGTCAACAAGCGCAAAGTCTGGGGCGGCCTTGTGCCTTATGGTCAAGTCTGGCGTGCCGGAGCCAACGAAAACACGACCATAAAGTTTACCGATCCGGTGACCATCGAAGGCAAACCTCTGCCTGCTGGAACCTACGGCCTGCACATGATTCCGGGGGAGAACGAATGGACGGTTATCTTCTCCACGAATTCAACTTCCTGGGGGAGCTTCACCTACAACCAGGCCGAAGACGCGCTTCGGGTCACGGTCAAGCCCCAGACAGCGGACTATCACGAAGCGCTCACCTATGCCTTCGACGATGTGAACCCGGATTCTTCCGTCGTTACCCTGCGCTGGGAGAAGGTTGCAGTTCCTTTCAAGGTCGGCGTGAACACCCACGAAATCGTGGCCGAGAACCTGCACAACCAGCTGCGCGGGCTGGCCCAGTACTCATGGGATGGATGGGATGACGCAGCCAACTACCTGCTTCAGGAGAAAATCGATCTGGAAGAAGCTCTGAAATATTCCGACAAATCGATTCAGAACGAAGCGCGCTATGACAACTTCATGACCAAGTCACGTGCCCTGGAAGCCTTGGGGAGGAAAGAAGAGGCCACCACGGCACGCGACAAGGCGCTCACCATGGCCAACGCCATCCAGCTTCACAGCTATGCCCGCCAGATGCAAATTGACGGCAAGCAGACGGAGGCGTTTGCCATCTACCGCGACAACGCCAAGAAGAACCCCGACCAGTGGATTGTGCACGTCGGCCTGTCCCGCATGTATTCCGCACAAGGCGACTTCACCAACGCAGCGAAAGAGATGAACGCAGCCGTGGCCGGCGCGCCGGACGGGCAAAAGCAGCCGTTACAAGCCTTCGCCAGGCGCCTGGAGGCCAAGGAGGACATCAACAAGTAGAGGCCTGCTTGTGTGGGGCGGACACTCTTGTCCGCCGCCTTTGAAGCTGGTTTTGGTTGTGACTTGGTTTTGAGTGGTTAGTTAAGGTCATCCACCTAAAGGCTAAGTCAGAACCAAATTCAAAGGCGGCGGACAAGAGCGTCCGCCCCACACGTTCAGGGTTGAGATGCTTTGGCGTCATCGATCACCACAACTTCTCTGCCCATGCGTCTTCCCACTTCCACAGCGGTGGCAACCGTGTCGTCATCGGTCTCCTGACCACGGATGATTTCCAATCTTCTCTCGCTATCCACCGGTCCCGCGAAATGCATGCCCACACAACAACGGGCGCGATAAGTGACGCGGGAAATCTCGGTAATGCTGAGCGTGGAAATGTGGGAGCCCAGAATGGTGCCGGGACGGCAGATTTTATCGAGCAGGGTGAAGATCTCGATTTTCGATTCCAATTCTTCCGGGACTGCTTCTATGACCAGGTCGGCCTGGCGGGCAGCGTCTTCGACGCTGCCGGCAAATTCCAGGCGGGAGATTGCGGCCCTGGCGGCGTCCGCCGAAACCCCGCCCGATTCCACAGCCAAGTCAAGCTGAACACGGATTTCGCTTTCCGCCTGACGCAGGGCATTGGGCAACAGATCTTCCAAAATTGTTCTGTAGCCGCCCCCGGCCGCCAACTGCGCGATGCCTCGGCCCACTCGGCCAGCGCCGATGACGGCGATGGTCTGGACCTCAGCCACTACTGTCCCTTTTCCAGTTGTCCCAGAACAGAATTGAGGTTGGTGCCAGCGGAACGAATATTTTCGGCGAGACGCTTGCGTTCATCCGCATCCATCAGAGGTATGGAAGCACTGATGCGGCGGAGCGTGGTGTTGATGTCGTCGACGTAGTTGATGAGACGGATGAGTTCTCCGGTAGCTGCCATAGTTAAACCTGCTCCTGTTGCCCTTTGTCCAGCCAATGTGGGCGCGAGCATCCACGCTCGTGCCGGGTCTTGCCTTACCTTGCGGGCGATGTATCCATTCTCAATGGTGGGAACCGATTAGTAAAGGCACGACGGGCACGTGTGCGCCCCTTAAAGCAACAAACAACCGGGGTGCCCCGTCCTCGTCTCTCCAGCTTTTGGAGCGACGGAGCGGGGAACTTGGGTTGAACCCGTTTCGCCCTGGCACGAGCGAGGAGGCTCGCGCCCACATTGCTTAGCCTGAACGCAGTACCTGGCGCTCTTCCCGCCAAGTGTCCCTCTATGGCACCCCCAACCCGTCATCACTTTGGTAATGCTTTCTATCGATGTTATTTATGGGCCCTCCGCGCTCGGGGCGAATCTAATATTGTTATGAGTGAGAAACCTCTAAAACGGTACCTTTTTGCCAGTGACTTTGATCAGACCCTTACTTTCGACGATTCCGGCTATGTATTGAGCGAACTGGTTGGCATTCCGACCGCGGAATTTGAGCGCAAGGCGCAGGGCATGGCCAAGCTGAACCTGGTGCAGCAGGGGGCGGAGCTGTCCTACCTGTTGCTGCATGATCCCGAGTTCCGCAAGAGAGTGCGCAAGCAGCACCTGTACGAAGTCGGCAAGAACATCCGCCTGAAAGAAAACATCGAATTGCTTTACCAGGTGCTCAAGAATGGAGTGGACGGCTATCACTTCGACTTCTACGTGATTTCCGCCTCCCCGGTGGAAGTAATCCAGTCGGCTCTCGAGGGGATTGTTCCCCGTGACCACATTTACGGCACCGAATTTGTTTACAACGCCTCCGGCGAGATCGAAAGCCTGGTGCGGGCCACAGCCGGCTATGGCAAAGTAGCCGCCCTCGACCAGCTGCAGGCACAGTTGCAAATCGGGCCGGACCACATCATTTACACCGGCGACGGCAGCTCAGACATCAACGTGATGCTGCACGTCAAGATGCGTGACGGATTCACCATCGCGGTATCGGAAGCCAAGCACATCTCTCAGGTCGCGAGGAGAACCGTCCTCAGTACCAACGCCCTCGCCGTACTGGGACCCATCCTGGAAGAAACGGTGGGCTGGGAGCGGGCGCAAATTCGCCAGTTCTTCGAGTCCTACGGGATCCTGATCCAGGAGTGGGACAGCGTACGCACCGACTGGTTGACCCTGCGACCCGCGGTCAAGGAAGCGACCCCTCAGGCGGCCACGGCCAGCGCCTGAATCCACTCCGCTCTTCCTGACATCAATACTTAGGTGACTAGCGTCATCAGCAGCGGCGCGGCCTTGCTTGCGCTAAGGCCGTGCGGCGCGGACAATAGACCGTACATGCTTCGTGACAAGAGTCTGATTCCTCTCTCCCACCAGCACCAGCATTGCCTGGCGCTGTGTGTGCGCCTGGATCGCGCCATTCAGGCGGGCGGGGTCGATCTGGAGGCATGGCAAGCCGAGATCCAACAGATTTTTGAACAAGAGATCACGTTTCATTTTGCTGCCGAAGAGAAAGAGTTGTTTCCGGTGGCGGCGCGCTTTCCCGAGCTGCAGCTCCTGGTCCAGGAACTGGTCACCGGACACATTTTGCTGCGTGATTTCTTTTCTCGCGCCGCCGCCCGCAAATTGCATGTAGCTGGATTGCAGGCCCTGGTGGAAAAGTTGGCGTCCCACATTCGCAAGGAAGAACGCGAGCTGTTCGAGGGTATGCAGCGGCTGATGAGTCCGGAAGAGCTTTCCGTGGTGGGCGGGGCGCTGCAGCAATCACTGGCCGAGGCTTCCAACGCCTGCATTCTGCCCAGCGCCGCCACCCGCCTGCGCCCCAAACAATAGACCTGTCATCGTGAGCGCAGTAAACCGATTCGGATCCAATCGGTTTATGGAGCCGAAGGACCCCTATTTTACAGCGAACACCTTCAAAAAAGTTTCTGCAATGGTCGCGCCGCCCAGAAATTCTCCGCAGCACATCGCACTGACAGACCCATCGAAGGGTAGGGGTCCTTCGACTCCGGGTTTGCTTTCGTGAACGAAAGCAAACTCTGCGCTCAGGATGACAGCTGTGAATCCGAGCCCAGCTTTCTTTCATCTAGCAGACATGAGTCAAGAAGCAATTCCCTTCTCGGTTGCAAATTACTCCGAGCCGGTGGCGCAGACCTCGAGTGGCGGCGCTCTGAGTGATGCCCCCTTGCTCGATGCCTACTCGCAGGCGGTGGTGGGCACCGCGGAGAGGCTCAGCCCATCGGTAGTCAAGATTGATGTTGCGCAGGCGGGGAAAGCCCGTTCCGGCGAACCGCGCGAGCGGCAGGGCGGCGGCTCCGGTTTCGTGTTCACTCCCGACGGTCTGATTCTCACCAATAGCCACGTGGTGCACGAAGCCACGCGCATTCAAGTCTCCTTCCCCGATGGACGCCGTTTCCCGGCCAGCACCATCGGGGACGATCCGGCAACCGACCTGGCTGTCGTGCGCGTGGATATCCCCAATAACGACGCGCCCGGCCTGGTAGTGGCGCCGCTCGGTGATTCGCAGAAGCTGCGCGTAGGACAACTTGCGATTGCCATCGGAAACCCCTATGGCTTCCAGTACACCGTGACGGCTGGAGTCGTAAGTGCGCTGGGACGATCACTCCGTTCCTACTCTGGACGAATGATCGACGACGTTATCCAGACCGACGCTTCGCTCAACCCGGGCAACTCCGGAGGACCACTCGTGACCTCCGATGGCCAGGTCGTCGGCGTGAACACGGCGACCATCATGGGCGCGCAGGGACTGTGCTTCGCCATCGGGATCAACACCGCGAAGTTTGTGGCTGGACGCCTGCTGCAGGAAGGCCGAATTCGGCGCAGCTACATCGGAGTCGAGGCCCAGACCACACCTCTGCACCGGCGCCTGGTGCGCTTTTACAACCTGCCGCAGGAGACCGGCGTGGTGGTGATTTCGGTCACCGCCGGCAGTCCCGGTCAGCGAGCAGCGCTGCGCGAAGGAGACGTGATCGTCGCGCTCGATGGCAAGCCAGTGGCTGGAGTCGATGACTTGCATCGCCTGCTGACCGACGCCCGCGTTGGCATCAGCAGCGTGCTGACGGTGCTGCGCTGGACGGAAAAGCTCGAACTGCCAATCGTCCCCGAAGAGTCGCAGTAGTAATTGTGTTCGTGTGGTCGCGGCCGGCTCGCCCGCGAAGGCATCGCAGCAAATCAGGTGGGGACAGCCGCCCTCGCCTGTCTAGCCGAGCGCAGCTCGGCTAGGCTCGGGCCCAATCTTCACCCAGGGATGACGACGATCATCCGAGATAGCTCCGAAGACCCGAGCCGAGCTGCGCTCGGCCGGACGGCTCAGAGACCCGTCCCGACATTGTTACCATTAGATCGTCGCCATCTGGTACAGATATTCCACGTGTGAGAGCACGGCCCCGTCTATTCCCTGTACGTTTGGATTGGTCGACTCAATCACGAAATACTCATCGGGAGCGTGCGCGCCGCTGCCATGGCCCATTCCGAAATGGCCCGCGGGTAGGCGCAGAGGGTCGCCAGTGAAAACATATCCCGGCCAGGAGCCGGCGCTGCGCGGCAAGACTATCGGATCGATCCGCTTGCTGCGATAGACCGCCACCTGGGCGCGGATCAGCGGCGCATTGGCGGACGTACTATTCGGATCATAACCTCCCGTCATGTTCACTTCGATGTCGCCGAAGCCGCGTTTGGCCAAGTGGGCCTTGAGTGCGGCCAGTGCCTCGTCGGCCTTCATGTCCGGCACCAGGCGCAGATCGAGCTTGGCGACCGCGCGATGCGGAAGAATGGTCTTGCCGCCCGGCCCAGTATAGCCACCCACCAGGCCTTCGATGTTGACCGTGGGCCGCGATTGCAGCAGCTCAAGCGCCTCCACATAGTTGACGTCGTGTATCCAGTGCTCGACGCTGTACTGCTTCTTAGCGACATTCTCATCCAGTCGGCGCGCGGCTTCCGCAATCATTTTCTTTTCCGCGGCGGAGAGCGGACGGGCCTTGTCGGCAAAGCCGTCAATGGCAGGAGTGTTGCCATCGGGCGAGACCAGGGTAGAGAGCGCCTCCACCAGGTGCCACGCCGGACTATCAATCATGGCCTTCAGGCTGGAGTGAACATCCTTTCGCGGACCTCGTCCCCACTTTTCTCCGCTGGAAACCAGTTCGAGTTCGACGATGCCTTTGGCCCCGAGAGTCATGGTCACTTTTCCATCGAGATCCTGCTCGGCCGCGGGTATGTAGACCCCGTGGCATTTGCGCAGCGCAGCCAGCACCTCGGGACGACGTACGATTTGCGGGAAGTGCGGCGAGCCTATTTCTTCTTCCCCCTCCGCCACAAACACAAGATTCACTGGAAGCTTCCGCCCGGCGCCGCGAATGGCGTGCAGAGCGGCCAGGAAGGAAGCCTCTGGACCCTTCTGGTTGACCGCTCCGCGGCCGACAACGGCTTTGCCCAAGCCGGGTTTGTCGATGATCGCGGCCTCGAAGGGCGGCGACGACCACTCGGCGGGATCGACCTGTTTGACGTCGTACATGAAATAGATACCGAGGGTGCGCGGAGCGCCGGCGTCGAGTGTGGCAAAGATACCGGGCTGACCATCGGTGGAGACTTTCGTCGCGCCCCGGAAACCGGCATCGCTCAACATTTGCATGAGGAGATCGCAGCCTTCGTCCATTCCACGGTGCTCGGCGGCAATCGAAGGCTGGCGAATCCATTGCTGCAGGCGCTGGACCGATTCGCCGTGGCGCTTTTCGATTTCCTTCTGGATGACGGCGAGGTCAGGGTTGGCGTCCGCCGCGAACGAGTTGTGGCAGAGTGCGAGAGAGGCGGCGCCCGCAGCAGTCGCCTGAAGAAAGGTTCGTCGGTTCATGGGCGCGAGCATACTTTGAGAAGTTCGCATGTGTCCAGACCTGATGTCCGGGCGATGCTTCACCAGGAACCATGTGGAGACGGGTCTCTGACCCGTCGGGCCGAGCGAAGCTCGGCTGTTTGGTTATGAAAACATCGAAAACGCCCCTAGCATATCATCGCGAAGATCGCCGAGCTTCGCTCGGCTGCACGGACGAGGGCGTCCGCGCCTACGTGATTCGTGGAGGGTCTGATCGGCTGCCCACCGTAGTATCATTGCAAGCTCTGGCACCCTGTGTTAGCTTCTTGAAACAGCAGAGGTTAGCTTGCAAGCTACGATTCCTGCCGGGCTGGATCGCAAGGAAGCGGACGTTTACAGACAGTTGCATCCGGAACGGCTCCCGAAACACATCGCCATCATCATGGACGGCAACGGTCGCTGGGCACGCCGCCGCCATTTGCCGCGCATGGCCGGACACCGCGCCGGAGTTACATCTGTGCGCTCGACTGTCGAGACGGCTGCGCGCATCGGAATTCCCTGGCTTACGCTGTATGCGTTTTCTGAAGAGAACTGGAAGAAGCGTCCGCGCAGCGAAGTGGATTTCCTGATGGGCCTGCTATGCCGCTATCTGAAAGCGGAAGTCCCCACCCTCAACAAGAACAACATTCGTCTGGAGTACATCGGACGCCAGCATGAGCTTCCGCCCTCGGTGCAGGAAAAGATGGCATGGGCACGGGATGCGACTGCAGGCAACACCGGCATGGTGCTGACCCTGGCCCTCAATTACAGCGCGCGTACCGAACTGGTGGACGCGTTCCGCTCGATCGTGGACCTGGCCGCGCGCAATGGCGGTCTGGACCATCTGGAGATCGATGAGGACACCGTGTCGCAGAACCTGTACAC
>Ga0326726_10005373_pt1 | contig 11616 bp, 11 predicted proteins | sample MHFenrmetagenome_2_FD_207603 | JGI IMG/M metagenome (GOLD analysis project Ga0326726, IMG submission 207603) | Lab enriched peat soil microbial communities from Michigan Hollow, Ithaca, NY, United States - MHF15MN | ecosystem: Environmental > Terrestrial > Soil > Wetlands > Peat | place: USA...
ATGGTGACCCACGACCCGCACGCTGCCGCGGCCGCAGGAACGTCGCTGCATCTCGATAAGGGGGTGCTGACGGCGTGAAGTTCTTCCCGCTGGTCTGGGCCAACCTGCTGCGGCACAAGCGCCGCACCGTCCTGACGACGGCCAGTGTCGCCCTCGCCCTGTTCCTGTTCGCGTCCCTGCGCTCGGTCATCACGACGCTCGACGCGGGGGCGCAGGTGGGCAGCGAATCCCGGATGATCGTCCAGAGTGCGAAGGCGATCGTGTTCTTCCTGCCGATGAGTTACCGGGAGCGCCTGCAGGCGGTGCCCGGCGTTCAGGCGGTCACCTGGGCCGACTGGTTCGGCGGGGTCTATCAGGACCCGAAGAACTTCTTCGCGTCGTTTGCGGCCGATCCCGAGTCCTACCTCGACATGTACAAGAGCGACATGACGATGCCGGCCGAGCAGCGGGCGGAGTTCATCAAGGAGCGCACGGCCTGCATCGTCGGCCAGCACCTGATGGACAAGTTCGGCTGGCGCCTCGGCCAGGACGTCACGCTTCGCGGGACGATCTTCCAGGGGGACTGGACGTTCACGATCCGCGGCGTGTACCGCGCGACCAACAAGGCGTTCAGCGAAGACGCGCTGATGTTCCACTACGACATGGTGTACGAGCGGTATCCGCGGTGGGTCGAGCCGGGGTGGTACGTCATCCAGCTGAAGGACCCGTCCCTGGCGTCGCAAGTGGCGGCGGCGGTGGACTCGATGTTCAAGAACTCGTCGGATCCGACCAAGACGGGCACCGAGCGCGCGTTCAACGCGAGCTTCGCCACGATGTGGGGGAACGTCAGCTTCCTGATGAACTCCATCGGGATGGCGGTGGTTTTTGCGATCCTCCTCGTGGCGGCGAACTCGATGATGCTGTCGGCTCGCGAGCGGATCAGCGAGGTCGGCGTTCTCAAGACCGTCGGGTTCCAGGACCGGCTGCTGTTCGCTCTGGTGATGGCCGAGGCGAGCACGATCGCGCTGGGGGGCGCCGTGGTGGGGCTCGGCGCGGCGAAGGGGCTCTACCCGGTGATCGGCTTCACCGCGATGGGTTTCCTCCCGGGCTTCGACGTCACCGTCGGCACTCTCGCCTTCGGCTTCGGCATCGCGGTGCTGCTCGCTCTGGCGAGCGGGCTGGTGCCGGCGATGAGCGCGGCGCGGCTCTCCGCGGTGCAGGCGTTGAGGCACGTCGAGTGAAGATCCCGATCATCTACAACATCCGGAGCCTCCTCCGGCGTCCGGTATCGAGCGCGATGACCACGCTGGGAGTGGCGCTGGTGGTCGGGGTATTCATCGCGATGCTGGCGCTGGCCAACGGCTTCAGGATGGCGCTGATCCGGACCGGCTCGCCGGACAACGTGGTGGTGCTGCGCAAGGGGGCCGATTCGGAGCTGTCGAGCGGCATCTCGCGCGACAATGCCGCCATCATCTCGGCGCTGCCCGAAGTCGCGCGCGATGCGGGTGGCCGGCCGCTGGCCAGCCCGGAAGTGTTCGTCCCGATGAACCTGGATGCCGCCGGGGGCGGCGACCGGCTCGTGGTCTCCCGCGGCGTCACGGTGCAGGCCTTCCAGGTCCGGCACAACGTGCGCATCGTCGCAGGCCGCGTGTTCGCTCCCGGGCGCGACGAGGTGATCATCGGGACGGCCATTGCGCCGCTCCTGGCCCACGGCGCCGTCGGGGACACCATTCACTTCGCCGGCCGGGGATGGCTGGTGGCCGGGCACTTCAGCTCGGGGGGCTCCGCCTTCGAGTCGGAGATCTGGGGCGAGAACGAGCAGCTCATGCCGGCGCTGCGGGGCCAGGTCTTCCAGGTCGTGGTGCTGCGCCTCGCCAACGCGGCGCGCTTCGACGCCGCCAAGGAGACCCTGGAGAAAGACCCGCGCTTCCAGGTGGATGCGCGCCGCGAATCGGAGTTCTACGCGTCGCAGTCCATCCTGCTGCGGCAGATCCTGAACTTCCTCGCCGTCTTCATCACCGGGATCATGGCGATCGGCGCCGTGTTCGGCGCGGTGAACACCATGTATGCGGCGGTCGCCTCGCGCACCGACGAGATCGCGGTGCTCCTGACGCTGGGCTTCCCGCCGCGCAGCGTCCTGGCGTCCTTCCTCGCCGAAGCGGCGTTTCTCGCGCTGGCCGGCGGCCTCGTGGGCTGCCTGGTGGCCATCCCGATCAACGGCATCGTCACCAGCACGACCAACTGGTCCTCGTTCAGCCAGCTGGCTTTCCAGTTCATGGTCACGCCCGCGATTCTGGTTCAGGGCGTGGTGTTCTCCCTGGTCATGGGAGTGCTCGGCGGCTACTTCCCGGCGCGCCGCGCCGCGCGGATACCGGTGGTGCAGGCGATTCGATAGGAAGGTGATATGTGAGAGGTGATAGGTGATTGGGTGATGGGGTGCGCGCGGGCCGGGCCCCAAGCTGCTCAAACACGCCTCCGTATCACCTGATCACCTATCACCCATCACTTTCAGAGCAGTTCTCCTTTCCACACCGTCACCGCTTGCCCTCCCAGCAGCACCCGATCGCCCCGGACGCCGACTTTCACGACGCCGCCGCGGGCCGACGCCTGGTAGGCGAGGAAATCGTCCTTACCGAGGTGCCGCTTCCAGTAGGGCCCCAGCACGCAGTGCGCCGACCCCGTGACGGGATCCTCCGGGACGCCGACCGCGGGCGCGAAGAACCGTGATACGAAGTCGAAGCCCGGCTTTGAGGCGCGCGCGGTCACGATCACGCCGCGGTAGGGCAGGGCTGCGAGCGCTCCGATGTCGGGGCGAAGCTGCCGCACCACGTCCTCGGAGGCGAGTTCGGCGAGGCAGTCGAACTGGCTGACGGCGAAGGCCTTGGGCGGTACCCCGAGCGCGCGCGCCAATGCCGCCGGCGGCTCCGCCGCGGTGCCCGGCTTGGCGGGGAAATCGAGGGCGATCCACTCCCCCTGCTTCATCGCCAGGAGCCGTCCGCTCCTGGTCTCGAACGGGATCGGTCGCGACTCCGCGGCGGCCCCACTCTCCCAAAGCCAGTGCGCGCTGGCGATCGTGGCGTGCCCGCACAGGTCCACCTCGGCCGACGGCGTGAACCAGCGCAGCCGGAAGCCGTCCGCCTCGGGCACGAGGAAGGCCGTCTCCGAGAGATTCATCTCCCGCGCGACGTTGCGCATCCACTCCTCGTCCGCGAGCTGGGGGAGAAGACAGACCGCGGCGGGATTCCCCGCGAACGGCCGGTTGGTGAATGCGTCCACCACGACAATGCGCTGGTTCATGGTAGGAATATTGCCGCGGGCCAGTGGCGAGGCCACCTTTCGCGCGTGGGAGAACCCCTGTTGCTGGAGCGCGTGCGGATCCATCTGGCCGAGTCCCGGCTCTTCGCCGAGCCGGGGCTCGCCGTGCTCGCGGTCTCGGGGGGCGGCGACTCCCTGGGCATGCTGGATCTGTTCGCGGCGTTCGCGCCGGAGTTCGGTCTGACGCTCCTGGTCGCGCACGCCGACCACGGCATCCACCCCGACAGTGGAGCGGTCGCGCGGCGTGTGGCGGCGCTCGCCGGAGAGCGCTACGGGCTCGCAGCGGTGACGGCCGCACTGGCGTTGGGGCCCGGAGCGAGCGAGACCCGCGCGCGGCTGGCGCGCTACCGGTTCCTGCGCGGAGTGCAGGCCGAGCGGGGTGCGCGTTACCTCGTGACGGCTCACCACGCCGACGACCAGGTGGAGACGGTGCTGTTGCGTGTGCTGCGCGGATCAGCGCCGGTTGGCCTCAAGGGGATTGACGCGGCCGGGCCCCGCGGCCTCGTTCGTCCGCTGCTGCCCTTCCGCCACGCCGAGCTGCTGGCACATGCCGTGAGTGCGGGGCTCCCGGTCTTTCACGACCCGAGCAACGACGAGCCGCGGCATCTGAGAGGTTGGGTTCGCACCGTGCTGCGCCCGGCGCTCGAAGAGCGCCTGGGTCCGGAGGCAGGAGAGGCGGTGTTGTCTATTGCGCGGCACGCGGCGCAAGAGGTGAGGGCGTGGGATGCAGTCCTGGATCTGCTTCCCGGGCTCAATCTCTCCGTTTCCGAGGGCGCCTTTGAGGTTGCTCGCAACGTGCTCGGTGGGTATGATAACGTATTGGCGGAGCGCATCTTGCGAGCAGCCGCAGGGCGCGCGGGGCTGCGGCTGGTCCCAGGCGAGGCGCGTCGGCTGGCACGCTTCGCTTCGAGGGCCGCGAGCGGGCGGGGCGTTCCGCTCGGCGACGGGATCACCTCGCAGACGGCGTTCGACTCGCTGATCGTATCGCGCGCGGCCAAGCTGCCGGCGGCGCGGACGCTCGTCGGGGCGGCGGGCGAGGTCGCGTTCGGCCCGCTGGTGTTGGCCTGGCGCAGTGAAACGGCGCCGGCCGATGTGCCGCGGAGCGGCTGGACGACGTGGCTCCCCGCCGGGTCGCTCGGTGTCCGCGTGAGCCGGCCGGGCGACAGGGTGCTGCCGGTCGGCGGCGTCGGTCGCCGGAAAGTGACGCGGCTGTTGATGGAGGCCCGGGTGCCGCGTTCGGCGCGGGCGATGTATCCGGTGGTGACGAGCGGCGGCGAAGTGGTCTGGCTGCCGGGGGTCTGCCGCGCCGCAGCGCGGATTCCGAGGCCCGGAGTGGAGGCGGTGAGGATCGATGCACGAGCTGGCTGACGTCGCACGGGTGATGGGCGGGCGCGCGATCCGGCGCGTCGTCTTCGACGCCGACACGATCCGGGACCGGGTGCGCGAGATGGGCCGGGAGATCACCGAGGCGTACCCGGACGGCCAGCTGCTCGTGCTCGGGCTGCTCAAGGGGAGCTTCATCTTTCTCGGGGACCTGGTGCGGGAGATCCAGCGCCCGATCCAGGTCGATTTCCTGGTCGCGACGTCGTACGGCAACGGGACGGTCTCCAGCGGGGAAGTGCGGCTGGTCTACGATCCCGAAACCCGGCTGGACGGGAAACATATTCTGCTCGTCGAGGATATCATTGACAGTGGCCGGACGTTGAACCGCCTGGTCGAGGTGCTCGGCGCGCGCAACGCGAGGAGCCTGGAGATGTGCGCGCTGCTGCATAAGCACATCGCCCCCGGCCTGACGCTGGAGCCGAAGTTCCTGGGTTTCGATGCGCCGAAGGAGTTCCTCGTCGGGTACGGGCTGGACCACGCCGAGGACTTCCGCCACTTGCCGTTCATCGCCAGCCTGGCCGAGTGAGGCTCGATGCCTGATCGGTTGCCGCCGCCGCGCTTCAGCTGGGGACGCCTGTCGAAGACGGCGGCGTTCTGGATGATCGTCATCCTCATCCCGGTCGTGCTGGTGGAGCTGACCAGCAGCCGGACCGCGGACGCCCCGGAAATCGTCTACAACGACTTCATGCGGGAGCTGCAGCGCAGCAACATCAACCAGGTCGAGGTCCTCGACGGGCAGGAAGTGCACGGGGATTTCAAGACGCCGGTGCACACCGGTGGCCACGACGCGATGAAGTTCACGATGCTGCTGCCGTTCCCCTCCTCGGAATCGTTCGTCAAGAGCCTCGATTCGGCCAACGTCCCGGTGCGCGCGCGCCGCGCGCGGCAGGGGCTGGTCGGGGTGTTCCTGCAGCTGCTCCCGTGGCTGATCCTGATCGCCTTCTGGCTCTTCCTGTTCCGGCAGATGCAGGCGGGAGGCTCGCGCGCCTTCGCGTTCGGCAAGTCGAAGGCGAAACTGCTGACCGGGGACACGCCCAAGGTCACCTTCGTGGACGTGGCGGGGGCCGACGAGGCGAAGGTGGAGTTGCAGGAGATCATCGAGTTCCTGAAGGATCCGCAGAAGTTCACGCGCCTGGGCGGCCGGCTCCCCAAGGGAGCGCTGCTGGTGGGCCCGCCGGGGACGGGGAAGACGCTGCTGGCCAAGGCGGTGGCGGGCGAGGCGGGGCGGCCGTTCTTCTCGATGTCGGGCTCGGACTTCGTGGAGATGTTCGTGGGCGTCGGCGCGAGCCGCGTGCGCGACCTGTTCGAGCAGGGGAAGGCGCACGCGCCCTGCATCATCTTCATCGACGAGATCGACGCCGTCGGGCGGCACCGCGGGGCCGGACTGGGCGGCGGGCACGACGAGCGGGAGCAGACGCTGAACCAGCTGCTGGTCGAGATGGACGGCTTCGAGTCGAACGACGGCGTGATCCTGCTGGCCGCCACCAACCGGCCCGACGTGCTGGACCCCGCGCTGCTCCGGCCGGGGCGGTTCGACCGCCAGATCGTGGTGGACGCCCCCGACGTGAAGGGGCGCGAGGGAATCCTGCGGGTGCACACGCGGAAGATCCCCCTCGGCGCCGACGTGCGGCTGGAGACGCTGTCGAAGGGGACGCCGGGGCTCATGGGGGCCGATCTGGCCAACCTGGTCAACGAGGCGGCCCTGCTGGCGGCGCGGCGCAACAAGTCGCGCGTGGACATGGTGGATTTCGAGGACGCCAAGGACAAGGTGATGTTCGGCGTCGAGCGCCGCAGCCTGGTGCTGACCGAGGATGAGCGCCGCCTCACGGCGTACCACGAGGCCGGCCACGCGATCGTCTCGCTCGAGATCCCCGGGCTCGATCCGGTGCACAAGGTGACGATCGTGCCGCGCGGCCGTTCGATGGGTCTCACCTCGTGGCTGCCGGAGGAAGACCGGCACAACTACACCAAGTACTGGCTGGAGGGGCGCCTGGCCTCGTCGTTCGGCGGGCGGGTGGCAGAGGAGCTCGTATTCGGCGCGGACAAGGTGACCACCGGGGCGGCGAGCGACATCGCGGGAGCCACCGAGCTGGCCCGCCGGATGGTGACGCAGTTCGGGATGAGCGACAAGATCGGCGCCATCGCCGTCGGCGACCGCGAGCACGAGATATTCCTCGGGCGGGAGCTCGCGCAGCGGCGCGAGATCAGCGAGCGCACCTCGGAGCTGGTGGACGAGGAAGTCAAGCGCATCATCGACACGGCGTACCGCCGCGCCCGCGAGATCCTGGAGAAGAAGCGGCCGGTTCTGGACGCGCTGGCGGCCGCGTTGCTCGAGCGGGAGACGCTGGAGCGCGAGGACGTCATGGCGGTCGCCGCCGGCCAGGCTCTCCCGCCGCGGCGTGAGCCGCCGCTGCTGGAGTCCGGCCCCCAGTCGGCGCCCGCCGCCCAGAAGGGCTCGGTGCCCGCGCCCTTCGTCCCGCCGAAAGAAGCTCCGAGCCCGGCGTGAGAGTGACGGCGCTCGCCGGGGAGGTGCCGGCGGCGCTGGCAGGCGCGCTTGCGGCACGGGGACTCGACCCGGTCCGCGCCGAGGCATTGGCGGCGGGAGGCGCGCAGGTGGCGCTGCTCCTGGAGCCGCTGGACGAAGCCGATGCCATGCCGCTGGTGCGGGAGGCGGCGGCGGCCGGAGTGGATTGTCACACCGGCGAAGGGTGGGCGGTCGTGGTCGGCACGCTCGCGCGGCTGGGCGGACTCGCGCGGGGCGGCGGCCCTTCGCGGATGCCCGAACGCCTCAGCGCCGTGCTGGGGCGTTTTCTTTCCGACCGGCAGGAGCGGCCTGAGGCTTGGCGCACGGCCTGCCGCAGTATCCCGCTCGAGCGCTCGTGCCTCGTCGGCATTCTCAACGTGACGCCCGACTCGTTCAGTGACGGAGGCCGGCACTTCGCGCCCGGCGACGCCCTGGCCGGAGCGCTGGCGATGCGGGAAGCCGGCGCCGCGATCCTGGACGTGGGGGGTGAGTCCACCCGCCCGGGAGCGAGCGGCCCCGACGAGGCAGAGGAGCTGCGGCGCGTCGTCCCGGTGGTGCGCGCCCTGGCCGGCGAGGTCGGCCTGCCGGTGAGCGTGGACACGCGCCGCAGCCGCGTGGCGCAGGCGGCGCTCGCGGCCGGTGCCGAGATCGTCAATGACGTGTCGGGGTTGGCGCACGACGCGCGCATGCTCGACCTGGTGAAGGACACCGGCGCCGGCGTGGTGATCATGCACATGCGCGGCGAACCGGCGACGATGGACGAGCACGCGACGTATGCCGACGTCGCCACCGAAGTGGCGACGGAGCTGGCCGAACGGCGCGACCGGGCGCTGGACGCGGGGATCGCGCGCGAAGCAATCGTCCTCGATCCCGGCCTCGGTTTCGCGAAGCGGCCGGAGCACAACTTCGCGGTGCTGGACCGGCTGGCGAGCGTCACCGCGCTCGGCCACCCGGTGATGGTCGGCCCGTCGCGCAAGCGGTTCCTGGGTGCGGCCACGGGCCGGCCGGTGGATCAGCGCGGCGCCGCGACCGCCGCCGCGTGCGTGGCCGCGCGGATCCGCGGCGCCCGGCTGTTCCGCGTGCACGACGTCGCCGCGGTACGCGAAGCGCTGATGGTGGCCGACGCGATGCTGGAAGCCTAGGGAGGGCGCGGGGCCGATGGAGGACCGGTTCCACCTGCTGCTGCCGCACTGGCGCGACGTGATCGAGATCCTGATCGTCGCGTACGTGATCTACCGCGCGCTGCTCCTGCTGGTGGGCACGCGGGCGCTCCACATCCTCCTCGGCCTGGTCCTGCTGGGCGCGACCTACCTGCTCGCGGTCCTGCTCAAGTTCACGATGATCTCCTACCTCCTGGGCCTGCTCTTCAGCAACGCCGCCCTGGTCCTGCTGATCGCGCTGCTGATCGTCTTCCAGCCCGAGCTGCGCTCCTGGCTGGCCCGGCTGGGCCAGTCGCGCGTGATGCGCTTCTTCTACCGGGGCGAGGCGCATCAGGTGGCGGAGGAGATCGCGGAGGCCGCGGACCGGCTGAGCCGCGCCGGAACGGGCGCCATCATCGCCGTGGAAGGCGAGGTGGGGCTGGCGGACTACCTGGCAAGCGGCACGGCGCTCTCGGCGAAGGTCTCCGCCGACCTCGTGACCACGATCTTCACGCCGTATTCACCCCTGCACGACGGCGCCCTCGTCGTGCGCGGCGACACCATCGTGGGAGCCGGGTGCATCCTGCCGCTCACCCAGTTCCCCGTGGATGACAAGGCCCTCGGCACGCGGCACCGCGCGGCGCTCGGCCTCTCCGAGGAGACCGACGCCCTCGTCATCGTGATTTCCGAGGAAACGTCGGTCGTCTCGGTCGCCCGGCACGGCGCGCTGGAGCGCGGCGTCAGCGTCGAGCGCCTCAAGGAGCTCCTGGCCGGCGGGCCGTTTGCGCGCCTCGGTCCGACCGCGCTGGAGCCGGTGCGCCCCTAGCGCCGAGGCCGAAACCGGTCCCCGTCGCAAGTCTTTGCCTCGCAACTGACAACTCGCAACTGTATTGTTAATGGTTATGGATCTGGCGGCCGTGCGCGGGCGAATCGCCGCTGCGGCGGCGCGGGTCGGCCGGCGGGCCGACGAGGTGACCATTGTCGCGGTCACCAAGGGGCATCCGCTGGAGCGGGTGCAGGAGGCCGCGGCGGCGGGACTCCTCGACATCGGCGAGAGCCGGGTGCAGGAGGCCGCCGGCAAGCAGGCCGCGTGGCCGGACGCTCCGGTGCGGTGGCACCTCATCGGCCACCTCCAGCGCAACAAGGCGAAGCTCGCCGCGGGCCGCTTCGCCCTGATCCATTCGCTGGATTCGACCCGCCTGGCGGACGCGCTGGAGGCCGCCGCGGCGGCCGCGGGGGTCGTGCAGGAGGTGCTGGTCGAGGTCAACGTGGCGCGCGAGCCGCAGAAGAGCGGCGCGATGCCGGAAGAAGCGCCCGGCCTCCTCGCCCACGCCACCGGGCACCGGCATCTCCGGGTGCGCGGGCTGATGACGCTGGCGCCCTTCGACGCGACCGTGGATGTGCAGCACACGGTGTTCGCGGGGCTGAGGGAGTTGCGGGACGGCATCGCTCGCGACTCGGAACTCGCAGCTTTCAACCAGCTTTCAATGGGCATGTCCGACGACTTCGAGGCCGCGGTGGAAGAGGGAGCGACGATGGTGCGGCTGGGAACGATTCTGTTCGGGGAGCGTGCGTCATGAACGACGATCTGTTTCGCCTCACTCCGCTCGACGTGCGGAAGCAGGAGTTCCGGACGACGATGCGCGGGTTCGACCGCGCGGAGGTGGAGGATTTCCGTACCCGCGTCGGCGATGAGCTTGAGCGCGTGGTGCGCGAGCGCATCGCGCTCGAAGAGCGGCTGAAGACGCAGGAGGAGCAGCTCGCCGCCTTCAAGGAGCGCGAGCGGGCGATGAACGACGCGCTCGTCGCGGCGCAGCAGCTCCGCGCCGAGACCCGGGAGCAGGCGGAGCGCGAGGCCCAGATGATCGTGCGCGAGGCGGCCGCGGAGGCCGAGCGGCTCGTGGACCGCGCGCGCCGGGAGATCGAGCGGCTCGAGGCGGCCGCCGACAATCTCGCCCGGCAGCACCACGCGTATCTCGCGGCGCTGCGCAGTCTGGTGGAGCGGCAGAAGGCGGAGCTGGATGCGCTGGCCGACGCGCAGCCCTCGCCGTTCGGCAAGGTCGCGGGCACGATCGCCCCGGCCGCGGCGCCCGAGGCCGAGCGGCAGCGCGAGGCGCGCAAGTCGTCGCCGAAGTGGATCAAGTCGATCGTCGAGGAGTGAGCGGCGAGGCGGTCCGCCGCGCCGCCGACGCGGTCCGCGCGCGGCAGCCGCGCGCGCCGGAGATCGCGATCGTCCTCGGAACGGGGCTGGGCGGCCTGGCGCGCGACATTGCGGACGCCACCGAGATCCCGTACCGCGATATCCCGGGTTTTCCCATGGCCACCGTCGAGTCGCATTCGGGCAAGCTCATCTGCGGTACGCTGGCGAACCGCGCGGTCGCCGCGATGGCGGGCCGGTTTCACCGCTATGAGGGCTACGACGCCCGGCAGATCGCGTTCCCGGTCCGGGTCCTGCGCGCGCTCGGCGCCAGGGTGCTGATCGTCTCCAACGCCTGCGGCGGGATGCACCCGCTCTGGGCACCGGGCGACCTGGTGCTGCTCACCGATCACATCAATCTGCAGGGCGACAACCCGCTGGTGGGCGAGAACGACGAGGGTCTGGGCCCGCGCTTCCCCGACATGTCCGAGCCGTACGATCCGGCCTTGCGGCGGCTCGCGCGGGAGGCGGCGCTGGCGCGGCACATCCCGCTGCGCGAAGGCGTGTACGCGGCGGTCATCGGCCCCAATCTCGAAACCCGCGCCGAGTACCGGATGCTGCGCTACATCGGCGCCGACGTGGTCGGGATGAGCACGGTCCCCGAGGTCATCGTCGCCGTGCACGGCGGGATGCGCGTGCTCGGCATCTCCATTATCACCGACCAGTGTCTTCCGGACGCGCTGGAGCCGGCCGACGTCCAGCGCATCATCCGCGTCGCGACCGAAGCGGAGCCACGGCTCACGGCCGTGATCCGGGACGTGGTGGAGCGCCTCGCCGCATGAGCGCGCCGGACGGCCGCCGAATCGGGCACAACGTCTCCGATGCGCCGCCCGCTCGATCCGGCCCCGGCCCGAATGCCACCGCGCCGGACGAGCGCCGAACCGCGCACGACACCTCCGATGCGCCGCCCGCTCGATCCGTCCCCGGCCCGAATGCCGCCGCGCCGGACGGCCGCCGAATCGGGCACAACGCCTCCGATCCGCCGCCCGCTCGATCCGGCCCCGGCCCGAATGCCGCCGCGCCGGACGAGCGCCGAACCGGGCACGACACCTCCGATGCGCCGCCCGCTCGATCCGGCC
>Ga0326726_10005374_pt1 | contig 11614 bp, 12 predicted proteins | sample MHFenrmetagenome_2_FD_207603 | JGI IMG/M metagenome (GOLD analysis project Ga0326726, IMG submission 207603) | Lab enriched peat soil microbial communities from Michigan Hollow, Ithaca, NY, United States - MHF15MN | ecosystem: Environmental > Terrestrial > Soil > Wetlands > Peat | place: USA...
CAGAAGTACCCCGGCCAGGTGGTGGTGGTCGACGCGGGCGACGCGCTGCAGGGCAGCCCGTTCGCGGCCTACTTCGGCCGCGAGGTGCAGCGCGATCCCAACCCCGTCATCGAAGCCATGAACCTGGTGGGCTACGACGCGGCCACCCCGGGTGATCACGATCTCGATTTCGGCGCAGATGTCTTCCGGCGGGCCCTCGCCGCGGCGGCGTTCCCGTTCGTGAGCGGCAACCTGCGGACGCTGCCGGCCGACACCCTGGCCTTCTCTCCTTATGTGGTGATTAACCGCAACGGCGTGCGGGTGGCTATCGCCGGATTCACCACTCCCGCCGTGATGGTCAGCAACGGCGACAAGCTGAAGGACCGGCTTCGGGTCATGCGGATCGAGCCGCTGGCGGAGGGCGTGCTGCGGGAGATGCGGAAGGACGCCGATGTCACGGTGATCCTGGCCCACAGCGGGCTGGATGGCGCCTCGTCTTATGACACCACGGGCGTCGGGGCGGAGCAGGTTGCGGCGCGGTTCGCGGCGGGGAGCATCAGGCCCGACGTGGTGGTCGTGGGGCACTCGCACCGCGAGGTGACGGACACGGTGATCGGCGGAGTGCACTTCGTGCAGCCCCGTCCCGAGGGCCGGAGCGTGGCCGTGGTGCACATCGCCCTGCTGCCGAAAGGCGGGTTACTCCAGGTGGCCCGCATCCGGGCCGAACGGGTTCCCCTCGAGGATGTGCGCCCGTCGGAGCGGCTGCAGCGCCGTATGACCGATCCCCACCGCGCGGTGCTGGGCTGGATCTCGAGCAGCCTGGGAGAGAGCGAGCGGCGCATGTCCCTGGCGGCAGCGCGGGTCGAGGATACTCCGCTCATGCGGCTCATCAACGAGGTGCAGCGGCGCGCCGCCCGGGCCGACCTCTCGGCTGCCCCGGTGCTCGATGTCCGGGCCGGCCTGGACGAGGGCGAGATCACGGCGGGCGAGCTGTTCCGGGTGTATCCGGCGGAACACACGCTGCGTGCGATCCGGGTGAGCGGCGCGCAGCTCCGTGCCTACCTGGAGCAGTGCGCTCGCTACTTCTACGCCGACTCCACCGGGCTGGTCGCGACCAACCGCTTCGTCTCGGCGGCGAATTACGATGTGCTCGCCGGAGCCCAGTACACGATCGACCTGGGCCGGCCCATGGGATCGCGGGTCACACGGCTGGACGTGCGCGGCCGGCCGGTGACCCCCACCGACTCCTTCACCCTGGCCCTGAGCAGTTCCCGCCAGCTTGGTCAAGGTGGATTCGTGATGCTGGCCGGGGCGCCGGTGGTCTACGATCGTGGCGAGTACGTGCGTGATCTGCTCGCCGCGGAGATCCGCCGCCGGCATACCCTGACGCGGCAGGACTTCAACGGCTCGGACTGGTCACTCGCGCCGGCGGAGCTGGCCCGGAAGGCCCGCTCGATCTTCGTGAAGGACGTCGCCGCGGCACCAGAGCCCGAGCCCGCGGCACCGCCGCCGCTCAACCTGCCGGTGCAGCCCAATGCGCGGGAGCTCGCCCGGCGAGACTCGATTCTCCGGGAGCAGGACAAGGCCGAAGCGCGCGCCAGGGTGACCCTGGCCACCATGCGACTGCCGGCGGAGCCGGGGCCGGGCCGGAATCTTGGGCGGCTCGCGGCGGATGCGTACCGGAATGCGCTCCGGGCCGATATCGCGATCGTGCGAAGCGACGAGGCCGGCGAACGGCTCCCCGCCGGTCCTCTCACCGCCCAGCAGATCGCGGCTGCCCTCCCGGGTCCGACTCGCATGTTGACGATCGCTGTGACCGGCGAGGATCTGGAGGATGTGCTGGAGCACGTGGTCGAGGGCGAGGCCCCCTGCTGTGAGCTGGCCGGCCTGACGGTCGAGTTCGATCCGCGGGCCAAGCCGATGGACCGGGTCCGCCGCGTGCGGCTGCCAGGCGGCAAATCGGTGGACCGGAAGCGGTCCTATGTCGTGGCCGTCAGCCAGAAGCTGATCGAGGGCGACTCATTTACCCTCGGCGGCGGTGACTGCGCCCCCGGGAAGGGCTGCCGGAAGCCGGGCCGGCTGGATCGATGGACGGTCCAGCAGAGCGACCGTACCGGAGCGGATCTGCTGACCGAGTATCTCCGACGCCTGCCGCAGCCGGTAACACCTCCGGAAGACCAGCGCCTGGTGCCTGCCCACTGATGCCCGCCGACATTCGGGTCTACGTCAACGACCGCGGACTCTCGCTCCCGGCCGGTACGTCCGTGCGTGATGCGATCGGGGCAGCGCTGCCCGAGCTCCTTCCCGATTGCGAGGCGGGACGCGCAGCCCTCACCGACGCCCGGGGCCTGCCGGTCGGGCTCGACGATCCGCTCACCGCTGGAGCTATCCTCCGCGCCGCGCGCTCCAGCCGCCGGGGTGGCGTTACCCCTGATGCCGGGGGCTGAGCGGTTCGTCGCGCTGCCCCGGGCCGAGCTGCATGTGCATCTCGACGGATCGCTGCGGCCCGCGACCCTGATCGAGCTGGCCGATGAGGCCGGGGTGCGGATTCCTGCCCGGCAGCCCGCCACGCTCGCACGTCACATGCGGGTGGACGATGCCCGCAACCTGGACGACTACCTGCAGCGATTCGAGCTGACCGTCGCGCTGCTGCAGACCGAGGCGGCGCTGGAACGGGTGGCCCGGGAAATGGTCGTCGACGCCGCCAGTGACGGGGTGCGCTATCTCGAGGTCCGCTACTGCCCCGCGCTGAGCCGCGCACGGGGTCTTACGCTCGACCGGATCCTGGCGGCACAGTGGCGGGGCCTCACCCGGGGGCAGCAGGAGCATGGCGTGGTCGCCCGGATCATCTGCTGCACCCTGCGCCACCTCGATCCCCGGGTTTCAGTGGAGATCGCAGAAGCCGCGGTGCGGCACCGGGACGCCGGGGTCGTAGGCTTCGACATCGCCGGTGGCGAGGCGGGACACCGCGCGGCGCCGCACTCGCGGGCCTTCGAGATCGCGGCGCGCGGTGGATTGGGCGTCACGGTCCACGCCGGCGAGGCGGCCGGGCCAGACTCGATCGCCGAAGCGATCTTCGAGTGCCGGGCCGACCGGATCGGTCACGGGACGAGGCTGTTCGAGGACCCGGCGCTGATGGCCTACGTGCGCGACCGTGAGATTCCGATCGAGATCAACCTCACCTCGAACCTCCAGACCAGGGTGGTCGCCCGGGCGGCCGACCACCCGCTCCGGCGCTTTCTGGACCAGGGGCTCACCGTCGTGCTCTGCGCCGACAACTGGCTGATGAGCGACGTGACCCTCTCCGGCGAGTACGCCCTCGCCCAGGGCGCGCTGGGCCTCACGGGGGAGGAGGTCCGGCGCATCGCGCGGAACGGATTCACCTCGGCGTTCCTGCCGCTTCCCGAACGGCGGGCGCTGCTCGACTCGGTCACGCCGGCGATTCTCGAGTGGACCGGCGGGTGAACCATGCGGCGCAGACGGTGCGACGCTGGCTGGGCGACTGGCGCCCCGAGCTGGCGCTGGTCCTCGGATCGGGGCTGGGAGACCTGGCAGATCGCCTGGAGCAGGCCCGCCGGCTGCCGTACGACGCGATTCCCGGATTCGCGATGCCCGGCGTGCCCGGTCATCGGGGGGAACTGGTGGCGGGCGAGCTCGCCGGGCGGCGGGTCCTGGTGCAGAGCGGCCGGTTCCACGCGTACGAGGGTCATCCGGCGGAGGCCGTCGCGCTGCCGGCGCGGGTCTTCGCCGACCTCGGCGTGAAGATTCTGCTGCTGACCAACGCGGCGGGAGGGATCGGCTCCTGCCTTGGGGCGGGCTCGCTCATGCTGGTGGCGGACCACCTGAACCTCACCTTCGCCAATCCGCTCTTCGGCCCGGTCCGGACCGGCGACACCCACTTTCCCGACATGTCGGCACCGTACGATCCTGAGCTCCGGCGAATCGCGCAGGCCGTGGCGCAGGAACAACGGATCGGACTGGTCGAAGGGACCTATGCCGGCGTGTCGGGGCCGAGCTACGAGACGCCGGCCGAAATCCGCATGCTCCGATGGCTGGGGGCCGACGCAGTGGGCATGTCGACCGTGCCGGAGGTGGTGGCTGCCCGGGCGGCGGGGGTGCGCTGTCTCGCGATCTCCATCATCACCAACCTGGCGGCGGGGCTCGCGGCGGGACGGCTGGCGCACGAGGAGGTCATGATCGCGGCGCGGGAGGCCGCAGGTCGGCTGGAGCGGATTATCGCCGGGGTGATCGCGCGTCTCTGAACCCGGGGGGCCGCTCGCAGCGGTCTGGGCTCGGGGCTACCCCAATCCCGGGCGGCGGGCGGCCACCGTATGATTCACGGGCCCGTGGCCGCCGCCGAGTCCCGGTGCCGCCGCGATGGCGCGGTGCAGGTAGTCCAACCCATCCACCACGGCTTCTTCGAGATCCCGGCCCAGCGCCAGCCCGGCGGTGATCGCGGCCGACAGGGTACATCCGGTGCCATGGGTGGAGCGGGTGTTGATGCGGGTGTGCGTGAAGCGGCGTACGCCGGCGGGGGTCACCAGCACATCGGTCATGAGGTCGCCAGGCAGGTGACCGCTCTTGACCAGGGCGGCGCGGGCGCCGAGATCCAGCAGCCGGCGGCCGGCCTGCTCCATCTGGACGTGGTCGCGAACCTCGAGGCCGGTGAGGATCGCCGCTTCATCCAGGTTGGGGGTGACCAGCGTGGCCAGCGGGAGCAGCCGGTCGCGGAGCACCGCCTCGGCCTCGGGATCGAGCAGTCGGTCCCCCGACGTGGCCACCATGACAGGATCGCAGACCAGCCCGGACCAGCCGTAGCCCCGAATGGCGCCGGCCACGAGCCGCACCAGCCCCGGGGTGGCGAGCATCCCGGTCTTGAGCGCGGCGGGCGGCAGGTCGCCGGCAAGCGCCGCGAGCTGATCCGCCACCATCGACTCGGGGACCGCGTGCACCGAACGCACGGTGCGGGTGTTCTGCGCGGTCAGCGCGACGATCGCCGTGGTGCCGTAGACGCCGAACTGGTGGAAGGTCTTGAGGTCGGCCTGGATCCCGGCGCCGCCACCCGAATCGGAGCCCGCGATGGTCAACGCGATCTTCATGCGGAAAGCACGGTTCCTGTGTCCCTGATCAGCACCATTCGAGATCTCCATCGACGCCGGGGCCGCGAGCGCCGTGGACTCACTCTGGCGGAGGGGGTGCGGCTCCTGGAGGAGGCGCTCGCGGCAGGGGTGACGGTGCGGGGTGCGGCGACGTCGCCAACACTGGAAGCTACACCCCGGGGGTCAGCCCTCAAGGCGCGGCTGGCGCGGGCCGGAGTGACGCTCGAGGAGGTGGACGACGACGAGCTGGCCCGGCTAGCGGGCACCGAGCAGCCCCAGGGGATCGTGGCGGTGGTCGAGCCGAGAGCGTGGACGCTGGATGACATCTCCATCTCGCCCAGAGCCGTGGTGCTGGTGCTCGATGGCGTGCAGGATCCGGGCAATGTCGGTGCGCTGGCCCGCACCGGCCTGGGACTCGGAGCGGCGGGGCTGGTGGCACTCCCGGGCACCGCGGATTTGTACAATCCGAAGGCGCTGCGGGGAAGCATGGGTGCGCTGTTCCGCTTGCCTTCGGTCAGCGCGGACGTTGACCGCTTCGTCGCCTGGGCTCGCGGCGTTGGGCTGGCGCTGTGGACCACGGCCTCCGATGGGCTGCCTGTGGGCCGGGGCGGGCGAGACGGGCCGATCGCACTGCTGGTGGGTAACGAAGGCGTCGGAGTTCACCCTGAGCTCGCCGCCGTCGCGGCGCGATCGGTGTCGGTGCCGCTGGAGAACGGCGTGGAATCGCTCAACGTGGCCGTAGCTGCGGGCATCCTCCTCTATGAGGTGACGCGTGACCGATGAGACCCTCGTGATCGTCGCGGCCGGCGTGCTCGGCGCGCTGATCGGGAGCTTCCTCAACGTCTGCATCCTCCGGTGGCCCAGGGAGGAATCGGTCGTCCGTCCCCGGTCGCGCTGTCCGGGGTGCGGCCAGCTGATCTCCTGGTACGACAACATCCCGGTGCTGTCCTGGCTCGTCCTCCGAGGGCGGTGCCGCAACTGCAAGACCGGGATCTCGGTCCAGTATCCCCTGGTGGAACTCGTCACCGCGCTGCTCTGGGCCTGCATGGTGTGGCGCTACGGTCTCGAGCTCAAGGCGCTGCAGGGTGCGGTGTTCTTCACCATCCTGCTGGGCATCGCCCTGACCGACGCTCGGGAATACATCATCCCGGACGAATTCAGCTTCGGCGGCCTGGTGATCGGCATCCTGTTCAGCCTCGCCGGCGGATTCAGCGGCGTCGCGGCCGCCCTGCTCGGAGCGGCGGTCGGCTTCGGGCTCCTGTGGGGAGTCGGAGCCGCCGGCACCAAGCTCTTCAAGGAAGACGCGATGGGCGGGGGAGACATCAAGATGATGGCGATGGTCGGTACCTTCGTCGGCTGGCAGGGGGTTCTGCTCACCGTGTTCCTCGGCGCACTGCTCGGAACCCTGGTGTTCGTCCCGCTGTCGCTGGTCGGCAAGAAACGGCTGGTGCCGTTCGGGGTATTCCTCAGTCTGGGCGCTGCGGCCACCTGGCTTGCCGGCTCCGCGGTTATCGCATGGTATCGCAACTTCGTCCTGGTGCAGTGATGCTGCGCCGTCTCCACGCGTTGACACTGCCTCTGATAGTCGTTGCGGCCTGCCGGGGTCGTCCACCGGCCGGCCCCGGGGACGAGGTCGCGCGGCTGGTGGACAGCATGGTGCCGGCGGTGGAGAAGGCCGCGGGACTCAAGTTCAGGCATCCGCCCCGCTCGGCGGTGCGGAGCCGCGACCAGGTGCGGGCCTACGTCCTCCACAAGCTGGACGAAGAGTTGCCGGCCGATAAGGCGCGCGGCCTGCAGGCCACCTACCGCCTGCTTGGTCTCCTGCCCGATTCGCTGGACTTGAGAACCCTGCTGCTGGACCTGTTCGCCGAACAGATCGTGGGGTTCTACGAGCCGGATTCATCGATGCTGTTCGTGGTGGCCAACTCGGACCCCGCGCTGCTCAGACTGACGGTTTCCCACGAACTGGTCCACGCGCTGCAGCATCAGTACCTGCCGCTCGATTCCATCATGCGCCAGACCGGCGACAACGACCGCCTCCTTGCGGCCCAGTCGGTGCTCGAAGGCCAGGCGATGCTGGTGGGCATGCAGGTCATGGTGCCCGACCAGAACCTGTTCGCGATGCCGGAGTTCTGGGAGACCTACCGGGAGCAGTTCCGCACCCAGCAGGCCAATATGCCGGTGTATTCCAAGGCTCCCCGGATCGTGCGGGAGAGCATCATCTTTCCCTACCTGGCGGGGGCCGACTTCCTCCGCTGGTGGCAGGGCTCGGAGTTGCGGGACACGATTCCCTACGGGCCCAGGATGCCAGTCTCGACCGAGCAGATCCTGCACCCGTACCGTTACGGCCGGGGTGACCAGCCCGTCCCGCTACGGTTCAAGGCGGCGGAGCCGCACGTCCTGTACGAGGACGTGATGGGGGAATTCGACATGCGTGTGCTGGCGGCCGACGTGGCCCACGCAGGCACCACCGCGGAAGTGACGACGCCGGTCGCGCTCGGTTGGGGTGGGGATCGCTTCCGGGTGTACGAGACCCCAGCCGGCCCGGCGATGGTGTGGTACATCGTGTGGGACGACGCCGCCTCCCGTTTTCGATTCCTCTCCGGCACCGGCCAGCGGCTCGAGTCGAGGCGCCGGCTGGGGTACCGGCTGGAACTCTCCGCACTCAACCTCGGCGACCGGCCGGCCACCAGGATCGTCATCGCACCCGACAAATGGCTCGGCTGGAAGCAACCGGCCACGGTGGAGGTTGTCCCCTAGTACCGGCTCAGTGCAGGCCCGGCTCGCCGTTCTCGTCGATCCGCTCCGCCAGTACCGTTGCCATGGCCCGCGCGGAGCTGGACGCAACCTCCAGGACCACACTCACGAAATCGAGCCCCAGCCTGAGCTCCTGGTCGGAAAGGCCACGGGCGGCGCGGAGCGCGGCGAACGGGCCGTGACTCACCGCGTCGGCCAGGGCGTCTGCCACCCGCATCGCGATAGCGGAGCGATCCTGGTCTGGCGGGTCTGGGAGGGTCATGGCGGAAACAGGCTTCATCCGGCTACTCCTGTGAGGGAAGGAAGCCAGGATAGCGGCTGAGATCGGCGTGGCGGTTCACCGGCGGACGCGAGCCGGGGCTTTTCCACGCAGCTTTGCCCAGGCTGCGAGACCGCGAACACCAGCCCAGACTTGCCTAACCCCCGTAAACCCTCTATTCTGCTAGGCTTATGTTCGACGAGCTGTCCGCCAAACTCACCGCCGCGCTCCAGAAACTCACCGGGCGCGGCGTTCTGACCGAAGAGGCGGTCAAGGACGGCCTGCGCGAGATCCGGCGGGTGCTGCTCGAGGCCGACGTCAGCTTCGACCTGACGCGCGAGTTCCTCGAACGGGTCGAGCAGAAGGCGGTTGGCGCCCAGCTCCTGAAGGCAGTGCGGCCGGGCGACCAGCTGGTCAAAATCGTATACGACGAGCTGGTTGCGCTGCTGGGCGAAAAGCAGGCCCCGATCGCGTTTGCGTCGGTGCCGCCCACCGTGATCCTGCTGGTCGGGTTGCAGGGCTCGGGGAAGACGACCACCGCCGGCAAGCTGGCCAAGCGGCTCAAGCTGGAGCAGAAGGCGCCGTACCTGGTGGCGGCTGACGTGTACCGCCCGGCAGCGGTTGAACAGCTGGTGACGCTGGCGAAGCAGGTTGAAGTCGGCTGCCATGCGGAGCCGGGAGTGAACGACGTCGTCGGCATCGTGCGGCGTGGCATCGTGGAGGCCGGCAAGGCGAGGGCCCGGACGGTGCTGGTGGACACGGCGGGACGGCTGCAGATCGACGCCGAAATGATGGACGAGCTCAAGGCGCTCAAGGCGGCGGTGAAGCCGCACGAGATCCTGCTCGTCGCGGATGGGATGACCGGGCAGGACGCGGTCCGGATCGCGAGCGGGTTCCATGAGGCCCTGGGCGTGACCGGCGTGATCCTGACCAAGATGGATGGCGACGCTCGCGGCGGTGCTGCCCTGTCGGTCTACGGGGTCACCAGGGCGCCCATCAAGTATCTGGGTGTGGGCGAGAAGCTGGATGCGCTGGAGCCGTTCCGCCCCGACCGGCTGGCCGGCCGGATCCTGCAGAAGGGTGACATCCTCACGCTGGTGGAGCGGGCTCAGGCGACGGTGGACTCCGCCGAGGCCGAGAAGCTGGCCCGCAAGGCGGTTTCCAAGAAGGGCCTGGACCTCCAGGACTTCCTCACCGCCATGCGACAGATGCAGAAGATGGGGCCGCTCAAGAACGTCCTGGGGCTGTTGCCCGGGGTGAACCCTCAGATGCTCAAGGGGGCCAACCTCGACGAGAAGCGGATCAAGCACGTCGAGGCCATCGTGCTCTCGATGACGCCGAAGGAGCGCGAGGACCCGGACGTACTGAACGGCTCGCGCCGGCTCAGGATCGCCAAGGGCTCGGGCCGGACGGTGCAGGAAGTCAATCAGCTGCTGGCGCAGTTCAAGCAGATGCAGAAGCTGATGAAGTCGGCGGGAAAGCCGGGCATGCGGCTCCCGTTCGGAAGAGGGCCCGGAGCGCTCGGGCAATAGGCAGGGCCCATGGGGGGCTCGCGTTGACCCGCACAGCTGTGCGGGCCAACAATAAGGACCAAGGAGACTTTCGAGATGGCAGCCAGGATCAGACTCCGCCGGGTGGGTCGCAAGGGCATTCCCCTCTATCGCATCGTCGTGGCGGACAAGGACTCGCCCCGCGACGGGCGGTTCGTCGCCAGCATCGGCACCTACAACCCGCGGGCCGAGAAGGCTCAGGAGAAGGTGCAGGTCGACGCGGACCAGGCCAAGGCATGGATCGCCAAAGGGGCGATGCCCACCGACACGGTCAGGGCGCTGCTCGCGACCGCCGGCGTCGTCGCCCCGAAGGCGTGACCGAGTCCGGCGGCGCCCGCGTCCTTGCGGTGGGGCGCCTCCGGAAGCCACACGGCCTCAAGGGTGAGTTCGCGGTCTTTCCGCTCACTGACGATGCCGCGGCGGTCTTCGCGGCCGGACGGAAGCTGGTCCGGCTGGCATTGAGTGGGGAGGTGGTGGGGGAGCCGGTCGAAATCGAGCGGAGCCGCCCCTTTCACCGGGAATGGCTGCTCAAGTTCCGAGGTCTGGAGTCCCGCGACCAGATGGAGACCTGGCGGGGCCAGTTCCTCGGTGCACCGGCCGAGCAACTGCGGCCCCCGGCTCAGGGTGAGGTGTACGTGCACGAGCTCGAGGGTTTTGCAGTGCGGCAGGAGGACGGCACGGCGCTGGGCCTGGTCACGGCCCTGTACGATCTGCCGTCGGGCCTGACGCTCGAGGTCCAGGGGCCCAGGCGGGAGTTCCTGCTGCCATTCCGCAAGGAGTTCGTGCAGCAGGTGGACCGGGAAGGGCGGGCGCTGGTGGTGACGGTCCCCGAGGGGTTGCTGGAGTAGAGGCGTCAGGCGTCAGGCGTCAGATGCCTGGATGCTTGACCTGACGCCTTGCGCCTGACGCCTATGATGCAGATCAACATCGTCACCCTCTTCCCCGAGGCCCTGGCGCCGTATCTCGGCGCGAGCATCCCGGGTCGGGCGGCGGCGGCCGGCAAGGTCAAGTACCAGCTCCTGCAGCTGCGCGACTTCACCCACGACCGGCATAAGACCGTGGATGACTATCCCTATGGCGGCGGCGCCGGGATGGTGCTCAAGCCGGAGCCGTTCTTCGAGGCAGTGGCGACGCTTGATACCGCGAGCCGCCAGGGGCCGGTGGTCCTGCTCTCGGCTCGAGGGAGGCGGTTCGGGCACGACGACGCAGTGCGGTTCTCGCTGGGCGAGCGGCTGACGCTGCTCTGTGGCCACTATAAGGACGTGGACCAGCGGGTAGCCGACGGCCTGGCAACCGAGGAGCTGTCGCTGGGCGACTTCGTGCTCTCGGGTGGCGAGCCGGCGGCGCTGTGTGTAGTGGACGCGGTAGTGCGGTTGCTGCCCGGGGTGCTGGGCGACCACGAGTCCGCCGCGGGGGACTCGCACTACGATGGGCTGTTGAGTCCGCCGAGTTATACCCGTCCTCCGGAGTACGAGGGTCGGGCGGTCCCGGAGGTGCTGCTCTCCGGCAACCATGCGGGGATCGAGGCGTGGCGTCAGGCGGAAGCCGAGCGCCTGACCCGCGAACGGCGGCCCGACCTGTGGGCGACCTGGCAGGCGAGGCACGGTTGAGAAGTAGCGCGCGCACCGCTGTGCGCGCCGAGGAACAGAGTGGATCCGGGGCCTGGTGCCCCAATCGAGGAGGAAGCAATGGAGCGGATGGCGGCGGTGGCCCGCGAGGGGCTGAGGACGGATATCCCGGAGTTCTTCCCGGGCGATACCATCCGGGTCATGGTCCGGGTGCGTGAAGGCGACAAGGAGCGGCTGCAGGCCTTCGAAGGCCTCTGCATGGGCCGCCGGGGCGGCGGGGTCAACGAGACCTTCCGGGTCCGGAAGATCTCGGCCGGGGTGGGTGTCGAGCGGGTGTTCCCGCTGCACAGCCCGAGCCTCTCCGCGATCGAGGTGGTGCGTAAGGGCAAGGTACGCCGCGCC
>Ga0326726_10005375_pt1 | contig 11611 bp, 8 predicted proteins | sample MHFenrmetagenome_2_FD_207603 | JGI IMG/M metagenome (GOLD analysis project Ga0326726, IMG submission 207603) | Lab enriched peat soil microbial communities from Michigan Hollow, Ithaca, NY, United States - MHF15MN | ecosystem: Environmental > Terrestrial > Soil > Wetlands > Peat | place: USA...
CGCCACGAGCCCGAGTACCTGACCGAGCGATTCGATCCGGATCTGGCGCGTGCGCAGGGCGCGCTTGAGCGCGTCCCACGCGAACGGCTGCTGCAACAGCTTGATGGCGTCGACGATCAGATATCCGCCGTTCGCGCGGTGCAACGCGCCGGGTCGGATCAGCGTGAAATCCGTGACAAGGGCGCCGAGCTCGGAGGTGTGCTCGATCCGGCCGATCAGGTTCGCGTAGATCGGGTGGTCCTCGTAGATGACCGGCGCGCCCCGCGTGCCAGCGTGATCGATCATCACGTTGATCTCGTAGCGCTGAAACTTACCGTCGGCTTGTTCCCGGTGCAGCGCGCGCAGGATCGCCTGGGGCAAGCCGCCATCGTCCTTCGCGACAAACCGATCGGCGTTGTCGACGACGTCGTGCTCGACCGCCGCCAGATACTCCAGGATCGCCGGAAGCTCGCGATACGTCGTGCGCAGCGTGTCGATGACGCGGCGCGCGACGCTCGCGGCGATGTCGCGGTCCAGCGCTTCGAGCGCCTCGTGATGCTCGCGGACCCAGTCGTGAAACTGGTGGAACAACGTCGTGACCTCGGTGCCGATCTGATCGATCGCTGCCTTCAGCTCGGTCTGTTCGCGCTCGGGAAGCTTGTCGAACTCGTCGGGCTCGATCACCGTGTCACCGCGCAGTGCGGCAATACCCACCCCGCTGTCGGTCCGCAGGACGCCGACGCGGCGGTCCTTCGCACGCTTCTGCAGCTGTTCGAAGGCAGCCTCCTGCCGCAGCTTGAATGCGTCGACGAGCTTGTGCCTGCGGCTGCGATACTCGTCGCTGTCGAACGCCGCAGGCATCGCGGCCCTGAGCTCGGTCACGGCGCGCGCCATGTCGGTCCGCAAGCGCGACGCGGTCCCGGGGGGAAGCCGGATCGCCCGTGGCTTGTGCGGCTCCGCGAAGTTGTAGACGTGACACCAGTCCGACGGCGGGACCTGCTGCGTCGCCTCGCGTTCGAGCAGATGGCGCATGAGCGTCTGCTTGCCGATGCCCTCCGGGCCGAGCGCGAACAGGTTGTAACCCTCGCGCTTGATGCCGATCGCGAACCGAGCGGCCTCGATCGCACGCTCCTGACCGAGGATCTCGATCGGCTGGCGCGCGTCGGCCGTGGAGTCGAACGGGAGCCCGCGCGGGTCGCAACGCCGAATCAGGTCATCCGGAACGAGCTCCGTGGTCACGCTGCGAGAGCCTTGCGCGCCGTATGCCACGGCATCGGTCGAAATGACGTGGAAGATGCGCGAGACCTGCGGCGGCCAGGTAATGCGCGCCGAAATTGCACGGAAGTCTGCGGGACTCGATCGCGTGCACGGTCGGCCAGGTGAGTCGGGTCCGGCGAATCGGCCGTGCTGGTGCGCAGAATCCGGTGATGCGCCGGAGCACGAAGGATCGCGCGACCCGCCGCAGCGTTTGCGGCTGGGTACGGCGTGGCTCTTGCTGCAATCGACAAGCGTGACAATCGAGCTCGCCGACAAGCTCGCATTCCTGCGTGCCTCGGGCGCGTTCGATGGCGTGATCGACGTGATCGAGACGCACATGTCGTGGGTCTTCCTGACCGAGCGCTGCGCGTTCAAGCTGAAGAAGCCAGTTCACCTGCCGTACATCGACTACCGCACGATCGAGCGCCGGCATCGAAGCTGCGACAACGAGCTCCGGCTCGGTCGCCGGCTCGCGGCAAACGTGTACGAGGCTGTCGTGCCGCTGGTCGCGACACCGCGCGGGCTGGCGATCGATGGCAGCGGCGACATCATCGACTGGCTCGTCGTGATGCGCCGGCTGCCGCCGGATCGCATGTTGCCGCACATGCTCGCGCGGGGCGTGGCGACCGTGGCGGATGCCGACGCGCTCGGCGACGTGCTCGCGGCGTTCTACCGCGAGACGCGGCGCGCGCCGTGGGACGGAGCCGAGTATCGCCGCCGGTTGCGCGAGCTCGTGGTGTCGATGGGCGGTGAGCTCGTGGAGCGTGGCGCCGGCCGAGAGACCGTGGGTCGGATCGTCCACGACGAGCTCGCCACGATCGCGCGCGAAACCGCGGCGCTCGATGCGCGCGTCGCCGAACGCCGCATCGTCGACGCGCACGGCGATCTGCGGCCGGAGCACGTGTGCCTGGAGACCCCACCGGTCGTGATCGACCCGCTCGAGTTCGACGACGATCTGCGCACGCTCGATACCGCCTCCGAGCTCGCGTTCTTCGCGCTCGAGTGTCAGCGCCTGGGCGCGACGTGGTTCGGCGAGCGGGTGGTCGCGCGCTACGCCGAGCGCTCGGGCGATCGCCCCCCGGCGAGCCTCGTCGTGCTGTATCGCGGCCAGCACGCCCTCACGCGTGCGTTGATCGCGTTGCGTCACGTCGACGACGCCGAGCCGTCGGATCGGCCGCGCTGGCGTGCGAAGGCCGACGACTACCTCGCACGCGCTTCGGGCTGACCGCTCCGCCTGCTCACGACGGCAACCGCGGGCGATGCAGCAGCTTCTTCTTGAGCCAGAGCCACACCGTGATCGCGTCGTCGGGATCCCCGCGGCACATGTCCGCGAGCGCGAGCAGCTCGCCCTGGAGCGGCTCGGATGCGCACGCCGCGATCCAGCGCGCGATGAAGCGAAGCGTCTCGAGGTTGCCATCGACGCACGCCCAATCGCCGCAGAAGCAGAGCTCGCGGAGCTGGTACGGAACCGTGTCGGAGCGACTTCGCGAGGTCTCCATGATCACTTCTCGATGATCGCGGTCATCGAGCGTCCATGATGGAGCGCGCTGATCGCGCGCGCCACGAGCTCGGTGATCGATACGACGGCAAGCTTGCTTCGTGCCGGGCCGAGATCCGTGCGCTCGGGCGACACGCTGTCCGTGATCACGAGGCTGTCGATCAGGGGTGTCGCGAGCACGCTGCCCGCAGCGGCGGTGAACACGCCGTGTGTCGCCATCGCATGGACCGCGACTGCACCGCGCTTGCGACATGCCTCGGCCGCGCGAACGAGGGTCGTCCCGGTGACGATCAGATCATCGACGATGACCGCGATCCGACCTTCGACGTTGCCGACGAAGGCTTCGGTGCGAACGACACCACCCTTGCGGTGTTTGCCCAGCATCGCGAGCTCGACGACCTGGTTGCGGTCTGCCTCGAGGGCGTCGCGCAGGGACTCGGCGCGATGGAAGCCGCCCGGATCGGGCGACACCACCGCGAGCGCGCCCGCGCCGAGCGTGCGACACCGCTCGACGAACAGGCGAGTCGCCTCGAGGTGCTCGGTCGGGATCCGGAACGCGTTCTCGTACGCGGCGCGGTTGTGGACATCGATCGTGACGATGCGGTCGACTCCGGAGCCCTCGATCATCCGCGCGACGTACCTCGTCGTGACGGGATCGCGGGGGTTGGTGCGCCGATCCTTGCGCGCGTAGCAGAGATACGGCGCCACGAGCGTGACTCGACCGGCGCCCGCGTCGCGAAGCGCGCCGACGAAGAACAGCGTGCGACAGAGGCGATCGTTCACGCTGTCGTTCGCGTCGCCGTAGAGCGAGCAGACGACGTAGACATCGTGGTCGCGCACCGAACGGAGCGGCCGGATCTTGTGCTCGCCGTCCTCGAACCGGCGGAGCTCGTAGGGCGCGAGCTCTGCACCATGATGCTCGGCGACGGCACGGGTGAAGGCTTCGCTCGGCGCGAGCGCGAAGAGCGCGAGGCTGTCGTGGACCGGCATACGAGGAGCTGCAGCAAGACACGTGCCCGAGCTCGTGCGCGCAAGGCATTCGCGAAATCGATCCGCACGCCGTAGGTCCTCGGTTTGCACCGCCGCGGCTCATGGCAGACGAACCAGTCGTGTTCGAGCACTCGCGGAGTCGAATCTTCCCCGATCGGCGTGCCGCAGGTCGGCGGCTCGCAGACGCGCTGATCCGCTACGCGAGCATGAATCCGATCGTGCTCGGGCTACCGCGTGGTGGGGTCCCCGTCGCCGACGAGATCGCGCGAGCGCTCGGCGGCACGCTCGACGTGTGGGTCGTGCGCAAGCTTGGCGTGCCGTTTCACCACGAGCTGGGGATGGGTGCGATCGCCGAAGGCCCGGCGGTCGTCATCGATCGGTCGATCGTCCGCGACCTCGGGATCAGCCGTTCCGAGCTATTCGACGTCGCGAGGCGCGAGATGCGCGAGGTGCGAGCCCGCGTCGCACGATTTCGCCGCGGCAGAACCATGCCCGAGCTAGCCGGACGCGTCGTGATCATCGTCGACGACGGCATCGCCACGGGCGGAACCATGCGCGCCGCGATCCGTGCCGTCAGGAAGCGCCGGCCGGCGCGGCTCGTCATGGCCGTGCCGGTGGCCGCACCGGACGTGATCGCTTCGCTGCAGCGGGAGGTCGACGAGGTCGTCTGTTTGCATCAGCCCGACGGTCTCTACGCGATCGGGCTCTGGTACGAGGACTTCCGCCAGGTTCCCGACGAGGACGTCGTGCGGATCCTCGAACGCGCCACCTCTGCGCGCTCGCCCACGAGCGTGGTCAAGATGCCGCCTTGACGTGCGCGGCTGCGAAATGAGTCAGAAACCACGACGCGGCGAGTCGCGCGACCTCGTCGAGCGCGCCGGGTTCCTCGAACAGGTGCGTCGCCCCGGGCACCACCGTGACCTCGTGCGGCGCGGTCATGCGTGCCGCGGCCTCGCGGTTCGCGCCCAGTACCCAGGTATCGGCGCCGCCCACGATCATCAGCGTTGGCGCGCGAACGGCCGCGAGCGAATCGCTTGCGAGGTCCGGGCGGCCGCCGCGAGAGACCACGGCCGCAATCCGTGCGGGCCGCCTGGCGGCCGCGATCAGGGCTGCTGCCGCGCCGGTGCTGCCGCCGAAGTAGCCGATCGGCAGCGGTGCGCGCCCCGCCGCGACGATGCTGTCGGTCGCGGCGACGAGCCGCTCGGCGAGCATGGCGACGTCGAACCGCAACGCGGCGTCGATGGCATCGCGCCGCTCCTCCTCGGCCGTCAGCAGATCGAAGAGCAGCGTCGCGAGTCCCGCGTGGTTGAGGACGTCCGCGACATGGCGGTTGCGCGGACTGTGGCGGCTGCTCCCGCTCCCGTGCGCGAACATCACGAGCCCCACTGCGCGTTTCGGGATCTCGAGCGAGCCTTCGAGCTCGATGCCGTCGATCGGGATCGTGATGTCTTGGTGTTCGGTGGCCATGCACGGCCCTCGCTGCAAGCACGAGACCATGACGGCCCGGGTCACGAGAGTTGCAGGGCGGATGCTAGAGGTCCACGACGAGGCCGTCGTGCGCCAGGCTTGCGTCGAGCCCGAGTCGCTGCCCGAGCGCACGAACGACCTTCGCGGCCGCCGCGTGATCGCGGACGACCTCGGTCCCGCAGTGGGTGAAGATCGCGCGCGGGATGCCAGCCCTCGCACACCACCCGAGTTGCTTCGCGATCGACGTATGACCGAAGCGCCGGCCAGTCGCGGTCGTCCGGACCAGCGGGCGCGTCAACCGCGCCCCGTCGCCGATGTAGAGCTCGATGCCGTGCAGCGCGATCGTCTTGTCGCGAAGATCGACGACGTCGGGGACATAGACGACCCGGCCCGCGATCCGATAGCCGACCGCGGGCGCGATCCGCGAATGGACCACCGGAAACGCCTCGACCGCGAGCCTCGCGATCGAGATCCGAGATCCGAGCCTGATCGCGTGCGTGTCGACGGTATCTGGTAGCGCGCGACACGTGGTCGCGCTCGCGTACACGGCGCACGGCGCCCCGTCGGCGAGCCCGCCGGCGTGGTCTGGATGGGCGTGGGTGACGAGGATCGCGTCGGGTGCGAGCGCATCGAGCTCGCCTAGCCAGTCGTCGCCGCAGTCGATCAGGACCCGACGTCCGCCATGTTCGATCAGCAGCGTGCTGTGCTGGCGATGCCGACGCGAGCGGCTCTCGATCCCTCCCCGCGTGCCGAGAAACGTCAGCCGCATGGTCGTGTTCGGGCGATCCAACCAATCGTCAGGGTCATGCCAATACCTGGTCGTTGCCGCGACCAGCGGCCTGGGGCCGTGCCTATAGTCGCCGCCACGGAGAACCTACATGAAGACCAAGTGGCTAGCCTGTCTTGTCGCCGTACTCGGGGCATGTCCGAGTGTCACGGTCGACACGAACGAGGGGACCCTCGGGCCCACCGTCGAGTTCGACCCTGCCAACAAGATCATCCCGTTCCCGAATAACCTGCTGCTCGATCCCGCGACCGGGAAGGTCAGCCTGCCGGAGCAGTGCAACGAGAGTGCGACGACCAAGCTGACTCGCACCGGGGTGTTGAACAAGCTCGACGGCTTCGGGACCTACGAGACGGCGATCAACGTCACGTTCACCGAGCCCGTGGACCCCGCGTCGCTCGCGGGCAACGTGCTCGTGTTCGAGCGCGTTCACGCCGGCACCGCGGTCGAGTCACCGGCGCCGCTGCCCGTGGCGTTCATTCCAGGCAAGACGATCCGGTTCACCGATCAGACCAACCTCGCGGCGTGCACCGGTCCGAAGCAGATCGATCAGGTCACGATCGTCCCGCTCGTGCCGCTCGACCAGAGGTCGACGTACACGGTCGCTGTCCTGGACGGCGTCAAGACGGCCAACGGCGCTGCGTTCAACCCGTCGTTCACGTGGTCGCTGGTGCGCGAGCCGGAGCCGGTCGTGGTGTTCGACGCCGCCGGCAATGTGACCACGAACCAGACCCCACTCGATCCACTCAAGTCCGCGGACCTCGCCCAGCTCCACGGCATCGACCTGTTGTGGAAGGCGCACAACGGCGCGGTGTCGTTCCTCACCGACCTCGGTCACCCGAGCGCCCAGCTCGTGCTCGCGTTCGAGTTCAACACCCAGACCACGACAGATCCGCTGGACGCCACCGTCGACGGCACACCGGCGGCCGGTGTCGTCACCACGGTCCCGCTGCTAGGGAACACGTCGAACGTCAGCGCCGTGGTCACTAACCACCTGGGGCCGTTCGCACCGTGTGGCACGGATACCCCGGTGCCCAACGACAACGAGTGTTTCCTTCGAGTGCTTCTCGGCGGCGGCAACCCCGACATCAACCTGAACTACGCCATCGGCAAGCAGACGTGCGCTGCAGCCGGCTGCCCCGCGATCAGCGACACGTTGAGCTCGCTGCTCCTATCGAAACAGTACCAGACCGACATCGCGAACACGACGTACGCGGGGACCGGCACGTTCGCGATCCCCGGCGCGTGGGGCGATCCGATCAAGCCGGCGGTGGTCCACGACACCGACAACCCCCCGAACCCGGCCGTGTACGACCCGGCGCACATCGGCGTGCTGGTCCTGATCCCGCAGGGTCCGGTGCCCGCGAACGGCTTCCCGACGGTGATCTTCCAGCACGGCATCACGCGCAGCAAGGGGGACGTGTTCGGAGTCGCCGGCGCGCTCACCTCGAACGGCTTCGCGGTCGTCGCGATCGACGCCCCGAACCACGGTACGCGCGCGATCCGGATCTCGAACGCGGCCAACGCCGTCCAGGAGCTCGACTGCACCGACGTTACCAACCAGCCACTCGGCCCGCGCCTGGATCACGGCCCCGACCCGACCAGCCACGCGAGCTGCTACGCGCCGCCGTTCTCGGCCGATCTCGCCGCATCGCGCGACGGCTTCCGGCAGACCGTGGTCGATCTCCAGCAGCTCGTCGCCGCGCTCAAGGCGTGCGGCACTACGGCGTGCGGCAAGCTCAAGGTCGACGCCACGAAGATCGCCTACGTCGGTCATTCGATGATCGGCGGGAACCTCGGAGGTATTGCGCTCGGTACCGGCGCCATCAAGGCGGGCGTGATCAACGTCTCGGGGGCTGGCTGGCTCGACATTCTCGAGAACACCAAGCAGGTCGTGACCTTCCAGTGCCCGCTGGTCGATGCGCTGATCGACGCGGGGGCGCTGACCTGCAACGGCGCCCCGTGCACCGCCGCGGACAAGTTCAACCCGATCGCGAACACCGGCTTGTGCCTCACCGACGCGTGGAAGACCGACCCCGGCTACATCCAGTTCTCGGTGATCGGTCGCTGGGTGCTCGATCCGGCGGATCCCGCGAACTTCGGCACCCAGCTCTCGACGAAGCGATTCCTGCTCCAGGAAGTCGTCGACGACGATGTCGTGCCGAACCTCGCGACCGAGAACGAGGCTGAGCTCGTCGGGCAGCTCCGCGCCGACGCGAGCTGCAATACCCCCAACCCGAGTCCGCCCCCGGCGTTCATCCCGTCGACCGCGCTCCTGGCAGCGCCGACGCAGAGCCACTTCCTCGACTACCTGACGGTGGCTCCGGGCACGCCGGGGTGCGTACCGGGCAACACGTTCTCGCACGGCGCGCTCCTCAAGCCCGAGGCCGGCGCCGCTGGCCAGCTCGGAACCGCCCGGCTGCAAACCGACATGGTGTTCTTCCTTCTCTCGAACCAATAAGCCAGACCATGAAGAACCTATCCAAGATCACGTTCACGGCGCTTGTCGGGATCGCCGGCACGGCCTCGGCAAATTCATTCCTCATCAACGAGCACGACGCACGCGTCACCGGCCGCGGCGGCGCGGCTGCCGCGAGCGACGACGACGCGTCGGCGATCGTGTTCAACCCCGGCGGGCTCGCGCTCGCCGAGGGCACGATGATCATGGTCGGCACGTCGCTCTACATCGCCGAAGGCTCGTACGAGAATGCGACCACCCCGAAGGTGACGACCGACAGCCCGCCGACGCCGGTCCCGAACCTCTATGCCTCGTCGCGCCTCACGGACATGGTGGCGGTGGGCATCGGCGTCCACCTCCCGTTCGGCCTCGCGGTCTCGTATCCCGACAACCACCCGCAGTCGACGGTCGCGCAGGACTCGAGTGTGAGGACGTTGTTCATCTCGCCGACGGTCGGGTTCAACCTCCACAAGCAGGTGCCGGGGCTGTCGGTCGGTGTCGGCCTCGACATCGTGCCCGCGAGCGTCGAGCTCAAGCGCTCGGTGGTGTTCGGCACGACCCGCGGCACGGTCGATCTCGCCGCCGACACCGTCGGCTTCGGGTTCCGCGCCGGCGTCATGTATCACCCGCCGGCGGTCAAGGGCCTCAAGCTCGGCATGATGTATCGCAGCCAGGTCGACCTCGGGTTCGACGGCCAGGCCGACTTCGACATCGCCGAGCCATACCGGTCGCAGCTGCCGCCCGACGGCAAAGCCTCCACCACGATCAACTTGCCGATGTCGGTCTCCGGTGGCATCGCGTACTCGCCGCTGACCAACCTCGAGGTCGAGTTCGACGCGGTGTGGATCAACTGGAGCAAGACGTTCACCAAGGACGCCAACCGCGGCGGCGATGCGACCTCGCTGTCGATCACGCTGCCCGATGGCAGCACCTCGGACGTGCCGGAGGACTACAAGGATACGGTGACCTACCGCGTCGGCCTCGACTACAGGCTGCCGAAGCAGAAGATGAACCTGCGCGCGGGGTTCATCTACGACCCGACGCCGATCCCGACGACGACCCAGACGGCGCAGCTACCGGACGTCGATCGGATCGCGCTCACGATCGGCGCCAGTACGGAGCTCTCGTCGATGCTCAGCCTGCACGCGAGCGCGCTGTGGGTGACGCCGGGCGAGCGTGACTCGTCGAGCGATCCGGCGCTCCCGATCTTCCACGGCACGTACGGCGTGCAGGCACTCGTGCTCTCGCTCGGCATCACCGGTCAGTTCGGCGCATCGAAGCCAGCGCCGGTCGGCGACGCAACGGTTGCGAACAACAACGCAAGGATGAAGCCATGAAACGCAGAGACTTCCTTCGTGGTGCGGGTGCTTTCATCGTCGGGGCCAAGCTCCTCGCATGCGGTGACAACAACTCGCCGGTGCCGGGGACCGATGCAACGCTGCGCGGGGTCGTCAGCTTCCCCCAGGGAGTCGCCTCGGGTGACCCGAGGACGACCTCCGTCGTGCTGTGGACGCGAGCGATCAAGACCGCCGATCCAAGAGCAGAGGTCGAGCTCCATCTGCAGGTCGCGACCGACGAAAGCTTCGCGTCGATGGTCGTCGATCAGTCGATCCAGGCAACCTCCGCGAGCGATCACACGGTGCGGGTCCTCGTGACCAACCTGACCGCGGACACCTCGTACTTCTATCGCTTCATCGCGGGCGAGGACGAGATCGTCGGACGCACGCGCACCGCACCGTCGGCAACCGCGGACGTCCAGGTGAATATCGCGTGGGTGTCCTGCCAGGATTACCAGGCAGGTCACTACGGCGCGTACCAGCAGATGCTCCGGGACGACGCCCAGCGTGCCGAGATGGATCGCGTGCACTTCGTCGTTCACCTCGGCGACGTGATCTACGAAACGATCGACGAGCAGTCGCAGCGCGCGATCGACGACTCCTTCCACGAGATCATGCTGACGGAGACGGACGGCTCGGATCGGATCGTGCCGCCGTTCCCGTCGGGTGGTGGCACCGAGACGGGCGCGAAGTTCGCGAGGACGCTCGACGACTACCGGCACCTCTACCGGACGTTCATGTCGGATCCGAGCTTCCAGGCGGCTCGTGCGCGGTGGCCGTTCATCTACACCTGGGACGATCACGAGTTCACGAACGACTCGTGGCAGTCGATGGCGAACTACATCGACGGCACGACGCTCGACGAGGCCTCGCAGGGACGCAAGCTCGACGCCAGCCAGGCGTGGTTCGAGTACATCCCGGCGCAACTCACCGGTGCGACCGGGCCCGCCGCGACGCAGGATGCGAAGGACTTCGTGCCGGCGACCGTCAGCGACGCGCGCTTCACGACGCCGAACGCGGACAACTTCGTCGACGAGCCCAACAACGCCGCGGCGATCGGCGCGATGACGATCTATCGCTCGCTCCGGTGGGGCAAGCACGTCGAGCTGGTGATGACCGACGAGCGGTCGTACCGCAGCGACCACGCGATCCCCGAGGACCTCGCGCCGTTGATCAACGCGGGCGCCGGTCAGACGGTGTTCTTCGACCCGCGGAACTTCCTGCCGCTGCCGCTCGTCAATCTTCTCGATGTGGGCGCAGCGGCGGGCACGCCAATCATCCCCGGCATCGGACTCCCCAATCCACGCGCTGCGTCGCCGATCGGCACGATGCTCGGCAAGGCGCAGAAGGCTTGGTGGAAGGCGACGATGATGGCCTCCGACGCGACCTGGAAGCTGTGGGGCAACGAGGTCCCGATGATGCGGGTGCTCGTGAATAACCCGGGCGCACCGCCGGGCCCCATCGGTTTCGAACGCGTGCTCGACGGTGACGCGTGGGACGGCTATCCGACCGAGCGCAAAGAGCTGCTGACGTTCTTGCGCGCCAACAGCATCAAGAATGTGGTCGTGCTGTCGGGCGATATCCACGCGCACTTCGCCGGCGTCCTCATGGACAACTACGACGCGGGGAGCCCGAACCCGGTGGCGACCGAGCTGGTTGCGGCCGGGATCTCGTCGAACTCGCTGTTCTCGTTCTACGAGCTGGCGACCCGCAATGTACCGGCCGCGCTGCGTGGGCTGGTCACCGTGGACGCGAGCAGCAAGGGTGGTTCGAGCTTCACCGAGAACCTGAATATGTTGATCACGAAGGGGCTGGCGTCGGCGGGGACGTTCGCGGCCGCG
>Ga0326726_10005376_pt1 | contig 11611 bp, 9 predicted proteins | sample MHFenrmetagenome_2_FD_207603 | JGI IMG/M metagenome (GOLD analysis project Ga0326726, IMG submission 207603) | Lab enriched peat soil microbial communities from Michigan Hollow, Ithaca, NY, United States - MHF15MN | ecosystem: Environmental > Terrestrial > Soil > Wetlands > Peat | place: USA...
CGCTTCCGGGCGTCGGCCTCGGAAAGCCCGGCGCGCTGCAGCGCTGCGACCAGGATCGTGCCGATGCCGATATTCGCTTCGCCGCTACCAAAGAACAGCAGACGCTGATCGGCCAGCCGCGCACCGGTGAGACGCAGTGCGGTCTGGATGCCCGCGAGGCCCATCGCGCCGGTGCCCTGGATGTCGTCGTTGAACGAACAGACGCGCTCGCGGTAGCGCGCGAGCAGCCGGAATGCATCGGCGTTGGCGAAGTCCTCGAACTGCACCAGCACGCCCGGAAACACTTCCTGCGTCGCGGCGACGAACTCCTCGACGAGTTCGTCGTACGCCGCCACCGCGAGTCGGGGCGCGCGCACGCCGAGGTAGAACGCGTCGTCGCGCACCGACACGTTGTTCGTGCCGACATCGAGCATCACCGGCAGGCACAGCCCAGGGTCGACGCCCGCGCAGGCGACGTACAGCGCAAGCTTGCCAATCGGAATCCCCATGCCATTGGCACCCAGATCGCCGAGCCCCAGGATGCGCCCGCCGTCGGTGACGACGATGACGCCCACCGTCCGTTGCGGCCAACGCCGCAGCACGTCGCGGATGTGGCCGCGCTCGCGTGGGGTGATGTACAGCCCGCGCGGCCGTTCATAGATACGGCTCCATTCGAGGCAGGCCTGGCCGACCGTCGGCGTGTAGACGATAGGAACCAGCGCTTCGAGGTTGTCGATCAGCGTGCGGAAGAACAGCGTTTCGTTTTCATTTTGCAGTGCCGCCAGGTGACAGTATTTGTCGATCGGCAAGGACTTCGCCCTCACGATTGCAAGCGTGCGTGCGACCTGCGCGTCGATCTGCTCGACCCGCGGCGGCAGGATCCCGGTGAGCCCGAGCCGCTCGCGCTCTTCGAGCGAAAAACCCGTCCCGCGATTTGCGAGGGGGTCGCGCAATAGGTCGATGCCCGGGAGTTCCTTCACAAACACGGCTCACTTCCTGTCAACGATCGGGCAAGCGTAGGCGCCGATCGGGCGGTCGCATTGATTCGCATCAATCCCCACCCGCTCAGGGTGCCAGCGCCTTGCGGCGAGCAAGACTGAGGCGAAGCACCCGCCGCGTGGCCTCCGGGAGTTGGCTCCGCTCGAATGCCTGCTCGACCTCGCGCGCGCTGAAATAACGTCGGTCGTCGGCGCGGCGCTGCTCGAGCGCTACAACGACCTCGTTGAGTGGCGTCGGCACGTGCAGGTCCTTGCCCAGCCGAACGATTTCGCCGTTCAAGTAGTCGATTTCGGTCGGCCGCGCGCGCGCAACGCTCTGCCAGGTCGATCCCTTCAACGGCCAATGCGTCTCCAGCCGCGCGGCGCTGCGCGCCGCGACCACGCCGGCGAGCATCGCGGGCAAATAGGCGACAAGCCTGACCAGCGGCAGAGAGGTGCCGGGAAGCGATTCCAACCGCACTCCGGCGCGGTCGGCGACTGCGATGCCTTCTCGCATGAGACCCACGGCAAGGCGGCGCAGGAAATCGTTCGCGTACACCTGCCTGAAGCTCAAGTTGCAGAGTGCCGGAAGGACGTTGTTCAGGTTTACGATGAGCTTGCTCCATCGCGCCCCGACGATGTTGGACGTGATCGAGGTCGGCACCACCTTGTCGAGCAAGCGCCGGACGCGTTCGACCACTTCATCCACCTGGCCGCTCGCCCGGCCGATCAGCAGGCCCTCCGATTGCATGAGCACGACATGGCCAGGCAAAAGGTACTGTGCGTGCAGGGAGGCCACTGCGCTCACGAGCTGCTCGGGGGGCACGACGCTCGCTGCCAGCTCCTCGGCACGCAAACCGTTCTGAAGTACCAGGATGGGAACAGACTGCAGCATGGCCGCGTTCTCGCGCAGGGCCGTCACGACATCCTGGGTCTTGACGGTGAGCAGCGCGAGATCGGGCGGCGCTGACAGCCGCTCCTCCGCGTGCGGTGTCGCATTGAACCCGCCCAGAACGCCGGCGACGTTCAGCCCGGCTGCGCGGATCGCGGCGACGTGGGCTGCGCGGCCGACGAGGACAACGTCCTCGCCCGCGCGCCAGAGCAAGCTGCCAAGCACGCTCCCGACCGCGCCGGCGCCGATGATTGCGATACGCATCGCTATCGCGGCGAAGCAGCCGTCAGCGGGATGGATGCGGGCGTGCGCATGGGCAAGTGCATCGTCGAAGGCAGAAGTCGGTTGACTGTAGTCGCAGCAAGCCCGGGATCTTTGCGAGGCATCAAGCACGCGGGCCATGCCGACGTTCGCATGGCTGGCCAGTACCGGACAACAGCCTGTAGCCTCATATCGCGAAGCGCGAATGGCTCGCGCATCGCCATCAACAGGGTCTCGCGGTCCGATACAGGCACAACCAACGCGCAGGTCCGATCCGTACACCGCCCGCGGTGACGCGCGCGCCGCGCTGCGCGACAATCCGTATGCTGTCCTGTTTCGAAACCGGCGCCGACCCGCTACGCCGGGTTGAACGCATCACGGAGCAATCATGGCCAAACAGTTGCCACCCCAGGTCGGAGCCGCAGATCCCGAGTTGAAGACCTCGCCGATCCTCGATGAAGACGAGGAGTTCTCGCTCGACCTCGAGCTGGAAACCGGTGTCTGTTATTTCAACAACGCGGCCTACAAGATCGGCCAGTTCGTGTTGAGCGGCAACGAGCTGCTCCACTGCGAGGAACGCGGTCTGTGGGTGCGCAAGGGAGAGTTGCGCACCGATCGTTAGGAGGCAGGGTGCGGCGGAGGGAGTCCTTATGGCCCGCAGAAATCACGGCACCGGCCTGACCGCCCTCATCACCGGCGCCTCGTCGGGTATCGGCGAAGCGCTTGCCAGCCGCTTCGCTCGAGGCGGCTTCAATCTCGTCCTGGTGGCGCGCAGCGCTGACAAGCTGAACACCCTGGCAGCCTCGCTGTCGACCGCGCATGGCGTAAAGACCTGGGTTGCGCCGGCCGACCTGGCGCAACCCGACGCCGCGAAGAAGCTGGCAGCGTCGATGAAACGGGCGCGGCGATCCATTGACGTGTTGGTCAACAACGCCGGCGTGCTCGAGTACGGCGCGTTCGTCGAAATGCCCGCGCGAGGGCATCAGCAGCTGATCGACTTGAACGTAGCGGGTTTGACCGCGATGTTGGCGCATTTCGTGCCGCCGATGGTGGCGCGCGGCCAGGGACGTGTGCTCAACGTAGCGTCGATCGCGGCGTTCCAGCCCGTGCCATCGCTGGCGACGTACGCCGCCACCAAGGCCTACGTGCTGTCGCTCACGGAATCGCTGTCGGAGGAGCTCAAGGGCACCGGCGTGTCGATCACCGCGCTATGCCCGGGCATCACTGCAACGAGGATGCTCGACTCTGCGAAGCAGGCCAGCAAGGAACTGACGAAGCTGCCGCGCCTCGTGGTCGGCACCGCCGAGGCGGTCGCCGATGAGGGCTTCGAAGCGTGCATGCGCGGCGAAGTGATTCGCGTGCCCGGCGCGCTGAACCAGGCCGCCAACCTGGCTGCCCGCGCCGCGCCGAAGTGGCTGCTGCGGCGGGTTAGCGGTGCGGTGGTCCGCCGTATGAAGTGAAGGCAAATCAGGCGACGGCGCGGCGCCGCGAAGTGCGCGCCGCGCGACGCGGCTAACGCATCGCGAGGATGTCGGTGATTTGCAAGTGCCTGCTCCGTTTGTTGGCGGTTGCGTCGCCGGCTAGTCAAGCAACTCCTTGGGAACGTTGCCACCGTTTTCGGCGATGCGTGCCAGCACGGTCTTGTGCAGCCACATGTTCATCTGCGCCGAATCACCCATCAGTTCCTTGGGGCAGCCCAGTTCCGTCGCCAATTCCTTGCGTGCGCCGAAGCTGCTGTCGATGTCGAGCAATTTCAGCAGGTCGACGATCGAGGTGAGCCAGTTCAGCTTCTGCGGGTTTGCCGCTGCGCGCTTTTCCAGTTGCGCGACCACATCGACAACCGCAATCGGCGTGGGCGACTGCAGTGCTGTTGGAGCCGCGCCCGCGCCGGCGGTCGTGGCCGTGGGTGCCCGCGCAGCCGGCAAACGTCCGTTCAGGCGAGCTTGTTCAGCGTTCCAGTGGCTTCCGCCAGCAGGTAGTAGAACGTGACGCGGCTCTTGTGCGCCGTCGCCTTCATCTTTTCGACAACGGCCTGGATGCCGGTGTCTGCCGCCGCAGCGGTCAGCCCCAGCTTCTTCGCCGCGAAACCTTCACGAACCGTTGCCAGTTCCTTCGGGTCCGTTGTCGCCACCTGCGACGCATCCGCTCGCTGCAACACAGGGCCGCAATACTTCACGATTCCGGCCACGGCGGCCTCGTTGACGTTCATGGTGTACTTCCTGACATCGGTCAGATAGTCGGTCATGAAACGCTCCTCGCAAAAGTGAGGCAAGAATTCTGCAGCAGATTCCTGTCCCGGTCGTTGCGCAGCGTCAATACGAGGACCATCTGGAGGTAGAGGCTTCGACCATCGCAAGAAAGGCGACGAGCAAACTGAGACGGACAACGTGAAACCCTGGTTTCATCACTTGGCGGCTTGCTGTGCTTCTTGCCGTGGCCGGTTGTGGCACTGTCGGTCCCGACCATGTCGAGTCGACGTTGCCGTTGCCCTCGGCCTGGCCGAACGCCGCTGACTCTGCGCAGAGTCGCGACGACCAACTATCGCGCTCGTGGGAGCGCCTTGGCGATCCGCTGTTGAGTGATCTGAAAGCGGCCGACGCCGATCTGCAATCAAGCGTTGCTGCAGTCGTATGTCGGTTACCGCACAGATCGGCCTGCAAGGGAGCGCGATGATGCACTTCAAGGAGAACCTATGAAGAAGCTTGCTGCATTGTTGATCGCCGCCGGCGGACTCCTGTCCGCGTGCGTTGCCTACGTTCCGGTCAGTGACCGGACGGCACACGAACAACGTGACCGTCGCGGTCCGCATGATGGTGATCGTGATGGTGTTTCCGATCGCGCCGATGGCGACCGCGACGGCGATGGCGTTCCGAATCGCCGTGACCGTCAGCCCGACAACCCGCGCCGCTACTAACGGAGCGCAACGCAGCGTCACGGGCTGTGGGCCGCAGAGCCGGACGCGTGCAGAACCAGCGCAAGCGTGCAGAAGGCCGATGCCACGATCGCGCCGAGTCATCCTCTTCGCCGTTTCCGGCGTCGCGGGTTTTATCGTCCTCGTCGCGGCCGCCCTGCTTCTTCTCGTGGACGCCAACGTCTACAAGTCCCGCCTGGAAGCGACCGCGTCGAGCGCTCTCGGGATGGAGGTCAGCATCGGCGGTCGGCTCGCGCTTGGCTTGTTCCCTGGACTGAACATTTCGCTCGAGGACGTGCACGTTCACAATCGAGGGGTGGAGGTCGCGTCCGCCACGCAAGCCGACCTTCGGATAGATCTCCTCCCCCTGCTCGCGAACGAAGTCCGGATCGGGAAAATCGCGCTGAAACGCGCCAGGATCTCCATCGAGAGAGATCGCGACGGTCGGTTCAACCTCGAGAAAACCGAGTCCGCCCGGCCGGCACGACCGGACCTCGACTGGCCGAACATTTCCGTTTCGGAGGCGACCCTCGTCTACACGGACAAGTCCTCAGCGGAAAGATTGGAGGCCGCTGACTGCCGCGTCGACGTGCATCGCCTGAAGCTTTCGGGCGGGGAACCCTCGAACCCCATGACGGCACTTTCTTTCACTGCGGAATTCGGCTGTGGGGCAGTCCGCAGCGAGGCGGTCGCGGTGTCCGAGTTGAAGGTTTCGGCCGAGGCGAAAGACGGGGTTCTCGATCTGCAGCCGGTCACAGCGCGTGTCTTCGGGGTGCAAGGATCGGGGAAGATCCATGCCGACTTTTCGGGCGCCCTGCCCCTCTACCAGGTCCACTACGCGCTCGCGCAATTCCCGATCGAAGAATTCTTCAAGGCCATGAAGATGCAGAAGGCCGCAGCGGGTCCGATGGATTTCTCCGCGCACCTGTCGATGCAGGGAAAGACCGTGCAGCAGATGCGGCAGACCATGACGGGCGAGATCTCGCTGCGCGGCAAAGACCTCACGCTTTACGGCAGCGACCTCGATCAGCAAATCTCACGCTACGAATCGAGCCAGAATTTCAATCTGTTCGATGTGGGTGCCGTCGTCCTGGCGGGGCCGCTCGGACTGGTGGCGACACGGGGGTACAACTTCGCGACGTTGCTTCAGCCAACGGGGGGTAGCAGCGAGATCCGGACCCTCGTTTCCGACTGGAAGGTCGAGCGCGGCGTGGCTCGGGCGCACGACGTGGCGATCGCAACGAAGGAGAACCGGGTCGCCGTGCAGGGCGGGCTCGATTTCTTCAACCAACAGTTCGATGACGTGACCATGGCGGTGATCGACGCCAAAGGCTGCGCCAAGGTGCGGCAGAAGATACGCGGCACCTTCACGAATCCGGTCGTGGAGAAGCCGGGCTTCCTCAAATCCCTCACCGGCCCGGCACTCGGTTTGCTAAAAAAGGGCGGCGATCTGCTGGGCGTGCAGTGCGAAGTGTTCTACGCGGGTTCAGTGTCGGCACCGAAATGAAGCGCCCGGGTGCCCCATGGGTGAAGCGACTGCACGCCATCCGCGACGCAGCGGGCGCCATGAAGGCACTGGCCCAGCGCGCCCGAGGCGTGATCCCGACCGACTTCCCCTCGATGGGCATGCCGTGGTTCCTGCGCGGCTTGGCCACGCTGCACGGGCGCTCGGGCATCGTCAGCGCCATGCCGCCGATCGCCAAGGTGGTGATCTCCAACGTACCGGGGCCTCCGGTGCCGCTGTATGCGGCCGGCGCTCGACCGATTCGACCGACCGGCCAAGGGCGGGTGACGTCAGCGCAAGACAACCACAGGGATCTTGCTGTGCGTCAGTACCTTGGTGGTTTCGCTGCCGAGCATCACCGCCGTCAAGCCCCGTCGTCCGTGCGAAGCCATGCAGATCGCGTCGCAGCCTTGGGCTTCCGCAGCCTGGATGATGTCGTGCCATACATGCTCGCCGGTGCGCGAGATGGAGGTGCATGTAACACCCAACTCACGGGCCTCGGCGGCCACCCGATCAAGGACCTGCTTGGCGAATGCCGCGGCGTTCTTCTCATACTGCTCGCGCGTGGCAGTAACCATTGCCGGCACGACGGCCATCACGTGAAACGGTGTGCTCACGTGCAGCGCAACGACCTTGCTGCCTAGCGCACGGGCCAGCTTGAGCCCTTGGTGCGCCGCTTTGTCAGACAGCTCCGAACCGTCCGTCGGGATGAGTATCGACTTGAACATAAACCCCCCTTGTCGCTCATTGCGACTTGGATGAAGCGAACGGATCCGAGGATATGCCTCACATCCGTCTGGGGCGGCACCGCGGAGTCGCGGTCGACGTCCGCGGAGAACTCCGGGTCGCCGTCAGAAGACTGTTTGCTTCGAGTGGGGTTGTCGCGCAAGCGCGCCACCTCCTCTCGGAACGCTGCAACTCTAGCGTGCATGCGCACCGTGCGTCTTGACGTCGGTCAGGTTCGGCTTGCATCGCTCCGGCGATCCGTCATCGGCGCGCGACGACGTGCGCTCTCGATTCGACGCGGGTGAGTCAGTCGGGCATTCTTGCGACTCTTCATTCGGCGGCCGAGCAAACACAAGCCTTCGCAGTTGCGGCGCTCGCTGTCAGGCGTGCGACGGCTGCTGAACGCGTCGTGAACCGGTCTGCCGGGAGTTCGCGCATGGCACCCGCAACGCCGACAATCGCGCAGACCCAGGCTCCGCCCTTCTGGACGCGCACGCTGGACGCGTTGCAGGGAGAACTGCGCACGAATCCGCAGGGTCTTTCGAGCAGCGATGCCGTGGCCCGCCGCGCGACGTACGGCCCCAACCTCCTCGCCGTGAAGCGGCGCCGGCTGCTGGCACTCGAGTACCTCGCCCACTTTCGCAACCCGCTGGTGTTGTTGCTGCTCGGCGCAAGCGCCGTGTCGGCGGTACTGGGCGATGTCGCGAGTTTCGCCGTCATCGCGCTGATCGTCGTCGGCAGCGTCACCCTGGATTTCGTACAGGAACACCGCGCCGGAAACGCGGCCGAACGACTGCGCGATTCGGTGGCGCTGCGCAGCACGGTTGTGCGCGACGGACGGGCGCAGCGACTTCCTGCCTCGGAACTGGTGCCGGGCGACGTCGTGGAACTCGCAGCAGGCGACATGGTGCCGGCCGACGGCCGCGTCATTGAAGCGCGCGACTTCTTTGTGCGCCAGTCGCTGTTGACGGGCGAATCCTTTCCTGTCGAGAAGCATTGTGTCGATCTGCAAGCGGATGCAACCGAGCTCGTCGCCGCAGGCAACGCCGCCTTCATGGGCTCGTCGGTGCTGAGCGGCAGCGCACGAATGCTGGTCTGCCGCACCGGCGCACAGACGTACCTGGGCGGGATCGCCGAGAGCCTGCGCACGCAGGCCGAGCCGACCGCATTCGAAGTCGGAACGCGCCGTTTCGGTCACCTGATCCTGCAGATGACCTTTGTGCTGGTGCTCTTCGTCGTCTTCGTCAACACGCTGTTCCATCGCTCGCTGCTCGAGACGTTCATGTTCGCGGTGGCGCTGGCAGTGGGCCTGACGCCCGAGCTGTTGCCGATGATCGTCTCGGTCACGCTCGCACGCGGCGCGGTCCGCCTGGCGCAGAAGAAGGTGATCGTCAAACGCCTGGCGGCGATCCAGAACCTCGGCAGCATGAACGTTCTGTGCACCGACAAGACCGGCACGCTCACCGAAGCGACGATCCGGCTCGAGCAGCACATCGATATCGCGGGCCGCGACACCGACCGCGTGTTGCTTCTCGCATGTCTGAACAGCCGTTTCGAATCCGGCCTGCGCAGTCCGCTCGACGACGCCATCCTCGAGCATCGCGAAGTTGCGGTCGAAGGCTGGAGCAAGATCGACGAAGTGCCGTTCGGCTTCGAACGGCGCCGCGTATCTGTGTTGGTCGAGCGCGACGGTGAGCGGCTGCTCATCGTCAAGGGGGCGCCGGAGGACGTCGTGCGCCTTTCGGTCCAGTACGAAGGTGATGGACCGCAGGATCTGCATCCGCTTGACGCTTCCGCGCGCGCCGCTGCGCTGGCGCGGTTCGAAGCGCTGAGCCGTGAAGGTTTCCGCGTGCTTGCGATCGCCTGGCGCGCGGTGCCGCCCGATCATCCGCACGCGGTGGTCGACGACGAGACGCAGCTCGTGTTGTGCGGCTTCGCCGCGTTCCTCGATCCGCCGAAGGCGAGCACCGCGGCTGCGCTGCGTGAACTGCAGCGCAGTCACGTCGAAGTCAAGGTCGTCACCGGCGACAACGAATGGGTCACGCAACATGTCTGCGCCCAGGTCGGCCTGCCCGTGAAGGGCATGCTCACCGGTACGCAGGTGGACCAGCTCGATGACCACGCGCTGTCGGTACATGCGCAGCGGGCCAACCTGTTCTGCCGTGTCTCGCCGCCGCAGAAGAGCCGCATCCTGCGTGCGCTGCGCCACCGCGGCCACGTGGTCGGCTATCTCGGCGACGGCGTAAACGATGCACCATCGCTGCACGACGCCGATGTCGGCATTTCGGTCGACTCCGCCGTCGACGTGGCCAAGGAGGCCGCTGACCTCATCCTGCTCGAACACGATCTCGACGTCCTGCATGACGGCGTGATCGAGGGGCGGCGCACGTTTGCCAACGTCATGAAGTACATCATGATGGCCACGAGCTCGAACTTCGGCAACATGTTCAGCATGGCCGGCGCCGCGTTGTTCCTGCCGTTCCTGCCGATGCTGCCGGCGCAGATCCTGCTCAACAACTTCCTGTACGACACCTCGGAGCTGCCGATCCCGCTCGATCGCGTCGACAGGGAGTACCTGCGTCGCCCGCATCGCTGGGATCCCGGATTCATCCGTCGTTTCATGCTCGTGCTCGGTCCGGTGAGCTCGGTGTTCGACTTCGCCACGTTCTTCGTGCTCCTTGCGGTGTTTCAAGCCAACGAGGCGCTGTTTCGCACCGGCTGGTTCATCGAATCGATCGCCACGCAGGTACTGGTGATCTTCGTCATTCGCACGCGCGGCGCGCCCTGGAAGAGCCGGCCTCATCCGTGGCTGGTCGGTACTTCTCTCGTTGTAGTGACCGTGGCGGTCGCACTGCCCTTCACGCCGCTTGCGACAAACCTTGGCTTCGTGACGCCGCCGGCTACCTTGCTGCTCCTGGTCGCACTGCTGGTGGTCGTTTACCTGGTTTGCGCCGAAGGCGCGAAGCGTTGGTTCTACCGTGTGCGATCGCGGCGCCGGTCTGTTTGACCGGTAGTCGGACCTGCGCACGCGTTGTCGTCGCACCCGGTTGCGATGTCCGTGCGAGGGACCTGCGCGCGGTCGCGCGCGGCGTGACGCTCGCGTAACGCCCGGCGACGTACGCTGGCAAGCTGGAGGGGTGCGCCGAGGAACGGCGTCGCGCCACCCGGTCTGTCTTGCGAAACGGAGGCTCTCGATGGACGCCATTGATCGTCGCGACACCGACACATGGATTGCGCTGTCCGAACTCACGCACCGGTACCGCAGCCAGGGTTTCCCGCTTGCAGCAAACGGCGACCTGGAACGCGCGCTTGGGCGAAACAAGGAGGGCCCGTTTGCATCGGTGATGGCCCTCTGGCGCGGCGACAACCTGACGCTCGCCGGCCAGTTCGCGCGTGCGGTCGAAAGCTACGAGGATCATGCGAAGCGGTTCGGCAAGCTGAGGTTTGCCGGAACGCGGCTCGGCGCGCATGTGTTGCGCTCGCAGTCCCATTGCTTCGAGCGCCTGGGCGATTCGAAAGCGGCAGCCGGCTCGATCAAGGCGCTGCTCGACCGGTTCCCGGAGAAGAACACGGCGATCGACTGGCATCGACTCGGCTCATTGGCGGAGCAGCGCGGCGTAGTGCGCGAGGCGAGCGCGATGTATGCGCGGGCGGCCGACCTTGGTGAACCGGAACAGCAGCCCGGGTTGAACGTGCCGGACCTCGCGCGCCGCGATCGCGAACGGATGAACAGCGCGCACACCTGGTGCCGGCCGACCTTCGAGGCGCTTGCCGACGAACTTCGCCGCGCCCTCGCGCAGCGCGATCGCCGCCGCCTGAAGGCGCTCGCCTCGCCGACTCACTTCTGCATGGGGTTCATGGGCGCCGAGCGGACCTTCTCGTCGCGCGATGCAGCCTTGTTGCAGTTGCTCGCGGATCTCAGCGCCAGCGCCGAACTCATCGTTCCCGAAGCGCTCTCGGGCAGCGGCCGCAAGCGTTATCTTGGAACCGATGGTTGGAAGGGCGAGATCTTCATCGGTCAGGTCGTGTTCATCCTGACGGCCAATCCATACGGCGTCGAATGGAGTGGATTGGCGTTGACCGTTGTTCCGCATGCGTGGACAGCACGGTCCGACACGGAGCGCGCAAAGTCGGGTTCAAGTCCGGCGCCCCGTGCAAGGCGGAGAGACGACGGCTACTACCCGGACTGGCCCGACCCGCCGCGCGTCGAGAACGATGGCCCGGCGCCGGGCCCGGCGCCGGGCCCTGCGCCAGGTCCGGCACCCGGACCGGGTCCCGCACCCGCCCCAGCACCGGCCCCGGCGAGGACAGTCGCCGGCCTCGGCCTGAAGTGCCCGTGGCCAGCGGGCGCCGATTTGATC
>Ga0326726_10005377_pt1 | contig 11608 bp, 14 predicted proteins | sample MHFenrmetagenome_2_FD_207603 | JGI IMG/M metagenome (GOLD analysis project Ga0326726, IMG submission 207603) | Lab enriched peat soil microbial communities from Michigan Hollow, Ithaca, NY, United States - MHF15MN | ecosystem: Environmental > Terrestrial > Soil > Wetlands > Peat | place: USA...
TTGAGGATCGCAAACATCAGCTCCTGCTTGCGCATGGTGCTGGCGTTTTCGACTTGATGCTCTTCGGCAAAAGCGACGAGTTCGGCAGGTGTCTTGGACTTAAGGTCCTGGAGTTTCATTTCCCGCATTGGGGGTTTACGTCCTTGGGAGATTTCCGGCGAAGTCCTGAAAAATGGAAAGACTTACGCCATGTGACTTAGGAGAGAGATCGCAGGTCTAGGGTGACGAGGAGGTTGAGAAAGGGGCCCGGAACCCGATGCTGCGACCGGCCCAAACTTTGGGAGCCGGAACGCGACTGCATCCGCCTGCGTTCGGTGGGATGTCAGCAAGATAAGTTGAGCGGGCCTTTCGCGCAAGAGGCGCGACGCCGTCTTTGCAATTGTGAGGCTTGCTAGAACGGCTTCACAGCCGCCAGCACAACTATGACAATCAGCAGAGCGGTCGGTACCTCATTGATAATACGATAGAATTTCTGGCTGTGCCGATTCCGGTCGAAACGGAATTCATTTACCCAATTTGCAAATAGGCCGTGCAGAACCGTCATAATGACTACGGCGACAAGCTTGGCGTGCAACCAGCCTGCCCCGATCCACGGGCCCTGCAGCAGGAGCACAATACCGACGATCCAGGTCACCATCATTGCCGGCACCATGATGAAATTTAGCAGCCGGCGTTCCATGATCTTGAACGTTTCGGACAGTTCGGATCCGGGCTTTGCGGCCGCGTGATAGACGAACAGCCGCGGCAGATAGAGCATACCGGCCATCCAGGCGATGACTCCGATGATGTGCAGGGCCTTGAACCACAAATACATGGCCGTCATCCACGCACGCGTTTGAGCATGCGTTCGACATTGGCAACTGGCGTCTCTGGCAGGATCCCATGGCCAAGATTGAAGATCAGCGGCCCGCCGCCCAGTTCCTGCATGACATCATCCACCTCACGATCAAGCGCTGCACCTCCTGCCAGCAGTGCGAGTGGATCGATATTCCCCTGCACAGGGACACGGAGCTGCAGCGTATCGCGCGCAATCGATCGTTCGAAAGTCCAATCAATCCCAACGGCACTCACGCCCGTCATTTCCACATAAGGCAGTGCCATCGCACCCGCGCCACGTGGAAAACCGATAATCTTTGCGGCTGGCACTTCCCGGCGTACAGCTTCGACTATTTTTTGCGTTGGGGCGATACACCACCGCTCGAACTGCTCAGGCCCCAACACGCCAGCCCAAGTATCGAAGATCTGCACAACTTCAGCCCCAGCCTTAAACTGACCGATCAAATATTCGATTGACGCCAGCACTATCCGATCAATCAGCCGTTCAAAGGATGTCTGGTCGCGATACGCTAATAAACGCGCTGGTGCTTGATCCGGCGTTGCTTCGCCTGCAACCATATAAGTAGCAACAGTCCACGGTGCTCCGCAAAATCCGATAAGTGCAGTTTTGTCATCCAACTCACTTTTTACCCGCCGAACTGTCTCGTAGATCGGTGCCAGCACGTTCGTGTCAACCGTTCCCCGCAATGCTGCAATTTCAGCAGCATCACCAAGTGGCTCGAGCTTCGGCCCCTCGCCAACCAGAAATTCAACCTTTCGCCCGAGTGCCAGCGGCACTATCAGAATATCGGAAAACAAAATTGCCGCATCAAAGCCAAAACGGCGGACTGGCTGCAAGGTTACTTCCGCCGCCAACTCGGGACTAAAGCAAAGATTGAGGAAACCTCCCGCTCTTTCGCGCGTTGAGCGGTATTCTGGCAAATAGCGGCCCGCTTGCCGCATCAGCCATATTGGAGGAATTGTCTCGTGCTTGCCCTCCAGGACACGCAAAAGCTTTTTCCCCAAGGCACCGCCGGTCACGATGTTATCCATCAAGAATCTTTCTTAGAGTCTGTTGTAGTAGTTGGACGGTTGATTGGACTCATGCCTGCCACTCAACACTCTGTCCACCGGATCGCTGGCGCTCATACAGAATCTCACCCAATCCAGCATTTCACCGTCCACAGCGAAAGTGCCGGCTTTACAGGCTTTTTATGAGCCTATCCCCGTCTTTCCCCAACACTGTATCCACATTCCAACAAGACACGTTCGTTGATAGCCGGCGGTCATCCCGTTGGCAGTAATGTGGATGGATATTGCACTCATGACCGATGATGGCTTGCTTGTACGGTCAAGCCGTGGCCTCCTCCCGTCGTATCCACATGCTGTTCGGCAGCTATACATGCCTGACACCGGTTATTTTCATCTTCACCTGGTATCCGATGCCACCGGTGAAACTCTGATTACGGTCGCTCGGGCCGCCGCGGCTCAATATGCCAATGTCTCACCGGTGGAGCACCTCTATCCGATGGTGCGCTCGAAAAAGCAGCTCGACCATGCGCTGACGGAAATCACCGAGTCTCCTGGGTTGGTCCTCTACACCTTGCTGGAGGAAGATCTGATCCAATCCTTGGAGAAAAAGTGCCGTGAGCTTGGTTTGCCTTGCATGTCGGTGCTGGGCCCAGTCTTGCGCTTGTTTCAGTCTTACCTCGGCGCTGAAACGATCCATCGGGCCGGAGCGCAGCATGTCCTCAATGCGGAATATTTCCAGCGCATCGATGCACTCAATTTCACCATGCTGCATGACGATGGCCAACATGCAGAAGGTCTTGAAGATGCGGATGTGGTGCTGGTAGGGGTGTCGCGAACCTCAAAGACGCCAACATCAATTTATCTTGCCAATCGAGGCGTCAAGACAGGCAATGTGCCGCTGGTGCCCGGTGTGCCATTGGCGCCGGCTGTCGAGAAACTTGCCCGGCCATTGGTGGTCGGACTTTATGCCAGCCCTGAGCGTATCGTGCAGATCCGCGAGAACCGATTGCTCGGCTTGAAAGCCCATCGTGACGACGATCAATATATCGATAAGACGGCGGTAGCTGAGGAAGTTTCCTTTTCGCGCCGGCTATGCGCCAAGCATAATTGGCCGACAATAGACGTGACGCGTCGCTCGATCGAGGAGACTGCCGCGGCGGTCATGCGGCTCTTGAGTGAGCGACGCCGGCATCCGGTGGCGTGACCCATGGTGCTTTGGCTTGCTCCCCAGCCGCTCGTTCTTGCATCCAGAAGCGATATCCGCGGCAAGATTCTCGCGGCGGCCGGCCTGCGCTTCGAGATTAGGCCGTCACAAATCAACGAACGAGCGGTTGAGGCCAAATCCGGTGCAGCCGATTCAGCTGCTGTTGCTCGCCATCTGGCGCGCGCCAAGGCCGACGCGGTGGCGGCCTCGTTGCCGGGCCGCCTGGTACTCGGTGCCGACCAAACGCTGGCACGCGGCGCGAAGCGCTTTGGCAAGCCCGCCGATCGCGCTGAAGCTGCCGATCAGCTGAGGGCTTTGCGCGGCCGCACGCATGAGCTTCATTCGGCGCTTGCACTGGTTCGCGACAAAGAGATTGTGTTTACCTGTGTGGATACTGCCCGGTTGACCATGCGCGATTTTTCCGACCGTTTCCTCAATGATTACCTCGCCATGGCGGGAGACGCCGCGATGAATAGCGTTGGCGGCTACCAGCTTGAAGGCATCGGCATTCATTTATTTGAGCGCGTCGAGGGCGACTATTTCACTATTCTCGGCCTGCCGCTTTTGCCGCTGCTTAGCTTCCTGCGGCAAAGCAGGCTGGTCGACGGCTAGCCAATGTTCGTTCTCGGCCTCACTGGTTCGCTTGGTATGGGAAAATCCGCCACGGCGAAGATGTTCGCCGAGGAGGGTGTGCCAGTGCACGATGCGGACGCGGCCGTGCATCGGTTATATGAGGCCGAGGCGGCGCCGCTGATCGAAGCGGCTTTTCCAGGCACCACCGGCGGCGGCAAGGTAGATCGTGAAAAGCTCGCTCAACGTGTACTTGGCGATCCCGCTGCGATCAAGAAACTTGAAGCAATAGTGCATCCCCTGGTGCGTAACTCCGAAGAAAAATTTCTCGTCGAGGCCGCGCGCAAAGGCGCGGCAGTAGCAGTGCTGGACATTCCGCTACTATTCGAGACTGGCGGTGACGACCGGTGTGACGCAGTGATTGTCGTTTCGGCGCCTTCCGATTTCCAACGTGCCCGCGTCTTCGAGCGCTCCGGCATGACTGAACAGAAATTCGCTGCGATTCTCGCTCAGCAGATGTCGGATGCGGAGAAACGAAAGCGCGCTGATTTCGTGGTGGATACGTCGAAAGGTTTTGACGCCGCGCGTGCCCAGGTGCGTGATATTCTCGCTCGTATTGCTATAATGCCGAAACGGCGACGGTGATTCTGCCGACAGAAACGAATATGCGCGAAATTGTTCTCGATACCGAAACTACCGGCCTTGATCCTGCCCAAGGGCATCGTCTCGTCGAGCTCGGGTGCGTTGAGTTGCTCAACCGGATACCGACCGGATCGTCCTTCCACGTCTATCTTAATCCCGAACGCGATGTGCCGGCCGAGGCTTTCGCAATCCACGGACTTTCCACCGAGTTTTTGAAAGGCCACAGGCGGTTTATCGAGATCGTCGATGAATTTCTCGCCTTTATCGGTGACGCACCGCTCGTGATCCACAATGCCGGTTTCGATCACACCTTTCTCTGCGCTGAGCTTAAACGAGCCGAACGAATGTCGATTGCACGTGAACGGCTGATCGACACGCTGTTATTGGCGCGTCGTAAGCACCCAGCGGGGCCCAATCGTCTCGACGACCTGTGTGCACGTTACGGAATCGACAACTCGCACCGAACCAAACATGGCGCGCTGCTCGATGCCGAGATTCTGGCCGAGGTCTATGTCGAGTTGATCGGGGCGCGGCAGGCGCAACTCGGACTTGCTGATGGCGGAGAGCGGTTAACTGGGGCCCATGGTATTATCGTTATGCGAGAGCGGCCCGAGCGACTAATGCCACGGCTGAGCGACGCCGACGTTTCCGCGCACCGCGACTTTGTGGCTGGTCTCGGCGAGAACGCCTTGTGGCGAGACTATAGCTCTGTCGGTTGAAGCATCAACCGCGCGCCGCCGGCGCGGCCGCCGGCTGCTGCTGCGCCATCTTCTGCCGATAGAGGCCGACGAAATCCACCGGATCGAGCAGGAGCGGTGGAAAGCCACCATTCCGGACAGCAGTTGCGATGATCTCGCGCGCGAACGGAAAGAGCAGGCGAGGGCATTCGATCAACACCACCGGGTTCAGGCTTTCTTGTGGAACATTGCGGATTCGGAACACGCCTGCAAATTCCAGCTCGAAGCGAAATAGCAAATTACTGCCGGTTTCTGCCTTACCTTCGAGTTTGATCACAACCTCGATATCGGACTCAGACAGCGGCGTGGCTCCGACATTAATCTGGATACCGATCTGCGGCTGTTCCTGACGGTTAGTCAGTGATTGCGGTGCGTTCGGATTCTCGAACGAAAAATCTTTTATATATTGGGACACCACGGTGAGTTGCGGCTGCGCGTCCGGCGCCGCGGCCTGCGTTGGGCCCCCGTTAGTCGTGGTCATGAATACTCCCTCGCACCGTGCTTACTTGCGCGGCGGTTGGCTAACATAGGGTCAAGAATGGAACAAGGACGGTATCGCCTTGCGTTTGCGTGCGCGTGGCCTCTTTCAAAAACCGGTCAAACACTCCTGATCAACGGTGGGCTTTTTGGAATAATGTGCCGCTCAAGGCTTCCGTTCGTCTCCGCGCCGATCAGGCAGTGAGGGGTCGGGTACCTGATGCCATTGTTCGGGGGCGAGATCGACCACGCCATCGTTGTGGGCCGTGCGCGCGCCATATGCGGCACGCCGCGCCGACCCTACAAGCAGAAACAAGGCCAGGAGGTCGGAGATAAATCCCGGAATTAACAGAAGAATCCCGGCGAGCAGGAGCGCGCCGCCGGACCGGTCCGCTCGCAAGGCGGTGAAGCTACCTTGACCCATTACAACACGCATTCGCGCGATATGATTACCGCCGGCGTGCCGCAATACCAGCAGGCCGGAAAGTGAGCCGGCCAGCAAAAGGCAAAATGCCCACCCAAACCCGACTATTGCGGTCACTATGATGAATGCCGCAAGTTCCAGAAACGGCAGTATAAGGACTGCTAACAGCGCCCATTTTGCCACATTCATCACTGTTTTCTCTGCTTAGTCGATGTTGGCCTAGGCGTCCTGATCGTCTAAGGTTCGATCGAGAGACCTGAATTGCGCCGAGCCAAGACGCTGGCGCGAGGCCCGGCCTTTAGGATTGGCGTGGCCGCCCGGCAGATGCAATAGCGGCAAGGCCGGCCGCTTGGTCGTCTTTGTCGGTAACGAGCGGAAACGCTGATCTGGCCAATGTGCCGCCACGGTAGCCGAAAGCATGCGAGACGTGTTCGACATCTACACCATCATTTTCTTGGCACTCGCAGTCTTCATCTTCCTGCGATTGCGAAGCGTGCTTGGCCAGCGTACTGGGCGGGAGCGTCCGCCGTATGATCCGTATTCGGCCCGCGAACCAGTGCGACCTGCAACGGAAAAAATTGTAACGCTGCCGAATCGTACGGCCGAAACGGCTGTGCCTAAACCAGCCGAAACGGTGGAAGTCTCGCCCGAGCGCTGGAAGGGCGTCGCCGAGCCCGGCTCGACCATCGCTGTCGGTCTTGATGCCATCGCGAATGCCGACACGAATTTCGATGCCAAACATTTCCTGACCGGCGCGCGAGCCGCCTATGAAATGATTGTCAACGCCTATGCCGAGGGCGATCGGCGCACATTGAAGAACCTACTTGCGCGCGAAGTCTATGATGGCTTTGAGAGCGCTATCGCCGAGCGCGAGAAACGCGGCGAAACGGTGGAGAGCCGCTTTGTGTCAATCGACAATGCAGACATCACCGCAGCCGAGCTGCGCGGCCGCAATGCGCAGGTGACTGTGCGATTCCAGTCAAAGCTCGTCTCCGTGACGCGCGACAAGGATGGCAATGTGATCGACGGCAATGCTGAGCGCGTGACCGATATTACAGATGTCTGGACATTCGCTCGCGACGTCACTGCGCGTGATCCGAACTGGAAGCTTCTCGCCACCGAAGCCGGGCAATGAATGCATGTCAGGAATAGCCGTTCGGTCCTGCTGCATATTTAGTTCTTGCCTCTGGCTGATTGCCGCAAATGCGCCCGCGCTGGCGAGTGCACCCTTGAATCTTCGCAATGCACATGTTGAGCCGCTCAGCTTTTCTGCACTCGACGGCTGGAAGGATGACGACCACGCCGCTGCTTTTGATGCGTTCCTGAAAAGCTGTGGTGCGATTCTCAATGGCACGAAAACGAAGCGATTTGCGCGGCCGTTCTATGGTGCGCTGTTTAAAGTGTGTGCGCGAGCGGTGGCGGCTGGCCAACTCGACCGCGATCATGCGCGAGCCTTTTTCGAGGATAATTTCAAACCAGTTCGGGTAATGCCCGCCGGCCAGACCGAAGGCTTTTTTACCGGCTACTATGAAACCGAAGTAGATGGTTCGCGCTTTCCAAGCGACGAATACACAATTCCTATTTATGCCGCGCCTGCGGAGTCAGTGAAGAAACGCCAAAGCAAAGTGTTTTCCGATCTCGATCGAACCAAGATCGAAGATGGCGCATTGGCGGGCAAAGATTTGGAGATTTGTTACGTCAAGAACCCAATCGACGCATTTTTCGCGCAGATCCAGGGTTCAACCCGGGTGAAGCTGGATAACGGCAAGCTGTTACGCCTCAACTATATCGCAAGCAACGGCATGCCCTACACGCCGGTCGGAAAATTCCTTATCGATCGTGGCATCGTCTCCAAGGAAGAAATGTCGATGGACAAGATCCGCGACTTCATGGAGGCGAACCCGGAAGAAGGCCAAGAATTGCGCCGCAGGAATCGTTCATTCGTGTTCTTCCAGGAAACCGCGTTGGGCGCGCATGATGAATGTATCGGCGCGCAAGGTGTGCCGCTCACGCCCGGCCGTTCCCTGGCAGTGGATAAGCACATCCACGTCTATGGTACGCCGATCTGGATAGAGGCTGAGCTACCGATCGATAGCGAAAAGCCAGAAACGAAATTCCGCCGCCTGCTGTTTGCGCAGGATACCGGTTCGGCAATTGTCGGACCCGCGCGTGCCGATATTTATTTCGGGCACGGTGAGGAGATCAGCCACATCGCCGGCCGCATCAAGCAATACGGGCAATTCGTAATGCTCGCCCCGCAGAGCGTGACTGTCAGCGGCCCAGCGGTCGCAGACGCCACAAATGTTCCGCTTCCAAGACCGCGCCCGCAAATGACCGTTACTGCGGCTGCCCGGTCAACCACCGAAACAACGGCAAGTATACGGGTACCGAAACCCAAGCCGCGTCCCTGACCCATGAAATCCGGCGACGGCAAGCGACGTCGCGTTCTTTCCCCGGAAGAACGGATGTTATGGACGACAGTGACCAAGTCGATCGCGCCGCTACGGGAAGCCGCTGCAGCAGACGAGAACGATGGCGCGAAGTTGGCCAGCGCGGGGCGGCCGGCGGCATCCGCTGTGAAGCTTGCGCCAATCGCGTTTCCGCCGACGGACAAAGAACCGCCGCCGCTTGCCCCGCTCGGCCGCCGCATGAAACAGCGCGTCGCCCGCGGCAAGGAAAAGATAGATGGCCGGCTCGATCTGCACGGCCTGACGCAAGCCGAGGCCCACGCGACATTGCTGCGCTTTATGAACGTAGCAAGCTCTCGTGGCGCGAGGCTGGTCTTGGTGATTACGGGCAAGGGCGCTCGCGCTGGTGAAGGCGGACGCGGCGTTCTCAAACGGCAAGTGCCGCAGTGGCTGGGCTTGCCGGAATTCCGAGCGTTGGTGGTCGGCTTCGAGGATGCACATGTCGCCCATGGCGGCGAGGGGGCACTTTATGTGCGCGTGCGACGAAGCAAGCGGACATAAAAGTGCGCCCGTTTTTCGGGAGTATCGCGCATGTCAAAAAAAAGACCGAAGTCGCGCAAACCAAAGTCCGCCAAAAAAGGAGGCAAGTCCGCGCACCAGCGGGAGCTTGAGCGCGATCTCGAGGAGGGGTTGGAGGAAACCTTTCCAGGCTCCGATCCGGTTGCGATTACTGATCCGGTTGTCGATCTGCCGAAGGGCCGGCAGAAAACACGATAAGCCAACCGGCGCCGGCGCTCACAGAATAAAGCGGCTCAAGTCCGCATTCTTGGCAAGATCGCCGATGTGCTTATCGACATAGGCGGCATCGATTTTTACGTTCTCACCTGAGCGGTCGGGTGCGGCGAAGGAGATCTCATCGAGGACCCGCTCCATCACCGTTTGAAGACGCCGGGCACCGATGTTCTCGACGCTGGAATTCACCGCCACCGCGATATCGGCGATAGCGTCGATCGCGTCCTCGGTGAATTCAAGGGCGACCCCTTCGGTTCCCATGAGCGCCACATATTGCTTGATCAACGAGGCTTCCGGTTCGGTGAGAATGCGCCGCAAATCGTCGCGCGTGAGCGCCTTGAGCTCGACGCGAATCGGCAGGCGGCCTTGCAATTCGGGCAACAAGTCCGATGGCTTGGAAATGTGAAACGCACCGGAGGCGATGAACAATATGTGGTCGGTTTTCACCGGTCCGTGCTTGGTGTTGACGGTCGTACCCTCAATCAGCGGCAGCAGGTCGCGCTGTACGCCTTCGCGCGACACATCGGCGCCACGCAGGCCTTCGCGGCCGGCGATCTTGTCGATCTCGTCAAGGAAAACAATACCATTCTGTTCAACCGCGCGTATCGACTCCTGCACCAACTGTTCATTGTCGAGGAGCTTGTCGGACTCTTCGTTGACTAAAATTTTGTGCGATTCCTCGACCGTAACACGGCGCGTCTTGGTACGGCCGCCACCGAGCTTCCCGAAAATGTCGCCGATGTTAATGGCACCCATCTGCGCACCTGGCATACCGGGAATTTCGAACATCGGCATGCTGGCGCCGCCGGCCTGCACCTCGATTTCGATCTCTTTGCCGTTGAGTTCGCCGTCGCGAAGTTTCTTGCGGAAGCTCTCCCGCGTCGCTGGGCTTGCCCCGGGACCGACGAGGGCGTTAAGCACGCGTTCTTCTGCCGATTGCTCGGCGCGCGCTTGAACGTCCTTTCGCTTCCTCTCTCGGGTAAGTGCAATGCCAATCTCGACCAGGTCTCGAACAATCTGTTCGACATCACGCCCAACATAGCCAACTTCCGTAAATTTGGTTGCCTCGACTTTGAGAAACGGCGCACCGGCAAGCTTGGCTAGGCGCCGGGAAATCTCAGTCTTGCCGACACCCGTTGGGCCAATCATCAGGATATTCTTTGGCAGAACTTCCTCGCGCAGCTTGTCGTCGAGCTGCAATCGCCGCCAGCGGTTGCGCAGCGCGATGGCGACTGCGCGTTTGGCGTCGCCCTGGCCGACAATGTAACGATCGAGTTCGGAAACGATTTCGCGAGGAGAGAAGTCGGTCATGCGTTGCGCACCATCAAAAGAGCGCGTCCATCCGGAGTGTCGACCAAACGGTCTCTTCGAAAACCGGCCTTTTCATATGCCCGAATGGCGCGCGCGTTGGCAGGGTCGGGATCGGTGACGACGCGCGGTGTTCCCGCCGTCAGCAACTGGTCGATGAAAGAGCGAATGAAAGCGGAGCCGTGACCGCGATCGAGCATGTCAGCTTCGCCAATGAATTGATCGATACCGCGGGTGCCTGCGGGCTGCGGGCCCAAGCCACCATTATCCCATGCGGCCGGGTTGTAACTTTGCAAATAAGCGAACGGCCTGGTTTCTCGCACGACGATGAACTGACTCATCGCCGGCTGACCGAGATCGCCGCTGACGAGATCGAATTGTTCGTCGGGTTTGCCCCACCATCTGACGACATGCGGTTCGCCGAGCCAGCGCTGAATCAGCGGTAAATCGTCAGCGGTCATGGGACGAAACTCGTACATGCAACGCAACAGTCAGGCGCTCTTCAACGTCTCGATAGTGACGTTGCGGTTGGTGAACACGCAAATTTCGGCAGCAATATCGAGCGACTTGCGAACGATGGCCTCGGCATCGAGTGGCCCGTCGAGCAGCGCCCGAGCTGAAGCGAGCGCATAGTTCCCGCCGGAGCCGATACCCATGACGCCATTTTCGGGCTCCAACACATCTCCCGTGCCGGTGAGGACCAATGAGACGTTGGCGTCGGCGACGATCATCATCGCTTCGAGACGGCGCAGATAGCGGTCAGTGCGCCAGTCCTTGGCAAGCTCGACCGCGGCGCGGGTGAGCTGGCCTGGATACTGCTCAAGCTTGGCTTCAAGCCGCTCGAATAGGGTAAACGCGTCGGCGGTGGCGCCGGCGAAACCGCCGATCACGTCGCCTTTGCCCAAACGGCGTACCTTCTTGGCGTTTGATTTTACGATGGTCTGGCCAATCGTTACCTGGCCGTCGCCGCCGATAACCACATTGGGGCCCTTGCGGACAGTGAGGATAGTTGTGCCGTGCCAGGAGGGAAATTCGTTCGATGACATACGCTTTAGACCCCGCAACCTGCGACATCTAGGCATGATGCAGTGTATTTGCAAACCAGTCGCAACGGATGTGGCGAATCCGCCAAACCCCTGATAAAAGGCGCGCGAATAAAGGATATTTGCATGCGCAAGGGCGCCGTAAAGCGCAAGAC